>Ga0306926_10001266_pt1 | contig 24883 bp, 26 predicted proteins | sample flu12Cox44000178_FD_203759 | JGI IMG/M metagenome (GOLD analysis project Ga0306926, IMG submission 203759) | Lab enrichment of tropical soil microbial communities from Luquillo Experimental Forest, Puerto Rico - flux8day.12C.oxic.44.000.178 (v2)... | ecosystem: Environmental > Terrestrial >...
GTCGAACGACTTCAGGTCCGCGTAGACGAGCAGTTCGCGGTCAATCAACAAGCTGATTTGGTGACCGGCATTCAATCCCGCCGGCAGGGAAAGGCCTCTCTTGAGGCCAAGCTGAATGAAGGTGGGATAGTCGCGAGAATCTTCTTTGCGGCGGTAGGAAAGATCCTGGTAGGGAGTCTGGCCGCCGATGATGACGTCCCAGTGCTGCGCGGCGACGATTTCTTCGAGTTCGCGCGGGCTCTTGCCGGACGCGTACAAGCCGCCCACCAGGCCGCCCATGCTAGTACCGGCGACGTAATCGACGGGGATGTGGTGGTCCTCGAACCACTCGAGCACGCCGATGTGGGCCAATCCGAGCGCACCGCCGCCTTCGAGTGCGACGCCAATCTTCGGGCGCGCTTGCTGTGCGGCGGGAGACGGCGCAGCCTGCGCCTGTGCCGGCTGTGTTTGCACAAAAAGGATCGCGGACAACAGGACGCAGGCAAGGCGAACGAGCCGGTTCATCGTGGCCTCCTTAGGGTTTCGGACACGGCGACGGTTTAACCATTCTAATGTCAATACGTTTCGCGGCAATGTCGGTCGAGAATGAGAGGCCACGCGAGTCCGGAAGGGCTAAACTGGTGAGGGAAGCTGGCTTGCCGGGAAGGGAAGAGGATGACGGGAAGAAGCTTAAGACTGGACACTTTGCATCACGCCGCGCTGCGCGTGAAGGACGTCAATAAGGCGGTGGAATGGTATCGGCAGCGATTTTGCTGCGAAGTGGAGTATCAAGACGCGACCTGGGCCATGCTGAAATTTGCCAATGTGCGTCTTGCCTTCGTACTGGAGCGACAGCATCCGCCGCATATCGCTTTGCTCGGCGAACCCGCGGATTTCGGCACGCCCACCAGCCACCGGGACGGAACTTCATCCGTCTACCTGAAGGATCCGGACGGAAATAACGTGGAGATTCTGGCGTTGGCTGCCGAGGCGGCGCCGTCGAAAAGCTGAAGCCGCCAAAGGCTCAGGGCAGCTCAACGCCGTCCTTGGTGGTTCTCTTGTCTTTAGCGATCTTCAGGAGTGCTGGGTAGAACTGCACAGGCGAATGCTCGACCGCGGCATTCTGATCGTGGCAGCTCCAGCAGTCGTTTTTGGCCGGCGCGACGGGCGCGCTTGATGCTTCGTTGGCGTCAAAGCCGAAATAGAAAACAAACCTCAAGAAGCCGAGCTGGACCGCATCCCGGAATGGAGGAAGCGGCGGAACTGCGCCGGGGTTTGGCCCGTGAGCAGTTTGAAGACTCGGCCCATGTGACTCTGGTCGGCGAAGCCGGCTTCGGCTGCCAGACCGGCAAGATCGGCCCAGCCTCTCTCGAAAGCGCGGCAGACAAATTGCACACGTAGCCGGTTCATGTATTCCGCCATGGTACAACGGTATCGTTTGCGAAATACGCGCGACAAATGGATCGGATGAATCCCGATTTGCCGCGCGACGCCTTCGAGCGTGAGCGGCTCGCGGTAGGACCCGTGCAGCAGGTCCAGCGCGCGTTTCAGCCAAGCGGAATCGATCGACTGGTCGTTCGATGCACTGCAGCCGACGCGTTCCAGCATGTCGCTGCACAGTTCCTCTACCTGCAAAGAGGAAAGCGTTTCGCCCGCAAAATCGCGAAACAAGCGCAGGCCGAGCCAGGTAATTTCGGAAGCGCAGAGATCTGGCACAAACTCTGGAGCGGTAAGAAAGGGTCTAGCTTGCGCCAGAAAGGAATGGCGAAGCTCGATACAGAACATGCGCGAGCCGCAGCTGCCGACTTCGTCCGAGTGCGTCAGGGCCGGCGGATGGAAGCCCGTCGTGAAAGGAGCGTAATCGGTATTGCGGTGAGTGCACCGTTCGGAGTAGCTCCCTCGCAGCAGCAGACCGAAATAGGCCGACTCGTGAGTGTGGCGAGGAAGCTTTCGCCCCACGCGATGGCTCAGTTCGGTCAGGACAACTCCGCTCATTTCCACACGTTTCTCTGCCTTGCCGTAGAACTGTCCGGTCTGGAGTGCTTCGCTCATCGGATCGCCGCCGCGCGGAATTCCTGACCTCTATAGACGCCCGGCCTAGGAGGACGTTTCAGAGCCTCGGCTCCCGGCGCTTTCGCAGAAAACCGGGTTGGCCTCTTCTTCCGGATGGCCGAGGCGGTTGGCAAGACCCACGCCCGCCAAAACCAGTGCGCCGCCCAGAATCTGCGCGCCGGTGAGCGGTTCTCCCAACAAAAGCGCCGCCAGGACGGCAGTCAGCGGCCCCTGGGATAAGAGACTGACGGAGGTAACCGTGGCCGGCAGATGCCCGAGCGCGTAGGTTAACGCCAGGTAGCCGCCCAATTGCGAAACCAGCCCGAGCCCAAGCAGGGCGAGAAAGGAGCGTTGGTCGGGTATCGCCAGCGGCACGCGGAACGCGACGGCAAACAGGAACATGAAAAATGCGCTGAAGAGAATCGCTAGACGAAGAAATTCGAGAGTGCTGGTGTGAGCGCGAACTTGTTCCGTTGCCATCAGATAGACGGCAAAACACGCCGCCGCAACCAGCGCCAACACGTCTCCCGAACCGAATTGCGCGTGGCGGCTCAAATCGCTGCTAACGATTACCAGGGCTCCGCACACCGCCAACGCCAGCCCAACCCAAAACGACAGGCTGGGCCGATTCTTGAAGATCAGCCAACTCAGCAGGCCGACCACGATGGGCGTGTTGTTACCCAATAGGGTGGCGTTGGCGGCGTTGGTTTGCAGAATGGAAGTGTTGTAAAACGCCAGATCCAGGGCGAAAAAGAGCGCTCCAAGGGCAATGATGGCGTAGCTTCGCACGCTGAGCTTGGTCCGCTCTACAGGCAGAAGCCACGTGGGAAGCAAGACGATGGCGGGAATCAGCAGCCGATAGAACGCCGACGCCGGACCTGGAATCGACGTCCATCGCACAAAGATCGCGGACCATGCGATGCACAGGATCCCGGCAATCAGGGCCAGGTACGCGCCGGTTCGGCCTGGACGAGAACTCATGGTCCTAGGAGTATCGCACACACCTTCGGGTGAGATTGGACGGGCGCGAGAGACCCGAGGGTGACAGATGGCGGTTCAAAGAGGCGCGGATCGTTGGATCTGCGGCACTTCGACAATGCGGATGCCTTCGACAGGAGCTTCGACCGCGTGCACCAGGCGCTGCGTTCATTTGTTCGTCGGTAACCAGACCCAAACGGCTGGCTTCGGCGCGGGAAGAGCGGCATGAGCGCGTACCAGGGTTCGAGAGAATCGGGCTGCGCCGGCCGGTCCGAGCACGCACCAGGGCCGAAAGATCGTGGCATTCAATCCGAGCGTGCGAATCCGGTCTCCACGGCCGAGCGCACCGCAACATACGCCTTTATGACCGGCGCGGGCTGGGCCACGCTTACATAGACAAAATGGCGAACGCCCGAGCGCGCCGCAGCTTCCGCTCCGGCACAACCCGCGGTTTGATCGATAGCGCGAAACTCGGCGGCTTTCGACGGGTTCGGATGACGGACGCCGACCAGCTGCACGAAAGTATTCGCGGGCGTCAAATGCGAAGCGATGGATGCCACCGACAGGGGATCTAGAACCACAGCCTCTGCGCCCTGCGCCAACTTGCGTTGCGATCCATCTCGCAGCAAGTCTTGCACCCGATGGCCGCGCCCTACTAGCGACGCGATCAGATGGCCGAGAACCCGGTGCCGCCGGTAACAAATACGGAATGCGCTTTACGAGCCACTGTGCGTGGCTTCAAGGCTGGTGTCTTCTGCCACCGAGTACAAGCAGAAACGTGCCAATTGGATGTGGCTGTGCCACCCAGCCGGCCGCAGCAATTACCGGAGGTCGGAGTATTCGCGATGCCGGCGGAGGAACGCCGCGGTGTAGGGGCAGCGCGGCTCCACTTTCAAGTCGAGGCTGCGCGCGTATTCGAGCGCGGCCCTGGTCATCCGCCCGGCCAGTCCGCGGTTTTGCAGCGGCGCAGGCACTTCCGTGTGGTAGATGATGATCTTGCCTGTGGTCACGCGGTATTGCAGCAGGCAAACCAGTCCGCCCAGGTGTAATTCGAATTGCTGATCCGGCCGGTTGTGTTCGACTTGGGCGGATTGAATGGCGTCGGATTCAGGCATGACCATCGTGGTCCCGGGCCGCCGCAACTAGTCCCTGGTTTCCGAGGGGAGCGTCTGCGAAAAGAGGCGAGCCAGTTCCGCGTGCTCCATCACCACCGCGGGATCCCTCTGAATCGCATCAAAGTACTGCCTCTGAAATCCGTCGCCCGCCTCCGTCGGCTTAAACATCTTTCGCGCTAGGTCGAAGGCCGTGTCCGCATCAGGTCCGGCCACGGGCGCATTTCCGGTCAGGGTCTCATCGATGCGGACCACGAATTCGGAAATGTTGTGCAGCCAGCTGAATTGCGGGTCGTCGACCACCAGGCGAAACAACTCGCCGACGTTGACTACGCCGTGCTCGCGTTCGTAGTCGCGCCGCTCCATGTCGAGCAGGGCTTTGTGCAGCCGCAACAGCGCGCCGCGCAGCGCCACCAGCCTTTCGCGAGCGCCGTCGTCATCGCCTTCGCGATGCAGCGTATTGGGAGATCCTGAGTTCATCTAATTATGGTAACGCTGTTCGCCGACGGGCAAAGCGACAGGCAGCCGGTTGCCTGCAGGAGGTAGCGGGCAGGTGGCGTAGGGAGTATAGGCGCAAGGCGGATTCTCCAGGTGGTTGAAGTCCAGAATCAGTTCGCCTTCGCGGTCGACTCCGTTGCTGGGCAATGCCGTATAAAGAAAACGGCAGGCAGGATACGTCGTATCGGCACTGGTCGGATCCTTCAGAATGAAAAACAATTTGGTGCTTTGCGGATCTTCCAGAACCGGTTCAAGCCGGTAAGTCTTTTTGTGCAGTGTAAACTCGGCATAGCCCGGCACCGGCTCGTCGTAGCTCGTTCCCACCAGCGTAGCCAGCCGAATCTGCTTGGCCGGATGGTAGGGCACCCACTTCGCCGTGACTTTATATGCCGGGTCGGGCGAATACCACTTGAGGCCATGAAACGCGCTCAACGCGGGAGACTTCGCGTCTTTTAGCCGCACCGCAAAGCGGTCGGCGCGCCGAACCACGTAAAAATTCAGGGTGGCATAGGTGATTCGGGGGTTGAACTTGTCGTGATCCGGATCGGCTCGCAGCGTCTGCTCTTTCGCCGGAGCCCCATCCACTTTGAGCCCCGCCGGGAAGCCGCTCTTGGGGGCGAGGAACTCGACGGCTCCGTTGTCGAGCTTGAGCACCGCCAAATAGGGGGCTGCCGGAGCGGGCAGATGAATCTTGTTGTCCGCGGCCGAACCGAGGGAGGTCACTCCGGGTTCGAGCCATTCAAGTCCGATCAGCGACAACCAGCCGTCTGGCTTTTGCAGATCGGCCGCATGCTGCGCTCGCCAGGCGAATTCTTCCTGCCCCCAGTCTGTCGTTTGCGCTCGCGACGGCTCGGCATGGGCGAAAAGCAGGAAAAAGGCAGCACATACCGGTGACCAGGAGCGAAGGGTCATGAAAAAGTATAACGCGGGAACGGAAATTCCTGAAAACGGTCCCGCAGCACTGAAATCGGCCATCGCTTGCGGAAACGCCGTCGTCGCTTAAGCCCGGCGGATCCTATTTTTTTGATTCGTTCGACGAGACGCTCAGGTTGTTGGTGACGGAAAAGACGTTCGGCACGCCGTTGGTTCGCAGATTGGCGAGATTCTTGTCGGATTCCGAGTCGACAACGCCTTCGAGCGCCACGTGACCGTTCTTCACGATGATGTGAATGGTCGGGAGAGCCGACCAGCCGTATTTGGAAAGAGCCGCGTCTCCGTAGATCGTGCGGTATACGGAGCGGCGCAGTTGATCGTCCATGGGCGAAACCGGCAGCACTTCGATCTGGTTGTCGACTGAAGCCACAGCCTCAATCCCTTTTACCGCGGCTTCCGCATCGCTCTTCAGTGTCGGGCGCACCACCTGCCCGAGCAACGTGACTTTATCGCCTTCCACCTTAAACAGCAGGTTGTCGAAAACCGAGTAATAGGGAAGAAGCAGCAGCTGGTGACGCACCTCTTTGCGGAGATTGTCCTGCATCTTCTGGTCGCTGCGTTGCCGAGGGGGTGCGGGTGAAAGCGTGGTCGCGAGGGTCAGTGCCGTACCAAGTGCTGCCAATAGCCCGATGTTCGTTCGCATGGCGGTATCCTTTCCGTACGGGTGGACGAAAGTATATCCCCGGAATGGCGCCATCTAGGTAAATTTCTGGTCGGGGCGCGATCGGGCGTTTCTTGTAACTTCAGCTGGGATGGGCGGAAAGCGTAGCGGATGCTCTCCCGGGACAACAGATGTTTCTGTTTGCGAGGGATGATAGGATAGCGTCCGGCACTTCGGCGCGCCGCCAGTGTTGTCCTGAAGCTTGCTTTTCCGTGGGGAAACGTTGTTAGCCATCGCTCATCGAGGTGCATCCGGTTACGCGCCCGAAAACACGTTCGCCGCCTTTCGCAAGGCCGTGGCCATGGGCGCTGGGTTTATCGAAACCGACCTGCAGCTGTCGCGCGATGCGCGCTTCGTCGCCATTCACGACGCGACGGTCAATCGCACAACCAACGGCCAGGGAGCGGTGCACGACATGACGCTGACCGAGCTGCGCAAGCTCGACGCGGGCTCTTGGTTCGGCAGCGAATATGCCGGCGAGCGCATTCCGACCGTCGAAGAGATTCTGGAGTTCGCGAAGAAACACGATGTTGTTTTCTATCTGGAGCTGAAGCCCTTCGGCTCCTGGGGCGGGGAACACGCCCTGATCAGCGCGCTCCGTGGCGCCGGGGAGATCGCTCGCACTGTGATCATTTCCTTCGATCCGGCGATCTTGGCCAGTGTCCGCAGGATCGAGCCCACGTTGATGACCGGCCTTCTGGTCGAAGGGCAGATCGCCGAGCCCCTCGAAAAAGCGATCGAGATCGGAGCCCGCCAGATCGCGGTGCGAGGCGATCTGGTTACGCCTCGGCTGCTGCGCGAAGCCCGGCAGCGCGACCTGCAGGTTGTCTGCTGGACGGTCAATCATCCGGCGCACATGCGCCTGCTGGTCGAAGCCGGCGTGGACGGCATCATCTCGGATTATCCCGATCGGTTGCTTGACGTGGCACGGCGCAGAGACGGCGCCTCAGGTAGGGGCGAGCTCGAGAGTACGAAATAGCTTCGCCAGCTCGGCCACGGATAACTCCTCGGCGCGCGCCGAGGCTCCGAGCTTCATTTCCGCGAGCGCCTGTTTGGCGCGATCCGGCGGCACCTTGCCGCGCAGATTGTTGCTGAGCGTCTTTCGCTTGTGGGCGAAGCACAGCTTCACAAAATCAAGGAATTGGTCACCGTCGGGAAGGGCCAGCTTTACGCTCTCGCCGGGCAGCTTCATCGAAACCAGCGCGGAACCGACTTCCGGCGGAGGCTGGAAAGCGGCAGGCGGCAGCTTTAGCGCGATATGAGGTCGGGCGAAATACTGAGTCAGCACCGAAAGGTATCCGTAATCGCGCGTGCCGGGCCGCGCCACCAAACGAAAGGCAACCTCGGACTGAATGACGACATGAATTTCATCGATCAGGGATGCGCTTTGGAAGCAGTGATGAAGAATCGGCGAAGTGATGTAATAGGGCAGATTTCCATAGATCTTGACGCGTCTGCCCGCGGCAATCGCCGCCAAGTCGGTCTCCAGGACGTCGCCGTGCAACACCGTCAAATTGAGAAAATTCGCGCTTAACTCCCGCAACCGGGCGATCAGCGGCAAATCCATTTCCACCGCAACCACGGGGAAACCAGAGCCCGCGAGGTAGTTCGTCATCTCGCCATGGCCGGCGCCAATTTCAATCCAGCAGGAATTACTTTCCCTGCCGTGCTCCAGCCCGTGGGGCGACACTCGAATCGCACGAGCGATCTGCTCCCTCCAAGTGGGTCGAAGGAAATGCTGTCCCAATCTCTGCCTGGCCATGAATGCAGGATTGTAACAAACACATTGCGCAGGGCCCGACCGAGCCAGGCCGGGCCAACCGGATGGGCTCGCTTGACGCACCGCCGCCGCTTCGGTAGCGTACAGTTCGGCGGCAGATGAGCCACACTCTGGATGATGAGAATCCTGTTCGTAGCCTCTGAAGGCTTACCGTTCTCCAAGACCGGCGGCCTCGCCGACGTGGTCGAAGCTCTCCCCAAGGCTCTGGTTATGCAGGGGCATGAAGTTGGTGTCGTCCTCCCTCGCTATCGCGGCGGCAAAGCCGGCACTCCGATTGTTCCGAGCCTGACCATTCCACTCGGCAATCGGCTGCGCTTCCCGGCGATTGCCGATGGCACACTGCTCGACGGAGTGCGTTATTTCTTTGTGGATGATCCGGCCTACTTCGACCGTGACGGGCTCTACGGCACCGCTGCTGGCGACTATCCCGACAATCCGGAGCGCTACAGCGAGTTCTGCCGAGCCGCCATTGAACTGTCCAAGCATGCCTGGCCCACCGACGTGTTCCATTGCCATGATTGGCAGACCGGGCTGCTTCCGGTTCTGCTGCGCACTTCCTACGGCGATGATTCGGTGGTAAAGGATTTACCGGTGGTGTTCACCGTTCACAACATGGGCTATCAGGGAATGTTCCGCCGCGACGCGCTGGCGCGCGCGGGCGTCCCCGAGACCCTGTTCCATCCCGGCGCGTTGGAATTTTTCGGCAGCGTGAACCTGCTCAAGGGAGGCCTGGTCTATTCCGACTACCTCACTACTGTCAGCCGTCGCTACTCCCAGGAGATTCAGACTCCCGAGTTCGGTTATGGTCTTGACGGCGTGGTTCGTACCCGTTCGGATCGCGTGGTTGGAATTCTCAATGGTGTCGACTATACGGCGTGGAATCCCGCCAAGGATCCCTGGATCGCCGCGAAATATTCGGCCAAAGACCTCAGCGGCAAGCAAATCTGCAAAAAAGACTTGCTTGAGCTCTACGGTCTGCCCGCCGATCAGCTGCACCGCCCGCTGATGGGCATCGTCTCGCGCTTCGCCGATCAAAAGGGGTTTGACCTCATCGCCGACCGCGCGCATGAAATCCTGCGTGAAGACCTCATGCTGGTTGTCCTCGGCACCGGCGATCGCCGCTACGAAGACCTGTTTCGCGCTCTGGCCGGCGCCTATCCCGGTCGTGTCGGCTACCGGTTTGCCTACGACAACGTGGCGGCGCACAAAGTGGAAGCCGGCTCCGACATCTTCCTCATGCCCTCGCGCTATGAACCGAGCGGCCTCAATCAGATGTACAGCCTCAAGTACGGCACGGTTCCGGTGGTGCGAGCCACGGGCGGCCTCGATGATTCCATCGAAAATTTCGACTTGGAGCACGGTACCGGCACCGGCTTCAAGTTCAGCGAGTATTCGGGAACCGCGTTCCTCTACGCCGTTAAGCAGGCGCTGCACCACTATGCCGATGAGCGCATCTGGAAGCGCATTCAATTGAACGGTATGGCCAAAGACTTTTCCTGGAAAACTCCGGCCGCGGAATATGCGAAACTATATGCTGCGGCGCGTGCCGCCAGGGGGCTCGGTCAACCCGCAGGAAACCAAATACCTGTTGCAACATCTAATTAAGGAATAAGGAGACCAACGAGGAGCCGCGCAGCGGTAACTTGTTGACAGCAAAGAACATGGCAGACAACACAATCCAGTCAGTGAATGACGGCAACTTCGAATCCGAAGTGCTCACGGCCAGCGGCACGCAGCCGGTGGTCGTCGATTTTTGGGCGGAATGGTGCCGCCCGTGCCACATGCTGGCCCCGACGGTCGCGGAAATCGCTCACGATTACGCAGGCAAGATCAAAGTCACCAAGCTCAACGTGGATGAGGCGATGAATTCCGCCGGCCGCTACAACATTCGCGGCATCCCGACCATTCTCGTTTTCAAGGGCGGCCAGGTCGTCGAACAGATCGTGGGCGCGGTGCCCAAAGACCAGATCACCAAAGCCATTGACCGGCATGTCGGCTGAGTCTTCGGAAACTCCATAAGCGGATAAGTCTCGTTTTGCGAGACGCACGGCGGAACGCGCGGGCAAAAGGCTCGCGCATTCCTTTTTTAGTCAATTCGTCACGACACATACCCCTTTCCTTGACCCGCCTGCGGCCTCTTGTTACCGTGCCAAAACACAATGGCCGTCACCCGAGATCCGGCGCTTCTGCAGGCTGACGCCCGAAGCCGGAGCGGCGGTGCCGCGGTTTTTCCCAAGCAGCGTCTCATCGAACTCGATGGTCTGCGGGGATTTGCTCTCATCCTGATCCTGCTCTTCCACGCGGTAGCGCAGGAAGGCGCGTATCCGCCTGGCACGTTTCTCTACTACCTGCAGCGCTCATTTGCGATGGGTTGGACCGCGCTCGATCTTTTTTTCGTCCTGTCCGGCTTCCTTATTGGCGGCATCTTGATGGATGCTCGTGAATCCGGCACGTACTTCAAAACGTTCTACGCGCGGCGCGTTTTTCGCATCGTCCCCGTGTACTTCGCCTGGGTGCTCATCTACGTTCTGGTTGCCGCCTTCGCTTCCGGTCTGGTCGTCGAGCTTTCCAATACCGGGCTGCGGCCGCCGCTCGATTTTTCCATCTGGTCTCACTTCCTGTTCCTGCAGAACTCCTTCAATTTCAGCTACCACGGATTGGCCGGCGCCTGGTTCGGACACTTGTGGTCATTGGCGGTGGAGGAGCAGTTCTATCTGCTGGCGCCGCTCGCGGTCCGCGTGATTCCGCCGCGCCACCTCAAATGGGTCTTGGCCGGAGTCATCCTAACGGCCATCGTTACCCGCTGCTATCTTCGTCTGCTTGCTCACATGCCGGTCGACATGGTGACTACCCGCACGGTTTCCCGCATGGACTCTCTCGCCATCGGCATGCTGGTAGCCGTTCTGGTGCGGTCGGAGTCCGGCCAGCGTTGGCTCGGCCGCAATCTCTCCACCCTCCGCGCCATCCTGGCCGCGCTGGCTGCCGGAGCTTTAGGCTTTTTCCTTTTCTCGTTCGGCTCCAAGACCCCCGCCATGCAAATGATCGGGTTCACGTGGATGGCCGCTTTTTATGCGGCCGTTTTGCTGCTTGCAGTACAGAACCGCTCCGGCTGGCTGGCCGGCTTCCTGCGCATGCCGCTCTTGCTCGAACTCGGGTCCGTTTCCTACTGCGTCTACCTGGTGCACTTGGTCAGTACGGTGAGCCTGCATGCCTTGATCTTTCACCATGCGCCGCGCATCTCAACACCGGCTTCCGCCGCGGTCACTGCGCTCGCCACGCTTCTGGCCTATGGCATGGCAAAATTGTCGTGGATCTATTTCGAGGGCCCGCTGCAGCGCCGCGGCCACGCCTTCAAGTATTAGCCGGCGAACTTCCGTCGACCAAGAAGGGAAGAAGCGTGCCCGACAAGCCAGAAACCGGAATTCGACGCTGCCACTGGGCAGCAAATGACTGGAATATTCCTTACCACGACCAGGAATGGGGCGTTCCCGTCCATAATGACCGCGTGCTGTTCGAGTTTTTGATCCTCGAAGGGGCGCAGGCCGGGCTCAGCTGGGACACCATCTTGCGCAAACGAGCCCGCTACCGTGAAGTCTTCGATCATTTTGATGCGCAACGCATCGCGCGCTATGACGCGAAAAAAGTCCGCGCGCTCCTGAAAGACCCGGGCATCGTACGCAACCGCCTCAAGATTGAAGCCACCATCTCCAACGCACGCGCCTTCCTGGCCGTGCAAAGAGAATGCGGCAGCTTCGACGCCTATATTTGGCAGTTTGTCGGCGGAAAGCCGAAACGGAACAACTGGACCAAGCACAAGAAAGTGCCTGCAAGATCGAGCGAATCCGACGCCATGAGCAAGGATCTTAAGAGACGCGGATTCCGCTTTGTCGGTTCGACCATCTGCTACGCCTTTATGCAGGCTGTCGGCATGGTCAACGACCATCTGACCGACTGCTTCCGCTACCACGCGGTGAAGTGAGGTTACTGCGGGTTAGTTTGCATTCGGCTTGGTTTCGGGCTTAGCCGCTTCGTTGGCGGCAGGTTTTGTGGCGTCGGTCTTGTCTGCAGTCTTGGGCTCGATGGATACCAGCTCCACCTCGAAGATCAGCGCCGTGTTCGGCCCGATCTCCTGCCCGGCGCCGCGCGGGCCGTAGGCCAGATCCGACGGCACGAAGAGCTGCCACTTCGAACCGACCGGCATCAGCTGCAGAGCCTCCGTCCAGGCTTTGATGACCTCGCTCACGCCAAACGTGACCGGCTTTCCGCCGTGCTTTTCTGAACTGTCGAACTCCTTGCCGTCCAGAAACGTGCCTTTGTAGTTGCAGCTTACCTTGTCCGTTCCGGCCGGTTTCGGTCCGGCTCCCGCCTTCAGCACCTTGTACTGCAGTCCGCTTGGTAGCGTCTGCACGCCCTCTTTGCTCTTGTTGGCGGCCAAAAAATCGTCGCCTTTTCTCTTGTTGGCCGCCGCCATAGCTTCGTAATCGGCGCGCGCCTTCTCGCGCAATTCCGCTTCGAGCGCGGTTAGCGTGGCCTTGACTTCCTCGTCGGTCATCAGGTGCTTCGTGCCGGTCAACGAATCGCGAATTCCGCGCGCCAAAACCGCCGAGTCCATGTCGACGCCGCCGGCCTTCAATTCATTGGCCACTTTGGCGCCGATGTTCAAGCCGATTGCGTAGCTCCGCTTGTCTTTATCGGTCTTGAGGACGGCCGGCGCGCCCGCTGCTGCCCCCGGCTTTTTGGCTGCGGCCGTACTCTGCCCGGTCTTTGCCGCTCCCGCCGTCTGGGGGCTCGCCGGGTTCTTGGGCGTCGAAGTGGAGGCCGGCTTGCTCGTCGCCGCTGGCGTCGAACTCTGTTGACCTGCTACGGTCGTGCCCGAAAAGGCGCCGGTGGCCGCAAAAACCAGAGTGGATAAAAGAAGTTTTCTCATGCCTTCATTGTCCCATCGGACCTTCGTTTCCACAAATCGCCCCCGCAACCCCCTCCCTTGCGTTTCTCTCGCCGTCCGGCGTACGATTTTCTTTCTTTCCGTTTTCCCCGAAAGCCAATTCTCAAAGTCGCGCGGGGAACGGTGTGTGGATCAAGCGGTGGCAGGAGACGTAGTTCGTGCGGAGCGCGACACGAGAAAGGTCGAGGATGAAATCAGTCGTCGTAGTGGGGGCCCAGTGGGGGGACGAAGGCAAGGGTAAAGTCGTCGACTATCTCGCAGGTTCGTTTGACTACATCGTTCGCGTTGCCGGGGGCCACAATGCCGGCCACACGGTCATCATCGGCAAGGATAAGCACGTACTCCAGCTCATTCCTTGCGGCATACTTCGTCCCCAACAGCATGCGGTCATCGGCATGGGCGTCGTGGTCGATCCGGTCGCGCTGGTCAAGGAAATCGAAATGCTTGCCAAATCCGGCGTCGACGTAAAGGGTCGGCTCCACATCTCCAATCGCGCGCACCTCATCTTTCCGTATCACCGCGAACTCGACAAAGCCGCCGAGTCCGCCCGCGGCGCCAACAAGATCGGCACCACTTCGCGCGGGATCGGTCCCGCCTACGAAGACAAGATGGCCCGGCGCGGCCTGCGTATGTGCGATCTGCTTGCCCCGGAACTGTTCCGCGAAAAAGCCGCCCGCGTGGTGGCCGAAAAAAATCGTCTGGCCAAGGGTGCGTACGGCGCCGACATCGATTTCTCTCACGAAGTAGACGAAACATTGAAGCTCGGCGAAAGGATTCGGGGCTACATCTGCGACTCCGCCGAACTGGTCAACAGCGCGCTCGCCGAAGGGAAGTCGGTTCTTTTCGAAGGTGCGCAGGGAACCATGCTCGACATCGACCATGGAACCTATCCCTATGTCACCAGCTCCAACGCCACCTCGGGCGGAGCCACAACCGGAGCCGGTGTTCCACCCACCAGAATCAAGCATGTCCTGGGCATTTCCAAGGCTTACACGACACGCGTAGGCGGAGGTCCGTTTCCGACCGAAATGCCCGACCTCGAGGCTCAGGAAGTTCGCGAACGCGGCAAGGAATTTGGCGCCGTCACCGGACGCCCGCGCCGCTGCGGTTGGCTCGATCTTGCCGTCCTCCGCTACGCCAAAATGATCAACGGAATCGATTCGCTCGTCATCACCAAGCTCGACGTCTTCGATACCCAGCGCGAAATCCAGGTTTGCACCGCCTACAAATACAAGGGCAAACCCCTCTATGAAATGCCCGCCCTCGCCGAACAGTACGAGCACGTCGTCCCCGAATACCAAACGCTCCCCGGCTGGTGCCGGGATACCTATGGCGTCAAAGACGCCGGCAAGCTTCCGAAGGCCGCGCTCGACTATCTGCGCTTTATCAGCGACTTTCTCGAAGTTGAGATCGGCATGATCTCCACCGGCCCCGAACGCGACGCCACCATCGTCCCCGAAGCCACACTGCTTTCCAGCTGGCTCTAGTCTTTCTGCCAGCGGCCTAGAGTCCGCGCCTTTTTCTCTTCTCGCGTTTTCCGCTAATCTCTTATCGTGCTCTCCTATCAGCAAGCCCGCGAACTCGTCATCTCTCGTATCACCGCGCTTTCCCCGGAGCCCCCAACCGAGTCCATAGCGCTGCTAAACGCGCTCGGCCGGGTCCTGGCACAAGATATTCCTGCCGATCGCGACTACCCGCCCTTTCGCCGCTCGATCCGCGACGGCTACGCCGTCCGCGCGACAGATACGCGTCCCGGCGCGGCGCTGCGCTTGATCGGTGAACTAAAGGCCGGCGACACGCCGGCCGGCTCCGTTGAACCTGGCACCTGCGTCCAGATCATGACCGGAGCGGCCGTGCCCGAGGGCGCGGACGCCGTGGTCATGGTCGAACACACGCGACGCGAAGGCCAGGTGGTCACGCTTGACCGCGCGCTTCCCGCGGGCCAGCACATCGTCGCGCGTGGCAGCGAACAATGCGCCGGCAAAACGGTACTCAGGAAAGGGACGCGCCTGGCATTTGCGCAACTTGCCTCCGCCGCGCAGGTCGGCATCGCCGAAGCCGCGGTTTTTCGCGTGCCGCGAATCGCGATCCTTTCCACCGGTGACGAGGTCGTCGACTTTACCGCCACGCCCGGCCCTTTCCAGATCCGCAACAGCAATTCGGTTTCGCTCGCGGCCCAGGTAGCCACAATCGACGCCGAGCCCGTTCTGCTGGGTAACGCGCGGGACACCCGCGAAGACCTCCGCGCGCGAATCGCCGGCGGCCTGGAATCGGCCGCGCTCATCCTCTCGGGCGGAGTCTCCGCCGGCAAATACGATCTGGTCGAACCGGTCCTCGGTGAACTCGGTGCCGAGTTGGTTTTCGACGCCGTCGCCATCCGCCCCGGTAAACCCATGGTTTTCGCCATCTGCCAGGGCAAGCCCGTTTTCGGCCTTCCCGGCAACCCCGTCTCGACCATGGTCACTTTCGACCTCTTCGTCCGCCCCGCCATCGAAATCCTGTCGGGTACCGCGCCGCCAGCGCTGCCCCTGTTCGAAGCCATCCTCACCGAAAGCCTGACGGAAAAGCCCGGCCTCACCCATTTTCTGCCCGCGGCCGTTGAATCCGGCAGCCCTCCGCGAGTCACGCCCCTGCGCTGGCAGGGATCGGGTGACGTCATCGCCATGGCCCGCGCAAATTGCCTTTTGGTCATCCCGTCGGACCGCGAGACAATCAATGCCGGCGAACGCGTTGCCGTTCTCCCGCGCGGTTTGTGACGGGCCTCGCGCATGGAGCTTGTCCGTCCGAGTGCGGTGAAGCATCTGGTTTTCACAAGGTAATGCGGGACCAAGGCACGCGGTTGACCCGAATGGCAAAACTCTCCCACTACGATGCCCGCGGCAAGGCCCGCATGGTGGACGTCAGCGCCAAGTCCATGACCCGGCGGACCGCGACCGCGCACGCTTTCGTTTCCATGACGCCAAAAGTCCTCGCTGCCGTCAGGAAGCTCAAAAACCCCAAGGGCGACCCCCTGGAGACCGCCCGTATCGCCGGGATTAGCGCCGCAAAACGCACCTCGGAGTGGATACCTCTTTGTCATCCACTCCCGCTCACTCACATTGATGTGCTTCCCACGCTGTGCAAAAATGGCGTCGAGATTCGCACTCACGTTTCCGCCTCCGCCCAGACCGGCGTCGAAATGGAGGCGCTCGTGGCTGCCGCCGCCGCTGCGCTCACGGTCTACGACATGTGCAAGGCTCTCGACAAAGGCATCGAGATCCGCGAGCTGTTTCTGATCGAGAAAACCGGTGGGAAGAGCGGCGACTACCAGCGCATGGATGCGAAACAACGAAAGGGTACGGGCCGGGCTAAAACAAGAATCCGATGACTCCCACTGGCTCCAAATCGGTTCGCCTTCTCGTCGCCGAAGACAATCCCTTGGTCCGCGACCTGATCGAAAAGGGCCTGGAATCACATTGCGAGGTCATCTTTGCCAATGACGGCGCCGACGCCCTGCTCAAAGTCATCGACGAACCGCCGGATGCCATTCTTTGCGATTACAAGATGCCCGGCCTGGACGGTCGGCAGCTCTTTGAGAAGCTGCGCGGGCGCGAAAAGACCCGTCACATTCCGTTCCTGTTCATGGCCAGCCGTGCCGACATTGAAGAAAAGCTGCGCCACTTGACCGACGGTGTCGAGGACTTCATAGCCAAGCCATTTGTGCTGAAGGATCTGGTCCGCGCCACCAAAAAAGTCGTGGACCGGCTGCACCTAGAAAAACTGCAGAAGTCGGCGTCGCGTCCCGGCGTCATCCAGGGCCGCCTCGAGGAGATGAGCATGACCGACCTGCTGCAATCGCTCGAAATGGGGCAGAAGTCTTGCCGCCTCCGTGTTCGCCACAACGGCGAACAGGGCGAGCTCTTTTTCTCTAGCGGCCAGTGCCGCGACGCTCAGATCGGCAGCATCGAGGGCGACGACGCGGTCTACAAGATCATCCTTTGGACCGAAGGCGACTTTGAAATCGACTTCAACGCGGCCAGCGCATCCACCCGCACCACCACCACGCGCGGCACTACCGGCCTGCTCATGGAAGCCATGCGCTTGATGGACGAATCGAGCCGCGACGCCGTCGAAACCTCCTAGCGCATGAAGATTGCCGTTCTCACCATTTCCGACACGGTGGCGCGCGGAGAACGCGCGGATGCCTCCGGACCCGCCGTCGTGGCGCGCTGCACGGAACTTGGCTGGCCCGTCGGTTCGACTCATGTGGTCGCCGACGACGCCTTCGAGATCCAGACCATGCTCAAGCGCCTGGCCGACGAAGAAGGAGCGGACCTGATCCTCACGACCGGCGGCACTGGACTTGGCCCGCGTGATGTCACTCCTGAAGCGACCGAGGCGATTGCCGACAAATTGATCCCCGGCTTTGCGGAACAGATGCGGCGCAAAGGGTTGGAGAAAACCCCTCGCGCTATTCTGTCGCGGAGTTCCGCGGCGATTCGCGGCACGACGCTGATTCTCAATTTTCCTGGCAGCCCCAAAGGCGCGGTCGAATCTCTTGACGCCGTCGCTCCCCTGCTGGTGCACGCGATCGAAATCATTCACGGCGCCCGCCACGACTAGTTTTTGCGGCTTTGCTCGATGCAGGCGCGGGTGTGGCCTTCCCACTCCTCAAGGCGTGACCGCATCTCCCAGGATTTTGTCGAGCAGCGGTTGGGAGGCCAGTTCGCCGTTGTCGCTGTTGGTGAGCTGAATCGTGCAGCCCGGGTCGTCGTGTCGCGCTCCATCGGCAGGTCCGGATCGCGGCCGCGCAAAGCAAAAGCGGCGATCCAGGCGATTACCCCGCTGTAGCACAGCAATCTGCGCGCCGGTTACATTCTCTCCTTCCAGCGTGGTCCTTTCGAACCGCTCGGCTTCCGACACCGTGATCGTCGTTCCGCCGAGCCTTCGGGCGAGCGAGGGCGATTGCGCAGCGAAGGAAGTTATGCCCGCAACAAGCAGCAGATAAAAGTAAACAGGTCGCAGCGCCGGTTTCGTGGTCGAATTGGGAAGGAATGCTGCAAAAGGCTCCTATTGGGGATCCGGCGCGCCGCTTCTTGCCACAACCGGAAGCACGACGCGCGAGGCGTGTTTCGGGTCGTTGTAGATACGAATGTGACCGATGCGGGTTTCAGAGGAGGTGGCTTCTGACTTGCCGGTCTGCAGGTTGCGCGAGAAGTGCGGGAAGAAAGCGCCGGAGATCTGCACCCGGATGCGATGGCCGGCCTTGAAGACGTTGGATGTCAGCAAGCGGTCGAGGCTGAGGCGGACGATTTCGCCGGGCTTCACCCGTTCAGGTTGGGCTGAGGCGTCGCGGTAGCTCGCGCGGAGCACATCGAGGCCGGGGCTCATCAGGTTGTACGCCGTCCCGTCCGGCGAAACGTCGAGCAAGCGAGCCCACAAGTCGAAATCGGGAACATCGGCTGAGGCGTAGATTTCCGCGCGCACCGGACCGGTCACCTCCGTATCGGCGGGCAACGGTTCGGAGTCGAAGACCAGGAGGTCTTTGCGGCCAACAAACGAGCGGTAGTCTCGCGCTCCGAAGGCGGTGTAGGGATCGGCGACTGGGTGGGCGGGATCGGAGACAAGTTCGGAGTATCGGGCGCACTTCACGCAGAGGCCCGTGCTGAGTCCGCGGGTTCGCGTGCCAGCCGATCCATCCGGCGACAGCAGCAAAGTCGTATCTTTGGCACGGGTGAGCGGCCAGGCGTCTTCGTCGCGCCAGATATCGTCGCCCATCACGAAAATGCGCACCGGCTTTTCCTTTGCAACGCCGTTGTCCGCGCCTTTCAGGTAATGATCCATCCAGCGCAGGATGATTTCGTCATAGTCGACCGCGGCGGATTTCCCGAAGTCGCGGTCGCCCGAGAAGGTCCGTTCCAGTTCGCCGTGCGTCCAGGGTCCGATGATGGTGCGCGTACGCGGATTGACTTCGTTTTTTCGCGCGGCCAGCAAGCCGTTGAAGTTTGTCGTGGCGCCGTCCGGGCCGTAGGCTTCGTCGTACCAGCCGGAAATGTTGAGCACGGCGGCGTGCGTGCGTTCGTACTTGCCACGAAGCTCGGCCCAGTCCCACCACGAATCGGCGGGAGGATGCGCCAGCCATTGGTAGTAAAACGGCGCAATTTCCTTCAGGTCGGGAAGCTCGGCCATCGGCAAAAAGCTCTGCATGCGCTGGCCTTCCTGTTTCCAGCCGGCCGTCACTTCGCCGCGCGCTATGGGTCCCGGTAGGTTTTTGCGTTTGCGAATGTCCGGCGCGATGTTGAACCAGATCCAGTCGAGCCAGGAGCCGTCGAAAACGCCGCCGGAATAGAAGAAATTGCGCGGCGTGGAAAAGGTCATCGCCGGAACCATGGCCTTGAGGTGCGGAGGATTTTCCATGGCCGCGAGCCACTGCACCGCGCCGGGATAGGAGAGTCCGAACGTTCCGACGCTGCCGTTGGACCAGGGCTGCGCCGCCGCCCATTCGATGGTGTCGTAGCCGTCCGTCCCTTCCTTCTTGTAGGGATCGAATTCGCCTTCCGACTCGTAGCGTCCCCTGACATCCTCGACCACAACCGCATAGCCACGCGCTACGGCTTTGGGAAACGTCGTCCAGGTGGATGGCGCCTGATTCTTGCCGTACGGCGTGCGGTAGACGAGGACGGGAAACGTTCCTTCTGCGGCGGGAAGCATAACGTCCGCACGAAGCGTGACGCCGTCGCGCATTGTTACGGCCACGTTCTTCTGAACTACGTCCGCTCGAAAAAGGCCGGCTGGCCGGTCTGCGACGACCGGCTGCGGATGGCCGAAGCACGCCCTGAGCGCGGTTCGCGCGCTAAGAAGCACTACGGCAAAGAGCAGAGCAGCGAGGATTCGCATCTGAGCGGTCAGCTGCCGTGAGCCGTGCGGAAGGCGGCCAGGCACTTCTCGGCGGTTTCCATCTCCGAGAAGCGGCTGCCCTCCTGTTCGACCAGGTAGTACTCGATGCCGCCGCCGTTTTCGGCCGCCTGGAAAAGCTGTTTCCACGGCGCGGCGCCTTCGCCGAACAGGACCGAATAGCCTTTGCCGGGGTCGGGCGACCACTCCTTGCAATGCATGGAACGTATGCGGCCCGGATTGGCCTTGACCCAGGCGACGGGGTCGGAGCCGGCCTCAAGGCAAGTGCCGACGTCGAGTTGCAGCATGACCGAGGGCTTGGTGTTCCGGGCCAGAATCTCCATCGGTCGTACGCCGCCGTCGAGCGGTTTCCATTCTACTTGGTGGTTGTGATATCCGACATGGAGGCGGTCGGCGGCGAGCTTGTCGGATGCGCTGTTCAGAATGTCAGCGACCTTTTTCCAGGCATCGGCGGTTGCACCTTCGTGCGAGCTGGCCATGACCATGTATTTGCTGCCGAGGATGACGTTGAGCTCGCTGGCGTGGGCGATTTTCTCGGGCGTGAAGTAAGCGCTGTCATTGTGCGTGGAGAAGCAACGGACGCCCAAGGAATCGAGCAGCTTACGCATTTCTTTGGCTTCGGCGGGAGTCCACTCGTAGTAGGGCGCGTAGAACTCAACTCCCTCGTAACCGGCGGCGGCGACGGCTCGCACCGTGCCGTTGAGGTCTTTGGCCATGGTGTTGCGCACCGAGTACATTTCCAGTCCTACCGGGATACTGGAGGCGGCGCTAACCTCGCGAGCGAACGGCAGAGAAGCAGCTGCGCTGGCGGCGATGGCGGTTAGAACGAACTCGCGACGAGTGCGAAGACTGCGGTTGGCGTTTTTCATGGCGGACATAGTAGCGCGCTGACGCCAGGTTCGAAAATGGAAATGGTGATGGCGGGAGAAATCGGAGCCACCGCTCGAGAAAAGGCCTATCGACGGCGAGACGAGGAAGCGAAACGCTCGTCCTGCTTTTCCTGGGTGTTGGCTCGAAACGCCTAGAAGTGCGGCGCCGCGTAGATGCTGATTTCAAAGAGCTTATCGAACGCACCTGGTGTGCGACAGATGGAGAAGCACCAGGAATGCCTACAGCACCGGTAAGCGAAGCGCACTCGATGCTAGAAAGCGAAAGGAATCATCCCGGCACGGCGTATTGGTTTATGTGACTGCGAGCGAACCAGGGCGGCGAGGGTTGTGGGCCGCCATGACCTTTCTCTGCCTGATCGGGGCTGCGGTTGTCATACGGAGGATTCTGGCGCTTTGGCCGGTCGTGATGCATGGCTATCGTCGACCCGCGCTTCAGGCCAACCCGGCGCTCGCGCAATTTCTGGCGCTTGATGATATTTTTGCGCGCCACGCCCTGCTGACGCTGGTACACATTTTGCCGGGACTGCTTTTTGTGACCCTGGGGCCGCTTCAGTTCAGTTCGAGCCTGCGCGCGCGCCACCCGATGTGGCACCGGGTGAGCGGGCGGGTATTTTTGTGCGCGGCGCTGACCATTGGAATTTCTGCGTTCTTGATGAGTTTTGTCATGCCGGCCATTGGCGGGCCCCTGCAGGCCTCGGCGACGGCGATTTTCTCCGCGTATTTCCTGTTCTCGCTGGGAAAGGCTTTCTGGCACATTCGCCGCCGCGAAATTGCGCGGCATCGGCGGTGGATGATTCGCGCCTTTTCGACCGGGATTGCGGTCGCGACGATCCGGCCGATCATAGGGATCTTTTTCGCCACCAGCAGGTTTACCGGGCTGGCGCCGCGCGAATTTTTTGGCTTTGCATTCTGGATTGGATTTCTGCTGCACCTGGTGTTGACAGAGAGGTGGCTCGGCAGCAACGCCTCCGAACGCGAACTGGCAGCGGCCTAAAGTCGGCCTGCGCCGCCGCGGCCGAACGACGGCGCCGAGGCTAAGGCCTTACGGGCGCGATCTTGTAGTGCAAGCGTACGATCGTCAAGCCGAGGAAGGAAATCGTGTGATCGGTGCGCAGGACACCCTCGGAATCCACATAAACATGAAAAAGCTCGTGCAGAGTGGTGAAGTTGCGGACGTAGAGATGATCGGGGCCGGAAGCTACGAGACGATAGAAGCCCGACTTTCCGAACTTTGAGCCGGTCGAGTCGAGGCCGAAGGAACCGTTCAACTGATTGACCGGACGGAGATAGACGTTGGCGCTGCCGCGGTCGGGGAAGGTGACTTTGACACAGGGATTTTCCTCGCCGGGGATTCGCGCGACCGAGTAGATGCCGGCGAACATGACCAGGCCGGAGGACTTCAGCTTTCTTAGCCAGCCCGTATACACCAACCGGCCGCTACCGGGCTCGGTCAATTGAATGACCTGGCTCGTCATGCCACCGGCCATCTCCAGGGGCGAGATGGGAAAATTGAGCTGGTCCATTCGCTGGCTGATGAACTCGACGAGAAGCCAGAGGAAGAACTTGCCGACGAGCGCCACGTCGCTCCATGCCTCCAGCCGGTATTGGGCGGCGTGTTCGTAGAAGTGCCGGACGCGCGGATGAACGGCTTCGGGATCAAAGGTCGGCCCGCGCAGCGCGGCAAAGTCGGCGATCAAGCCGGCGTCGGGCGCCTCGCGGAGTTCGAGATTTTCTTCGCGCGCGATGCGCTCATAAATGCCAGTGCCGATGAGGACCGAGTCGCCCAGCGGACAGTCCAGCCAAGGGGCGTCTCGGACGCAGATGCGGCGTCCAGCAACCCGCACCAAAGCTTCGATCGCGGTTTCTAGAAGCCAGCCCACGGCGCGATGAACGATGGAGAGGAGAGCAGGCCTGCGGTTCTGCGCCACTCCGGTGCTGGGAGGCGCCGGAGTCGTGGGAGGGGCAGCGGCGGCCATCGTGGATCCATCTTACAGGGCGGGGCAGGCTGCTGGAGGTGAAAGAAAAAGGCGAGTTGACGGAAGTGGCAGGGTACCCAAGAATGGTGTGACCATGCCTTCTAAACTTTCTGACAAAAAACTGGCGCTGCTGGGCGCAGGCAAGCTGGGCGGGATTTTGCTGCGCGCGTATTTGAAACAAGGACTGTTTAAAGGCAAGAACGTAACCGCCACCGTGAAGCACGGGGAAAGAGCCGCGGCTCTGGCGAAAGAGCTGGGCGTTGCGGTGACGAGCGACAACCGCGCGGCAGTGAAGGGCGCGGACATTGTTTTGCTTGGCGTGAAACCGCAAGTGGTTGCCGAGGTGTTGAAGGAGATTGCTCCCCAAATTGCTGCGAAGGCGGTGGTGATTTCGGTGGCGGCATCGGTCCCGACCAGCTATTTGGAGCAGCACCTAGGGGATGAGGCAGTGGTGGTGCGGGCGATGCCGAACACCCCTGCCATGGTGGGTTGCGGCATGACCGGGATTTGCCGCGGCGCTCATGCTGGCCCCGAACACCTGGAAGTGGCGCGCGCGATGTTTGACGCGGTGGGCCGCACGGTGGTGGTGGATGAAAAGAACATGGACGCGGTAACCGGGCTTTCCGCGAGCGGACCGGCGTTTGCCTACATCATGCTGGAGTCGCTGGCGGAGGCCGGCGTGAAAGTGGGATTGCCGCGCGAGGTTTCGACGCTGCTGGCGGCGCAGATGATGAAGGGCTCGGCGAGCGTAGTTCTGGAGACGGGTGATCATCCGGCGCTGCTGAAGGATTCCGTGACCACTCCGGCCGGATGCACGATCGATGGGATTCTGGAGCTGGAGGAAGGGAAGCTGCGCGTGACGCTGATTAAGGCAGTGGTGAAGGCTACGAGCCGGGCGGGGGAGTTGCTGTTTGAGAAGTGAAGCCCCGAGTGCAGGCTGTCGGCTGGGGAAAGCGAATGGCTGGGTCGGATAAGAAGGACTTTGTTCAGGACGATAAGGGCCTTCAGAACCTCGCCAGGTCCGTTGAAGGAAAGCGCGCCAAGGATTCTGACAAAAAGAAATTGAGCAAATCCGAGAAGGTCATCGGCGACACCATGAGGCAGTCCGCGCTGGCGATGGAACTGCCGTTCACCATTGTCGCGGCCATCGTTTTCCCTGGTTTTCTTGGCTATTTGGCCGACAAGTGGTTGCACACTTCACCTTGGTTGATGATTGCGGCGGGTGCGCTGGGCTTCATCGGCAGCTTGATTGACATCGCACGCCGCTACCGCCCGCGATGATTTTATGGACTCAGAAGTCGCGAACGGGCCTGCCCGGTGAGCGGGTACTGCATAGAATTGCGGCATTGACGCTCGCATTCGGATTGGCCGCGGCGACAGCGGCTCTGGCCATGCAGCGGCTGGACTGGGCAAAGGGTTTGGCCGGCGGGGCCGTGCTCGGCTGGCTGAATTTTCGATGGCTCAGTCGGGGCATTCGGGCTACGATCCTCGCCGCGAGCCCAGAAGCAGGGGTTCGGTCCGAGGGAGCAGAAGGGGCGGCAAAGTCTGTCAAATCAAGAACTTCAGTAGCCGCTACGCAGCTTGCGATGGTGTTCCGCTACGCGTTGGTTGCCGCAGGCGTGTATGTTATATTTGGGTATCTGCACGTTCCACTGATCAGCATTGGGTTGGGATTGTGCGCGCTGGTAGCCGCGATCATGGCGGCGAGTGTGTGGGAAGTCCTGAAACCAGAATCTTGAGGAGCCATTCAGGCCTACGAAGCGATGGAAGAGCACATTAGTCCGATTACGGTGTTTGTGAACCACTACCTCGGTTCAATTGCCTTAGCGATTCTGCGTGCGCTGCATTTGAAGCCAGAACATCGGGAATTGCCCATCCCCCAGCATGTCGTGATGAGTATCATCCTGGTGATTGGTTTGACGTTGGTTGTACTGGTGCTGCGCTCACGGTTGTCCGTGGAGAAGCCGGGCGCGACGCAGCAAATCGCCGAGATGTTGCTCACAAATCCCATGAGGATCGGCATTCGGGACGTTTTGGACGAAGCCGCCGGGCATCACGCGCGTTCGTTTCTCTCTTTCGTCGGCACCATCAGCATTTTCGTTCTGTTTTCCAACCTGATGAGCGTATTTCCGTGGTTTACGGCGCCAACCGGCGAGAAGACGGTTCCACTGGCCTGCGCTTCGCT
>Ga0306926_10001269_pt1 | contig 24865 bp, 24 predicted proteins | sample flu12Cox44000178_FD_203759 | JGI IMG/M metagenome (GOLD analysis project Ga0306926, IMG submission 203759) | Lab enrichment of tropical soil microbial communities from Luquillo Experimental Forest, Puerto Rico - flux8day.12C.oxic.44.000.178 (v2)... | ecosystem: Environmental > Terrestrial >...
AGCAAACGGCCGCTGCAATCGGTTTATGCCCAAGCGCCTTCCCTTTATCGCAGCCGACCTCGCATCGCAACGTTTGCTGGCGCTTGCGGAAAAAGTTGCATCCGACCCACAAAGTGCTCACCTTGAATCTTGATCCATTCACCTTCGATTCTTTCGCCCTCAGCCGGGTGCATTCGGAGGCCGAAAGCGGCAAGTCGATCCTGAGGCCTACGACGACCATCTGCGGGCTTGACTTCTGGGGCAAATTCACGGGAATCAGGCATGAAACAGGTTCGGGAGTATTTCGAGAAATCGGCACAGAAAAGACCCAACCTCTTGCAACCTTTGGGCTCTATTGCCGGCGAAATAGGCTCATTCGCAGGCGGATAACAACTCTCAGATTCTTGCATGCGAAGGCCCGCCGACCAAGTTCCGTCTTTCTTGTCCGAGCTCATCCTTGATCACGCCACCGCGCGGGCGAGGGATTCCAGTTTTCTCAGATGGGTATCCGCGCCGATCACAATGAGCGTGTCGGCTGCGCGAATCACCGTTTCCGGTGCCGGATTGAAAAGCAGCGCCCCGTCAGCAGGCTTCACCCCAAGGATGATGACGCCCGCTTGCTGCCGAATCGCCGAGTCACCCAAGGCCTTTCCGACCAGCGGAGATTTTCCGTCGATGCGTACCTCACCGATCTCCACGTCCAGGCGCTCAGTTCCGAACGCTGCGTCAATGAAGTCGAGAACGTTTGGACGAAGCAGAAGCTGAGCGATACGGTTCCCCACGAAGAAATACGGCGAGAGCACCTGCGACGCGCCTGCACGCAGGAGTTTGGAAGTGGCTTCTTCTTCACTGGCGCGGGCAATAATTTTTAGGTCGGAGCGCAATCCGCGGGCGGTAAGCACAATATAGAGATTTTCTGCGTCGGAGCTGACAGCTGCTACGAAACCCTTGGCCCTATCGATATGGGCCCGTTTCAGGCATTCTTCACTGGAAGCATTACCAAGCACGAACGGAATTTTCTCGTTCACGGCCCAATCGGTGCGCTGCAGATCCTTCTCGATGAAGACGACGCTTTGGCCGCGAGCGCGCAACTCTCGAGCCACTGTGCGCCCCACCCGTCCGGCGCCGCAAATGATGTAGTGTCCGGAAAGCTTTGCGAGTTCGCGTTCCATGCGCCGGCGGCCGAAGGCCTTTCCGAACTCGAACTGTAACAAAGCTTGGCTGAACGTCGCAATTGTGAAGCCGCCTGAAAAAACCGCAAAGACGATCAGAAAACTGTTGAAGATGCGCCCCGCGTGCGAGAGCGGATGAATCTCACCGTACCCGATCGTTGTCATGGTCGTCAGGGTCATGTAGAAAGCGTCAAACCACGTCCAGCCCTCGATGAAGTGAAAGCCAGCCGAGCCGCTGAACACCACACTGCACAGCAGCATGAGGCAAATGTATAGGCGATGGCGAACGCTCACGGGATTCCTTAGCCGATGCGGGCGGCGTCGAGGCGGCGGCGGGCCGCGTTCGGGAAAAACGCCATGGCAGTGAAGATCGCATCTTCAAAACTGCACATGGCTCTACGCCCGACAGCCTCTACCGTAGACGCTGGGATCGCCCTCATCGGCATTTACGGTAACAAATTTTTCAACATCGCTGGCTGACGCTACGCCGGCGATGGAATCGAATCCACATCCGACGGTTGTGCCCTGGCTCGGCTTTTCCGCCGTCGATAGCTCGATCATACCCGTCCGTTTTCCAATATTTTCCAATTACAGCTTGCTCAAAACGTAGTAAGTGCCGCCAGTTCAGCGTGTTAGGGTTAACTAGAGAAGCTTAGGAAGCTTCTCTAAGAAGAACCTTTATGGAAGTCGCATTTGTCCGGCGCTTGAGTTCCCAAGAGTGCGGCTGCTCGGAAAATTTGAAGCACTTCCCTGTTCACAGGGCTCGCATTCGCTTGGAAACCAGCCATTTCCGTCAGCGAGCATGACGAGGAGTCGTAACTGTGTTAGTATGAGTCTCGCATGAGCGCGTTTTATGGGCGGTTTTGGCAGGAACAGATGCCACCGCATGCAACCAAGGCGATCAGTGCGCTGTATGCAAATCTTGCAAGGTCCTTATTTGCAAGGCTTTACGCTAAGTCGTTGATTCCACGGTTGGGGACGTAGTTCAGTTGGTTAGAACGCTGCCCTGTTCCCGCGCACTGTCACGGTAGACTCGCTTCTTCTTCGACGACATTCCAAAGCAAGCGCAGAACTCCAGCTTTAGTCCTTCACTGGGAACGACCCGAGTCAGATCCCCAAGATTGTCGTGATGGTCGGATTCTCAGCGATAATCTACACAACGTTACCTATTAAGCAGGGCTTGATGCACTGATGTAAGTGGAGTATGATTCTGCATCATGCGCACCACGATTACGTTAGATGATCATCTTCTGGAGCGGTTGAAGAAACGCGCGGCGGAATCCGGCACCAGCGTCAGCGGGCTGGTCGAACGTGCGGTGCGGCTCCTGTTGCAGGCCTCTCCGGCGCAGCGGCGAGACCGTTTCGATTTGGTGACGTTCGGCGAGAGAGGTCACTTTACCACATTGAATATCGATAAGACCGCGGCGGTGCTTGAACCCGACGATGTCGAGCGCTTTGGGAAGCAGCGCTAGTCGATGCAACTGCCGGACGTCAATGTCCTAATCTACGCGCATCGGCAGGACGCGCCTGAGCACGATCGATACGCGGCGTGGCTTAGAGCCTTGGTCGAGGCGCCGGAACCGTTCGCTGTCGCGGAGATCGTGCTCGCCGGCTTCCTCCGAATCGTAACAAATCCCAAGATCTTTCGGCCGGCGACACCGATGCAAACAGCCTTGGCATTTTGCCACCGGCTCGTCGAGTGGCCACGAGCCGTCTTCGTCACGCCCAGTCGCGCGCACTGGGAGCTGTTTACGAAAATGTGCAATGACATTGAGGGCCGCTTGGTCAGCGATGCTTATGTGGCGGCCTTGGCCATCGAGCACGGGTGTGAATTGATCACCACGGATAGCGATTTCGCTCGGTTCCAGGGACTGCGTTGGCGTCATCCATTAGGGGCGTAAACGCGGCAAGTTGGGCTGTTTCGGGACCAGGCGGCGGAAGATTGTCTATCTCACTATCTCAGGCCTGGCAAACGATTGCCTTTGGTTAGAATCCTACACAGTCACGGCCCAATTCCCTCCACATTCCAAAACATCACGAAGCAAAACGCGTATATAAAAGGACGGCTTCCCCCTTTCACCTTGATCGAAAAGGCTCGAAGTGCGGCCGCTTAAACGAAAAGCGCGTTTTTCACCCAGATGGAGTACTTCCGCGTTGCAAAGTTTAGACCGTAGCCTCCTCGCGATTCTGTACACAAATAGGCTATAATCGGGCGACTGAAATGCCTAGCCCCGGTGCCCCTCATGGCATTAGCGGCTCTATCCCTTCCAAAGGGCCTGAATCTTTGCGCCCACCCGGCAGGAAACTCGATGCCTGGAAAGAGATTGCCGACTACCTCGACCGTGAAGTCCGCACCGTGCAGCGCTGGGAGAAAACCGAACACCTGCCAGTTCATCGTCACGAACACCAGAAAAAGTCCTCGGTGTACGCCTACACCAGCGAACTCGACGAGTGGGTCAAGAAGCGCCAGCCCGTAGACGATCCCGAAGCTGACGCTGCTTTCGAGCCGGAGCCCGACCTTGAGAACGTCTCTGCAGAGTCGGAGAATAGTGGTGCAGACCTTGCGTCGCAGCCAGCCGCTGTCACTGCAGTCGAAGATTCCTCTGACTCGCGCGCCGATACAAAAGCTTCAGTTCGGAAGTGGAAGCGCGTCACCCTACTGACCACTGTCGCCGTCGCGATCTTTACGGTCGCCTACGTGGCCCTTCATGGCATCCAACCCGTGGCGCCGCGGCAAAAAAAAGTTCGTCTGGTCGTTATTCCGTTTGCCAATTTCAGCGGCGATCCCAAGCAGGATTACTTCAGCGCCGGCCTGACCGACGAAATGATTACGCGCCTCGGCAGTCTCGACCCACAGCGCCTCGGCGTGATAGCTGCCGCTTCGTCCAACGCGCTCGCCGGCAAGCCCATTGCGGAAATTGGCCGCGCCCTCGATGTGCAATACGCCCTCGAAGGCAGCGTACGCCGCGACGGCAACCGCGTCCGCATCGATGCCCAGCTCATTCAAGTTAGCGACCAAACACACCTTTGGGCCGATTCTTACAATCGCGATCTCAATGACATCCTCCGCGTCCAGGACGAAGTCGCCTCCGCCGTTGCAACTCAGATTAGCCTGGCTCTGAATCCATCAAATGAAAAAGCCTCCAGAAGCCCCGGCCAATCCAAAATCGACAATTTGCCCATCAACGGCCGTGACTATATGAATTTTCAACTTCATCCTTTCTCGGCCGAGGCCTATGACGCCTATCTTCGTGGCCGATTTTACTGGACCAACCGCGGCGACCTTCACAAGAGCATGGAGGCCTACCAACAGGCTATTCAAAAAGATCCGCAATTCGCCCTCGCGTATGCCGGCCTTGCCAGCACCTACGCCCTGCTTGGCCAGGTTCCTTATGATGACCTAGCGCCCTCCGATGCCAAGCCCAAAGCACGCGAAGCTGCCAACCGTGCCTTGGAGCTCGATCCGGACCTTGCCCAAGCCCACGCCGTTCTGGGCAACGTCGCCTTCAGTTACGAATGGGACTTTGAGAAAGCCGAACAAGAGTTTCAGCGCGCTATCAGTCTCGGCCCAAACAGTCCCACCTCGCATCTGTGGTTCAGTCACTATTGCATCGTGCGCAATCGCCTGCCGCAGGCGCTCGAGGAAAATTCCCGCACTCTCGAGCTCGACCCGGTTTCTCCGTTGTTCAATACCGTCCGTGCCGAAATTGAATACAACTCGAGAAACTATGACGCCGGCATCGAGCAAGGGCGTCGCACTCTGGAGCAATACCCATCCTATTGGCTCGCCTATATTTGGCTCGGTTCTTCTTACCGCGAAAAGAAAATGTATGCGGAAGCGCTGGATCAGTTTTCCAGAGGGCGCCAGCTCTCGGGCGACCATCCAGTCATGGTCGCCTTGTACGGACACGCGCTTGCTGTATCAGGCGACACCGCCGGAGCCCGCAAGGCTCTCGCGGATCTTCAGCACTTGGCTCAGTCGCGTTACGTCTCGTCGCTCTACTTCGCCGCGATTTATACCGGCTTGGGCGAGAAATCCAATGCCCTCGACCGGCTCGACAAAGCCTACAAGGAGCGCAGTGACCGCCTCCTCTACCTCGGTGTGGATCCCATTTCCGATCCGCTGCGTTCCGAGCCGCGCTTCACCCAGTTGCTCCACAAAATCGGCATCCAATAGCACAGTGGTTGGTTGCGACCGCTTCCTTGTGGAGGGGCGCAGCATGGTACGCCCGTCTTTAAAAAAAACGCATAGGTTTATCACCGGCCTCGCGCAAGCATCAGCATTCAGTAGAGGGAGAGGCCAGTCGCGGAGCAGGAGGTGCAGGGAAGTACTTCCCCGCCGAGTTTCGCCATGGCCTCTTCCCACTCGAGGAATTGCAGCCCTGACGCATTTCACGGCGACGGAATCGCCGGCTGCAACCGCAACCCCATCGGAATCGCGCTGTAAATGGCATCCACGCCCAGCGAAGCGAAGAAGTTCCAATCCGCCGGAGTGTTTGCCGGATCCGCGAAGGTGCGCATTCCGAGCGAGTGTGCCGCAGCGACGAAGTCCGCGCCACTTCCCGGCTGTTGCTGCTCCGCTGCGCGGAAAAAGTCCATCTCGCCGCCAACAACCCGCGCGCCAGTGACGAGTCCAGTGATCAGAAACTGCGTGGGCGAGGCGTATCCCGGCAAACGGAACACCGGCCCAATCTCCGCCCACGTCAGCCCGAGCGAAATCTTTTTGTTAATGACTGTTACTGGCAGTCCCGTGACCGCCTGGACCTGCGCCGGAGTCAACAATTGCAAGCCATCGAGGTCCAGCTCCCGTGGAATTTCCGGTGCCGTCTGTTGCGCCAGGTAAAGCAGCGCTGGTGAAAACGAATCGAACATCACACGGTCGGCAAACTGCTCCTGCCGTATTTCGTTCACCGCCGCCGTGACCAGCGGTTGCTCAAAGTTGTCTCCGGGATCGCAGTGTGGCGAAAACGCCTTCAGCTCCACAATCAGGATGCCACCCAGATCGTCGGCAGCCCGGTTGTTGAACTCGCGCGCCACGTTGATGATTTGCCGCAGCTCCGGAACGTAGGGCAAACGCGCCTGAAGCTGGTCGAGCGTTAAAGAGTGGATGCACGTGAAATCGCCCAGAAAATCGTCGTGGAATACCGCCAATTTCGCGTCCGCAGTCAGCTGCACGTCCACTTCCACCACGCGCGCACCCAGGGTATAGGCCTGCCGCACCGAGGCCACCGTGTTCTCAATCGGCAAGCCGGGATTCGTGGCCGGATCGGAGGGTCCAACCCCATGATGCCCAATGGCTACAGGGCGCACGTTAAGCCCTAGGAAATCCTCCGTCGTGCTGTGCTGCGGATTCCCCGGATACTGCTGCGCCATCGCCGGAGTAGGGCCTCCGAACCAACAGACCAAGGTGATGATCGCGGACCGCACTACCCACTCCCAGAACCCGGCCCGCTCAAACCGCTTGAAGCATGAACTAACCTGGGCTGAGAATCGCATCAGATCTCTCCTTTTGAGGATCGGGTTCCGGACTTTTCTAGCCGTGCCTCACACGGCTGAATCAAGTCCCCATCGGTCGCCATCCCGAAGGGCTGGGAAGGCATATCGTCAGGGCTAAGGAACCTCGCGAGACCGCCGCAGCATCCGGTTTCTCAATGACTCTTTCAAGCGACAAGGAGCGTCTCCCCGGACGTCGGACCCACATGTCGCTTAATGTCGTCGCTCCCCCAGTCTCGCCCGCCGCGGTCCGGATAAGACCAAACCCTGGCGGTCGTCGGCATCGCAACCCTCCGTTGAGTTCCCAAGAGTGTTGCTGCTCAGAAAATTTGAGCACTTCCCTGCTCACAGGGCCCGCTTCGCTTGGAAAACAGCGATTCCGTCAGCGAGCATGACGAGGAGGCGTAGCTGTGTTAGTATGAGTCTCGCATGAGCGCGCTGATCTTTATGGGCGGTTTATGGGCGGTTTTGGCAGGGACAGATGCCATTGTAAGCACACGAAAGCGAACAGTGCGCTGGTATGCAAATCTTGCAAAGCCCATATTTCCAACGACTTAGGCTAAGTTGTTGATTCCACGGTTGGGGACGTAGTTCAGTTGGTTAGAACGCTGCCCCGTCGCTGGTTAGAATCCCGCACTGTCACGGCCCGTTTGAGTCCTATCCTCAACATTATTATATGTTTCCAGGCCTGACCTCACACTCGGACCGACCGGAGCCGCATTCGACTTGCCCGCAGCCAGTTTTTCCCCTAACCTGAAGTTGACGAGCCCAGGGAGCAACAATCCCATGACGATTCATCTCACGCCGGAACAAGAGCGCCGGCTTCGAGCGGTCCTCAGCCGCGGTGCTTACCAGTCCGTTGAGGAAGTTGTTGAGGCTGCCTTAACGGCCGTTGAACAACGCACCGTGCCGGGCTTTGCAGGTACACCGGAAGAACTCGACACCTTGCTCGCTGAAGGGCTTGCCTCAAAGCAACTCACGGAAGACGAGTTTTGGAGTTCCGTAAGCAAGCGAACGGATGCGCTCGTTGCTGAGCATAAGTCCGGCCACCGTTCGTGAAGGTTCTGTATCGACAGACCGCCAGCGACGACATCGTACGTCAGTTCCGGTATTACCTCCTCTCTGCGGATGCTCCCGAGATCGCCATTCGTTTCCGCGAAGCCGTCAGACGCACCATTCAATCCCTGAGCCAAAACCCTCATGTGGGCCCGCGATATTCCTCCAACAATCCGCGGATTCAAAATCTTCGCTCGTGGCCAGTCGCTGGATTTGAAGCGATTCGGATCTATTACGCGCTGGAGCAAGACGCCATGCACATTATTCGTATCCTGCACGGAAAACGAGACGTCAGGCGAATCCTTCAAAGCGAATGAGTACTTCCCTTCTAAGTTGCCTGCTGAACTTTGGAGAACTGCGATGGGGTCGGGGCGGCGGTTTGCTAATTCACTCTGACCCGTTCGCACCGATCGATTTTCGTTTGTTTTGTTAGCGTTAGAAGCTTCTCAGTTGCACCAAAACGCCTCATTTGCAGGCAAAAGCTTACCAAGTGCTTACCAAGAATTTCGGCGACGCTTTGCTCGCTACGCGGTGGGCTGCCCAGGATCCGATCGAAATCGCATGTCCTTTGACCGAGTCTGAACGCCTCAAAATTTAGCCATCATTCTTCCAAGGCTTGAGCAGATGCGCATATCTTCCATGTCCGCTCCTTTACCGCTAAACTGAACCCCTTCCAATCTCAAGCGTGCCACCCATTGCTCGCGCGGGTAGCAGCGCCGCACAACATCCCATCGTGACAAAGGAGATGGTGAAACCCATACTCCTTGCCGGCTTTCCCGATCCGCCTTGATGTAGAGTTACAACCGGAGAGCGTTGATCAGTGCAGAAAGCGCAGCCGGCTGCTGCCTTCGACTTGGGTAGTAGAGAAAGAATCCGGGGAACGGCTGGCACCAATCGTCCAAAACGCGAATCAGCTCGCCGCTTTCGAGCTGCGCTGCGACCCGCTCATCTGACACGAAGGCCAGACCGACGCCATCAATTGCCGCTCGCACTAGCGTCTCCACGTCATCGACAATGAGCGGCCCATGCACCGCAACGGACAAAGACTTCTTACCCTTGTCGAATTCCCACCGATACAAGCCCGCTGATCCATGCCGGAAGTTGATGCAGCGATGCTTCAGGAGATCGTGCGGCGTCTTCGGCTTGGGGTGCGATTTGAAATATTCCGGCGTCCCTACAATCGCCGCGCGGTGATCCTGGGATACCCGAACCGCGATCATGTCCTTTTGAATATATTCGCCGAAGTGGATACCGGCATCGAAGCCTCCCGCCACGATGTCGAGACGGCTATCGTCGGCGGTGATGTCGAGAACCACGTCGGGATAGTCGTGCGTGAATTTCGCGAGCTTCGGTCCAAGCACTGTCGTTCCCGCGAGCCGCGGAACGAGCAGACGCACCCGTCCCGCCGGCTTGTCGCGTAATCCCGAGAGCTGATCAACGGCATCCTGGACATCGGTGAGCGCAGGGCGCAGCCGCGCAAGCAGTTGCTCCCCGGCTTCGGTTGGCGCGACGCTTCGTGTCGTCCGCGACAGCAGTCGCACTCCAACGCCTTCTTCCAGATCTCGCATGGCGTGGCTCATGGCTGAAGGCGAGACGGCAAGCCGTTTCGCTGCCTTCGTGAAACTGCGTTCTTCCGCGATGGCGACGAAGGCGCTAAGAATGCTCAGATCGTTGCGTATCATTTGTGAATTCCATTCATAAGCTCTTGTTCGTTATTCATACTACTCAAAAAAGCGGTTCGGGCATACCTTGGAATCGAGAACGACGGATAAGCGCCGGAGGAAGGCAACGTGAGAGCACAAATGCAAAAACGGACATTGGGAAAAAATCTTGAGGTTTCCGCGATCGGTTTGGGCTGCATGGGGATGAGCTGGTCCTATGGACCGCCGAAGGACAAGCAGGAGATGGTTGGCCTTATCCATGCCGCCGTGGAACGAGGCGTTACGTTCTTCGACACCGCGGAAGTGTACGGGCCACTGACGAACGAAGAACTGGTCGGCGAAGCGCTGGCTCCGTACCGCGGCAAAGTGGTGATAGCCACGAAATTCGGATGGGAACCTAATCCTGGCGACGGCAGCAGATGGAGCGCGCTGAACAGCCGGCCGGAGCACATCAAGCAGGTTGCCGAGGCCTCGCTGCGACGGTTACGAGTCGATGCGATCGACCTGTTCTATCAGCATCGCGTCGATCTCAACGTGCCGATTGAAGATGTCGCGGGCGCCGTCAAAGATTTGATCAGCCAAGGAAAGGTGAAGCACTTCGGTCTGTCGGAGGCGGGAGCGCAGACGATCCGGAAGGCCCACGCGGTTCAGCCCGTGGCTGCGTTGCAGAGCGAGTATTCGCTGTTCTGGAGGCAGCCGGAAGAGGAGATCCTGCCACTGCTGGAAGAACTCGGCATCGGCTTTGTCCCGTTCAGCCCGCTTGGCAAGGGCTTTCTGACGGGCGCGATCACGCCGGAAACGAAATTCGACAGCAGCGATTTTCGCAACTCAGTGCCCCGCTTTGCCGAGGAGAACAGAAAAGCAAACCAAGCCTTGGTGGACGTGGTCAAGTCATTCGCGGAACAAAAGAAAGCGACGCCTGCTCAGATTGCACTGGCCTGGCTGCTGGCCAAAAAGCCGTGGATCGTGCCGATTCCGGGCACAACGAAGCTCGACCGCCTCAAAGAAAATCTAGGCGCGCTGAATGTGAAGTTGTCACCCGAAGATTTGAGCGCCATCGAGAAAGCCTCCTCGCAAATCACAATTCAGGGTGCGCGCTACCCGGCATTCCACCAGACGCTGGTGGGACGCTGAATGGAGGGAGCGATGATGAACCTGATACGTATTGGGATGGTTTTTTTACTCGCAGTTGCTTGCGCAATTTCGCAGACACATTCCTCAGAGAAGCGTGCTTCCGCCTCGGCTGATCAAGAGAAGCTCGTCGGCGCGTGGCACCTCGTCTCCATGCTCGGGCCGGATGGAAAGCCAGTCACGAGTGGTGTGCCGATGGGCATGCTGATTTATGCGCGCGACGGACACATGTCGGTGCAGCTCATGTATCCGCAATCTGAGCAGTCGCTCTCCAACGAGTATGTCCAGAACGGCTACGAAGCTTCGTTTGGAAGCTATGACGTAAACCCCGCGGCACACACCGTGACGCATCACGTCCAGGGAGCAAACACGGGCGACCGCCTTGTCGGCAAGGATCTGCCGCGGATCTACGAGTTCAGCGCGGACGGGCAACTGGTTATCAAGTCAGCCCGGCCGGACGAACATTGGGCCGTCACGTGGAAGCACTACTGACGGGATTTTAGGCGCGCGCAATCCCGAACAGATTGAAAAGATGAGCAACCGGACGAAAGGAGGCGAGAGATGAAGGGAGCAGTGTTGCATGGCCCGCGCGACGTGCGCTTCGAGGAGCGCGAGGCCCCGAAAATTGAGAAGCCGACCGATGCGGTCATCCGCATGTCGGCGACGTGCGTGTGCGGGTCCGACCTGTGGCCCTATCGCGGCATTCAGCCGGTCGCCCAGCCGACTCCGATGGGGCACGAATATTGCGGCATCGTCGAAGAGGTGGGAAGCGCGGTCAAATCGGTGAGACCCGGCCAGTTCGTTATCGGCTCGTTCTTCGCGTCGGACAATACATGCCAAAACTGCACGTTCGGATACCCGTCCTCCTGCGAGCACCGCGAGTTTGTGGGCACAGCGCAGGCCCCGATACTGCGCGTGCCGCTTGCGGACGGCACGCTGGTGGCGACTCCAGATCTCCCATCGCAGGATTTGATTCCGAGTCTTCTGGCGGTTTCGGATGTCATGGGAACCGGCTGGTTCGCGGCCGACGCAGCAAACGTGAAGCCGGGCGCGACAGTGGTGGTGGTTGGAGACGGCGCGGTGGGCTTGCTTGGCATCCTCTCCGCCAAACAGATGGGCGCGGAGCGGATCATCGCGATGAGCCGCCACGAGAAGCGCAAGAAGATCGCGCGCGAATTTGGCGCAACCGACATCGTGGCGGAGCGTGGTGAAGAAGGTGTGAAACGCGTCAAGGAGCTGACCAAAGGCATCGGTGCGGACTCGGTGCTGGAATGCGTCGGAGCACAGGAATCAATGATGCAGGCAATCAACTCCGTACGTAAAGGCGGTGCGGTGAGTTATGTCGGCGTCCCACATGGAGTTGAGCTGGACGGCGAGATGCTGTTCTACGCGCACGTCCATCTTCATGGCGGTCCAGCGCCGGTGCGCCGCTTCCTGCCTGACCTTATCCGGCAGGTGTGGGATGGAAAAATCAAACCCGGCAAGGTGTTTGACCTGACGCTGCCACTGGACCAGGTTGCGGAGGGATACCGCGCGATGGATGAGCGTCGCGCCATAAAGGCTCTGCTGCTCCCCTGAAGTCTCAAGAAAAAGGATTCTGAAATGTCTGCATGGCTGAAAAAAGAACTTGAAGGCATCGCCCAGACCGACGATCTGCATATCTCGCCGTTGCGCGAAGACGGCAAGACCTATGGCACGCTCACATGGATATGGTCGGTCGTCGTCGACGGCGCGCTCTATGTGCGCGCGTACAACGGAAAAGACTCGCGCTGGTACAAGGCCGCCCTGCGGCAGAAGGCAGGGCGAATCACCGCTGCGGGCATGACGAAGGAAGTTGCCTTCGAGCCGGTAGACGGAGAACTCAACGACCGCATTGATGATGCCTACCGCGCGAAATACGCGAGCAGCCCTTATCTGAAGCCCATGATCGGCGCGCGCGCACGCGCCGCGACCGTCAAGGTCGTTCCGCGCGAAACCAAAACGACGTGAAGGGAGAGAAACGATGCCGCATGTAATCGTGAAATTGTGGCCGGGCAAGTCCGAACAGCAGAAAACGCATCTTGCCGAGGCAATAACAAAGGATGTGACGAGCATCCTGCACTACGGCGAGGAGTCGGTTTCCGTGGCGATAGAGGAGATCCAACCGGGCGAGTGGGCCGAGAAGGTGTACAGACCCGAACTCAAGGCCAATCTGGACAAGCTCTACAAGAAACCCGGATACGACGAGAGCGACCTCTGAGCAATGTGCTCCAGGTCGAAAGAACATTCATAAGCAAAGGAATGCAAACATGAATCTGCCATTTGAAAACAAGGTTGCCCTGGTGACTGGCGCTGGCGCGGGGATGGGACTCGCGGCGGCGAAGGCTTTTGCGGAATCAGGTGCCGCCGTGGCGATGGCAGATATCCACGAAGATTCCGTGCGTGCGCAGGCCGCAGAGCTTGCCGCTGCTGGACACAAGGTGCTGGCGCTGCGCTGCGACGTGGCTGACGACGCACAGGTAAAGGCGATGGTGGACCGTACGATTTCAACGTTCCAAAGGCTCGATGCAGCTTTCAACAACGCCGGAGTGCAGAGTCCGGCGGTGGAGATTGCCGATTCCACCGGTGAGGAATTCGACCGCGTGACGGCCATCAATCTGCGAAGCGTCTGGAGCTGTATGAAGTACGAGTTGCTCCAGATGCGCAAGCAAGGTAGCGGGGCCATCGTAAACAACTCGTCGATCGGCGGCCTTATCGGCCTTCCCGGTCGCGCAATCTACCACGCATCCAAACACGGGGTTATCGGGCTCACGAAGAGCGCGGCGCTGGAGTACGCCGCGAAAGGTATCCGCATCAATGCTATTTGTCCGGGAACCATCGATACGCCTATGGTCCAGGAGATGATCGCCAAGGACCCGCAAGCGATGAAGGACATTCTGCGTGAGCAGCCCATCGGGCGGCTGGGCAGAGCCGAGGAGATCGCTTCAGCCGTTCTGTGGCTGTGCGGTCCCGGTTCGACATTCGTGATTGGTCACGCACTGGCCGTGGACGGCGGCTTCACGGCGCACTAGCGTCCTGCGGATATACCAACAGTGAAGGGACAACAACCATGAAACAAATTGCGAAGGCGAGCGTGGCGGCCTTGACATTGATTGCGAGCGGAGCCTCGCAGACCGCGCCCACTCAGAATCCACCAGCGATTAGCATCGCGCGAAGCGAGTCCTTGCAGACAACGAAGGGGGCGGCGCAATTCTTTACCGGTTCCGTGCAGGTCCAGCAGCTGTTTTCCGGCCACGATCCCGCCCGTACCAGCGGTGGGAAAGTGAGCTTCGCGCCCGGCGCGCGGAGCGCCTGGCACACGCACCCTCTCGGTCAAATCCTGATTGTCACGGACGGCACAGGATGGATGCAGCAGTGGGGAGGACCCGTGGAGGAGATTCGCAAGGGCGATGTCGTCTGGATTCCGCCCGGCGTGAAGCACTGGCACGGTGCGGCTGCAACTACGTCCATGACGCATATCGCGATTCAGGAACAGCTCGACGGCAGGGTTGTGGATTGGATGGAGAAAGTGACCGACGAGCAATACCGCAGGTGATCAGAAGCTCACGTGAGCGGAGGTAACGATGAAAAGGATGGCCGTCATGGCGGCGGCAATTTTTCTGGCAAGCGCAATTTGGGCGCAGGGCCAGCACAGGAATGGAAGGAGACGAGAAACTATGCCAGCATCAAATGACATCACGATGGTAGCGCCCGCGCTCGCGAAGTATGCGCAGGGTCCAGTTGCTGAGTTATGGAAACGCCCAGGGCTGACGTCGCGCGACAGAAGCATCGTCACCGTCGCGGCGCTGATAGCACGCAACCAGACGATAGAGATGCCGCACTACTTGAATCTCGCGCTCGACAATGGCGTCAAGCCGCGCGAGATTTCCGAGATCATCACGCATCTGGCGTTTTATTCCGGCTGGGCGAACGCGATGTCCGCCGCGGCCGTGGCGCGGGATGTCTTTGCGCAGCGAAAGATCGGGGCGGATCAGCTTCCCCCCGCTTCGCCAGCGCTCCTGCCTTTGGATAAGGACGCCGAGGAAAAACGGGCTACAGCCGTCGTACAGCAATTCGGCAAGGTGTCGCCCGGACTCGTACAGAACACGACCGATGTGCTTTTCCGCGATCTCTGGCTGCGGCCGGATCTTGCACCGCGGGACAGGAGTCTCGTGACGGTGAGCGCGTTAATTGCTTCCGGGCAGTCTGCGCAGATCACGTATCACATGAACCGGGCAATGGACAACGGATTAACGCCGGAGGAAGCGGGAGAGGTCGTCACGCATCTGGCCTACTACGCCGGTTGGCCCAATGCATTTTCCGCGGTCTCTGTCGTGAAGGATGTCATCGAGAAGCGCCCTCACTAGCAGGTCCACAAAAGCAAAACGGAAGTGTGGGGGACTGGCCGGAAGCGGTCAGCGACGAAAAATAGCAAGGGTAGGCGGACACGCTGCCTCGTCGGAGCAGAGGCCGGTGAGGATGATGTTGCAAAACCATTTCACGCAGCCCTGTCACGGCAGAGGCTGCGGTTTTCCGATTCACTCTGACTCGTTCGCACTGATCGATTTGCGTTTGTTTTGTTTGCTTTACGTACCGCTCATTTGTAGTGAAACACCCTCATTTGCAGCTTATTGTTCAGCAAGTGTTCAGCAAAAATTGGACTTCTTCACGGTAAAACACGCTAGTTTGCGCGTTTAAGAATCACTAGTCGCGGAAACGCTGGCACCTCTTAAGGCTTTGACGTCCCGGATCGGGGGCTGTCCGAAGTACCGGCTGTATTCCCTGCTGAATTGGCTCACGCTCTCGTACCCGACCTCATATGCGGCGTTGGTCGCGTCGATGCCATGCATCAGCATCCGCTGTCGCGCCGCCTGCAGCCTGAGCTGCTTCTGAAATTGCAGTGGACTCATCGCCGTCAGCCCCCGGAACTGGTGATGCAGCGTCGAGACGGCCATGCGCGCGACGACGGCCAGTTCCTCCATACGAAGCGGTTTGGTGTAGTTCGCCTTCAGCCAGGCGATTGCCCGTGCCGTTTTATGGCTCAGATCTCCCCGTGTGGCGATTGCGCGGAGCCGCGCTCCCTGCCGGGTTCTGAGTACGCGATAAATGATTTCGCGCTGAATCAACGGCGCAAGGAACGGGATGTCCTCCGGCGTATCAAGGATCTCAGTCAACCTGGCGCATGCGCCCAGGATGCCGGGCGTCGTTTCACCAATGGCCAGCGCGGAACCATGCGCGGGGCCGTCAAGCTCCGGGAGATCTTCCTGGCTCAGCAATTCACCGACCACCTGCATGTCGAGCCGCTGGAGCATGGATAGAAGGGGAACGTCCTTGGAGGCTTCGACGATTTGGCTTTGGACGGGAACATCAATTGATGTCAGCAGGAACGAAGATCCATCGCACAGGTATTCCTTCCCGTTCAACTTGATCAGCTTTCGCCCCTGGACAAATACGCCAATGCTCGGTTCGAACGTGGCCCGGTAGCAAGGGCTCGGCCCAGTCTGCCGGAAGAGTATCAGGCCGGGTATCGCCGTTGAATGCTCACCAACCGACTGGGTATGCGCGGCGATCCTGCTCGCCAGGATCTTCCTGAGCCCAACCACTGTCAGCTTCGGATCTCCGTCTTGTTTCTGCTTCGTCATCTTGCCCGCCTCTTTCCGTCAGCGTACCGCCGCGCGCCGTCCTTGGATACACAAAAAGCGCATCTTAGGCAGGATTAGGCAAAGATCCGGCAGGATTGGGGAAGCGGACGCCGCGCGCGCCGGGGTAATGTCAATCGGTGGCCGGAATCCCTGTGCGAAGAACTGTGCATGGCGCGCCCCCCGGCAGGACCGCGGTAACGCCCAAAAGGAAAGGAAATTCCTCATGTATGTCGTCTTCGGGGTCACGGGGAACACGGGCAAGGTCGTTGCAGACTCGCTCCTCGCGCAGAAGAAGCCCGTTCGGGTCGTCGTTCGCGATGCGGCGAAGGGCGAGCCGTGGAAAGCGCGCGGCGCCGAGGTCGCGGTCGCGACGGTGAGCGACGCGAAGGCGCTCGAGAACGCGCTCCGGGGAGCGGACGGCGCGTACATCCTGCTGCCGCCGGACTACGCAACGAACAAGGTCCTCGAGGACAAGAAGAAGGAAGTGGCGGCATTCGCCGCGGCGATCCCGGCGAGCGGCGTGAAGCACGTCGTGCTCCTGTCGTCGTATGGCGCACACCAGCCCGACGGAACCGGTCCGATCCGCTGGCTCCACCACGCGGAGAAGGTGTTCGCCGACCTCGGGACGCCGTTCACGTTCCTCCGCGCCTCCTTCTTCATGGAGAACTGGGCGACGTCGCTCGGGCCCGTGAAGGAAACCGGAACGCTCTACGCGATGTTCAAGAAGAAGCTCCCGATGATCGCCACGAAGGACATCGGCACAACCGCCGCCACATTGCTGCTCGAAGGCGCTAGCAAGACATCGGTCGTCAATCTCCGCGGGCCGGCGGAGCACGATCCGGCCGATGTGGCGAAGACGCTCGGTAGGATCCTCGGAAAACAGGTGAACGTGGTGTTCGTGCCGGAAGAGGGGCGCATCCCAGCGCTGGTGGCCGCCGGGATGACACCGGACATGGCGAACCTGTACCGAGAGTTGACCGTCGGAGTGGATTCGGGAAAGGTCGCGTTCGAGGCGGGCGGGCGCAATCTGAAGGGGACGACGCCGCTCGAGTCGGTCCTCCGCGAACTCATGGAGCCTAGCAAGAACATGAACCACCACTCCTCCGATCCGACCCTGTCCGAAGCTGAGATCATCGGCATCGCGCAGGCCTACTACGACGGCGTCGATTCGCGCGACCCCGACAGGCTCGCTGGCCTGTACTCGTCTGCGCCGTCAACGAGTCTCGCCTTCAATGCCGACCCGCCGATCGTCGGGCGTGCGGCGATTCGCGATTTCTGCGCGCAGTTCTTTCAGGCGGTGACGGTCAAACACACGAGGATCGAGGTCTGGACGCGTGCGCTGATGGGCGAGGTGGTCCCTCGGGAAATGCCGCTGGGGCAATCCGCGGCGACCATCACCGTCGTCTCGACCGCGCTGCCAACCTTCACCATCGACAACGCTGCGGGCGCGACCAAACTCGCGCTGCCGGCGACCTCGATCTTCACGATCGACAAGGAGAGCGGGAAGTTCGTCGCGGTGCACAACATGTTCGACGTGGGTAAGGTCTATGCGGCCGCCGCCAGATAGCTGGTTGATATTGCGGCACGGCTTGCGACTCACAGGACACGCTCAGGTTCAGCGCGCTGAGCGGCGGTCGGGGAAGCGGAGACCACGCGGTGACGGATAGTGTGAATTGGAGCCTTGAACCAATCGACGAAAGCGGAGGTTTTTTATGAGACTTACAGACAACACAATTCTGATCACGGGCGGTGGCACTGGCATCGGTCGCGGTTTGGCCCGGGCGCTCCATGCTCGTGGCAATAAGGTCATCATCGCAGGCCTTGATTTGGGTGAGCTGAATGTAGTGGTGGCCGAGAATCCCGGCATGGCCGCGGTCAAGCTCGATATACGAGACGCCGGGGAGATCCAGCGCGTCGCGAAGGGTTTGATCTCGCAATACCCCGAGTTGAACGTCCTGATGAACAACGCTGGCGTCATGCATAGGGACGATGTTGCGGGCCCTATCGATGATGGAAGAGTCTCTGATCAGATCAACACCAACCTGACCGGATCCATCCGGTTGACGGCGGCGCTCGTTGAGCATCTGAAGTCGAGGCCTGAGGCCGCAATCATCTACACCTCGTCTACACTCGGGTTCATACCGATCGCCCTTTTTGCCGTCTATTCCGCCACGAAGGCCGCCCTTCATTCTTATGCGATGTCCCAGCGATTTCAACTGAGGGGTACGTCCGTGAAGGTGCAGGAGATCAACCCGCCGTACGTCGGCACGAGGCTCGGTGGTGGAAATCCGGACGATCAGCGCGCGATGACGGTCGACGATTTCGTGAACGAACTGTTGCCGATCCTCGGCAGTGATGCGAATGAGATCATCGTGAAACTAGCGCAACAGTACCGTGAACACACGGGACCTGACGAATACAAGTTCGTCGTTGCGTTCAACGAGGTGATAAAGCGCGTGGGCCCGACGAACGAGCCTATCGCCCCTTAGGTGCAGGAGAATCTCAAATGAAGACGGTGTTCATAAACGCTAAAGGCAACATTGGCGACGGATTGATTGTGCGGGACGTCGCCGACCCGCCGCCTCCGGCCGAGGGCGAGGCGATCGTACGCGTCCGCAAGCGCGTAGTGCGGGCGGTGGACTATCAGGCTGCTCGCGGCCTCCTGCCCCTGAATACTTTCGCGCAAAATGGGATCCCTGGCATCGACGGTGTTGGCGTGGTCGAGGCCGTCGGCGCGAAGGTCGACCCATCGACGGGCATCTCGCCCGGGGCGCGCGTGATCATCATGCGAATGAATGGAAGCTGGGCCGAACGCGTCGCAGTGCCCGCCACGTCGCTCATGCCGACGCCCGCTGAGATCCCCGATGAAATCGCCTGTCAGACCGTCAACAACGGCACCACCGCCCTCATGCTCTTTCGCACCGCTGAGCAGTCCGTCGGTTACACGCCGGGGGCCGCGCCCTTGCTTGTCTCGGCGGCCAATTCGAGTGTCGCGCGCACGCTGATCGGGCTAGCTACCATCAGCGGACGGCCAGTGATCGGACTGGCGCGCCGTGAGAGCGACGCCAAGGCGCTCGAGAGCCTATTCAAGGATGTGCGCATCATCGCGACTGACCGTCCTGATTGGCCCGCGGCCGTGCGCTCCTCTTCGGGTGTTGCCCCGCACGTGGCGATTGATCCGATCGGCGGAGAGATGGTGCCGGCGCTGCTCGATCTTCTCGCCCACGGCGGTACGTTGGTCGTCTACGGCGGACTCGATCCCCGCCCCTCGCAGATATCGTCCGTGCGCATGACGTCAAACGAGTTAACCATCCGGGGGACGTCCAGTTTTGGCTGGGCGGTGCGGACCTCCCCCAGCGAACGCCTCGCGAACTTCCAGGTGATTCTCGAGGTCGCGAGACGAATGCCAAAGGTCTTCGACGGCTATCGCGAGTTCCCCTTGACGGAGGCGGCGGAAGCGGTCGCATTTGCTCAAGCCGGCCCGCGACACGGCGCAACCATCGTGACCTCCTAGGATCGACATGGCCAGCAGGTGGGGCGCGGTCTCGGCAAGCACACTTGACGCGTCGGATTCAGCAATGTACAGGAGGCAATAGATGAAGCAGATTTACCCCGATCTCTGGCAGACACAAGCGGAGCATCCGTTTTTTGGAGTGACCAGCCATGCTTACCTTCTTGCGCGGGACACGGGCAATATCCTGTTGTACAGCACCGGCGTGCCCGAGGAATATGAGCACATTCAGAAACTGGGCGGCATCACGCACCAGTATCTGAGCCACTACGACGAGGCAGGCCCCGCACTCGCAGAGATCAAGAAATTATTCGGCTCCAAGCTTTGTTGCCACCGGCTCGGAGAACCAGCCGTCAGCAAAGCGGCACCCGTTGACCGCCTATTCGACAAGAGGGAAACGATGCCGGGCAATGTCGAGGTCATACCTACGCCGGGTCACACGCCCGGCAGCGTTTGCTTCCTGGCCAGCTCACCGGAAGGAAAGAAATATCTCTTTACCGGGGACACCCTTTTTCTGGATAAGGGGAAATGGGCCACACGCGTCAATGCGGGCGGATCGAAGTCGGATCTCAGGAACAGCCTTATGCTTTTGCGCGATCTGAAACCTGACGTCGTCTTTTCAAGCGCCTCGGTGGGGTCGGTTCCGTTTAAGGAGATTTCTTCAGCGCAGGAATGGCAGGCGGACATCGATAAGGTCCTTCATGGTCTGTCTAAGGGTATTTCAGCGCGCTAAGCGGCGTGCACACCATGATTGAAAAGTTTCCGCTTGCCGAAGTCGCGGCAGCGTACGAACAAATGCACAGTGGAAGAGCGCGCTTTCGTGCAGTTTTGACAATGGGCGACTACGTCAAAGGCGGAACGTTGCCGACATGTGCTTATTCGCTAAAAGCACAGCCGGGACTCTCGAGGCGTCGGCGTCACAGGCGATTTTGAATCGACGAGGCCACCATTAGAAGGCTGCTCGTAATCACGGGTCTGGTGCTGGCGGTAACCGCACTCGATGGGGCCAAGCCGCCCGAAGGCCCAGCCGGTAAGCTTCCAGGAGGAACGGTCGCCCTTTCCTCGCTCGCGCCTCGCGGCTGGGACCTTTATACGACCGACATCCAAACGCACCGGAGCCGCCGCCTTACTGACCATCCTGCCCTCGACTACAATGCGGCCTTCTCCGCTGACGGCCGTCGGATTGCTTTCGTCTCCGGGCGCGACGGCAACCTGGAAATTTACACCATGAACGCCGATGGTTCGGGTCTGAAACGGCTGACGCGCGAGTTCGCGCTGGACGACCAACCGGCCTGGTCGCCAGACGGCGGGCGGATCGCGTTCGTCAGCACGCGGCAGCCGGCGCCCGTCCCCGGCCAGGCTTGGAACTCTATCTACGCCATGAATGCGGACGGCTCCGACGTGCGTCGCGTGACCCCCTTGGGAGTCACGGACTACTCACCGGCCTGGTCGCCGCGCGGTGATCTGATCGCCTGCGCCTCCGGTAGCGGAGTGGCGGGCGGCACCGATCTCTACGCCATGAAGCCCGACGGCACAGGCCGCCGGTTGATCGTCAAGGACGGTGGCTGGCCTACTTTCTCCTCCGACGGTATGAGCGTTTTCTTCCACAGCAAGCGCCAAGGCAACTGGGGCATCTGGCGTGTCAACCTAGACGGCTCCGGGCTGGAGCGTGTCACGCCGCGGGAAATCGAGGCTTACACTCCTCGGGCCGCCGCCGCTGGCCACTGGCTGGTTGTGGCTGTGAAGCGCGGCGAGCACCGCCAAATCGATCTGATCGACCTCGCGACAGGGCAAATCACGGACCTGACCACCGACCCGACCGACCACTGGAATCCCGCGATCGCGCCCGACGGCGGACAAGTCGTGTACCACAAAGTGACGCCGGGCCTGACCACGCCCAACGTGGACGCGTGGGGAGCACCACCGGGCAGCGGACTGTCTCTCTTGCGCGTGGACGGCGTCTTCCCGGCCTTTTCGCCTGACGGCAAACGGCTGGCCCTGGACGCCAACGGCTTCTCCGGGCTTGAAGTTATGAATACCAGCGGGTCTGAGCGGCGCACGGTTTACTCCAGCACGTCGGAAATCTTCGGCCCTGCCTGGTCACGTCCGGGGGACCGGATTGCGTTTACCGAGGGCGCTACGTTCGCCGACGCCGAAGCGCGGGTGGACATCGCTACTGTCCGTCCTGACGGCTCCGGCTATCGCAGGCTGACCGGCGACTCGCGCAACAACAGTTTTCCGTCCTTTTCGCCCGACGGCAAGCAGCTGGTCTTCCGCTCCAGCCGGAACGGGCCCAAGAATCTGTACATCATGAACAGCGACGGCGCCGCTGTGAAGCGGCTGACAAGCGGACTATGGACTGACACTATGCCCGACTGGTCGCCAACCGGCGAATGGATCGTGTTCGCAAGCGACCGCGACGGCGAGTTCGGACTCTGGCTGACCAACCCGGATGGCAGAAGGCTGCACAAGCTGGTGGGCCAAGGCGGATTGAACACTCACCCGCGTTTCTCACCTGACGGGCAGTGGGTGGTCTTCACTAGCCAGCGGGCAGGCTATTCGGCCGAAGAAATCTCCATGCCACACCAGTTCCAGCCCTACGGCGAGATCTTCGTTATTCGATTGGACGGCAGCGGGCTAACGCGGTTGACTCACAATGGCTTCGAGGATGGCACACCGGCATGGGGCCCGATCGCGAACCGGTAGTGGTGCATCTTACAACGAAATGTTCCGTGCTTTCCTTGTCACGACTCAGGCCAAGAACCGTCAGACCCTTACGGCGCTTTGGCAAGTTGCGTTGTCTCTCTGCAACGGTTCGGTACACCGTTGCGCCGCGAGGCTGACGGTTCAAACAACCGTCGCAGGAACAACTGGAAGGCATCGACTTTTTCAGACGATCCTTCACGCAGTCGCGGCGCGGCGGGACGGCTCATCCTTCGTGGCGGCGGTTTTCCAAAACCGCGGCCGAGTAGAACCCTTCTCACGGATGCTAAAACTCTTGCGTTTTTGTCCAACGTTTGTTTGACATGTGCGTCGCAGTCTAACAAATAGCTGCCGCTACGAGCTTCGGAATGACGGTTCGCCTCTTCGCGGCATCTGTGCTACTATAACCCTCGCATGAGCGCACAAATTCTTATTGGCGGTTCTGCCCGGAGAGCTTGCAGTCAGGGGCGGCCGAGGCGAACAGTGCGCTGTATGCGAATCTTGCAAAGCCCTTGTTTGCAAGGTTTTAGCGTAAGTAGTTGATTTCACGGTTGGGGACGTAGTTCAGTTGGTTAGAACGCTGCCCCGTCATTCGTTAGAATCCCGCACTGTCACGGCCAATTCCCTCCCACATTCCAAAACATCACGCGCTAAGTGCATATATATAGGATGGCTTCCCCTTTTCACCTTGATCGAAAAAACTTGAAGTGCGGCCACTTCAACGAAAAAGCGCGTCTTTCACCCAGGTGGATTACTTCCGTGTTGACCGTGATTTACGAGTTTGTGCGGTCGATTCACACGAGCCGACTTCGCGTTACAAATCTGGTTTCGATGAGTGGCCACTCCCGCAACGAAGGCCTGCGACGCCCTAGGCGGGCGCATTTAGGCTGGAGCAGGGAGTACCCAGGCTGCAGAGATTTCCACTTCAGCGCGAGTGTGGTCTAGTGGTTCCGGTGTGACCGAAAGTGGTAGGCGTAAGAAAGACTGACGTAAGACGGGAGCCGCACTCCGACAATTCGCTCGATCGGAGCCGATTCATCTGGCAATGCGAACGTCTCGGTCGTTTGGCCCGTGTATCCGCTGGCGATGAACAAGTTCATTCCCACACTCATTCGCCCGTCGGCGAACGGACGAATGAGGGCTAAACGCAATTCCTTGACGGGTGCGCCGCTAAATGCGTCTCCGAGTGGTTTCCCTCGCACATATTCGAACTCGCCGCGAGCTTGTAGGCGCAGGGGAAGCCGATCGAGCGTGCCGAGCAGATCGAAAATCAGGCGAGGCGCTTCCGGGGTTGGCTCTCCGGTTTCGACATCACGAGCATCTGCCTGGGAAAACGAACCTTGCAGCATTCCTGCGCGGAAATAACGTCGTGCCCACAGCGTCAGAAATCTCAGACGACCGGGGCCCTCGTTTTGTTGAAGCCCAGTATCCGGATCAATTTTCGCCAGACTCGCTTCCGTCGTGACGTGTCCGAGTGTCAGGCGCAATTCTGTGTTCTTGACACTCTTGCTTGCGACCAACTGATAGGAGTGCGCGCGGCTGACCAAAGTCACGTCGGTCTTTGTACCCGTTCCGATCCGGGGATCATTCGTAAAGAATGCTTCGCCGGCACTCAACGCGATAAAAGGAAGGAGGGAGTGGTCTGACGGCAGAAACGAGATCGTCGCCTTTGGCAAATTCACTCCTGCCCATCGGTCGAAGCTGTGTTCCGGAGCAAGCAGGTCTTCGTTGTCGAAAGCAATTTCATCGCGGCGAAAACCAACATAGTAGTGGAAGTGTTTGGTTATCGAGCCGTTCAGCGCAACGTAAGGTGCAACGTCGTTGATTGTGATGTTATTTGCGCTGACCGGTTCGAACCGACCGTACACAGTCGGGTCATTCGATAAGTAATGGTCCAAATCGAGTCTTCGCGGAGCGTCGCGCTGGTAATCGATACCCGCGAACACTGTCAGAAATTCGACTATTTTGTTCGTGTATGTGGCATTACCACCAGCGACCGTGCGAAATTCGCTCTGCCGGATCAACCCGTCGCCGAAATTCGAATAGAGAGCCAAATTGTGAGTGCGGAAGAAGCCCGAGAAAAACAGTTGCTGTCTTGCCGTTAAATGCCAAATGTCATTTGCGACAAGCAATCCCGTGTGCGTTTGGTCCTTTTGCCGCGGGTCGATTGTGTCGTGCAGGTTGGGCGCATTGATGGGTACAAGTCCTGGAATATACGAGAGTCCGTAATATCCGATGCCGAACACCGTCAAATCATGATTACCCGCTTTGAATGACTTATAGCCATTAACTTTGTACTGTTGGCGGTGTTCCAGCCGGTCCAAAAACCCGTTGCCGTACGAAACTTGGAAAGCCATCCAGGCGTGAGAATCGGACCTTGGGCTCCAACCGGCGACCAAATCAACATCGCGATAGTCTCCCGTGACCGTGACAAAGGGCTCCAAACCAGAACGCAGCCCGTAAGCTGCGGCAAGATTTTCAGAGTGATTTCCCTCGCGC
>Ga0306926_10001272_pt1 | contig 24850 bp, 23 predicted proteins | sample flu12Cox44000178_FD_203759 | JGI IMG/M metagenome (GOLD analysis project Ga0306926, IMG submission 203759) | Lab enrichment of tropical soil microbial communities from Luquillo Experimental Forest, Puerto Rico - flux8day.12C.oxic.44.000.178 (v2)... | ecosystem: Environmental > Terrestrial >...
GTTGAGCGCCGCCGTCACGGCAAACGTGCGGTTGAAGATACGCGTCGACTCCGCCTTCAAGGTGGCCTGATCGACGAGGCTGCGGCCGTCCAATCCAAACTTGTCCTGCAATGCGGTCATCAGCGCGGGAACAGCGGCAGGATCGGCGCGCAGGCCCAATCGCGTCAGCGGAATGCTGGGGAAATGCCGGGTGAGGGCGGCAAAATTGACGGCGATCTGGCCTTTCGGATTGCCGTAATCCGCATAGACGCCGATCACCTCGAGCGGCCAGATGCCTCCCGGTGCGGGCACCTCGACCTCGTCGCCGATTGCAAGTTTCATCCGGCGCGCCAATTGCTCGCTGACAAAAGCTGCCGCGCCGGGGCGCAGTCTGGTCCAGGCATTTGCGACCGAGTCGAGTAGCGGCCAGTGATCGCGATAGGTGGCATGGTCGGGAAGACCGAGAATTTCGACCGGCGCGCCGCCTATCTGCGTATCGGCCCGACCGCCCGGCAGGATCGCGGCGACCTCGGGGCGATCGCGCAACCATGCCGCTATCTCCGAAGCCTGCGCATCGTCTGCTGCGTTGATGTAGAGATCGGCGGCCAAACGTCCGTCGAGCCAGGCGATAAAGGTGCGGCTGAAGGTCTCGACCATGGTGCCGACGCCGACATTGACCGAGAGCGCGAGCAATAGTGCCATCAAGGCCAGTGACAACCCCGAGAGCTGCTGGCGGCTGTCGGCCCAGAACCAGACCGCAAGCGCCTCACGCGCCCGCCGCTGGCCCTGAGCGAGCACGAGCTCGAGCATCCCGGGCAATATGAGTGCTGCGCCAAGCAGCAGAAGGGCCAGCACCGCAAAACCGGCAACAAGAGAGTCGCCGAACCAGATGAAACCGGCCGCGGCGGCGAACACGATGACGGCGGCAGTGCTTTGCAGAAGCAGCCATTTGCGCTGCGCCTGGTGCCACGCATGAGGCTGGGCCGGAACCAGCACGGGGAGACGGATCGCTTTCAGCATGCTTGCGGCTGCAGCCAGCAGCGCCCCGACCACGCTGATGGCGAGGCCAGCAGCCCACCATTGCGGTTTGAGCGAAAGCTGTCCGGGGATTTGCGCGCCGTAAAGCCCGCGCAGCGAAGCCGCAACGTCGGGAAGCAGCAATGCGGCAATGAGGTAGCCGCAGACCATACCTGCCAGGCCGGCAAGCATCGCCAGTGAGATCAGCTCGAATACCAGCGCCGCATTCAGTGCGGTGGCGGATACGCCGCAGGCACGCAGGGTCCGCAGCATCGGCAAGCGCTGCTCGAAGGCAAGGCCGATCGCGGAGTTGACGATAAACAGGCCGACAAAGAACGAGAGCAGGCCGAACGCCGTGAGGTTTAAATGAAAACTGTCGGTCAGGCGTTCGAGATCGGTCTCGGCGTCGGCCTCGAGCAGGCGGAGCCTGTCGCCGGTGACATTTTCGAGCGGCGTTCGGGGCCCTTTTGCCTTGCCGACCAGAAGACGTGAGACCTGGCCGGGCATTTTGAGCAGCGATTGCGCGATGCCGATATCGACCACCATCACACCCGGCGCAAGCTGTGGCGCGATGCGAAGCGGAGGCAGGGAAATGCCCGTATTCGCCAGCGGCGAGGCGCCATCGGTCAGTCCAAGTTCGGAAAGGGTCTCGGGCGCGGTGAGCGTCTCTCCGGGTGGCGTGACGAAGGACTGCAGGCCGGCTCTTCCGATCGCCGGTGCGTTTCCGACTTCCGCCGGTAACGTGACCGGCTCGATGCCTAGCAGGCGGTATGTCCTGCCGCCGATCTGAATGCGCCCCTCCAGCACAGGTGATACGGGCCAGCCCGCGCGGCGCAGATCGACAAACAGCTGTTGCGGGAATGTCGCGCCGCTGCGTGCTACCAGCGTTGCCGTTCTCACACCGCCAAACGCGGCCGCGGCGCGATCGTAGCTGTTGCGCGCCTGCTGGTTCAGTGCCTGCACGCCGCTCCATAGCGCGGTCGCCGAAACCAATCCAATCAGCAGCGTGGCGAGCTGCATCGGATGCCGCCGCCAGTGACTGAAGAGCACCGCCAGGATCCACAAAGCGCGGCGGGTCACGCGATCAGCCCCGCGGTGAGGTTGACATGACGGTCGAGGGTGGCGGCCAGCCGCAGCGAGTGGGTGACCATCAAGAGACTGCAGCCGGTTCGCGCCACCAGATCGCGGGTGAGCGCGAGCACGTCGTCCGCCGTCGCTTCATCCAGATTGCCGGTGGGTTCGTCCGCGAGCAGGAGCAGTGGCCTCACAGCAAGCGCGCGCCCGATCGCGACCCGCTGCTGCTGGCCGCCCGACAATTGCTCGGGATAGCGGTGTAGCAGCCCGCCAAGCCCCAGCCGCTCCGCGAGTTCGGATTGCCAGGCCGGATCGTGACGGTCGGCAATGCGGGCTTGAAAAGCAAGGTTGTCCCTCACGTTGAGACTGGGGATCAGGTTGAATTGCTGAAATACCAGGCCGAGCCGGTCGCGCCGCAGCGCCGCCAGTCCGTTATCGCCGAGATCCGAAATCGAGGCGTCGGCTATTCTAATCTCCCCATCGTCCGCGCGATCGAGGCCCGCGATCAGATGCAGCAGCGTGCTCTTGCCGCTGCCGGATTCACCGGTGAGCGCGACGCGCTCGCCACTTGCAACGCTCAAATTCACGCCGCGCAATACCGCGATCTCTTCTCCGGCGGAACGATAGGCCTTGGTCAGGTTGCGGACGCTCAGCACGATCTGGTTGCCGTTGGTCATGCGAAGCGTGTCACCGTCGAAAGCTGTCTGGTTTGCGCTCACCTTACCAAGACCATGGCTGGAGATCACGGCATCAAGCCCGATGGCGACGCGATCGTGATCACGAACCTGTCCAAAGCGATTCGGCAAAAGCGCCAGGCGGGTGCGAACCGGCCAATTTGTCCGGTTGCGCTGGCTAATCCGCCTTGGGTAGCATCCCCCTTAAAGGCCTAGGCCAAATCGCGAGGGAACGACGATGACTGCCCAGCCGACACCCAAGGGCGCCTGGAGGATCACGTTTCTCCTTTTTCTCTTCATGCTGGTCAATTTCGCGGACAAGATCGTGGTCGGCCTCGCCGGGGTGCCGATCATGGCCGAGATGAAGCTTGAGCCGGAGCAGTTCGGCCTGCTCGGCTCCGCATTCTTCTTCCTGTATTCGATTTCGGCGATCGCGATCGGATTTCTGGTCAATCGCATCGCCACCCGCTGGGTGCTGCTGGCGCTGGCGCTGATCTGGGCGCTGTCGCAATTTCCGATGGTCGGCGCCGTCGGTTTTTCGACGCTGTTGATCTGCCGTATCATCCTGGGCGCGGGTGAAGGGCCGGCGGCTTCGGTGGCCGTGCATGCCATCTACAAATGGTTTCCCGACGAGAAGCGAACCCTGCCCACCGCTGTGCTGTCGCAAGGATCGGCGTTTGGGGTCATTCTCGCCGTACCGGCGTTGAACTGGGTGATCGTCAATTACAACTGGCATTATGCGTTCGGCGCGCTTGGTTTCGTCGGTCTGATCTGGGTTGTGGCGTGGCTGATCCTCGGCAAAGAGGGGCCGTTGGCCCCAGTGACGCTGATGGAGAGCGAACCGCGCATTCCCTACCGCCAGCTTCTGTCCTCGCGGACCTTTGTTGGCTGCGTGGCCGCGACCTTCGGCGCCTATTGGGCATTGTCGATCGGCTTGACCTGGTTCACGCCTTTCATCGTCAAGGGGCTCGGCTTTTCGCAAAAAGAGGCGGGGTGGATTTCGATCCTGCCCTGGGTGTTCGGGGCCGTCGTCGTGCTGCTGACCGGGTGGGTTTCGCAGCTGATGGTGGCAAACGGATTTTCGACCCGCAGCGCCCGCGGCATGCTTGGCGCGCTTCCGCTGATCGTCGGCGGCACGATCCTTGCCATCATCCCCTATGTCGAGGCTGGCGCGCTGCAGATCGCGTTGCTGGTGGTTGGGTCGGGACTGAGCGGCTCGATCTACGTCGTTTGCGCACCGATGATCAGCGAGTTTACGCCGGTGTCCCAGCGTGGCGCGGTCATCTCGATCTACGGGGCGATCTACACGCTTGCCGGCATCATGGCGCCGGCAGTGATGGGCAGCATGATCCAGCGCGCTTCAACTCTGCTTGATGGCTACATGACCGGTTTCACCATCAACGCCGTCGTCCTGGTCGCCTCCGGTCTGCTCGGACTGCTCCTGCTTTGGCCCAACACCGAACGCGCGCGGTTGATGGGCGGGAGGCGGCAGCCGCAATTTGCCTAGCGCATGATCCGGCAAAGTGTGTAGCGGTTTTCCCTGGCGACAAACGCGACCGCGTTTGCGCGGAGATCATGCGCAAACAATAGACTGAAGCGTGATGGCGATTCGACCTAAAGCCATCGCGCTTTAAGGTCTCGCGCGCCAGACGCGCCGATTCAGGGATCCATGAGGCGCGCGCCGGAAGCTTTTTGCTTGTCTTGCGGAGTTCGCTCGGTCGCAAGTGCGAGCGCGACGGTCATCACCATGAACACGACCGACGCGCCGAATACCCAATGCGGCTGGTTCTGGTCCATGATCCAGCCGAACAGCAGCGGGCTGATGATGCCGCCGAGATTGAATCCGGTGGAGACGATGCCGAATGCCCGTCCCGCGGCACCTGGCGCCGCCGCATTGCGGACCAGCATGTCGCGCGAGGGGGCGATCACGCCTCCGAGAAATCCGGCTGATGCCATCGCACCCGTCAGCAGCAGCGATGGAAGGTTTAGCATTGCGATCATCAACACGATTGCAGCATTGATGGCAAAGCAGGCGGCGGCGACTTGCCCGTGCCGGCTGGTGTGGTCGGCGAGAAAGCCGCCGGCCAGCACGCCGATGGCGCTGGCGCCGAGATAGGCCGTCAGCGCCAGGTTGGCTGCCGACAGGGTCGCGCCATAGCCGCTCATCAGCGCAACGAGGCCGAAATTGCCGATGCCGGCGCTGGACAGGCTCAGAAGCGTGAAGAAGATCGTCAGCATGACCAGCGCTGGCGTAATGACGCTTTGCCGCGGGGAATGCGTGCCGGACATTTTGCGGTCCGCAGCGCTCGCGTCGGGAATCCCTATAATGAGGAGAAGGAGCGCAACGAACGGCCCGACCGCGCCGCTCACGACCAGCGCGCCACGGCCTCCGACGGTTGCGACCAGCGCCGCGACGATCGCGGGCGCCACCGCGCCGCCTACGTATCCGGCGAAGGTATGAATCGAAAATGCCCGGCCCATCCGCGCTTCGTTCATGTGGGCGGAGAGAATCGCATAATTGGCGGGATGATAGACGCTGTTGGCAAGCCCGAGCAGCACGGTGCTTGCGAGCAGCCAGGGATAGCTCAGGTGCAGGCTGAGAATGACGAGCGCGCAGCCACCGAGGGTGAGGCCCATCAGCAGAATTTTTCGCGCGCCGATGTGGTCGGCAACATAGCCGATCGGCGCCTGGGTCAGGGCCGAGGTGACGGCGAAGACGGTCAGCGCAAAGCCGAGCTCGATATATCCGACCCCGAGTTGCTCTTTGAGGAACGGGAACAGCATCGGCAGCACGAACATATGGAAATGACTGACCCAATGGGCCGTCGAAATCGCCGCCAGCGTGCGAAGCTGTTCGTCGGCCTTCGCTTGTTGCGGTGCGGCCAGAATTTCGGCCATCTCGATCCACGCTCCGTGTTGAAGCCGAAACTATCGGCTCTGCCGGTTATTTGTCCATGAACGGGCCTGCATGGCAGCCCTCAAACGAGAGTCCCCATGCCCAGGGCTGCGCTCCCTCCCCCGCAAGCGGGGAAGGGTAATCAAAGCGTATTCTGGGAAAGATGAGAGCTAGCCCGGCAATACCGGCCCGCCGGCTTTCTTCCAGGCATCGATGCCGCCGGCAATGTGCGCGGTGTTGGCAAGCCCCGCTTGCTTTGCCGCGGCGATGGCCATCGCCGATCGCTCGCCGAAGGCGCAGAAGAACACGATGCGCCGCCCCGTCGCGGTGGCGACCTCGCGCAACATTCCGCCAGGCTTGAGGCTTTCCTCGATCGCGGGATAGGGCGCGTGCAGCGCGCCCGCCAGCGTGCCGTGCTTCAAGCGTTCGTTGGTCTCCCGCAAATCGACCAGCAGTATCTCGGGACGACCCAGCCTTTCGATGGCCTCGCGGGCGGTGAACGAAAGGCCCTCCCTGGCGAGATCGTCCTGATGCAGGCCGACGTGCATGTTGGCCGGCACCGCAACGTCCATCATCCTGGGGTTGGGCAGCTTCAGATTATTCATCAGCTCGACATATTCATCGACCGAGCGCACCTGCAGCCGCGGATTGTGGCGTCTTTCCTCGCCGATGGTGGAAACGGTGTCACCCTTGTAGTCGTGGGCTGGAAAAACCAGGGTTTCGTCGGGCAGCTTCAATAGACGATTGAAAATCGAATCATATTGCGCACGCGCGCTGCCATTCTGGAAATCGGTGCGGCCGGTGCCGCGGATCAAAAGAGTGTCGCCGGTGAAAACCCGATCGCCCATCAGGAAGCTGTAGGAATCGTCGGTGTGGCCCGGCGTGTACATCACGTCCAGCGTGATGCCCTCGATCGTTACCCTGTCACCTTCGGAGACCCGCATGGACACCACGTCGGCCTTGCTCTGCTCGCCCATGACGGTGACGCAATGAGTGCGGTTGCGCAGTTCACCAAGCCCGGTGACGTGGTCGGCGTGCAAATGAGTATCGACGGCCTTCACCAGCTTGAGATCAAGCTCGCGCAGCAATTGGCAGTAGCGATCGACCTTCTCGAGGACGGGATCGAGAATCAGCGCCTCGCCGCCGGCACGGCTGGCCAGAAGGTAGCTGTAGGTTCCCGATACGCTGTCGAATAGCTGACGAAAGATCATGAAAGATATTTCCTTGAAAATGAGCTCCAATCTTATCACGCAAACCGGCCCAGCATAGCGCCGGCGTCGCCTTCGACCGGCGAAGTGAAGTGAGAGGGCGGCTTTTGCATTCGCGAAACCGAAAGGTAGAAAGATTCCTTACCCTGCGATCCCGGGATTACCGTCAACGCCCTTCAGGCTCACATCTGCATCCTGCGCGTTGTGCGGTTTGCCCGAGCCAAGATATCTCGCAAGGACGTCCCACACCGGAATTCCGTGCTGCTCGTTGACCGAAGCCCAGCCGGCCACCTTGTAGCTCTTGCCGGCCTCGATCGGACGCCCATGGTCGAGCTTCAGGTCGGAAATACGCCGACCGATGGCCTCCCCCGGCGTACAGGTGTACGTGAAGCCGCCGACCCGGACCATGTCGCCGCCTTGCTGGTAATAGGGATCGGGATTGAAGAGATTGTCGCAGGTGTCTTCAAGAGCTTCCTTGATCTGATTGCCGGTCAGGTTTGCAACATAGGTTTCACCGTAGCTGATCGCGGTTTCAGAGAGCACGTCCTCCGTAGTGAGGGGATGTCCCGGCAAAAACGTCGAGCCCCAGCGAAAACCCGGCGACAGCGCGATCTCGGCGTCGAACTGGTCGCGCAAGCCGTCGCAGATCAGCCGATCGATCGTGCCGGTGAAATTGCCGCGACGATAGAGCAAGCGATCGGCAGTCGCGATCTTCCCGCTCCAGGGCGCCACGATCGGCTCACGCATTTTTTCGATCAGTGCGGTCATCGCCGCATCCGCCTTCAGCAATTCCGAGAACACTGGCAACAGATGGTAGCGCGCATTGCTGACGCGGCCTTTCGTGAGTTCGAGATCGAGCACGCCAACAAATTTTCCGTTCGAACCGGCGTTGGTGACGAGCGTGGTGCCGCCGGCATTGGTCACCGGAATGGCTTGCGGAACGGCGTCATGGGTGTGACCGCCGACAATGACATCGATGCCGCGCACCCGGCTGGCGAGCTTGAGATCGACATCCATGCCGTTATGCGACAGCAGCACTACGGCGTCGACCTTGGCGGCGCTTCGCAAGGAATCGATCAGTTTCTGCAATTCCTCCTCGCGGATGCCAAAGGTCCAGTCGGACGTGAACCGCTTTGGATGCGCGACCGGAACGTAGGGAAATGCTTGTCCGATCACCGCGATTTGATAGCCGCCGAGTTCCCTGATCATGGCCGGCTTGAACACCCGACCGGATGCGGGATCGAATGCGCTTGCGCCGCTGAATGCGGCTTCTTCGGTGAGGTAGACGTTTTGCGCCAAAAATTCGCCCTTGAAGCGCTTGAGGTTTTCGCGCAGCGCCGCCTCGCCATAGGTGAATTCCCAATGCCCGGTCATCGCCTCGACGCCGAGGAGGTTCGCCGCCTCGACCATGTCGGCGCCGCGCATCGTGTTGGAAAGGCCCGTGCCCTGCCAGCAATCGCCGCCGTCGAGCAGTAGCGATCGTCCTGCTCCCACCTCGCTGCGCAGGCGATCGATCAAGGTTTTGAGGTGGGCGAAGCCGCCGAGCTTGCCGAATCGCGCGGCGGATTTTTCGAAATCAAGTGAGGTGAAGGCGTAGGCGTCAGCACTGTCCACCTTGATGGCAAAGCGTTCGAGAAAGGCGCGGCCGACCAGATGCGGCGGCTGGCCCGCTGCTGTGCGCAGGCCCAGATTGACGCTCGGTTCGCGAAAGTAGCCCGGCAGCAGCTGCGCATGCGTATCGGTGATGTGCAGGATGCGGGCGTTGCCGAAACGTTCGAGGTCATAAACGCTTCTATTGTCGGCGCTTCGCGCGAGCGTCGGCCATCCGCTCGACAACGCAGCGGCGCCTGCGAATTTGAGCAAATCCCGGCGGCCGACGGTCATACCATGTCCTCGCGCCATTCGTCGCTTTTCCTCAGCGGATTTCGAGATCTTTCCAGGCTTCTCGTTCGCTTGTCGCCTGGTAAATCGATGCCTTGGCGAGCCGCTCGGCCTCCTTCGCCCATTCTGTCGCAGAATCGAAATCGCCCCTTTCGCCAGCCTTTCTTGCCTTGGTCAAGGCGGCTTCCGTGACCGTCCATTGATTGCGCAAGCTTCCCGCTTCCTTCTCTGCACTCTCGGCCGCCGCATAGGCCGATATGAAATGGCTCTCGGAGCCTGCCGCCACCGAAGCGGTGCTTCCGGCCAGCCACAGGATGAGGCCAAGCCAAGAGATGCATAAACGCACTTTCGATGAGGCGATGTTGTTCATGGCCGCGCGCCAGGTCCGGAAATCGGCAAGCCATTGCTGAGATAAGAAAGATAATATTCGAGATCGCGGTACTCTTCCGATTGCGGCTCGAGCGGTTGGCCGCGAATCTGGCTGTTGCAGGTGGTGAAACGGCGGCTGATCGTGCCCATGCTGCCCCATTCGGAACGGTAAATCGGCATCGCGTTCAAGATCCCGAGTGCGGGCGCGAGCACCTCGGCGCGCATGTGCTCGCCGGGGTACTGCACATGACAGGTCGCGCAGGAGAAATTGAGCTGACCGCGCCTTGTGTAGAAGTAACGCTTGCCGTTCTGATAGGCTTCGAGCGCCCGCCTATCGTCAGGGATCTTGATGTCGAACGGCTTGCCGCGCGAGGTGAACGCCATGTAGGCGGTCAGCGCTGCCATGGCGTCGCCGACATAAGAGACAGGAGATTCGCCGTTGGCTTCACGGCACCGGTTGAGCGCCAACTCGAGCGTCACGACCTTGCCTTCGAGCGCATCGAAATAGGGATAGTTCTGGCGGATGCCGACGCCCCGATTGGGAAAACAATCGGAATAGGTCTTGCCGTTTCGAAACGGCGTAGCAAACAGCTCCTTGCCCTTCTCCAGCGAAAATTCGTAAGGCGGAAATTGATCTATCTCCTGCCATTGCCGGCGCATATCCTGGTTCAGCGCATACGGTCCGTTGACGAATTCCTCAAGTTTCACATCGGGGAATTTCTTGACGAAGTAGTTCCTGAACGCCACGGCCTCGGCCGCGGGATCAGGCTTTTCCGCGGCGCCAGAGGGCTGCGCGGACGAAAGCGTCGAACTCGCAAAACCAGCTAATATAGCGGCCAATATTGCGATCGACCGATATCGCGCGCTCAGTTCTTTCGCCGCCTTGTTCAAGCGAAGCGGGCCCTGACCAAACAAAAAGCCGTCATTGGATCTTCACCGTGGCGGTATCGCTCTCGCCTTTGTTGTCGGTCCAGCTCACCTTCAGATCATCGCCCTTGTTGCCGCCCTTGAAGCTGAACTTGACGTAGGGGTCCTTGGAGACCGCCGTTCCCCAATCGGCAACGAAAACCTTCTTGCCATCATGTTCGAAGGTCAGTTCCTGGATGAAGTGCGCCGGAATGAATTCGCCCCTGTCGTTCTTGACGAAGCCCGAGTCCATCGGATGCTGGATCAGCGTCTGGACGTCGGTGGTCTCACCATTTGCGATCGCGCGCACGCGAATGCTCGAGGCCATCTCAATTTCTCCTTCAACCGCCGCAGCCGCCGATCGTCACTTTGACTTCCCTGGAAGCGCTGTAAAGTTTGCCGCCGGCTTCCACGATCACGATGACGTTGCTGGTTTTCGCCATCTTCAGCCGATTGGCCACGTTCGGCATCGTGCCCGGCGGAATTTTGTAATATGCCGCGAGCGGGTTCGGATTTTCCGGGACCACGAAGGATACCGTGGTCACGTCGGCAAGCGTCGTCGAGACCGAGACCGGAACCACCGCGCCGTTCTCGGCGATCTCCGGCGCGTCGAGCTTGATTTTGTCGGACGGCTCGGCGGTCTGGCCATAGAGCAGTTTGATCGCCTCGTTGCCGTTGTTCTGCTTGAACGCATCCTCCGGATATTTGTCGTTCGCCGCCGCCAGGGCCGTAACCGGATGGAAGGAGATTACTCCAAGGTCAGCGAGCGCGAGAAAGCCGGCGCCGCTGAGGACCAGGCGCCGGGTCATCGGCAAGCTGTCGAACGGGGTCATCCAAAATCTCCCAGGTTGCACGTCATCGAAGTCGTGCGCGGTCAAAGCGTCTGCAGGAAATCCACGATGGCGTTGATTTCCTGTTCGGTCAAAATGCGATTCCGTCCGAACGGGGGCATCGCGGTTTGCGGGTTGCGCCTGGTTTCGTCGGTAAGGATCGCGATCAGGTCCTTGCGATCGGGATATTTGCTCTTGATATCCTTCAGCGCGGGCCCGATCGAGCCCGGAAGATCGCCGCCCTTGATCTCATGGCAGCTCAGGCAATTTCCTTTCGTGCGATCGAAAGCAAGCCTCTGGCCCTCGGCCACACCGGATTGTGCCCGGGCGATCGTTGCCGGAACCACAGCAGCGGTAACCATCAGCGCCCACAAAAGCACCTGCGGCGGTCGAAATTGGGTCGGGCGATGGTCGGTCAAGGCGCGGTTCCGGCGATCATTAGTGCATGATCCGGAGGGTTTTCCGAGAAGATCATGCTCAAACAAAGATGGGATCACGTTCCGATTCGGTCTAATCGGAACGTGATCTGGTGCCCACTTTCCGAAGTTCGTGTTACATCGCGGCGCCCACTTTCACGAACTTCGAAAAGTCGTGGGCACCCGCAAACATATTGATTCCAGTGGTCCGATTCTAACATTCGCATCCCTTCTCGCCAGCCGCTTTTGTGAATGTTAGAATCATAGGACCACTAGCAAATATAAGATTCTAGTGGAGTTTTGGATTTGACATTCGCTTTCCGTCTTTGCGGCGGGTTGGGTTGCGAATGTCAAATCCACTCCACTAGTGCCGCTTTTCTGTTTGAAGTTCCTGGGGTCGAATTCGCCGCTTGTGCTGCAGGAACTTCAAATAGGCGGCACTAGTGCCAACTATAACCGGTCAAACCACAAACGCTATCGGCTGACAACGCGCCTGCGGTGGGTTAAATCGGGCTGTCGGCCGGTGTCAAATCGCGAGAGGAAGGCTGTGGCGGAATATATCGTGGAATTCGGCCAGGATGGCCGCGCGGGCGAAGCTGACGGGCGGCTCGACGCGCCGGCCTTTCACCGCAACCACGAGGCGATCCGGGCGGTGCTGATGCAATTTCTCGCCGGAAAGTCCGGAGACGCCATTGAGCTCGGCAGCGGCACCGGCCAGCATATCGTCGACTTCGCCCATCATCTTCCAGACATCACCTGGTGGCCGAGCGATCTCAACGAGAAGCATCTCAAAAGCATCGAGGCATGGCGGGCATATTCGAACCTTGCGAATATCCGTTCGCCGCTGCGGATCGATCTGGCCGATCCCTGCTGGTGCCCCGAGATGGATGGCGGCCATGGTCCAGGCAATTTGGTGGCGGTGTTCTGCGCCAACGTGATCCATATCGCGCCGTGGCGCGTTGCCGAGGGGCTGTTTGCGGGTGCGGGGCGCTATCTTCAGCCCGGCGGACTCATTTTTCTTTATGGCCCGTTCAAGCGCGGCGGCCAACACACGGCGCCGAGCAATGCGGCGTTCGATTCGAGTCTTCGTGAAGGCAATCCCGAATGGGGCGTGCGCGAACTCGAAGCCGTGCAAGAACTCGCCACGAAGGCCGGCCTTTCATTGCGCGAGATCGCCGAGATGCCGGTCAACAACCTCACCGTTGTGTTCGGCAAAACGGCCTGAGCGAATTGCATGGCGCGCCCCCGGGCGCATCGGTTGATCGCTCGCGTGTGTCCCTCCATAGTGCGACGAATCAGTCAGCTGCGGTGGCACGCGGCCGCATGGGTGGAAATGTCAGATGATCAATATGACCGCAGCTGAGGGCGCTTCGGGCGACGCCCGCGCCCGCGCCAATGTGGCGCGGCTGGCGGCGGCGCAGGCGCTCACCGGAGCGAATGCGGCGGTGATCTTTGCAACCGGCGCGATCGTTGGCGCGACGCTCGCCCCTGACGTCTCGCTCGCAACTGTCCCGATCTCGATGTATGTGCTCGGCCTTGCCGGCGGCACCTTGCCGAACGGCGCGATTTCGCGGGCCTATGGACGCCGCGTCGCCTTCATCATCGGCACCGGTTGCGGCGTGCTCACCGGCCTGCTCGGTGCCTTCGCCATCCTGCGCGGTTCGTTTGCGATGTTCTGCTGCGCGACGTTCCTCGGCGGATTGTATGGCTCGGTGTCGCAATCCTATCGCTTCGCAGCGGCCGACGGGGCGAGCGCGCAATTCCGCCCGAAGGCGGTGTCGTGGGTGATGGCCGGCGGCGTGTTCGCAGGCGTCCTCGGCCCGCAGCTCGTGCAGTGGACCATGGATGTCTGGCCGCCTTATCTGTTCGCGTTCAGTTTTGTGGTGCAGGCCGCTGTCGCACTGATCGCAATGGCGATCCTGGCAGGCGTCGATGCCCCCAGGCCCGCGCCGTCGGATTTGCATCTTGGCCGTCCGCTGCTCGAGATCGCGCGCCAGCCGCGGTTCGTCGCAGCGGCGTTGTGCGGCGTGATCGCCTATCCCACGATGAATCTCGTCATGACGTCGGCGCCGCTGGCGATGCAGATGTGCGGCTTAAGCTTGAGCGATTCGAATTTCGGCATCCAGTGGCATATCGTTGCGATGTACGGGCCAAGTTTTTTCACCGGCTCGCTGATCGCGCGGTTTGGCGCGCCAGGCGTCGTCGCGGCGGGCCTTTTGCTCGAAGCCGCGGGCGCCGCCGTCGGTCTCTCCGGTATCACGGCGATGCACTTCTGGATTACCCTGATCGTGCTTGGAATCGGCTGGAATTTCGGATTCGTCGGCGCTTCCGCGCTGGTGCTCGAGACGCATCGGCCGGAGGAGCGCAACAAGGTTCAGGCCTTCAACGATTTCCTGGTGTTCGGCATGATGGCGGTAGGCTCGTTCTCCTCGGGTCAGCTTTTGGCCAATTACGGATGGTCGACCGTCAATTGGGTGGTGTTTCCGCCGGTGCTTTTGGGATTGGTCGTGCTCGCCGCGGCTTCATTGACAAGGCGCCGGTCGGCCTTGCAAGAGGTTCCGGCCGTCTCGCCGATGCCGGAAGCCTGAGACGACGACAGCCAGTGCCGCCTATTTGAAGTTCCTGCGTCGCAAGCGGCAAATCCAGTTCAGGAACTTCAAATAGAAAAGCGGCACTAGAATCACAGATTTCCTAGTGACCATGACTTTCCGAAGTTCGCGAAAGTGGATGCTGCAATGGAGCACGAAATTCGGAAAGTGGTCACTAGGCCACGCGTTGCGCCAGGAGATCGTCGACATCGAGCCTGCGCGTGAACATGGCCAGTGAACCGTCCGCCTTGCGCGGCCATTGGGCTTGCGGCCGGTCCCAATACAGTTCGACGCCGTTGTCGTCGGGATCGCGTAGATAGAGCGCCTCGCTGACGCCGTGATCGCTGGCGCCGTCGAGCGGAATCCCCGCAGAAATCACCCGATGCAGCGCGTCCGCCAGAGCGGCGCGGGTCGGGTAAAGGATCGCGGTGTGAAACAACCCGGTCGTTCCCGGAGGCGGCGGATGGCCGGCTTTGCTCTCCCAGGTGTTCAATCCGATGTGATGATGATAACCGCCGGCGGAAATGAAAGCCGCTCCGGAATCCAGCCGTTGCATCAACTCGAACCCGAGCACGCCGCAATAAAATCCAAGCGCGCGATCGAGATCGGCGACCTTGAGATGGACGTGCCCGATCCGCGCACCGGCGATGATGGGTGAATTTTGTGCCATGGTCGCTCCATGCAAATGCTTCATCACGATCTATGTTGGGAAAGCCACTCACGCAAGCTCGGAGGTCTCGCCATCGGGGAGTTCGAACTCGAACGTATTCAGCGTCATCGACACCATGGTGTAATAGCCGCACAGGCCGATGATTTCGACGAGTCCCCGGAGCTTGAGAACCTTGATGGCCTCTTCGTACAGGCCCGGGCTCAAGCCGTGAGCCTCGTGCAGCGATTTCGCGACGTCGTAGATCATCTGCGCCTTGGGGTCGCCGAAGAGTGGCGCGCGGCGATCCCTGATCGCCTCGATGATCTTCGGATCCATGCCGCCCTTGAGCGCGAGCCGCTTGTGCGCGTACCATTCGTAATGCGAACTCCAGTGCCGCGCGGTGACGAGGATGGCGATCTCCGACAGCTTCGCCGGGAATATCGTGTCGAAGCGCAGGACCGCGCCGAGCCGGGTGGCATGTCGGGCCATTTCCGGGCTGTTGAGCCAGGCCATCATCGGCGCCGGGGGCGCGCCGCGTTTTCCCGCGATTGCCTCGTCGTAGGTTTCCTTCTGGTCGGCGCTCATTTCGCCTGGCGAAAGCAGCTTCAGCCGCATCTTGAGGTTCCTCGTGTTGTCCCGTTGCTGGTGTTGCGAATATACGGGATCGGTCAGCTTCGCCACATCCCGTGGCTGCATGCAACCGCCCGCCCATATTGAATTTCGCAGCGCGAGGGCTAAGGTCGCTCCTCAACTATCGTCACTTCGAACATGACGGAAATCTACATGTCCGATCTGGAAGATTTTCGCCGCGAGACCCGGGCCTGGCTTGAGGCCAATTGTCCGCCGGAGATGCGGCGGCCGATGACCTCGGATGAAGACACCTTTTGGGGTGGCCGCAACACGACCTTTTCGTCCGAGCCGCAGCAGATCTGGTTCGAGCGCATGCGCGACAAGGGCTGGACCGTTCCGCACTGGCCGAAGGAATATGGCGGCGGCGGCCTTGATGGGGAGCGGGCCAAGGTCGTGCGAGAGGAGATGGCGGCGCTCGGCGCCCGTCCGCCGCTTGTTTCCTTTGGCATTTCGATGCTGGGTCCGGCGCTTTTGAAATATGGCACCGAGGCGCAGAAGAAGGAGCATCTGCCGAAGATCACGGCCGGCCTGATCCGCTGGTGCCAGGGCTATTCGGAGCCGAACGCCGGTTCCGATCTTGCATCGCTGCAAACCCGCGCCGAAAGCGACGGTGACGATTTCATCATCAACGGCCAGAAGATCTGGACCTCCTACGCCAACTACGCCGACTGGATTTTCTGTCTGGTGCGCACTGATCCTTCCGCCAAAAAGCACGATGGCATCAGCTTCATTCTTTTCGACATGGCCTCCAATGGCGTCTCGACCCGGCCGATCCTACTGATCTCGGGCCGCTCGCCGTTCTGCGAGACGTTTTTTGATAATGTTCGGGTGCCGAAGGCCAACGTGGTCGGCGCCGTCAATCGCGGCTGGGATGTCGCGAAATATTTGCTGCAGCACGAGCGCGCGATGATTTCCGGCATGGGCGAGCGCGGTGTCGGGCGGCCGCTCGGGCAAGTCGCCGCCGATTCCATCGGCACCGACGAACAGGGCCGTCTGGAGGATCCGATTTTGCGCGGGCAGATCGCAAGTTTTGAGGTCGATGAGGCGGCGCTCGCCTGCGCGGCCGAGCGAGCGATCGATCTGGCCAAGGCCGGTCAGGGACATCCGGCTTTTTCGTCGGCGATGAAATATTACGGCACCGAACTCAACAAGCGCCGCTATGAAATCCTGATGTCTGCCGGCGGCATCGATGCGCTGGAGTGGGAGAGCGCGCGCTCCGAGGGCGGCACACGGGCGCGTGCCTGGCTGCGCACGAAAGCCAACTCGATCGAGGGCGGCACGTCGGAAATCATGCTCGGCATCGTCGCCAAGCGGATTCTCGATCTGCCGGGCGCTTGAGGTGCGAACTTCCGCCGTCATGGCCGGGCTCGTCCCGGCCATCCACGCCTTCCTTGGCGACCGCACGAGGAAAGGCGCGGATGCCCGGCACGTCCAGTGCGAAGGCGCGCTTCGCGCTTTTGGCCGGGCATGACGAGGATCGGCAGATCAGATCGGATTGACACGTAGTTTATTGGATTCATCTCATGCCCCTTGTCCTCACCGAAGAACAGGCAATGCTTCGCGACAGCGCGCGCGGGATGATCAATGACAATGCGCCGGTCTCGCATCTGAGGCATCTGCGCGACACCAGGGACGCGACGGGCTTTTCCCGCGAGCTCTGGAAAACCTTCGCCGAAATGGGATTTTCCGGGCTGCTGGTGCCGGAAGAGTTCGGCGGCAGCGGTTTGGGCTGCGTGGAAGCCGGTGTCGTGATGGAGGAAATCGGCCGCAACCTTGTCCCGTCACCATTTCTTGCAACCGCCGTGCTGGCAGCTTCTGCGCTCGCACGTGCCGGCAGTGCGGCGCAGAAATCGGAGCATCTGCCGAAGATTGCCGATGGCTCGCATCTTGCCGCGCTTGCGGTCGATGAGGGCACCAAGCATCGCCCGCTGTTGACCAAAATGCGGGCCGTGCGCTCCGGCAACGGTTTCAGACTCGACGGAGACAAGGCTTTTGTGGTCGACGGTCACGCCGCTGATCTTTTGATCGTGGCGGCGCGCACGGCGGGCTCCGCCGGCGAAGTCGGCGGGTTGACGATGTTTCTCGTCGATTCCAAGAGCAAGGGCGTCGAGGTCGAACGCACGGTGATGGTCGATTCGCATAACGCCGCGCGGATCAGGTTCGACAATGTCGAGGTCAACGCCGACGGCGTGCTCGGCGAAGTCGATCAGGGCGGTCCCTTGCTCGAGGGCGTTCTCAATATCGGCCGCGGTGTGGTCGCCGGCGAAATGGTCGGCCTCGCCGAAGGCGTGTTCGCGCGAACCGTCGGCTATCTCAGGGAGCGCAGGCAATTCGGCAAGGCGATCGGGGAATTCCAGGCGCTGCAGCACCGTGCCGCCCAGCTTTATATCGAGATCGAAATCACCCGTGCCGCGGTGTTGAAGGCGTTGCAGACGCTGGACAATGATTTTGCAAATGCCACGGCCGCGGTCGCCGTAGCCAAGGCACGCGCAGGTTCGACGGCGACGCTGGCGGTCCAGGAAGGCGTGCAGATGCATGGCGGCATGGGCATGACCGATCAGTTCGACGCCGGCTTCTTCATGAAACGGGCAAGGGTCTGCCAGGAGCTGTTCGGCGACAGCAACTTCCATGCCGACCAACTGGCGCGGATGCGGGGATATTGAATTATCGCCTCATGATGAGGAGCCGCGCGCTTGCGCTGCGTCGTAGATCATCCGAGCCTTACTGACCGATCAATACGGGTGCTGGTACCAGGAAGAACATCCACACGCAGATAAGAACAAACAAGATTACAAGCACGTCGTTGGTCGTCGGTGTTCTCATGACAGAGTTGTGACCGATTATGGATTCCCTGTCAGATTGTATAGACAACCGGTTACCAAACTTTCAACGTAAGAGCGAGTTGCCGGATCCCGAGGTGCGTCCCGACGAACGCATCACTGGCCGCTGCGGTGGGTTTTTGTGTATGGGATCGTGTTGACGCCCATGAGCAGGATGACAACGGCAGACCAGAATGTAGCGCGACCTGCGTTACGTGTCAGGAGATGCCTGGTGTAGATCGCCCATACGAAGTCGGGCGAAAGTCACCTGATCGGCGGTGCGTATTGAATGCCGCCGGCGTTCCAGAGCTGGTTCAATCCGCGCGGAATCTTCAGCTTGGATTCCGAGCCGACGTTGCGCTCATAGACTTCGCCGTAGTTGCCGACATGGCGGATGATGCGCACCGCCCAATCCTTGCTGAGCCCGAGATTCTCGCCGTAATTACCTTCCGTGCCGACCAGGCGCATCACGTCCGGCTTCTTCGATTTCAGCGCCTCGTCGATGTTCTGCGACGTGACGCCGAGCTCCTCGGCGTTGATCATCGCATACAGCGTCCATTTCACGATCATCATCCAGTCGTCGTCACGCTGCCGAACGACCGGTGCCAGCGGCTCCTTGGAAATGACATCGGGCAGGATGACGTGATCGCCCGGCTTGCTGAGGTTCAGACGCAGCGCATAGAGCTGAGAGGCGTCGGCGGTGAGGGTGTCGCACTGCCCGGAATCATAGGCTTTGACGAGATCCTCGAGCCTGCCGAATTTCTTCTCCTCATATTTCATGTTGTTGGCGCGGAAGTAGTCGGCGAGATTGAGCTGCGTCGTGGTGTCTCCCTGCACGCAGACCTTGCTGCCGTTGAGATCGAGCGCGGAATCAATGTTGCGGGCCTGCGGAACCATGAAGGCTTGGCCGTCATAATAGGCGACTGCAGGGAAATACAGGTCATAGGATGTCTCGCGCGACATGCTCCACGTCGTGTTGCGCGACAGGATATCCACTTTCCGGTTCTGCAATTCCTTGAATCTCTCATTCGCTTCGAGAGGGATAAACTTCGCCTTTTTCGGATCGTCGAAAATCGCAGCTGCGACCGCGCGGCAAAATTCGACATCGAAGCCGGTCCAGTTGCCCTTGTCGTCGGGAATAGAGAAGCCGGGCAGTCCCTTGTTGACGCCGCACAGCACTTCGCCGCGGCGGATCGTCCGTTTCAGGGTTCGCGTGTCGTAGATCTCGTAAGCCACGGCGATGGCCGCGACCAAAACTGCGACCGCCAGCCCGATCAGGAGGCCGCCTCGGAATGTCCGCATGATTTGTCTCTCACCAATGTCTGGAACGGAAGCCGAGCGTTACAATTCCGGCTTCTGCCGCACGACCACCTTGGTGCCGACCGGCACGCGATCGTAGAGGTCGGCCACGTCGGCATTGACCAGCCGGAAGCAGCCGGACGAAACCTTGGTGCCGATCGTATCCGGCCGGTTGGTGCCGTGGATGCGGTAGACGGTGGTGCCGAGATACATCGCACGCGCACCGAGCGGATTACCGGGTCCGCCCGCCATGAAGCGCGGCAAATAAGGCTGGCGTTCGATCATCTCCGGCGGCGGCACCCAGTCGGGCCATTCCGCCTTGCGGGTGATGTTGAGCAATCCCTGCCACTGGAAACCGTCGCGGCCGACGCCGATGCCATACCGGATCGCTCGGCCGCCGGGCTGCACGAGATAGAGATGACGTTCGGAAGTCGAGACGATGATGGTGCCCGGTGCTTCCGTCGTGCGAAAGAACACCACCTGCTTCCGCCATTCCGGATCAAGCTGGATCGAATCGTCCGGCAACAGGCCGGGTTGGTCGCCGATGTCAGGTTGCTGCGCAAAACCGTGCGAGCTTGAGAGCATCAGCCCGGCGGCCGCCATCACCATGTAGATCAGGTGCCGAAATCTCGTCATTCGAGCTTCTCCCCGTTAAGCGCGATAAGTCGGCGGCAAGTCTGAGCCCGCCCCCTCAAATCAAGGTTCCCTTAAATCCCACGTGCGACACAATGGCAAGCAACCAGACATCTGGCTGAAATATCGGCGGTTTTTGCCGGTAAGAAGGTAGGAACGACAGTCGACTATCTGGGCGCGAGCCACAGCCTCAACATGAACGATATGGCTGCGACCGTACCCGCGCCGGCGAGCCAAAGTGTGGCAAACCATAGAAGGCGCTGCGCAAGCGGTCGTCTTTCCGGTTTCGAAGACATCAATGATAGCCGCTTTCGGGTCTGACCTTGCCGCGAAATACCCAATAGGCCCACGCGGTGTAGGCAAGAATAAGCGGTATCAGCACGGCGACACCGAACAGCATGAAGATCTGGCTGGTCGCGGGCGAAGCCGCCTGCCAAATGGTGATGCTCTGAGGCACGATATAGGGATACATGCTGATGCCGAGCCCGGCATAGGAGAGCGCGAACAAGGCGAGCGACAGAAAGAACGGACGGTAGTCCTGCCTGTTGGCGAGGCTGCGCAGCAGCATCGCGGTCACTACGGCGACCGCAATCGGCACCGGCGCCGTCAGGATGACATTCGGCCATGTGAACCAGCGCTGCGCGTATTCAACGCTGAGGAATGGGGTAGCGATGCTGACCGCGCCGATCGCGCCCAGCATCGCGAACACCAGGGCCCAGCTCAGGCGATAGGCCCGGTCGCGCACCTCGCCCTCGGTCTTCATCACCAGCCACGTTGCGCCGAGGAGCGCATAGCCGACGAGAAGGCAAAGTCCGGTGAGAACGCTGAACGGCGTCAACCAGTCCCACCATCCGCCGGCATAGTGTCGGCCCTCGACATGGACGCCCTGCAGGATGGCGCCAAGCGCAACCCCCTGCGCCAGCGCCGCAAGTAACGATCCGCCGGCAAAGGCAGGGTCCCACCGGTTTCGACCGCTTCGCGTGGTGCGCCAGCGAAATTCGAACGCGACGCCGCGAAAGATCAACCCGACGAGCATCGCGATCATGGGCGTATAGAGCGCAGGCATCAGCACCGCATAGGCCAGTGGAAACGCGGCCATCAGGCCGCCGCCGCCCAGCACCAGCCATGTTTCGTTGCCGTCCCACACCGGCGCGACGCTGTTCATGATGACGTCGCGGTCGGCCTTGTTCGGAAACAGCGGAAACAAGATGCCGAGACCGAGATCGAAACCATCCATCACGACATAGACAAACACCGCAAAGGCGATGATGAACGCCCAGATCATGGCGAGGTCGATGGCAACGCTCATCCCACCGCTCCTTCCGCAGAAGCCGCGGCCGCAACGGGGGTGATGCCGGCAGCGCGTGCCGGCACGTGAGAGGGCGGCCCGTGCTCACCTGGATGCGGTGGCTGCGCCATCAGGCGCAGAATGTAGATGATACCGGCCGAGAACACCGCGAAATAAACGATGACAAAGGCAATCAGCGAGGAACCGACCGCCGGCGCTGCCAGCGGCGAGGCCGAGTCGGCTGTTCGCAGCAGTCCGTAAACCGTGAACGGCTGGCGGCCGGTTTCGGTCGTGATCCAGCCTGCAAGCACCGCGACAAAGCCCGCCGGACCCATGGCAGTTGCGCAGGCATGCAGGAGCCGCGATTGGTAGAGCTTGCCACGCCAGCGTTCGAACAGGCTGAACAGGCCCAGCCCCATGATCAGAAATCCGATCCCGACCATGATCCGGAACGACCAGAAGATGATTGGTACCGGCGGCCAGTTTTCGCGCGGCACCGTGTCGAGGCCGGCAAGCGGTGCATCGAGCGAGTGCTTGAGGATCAGCGAGGACAGCTTCGGGATTTCGATCGGGAACCTGACCTTGCCCGCGGCCTGGTCCGGCAAGCCGAACAGGATCAGCGGCGCGCCGTCCTTGTGGCTTTGATAATGGCCTTCCATCGCCATCACCTTGGCGGGCTGATGTTGCAGCGTGTTGAGGCCATGCTGGTCGCCGGCGAGAATCTGGATCGGCGCCACCAGCGTCGCCATCCACATCGCCATCGAAAACATCACGCGCGGACCGGCGAGATGCGAATCGCGCTGCAGATGAAACGCGCCGACCGCGCCGACCACGAGCGCCGTGGTGAGATAGGCCGCCAGCACCATGTGCACAAGGCGATAGGGAAACGAGGGGTTGAAGATCACGTTCAGCCAACTGGCGGCGACGAACTGGCCTTCCGCATTGACGACATAGCCGGCCGGCGTCTGCATCCAGGAATTGGCGGACAGAATCCAGAACGCGGAAATCAGCGTTCCGATTGCGACCATCAGCGTGGCGAAGAAATGCAGCCGACGGCCGACGCGCTTCAAGCCGAACAGCATGACGCCGAGGAAGCCCGCTTCGAGAAAGAACGCGGTCAGGACTTCATAGGCCATCAAGGGCCCCACGACGGGCCCGGTCTTGTCGGAGAACGCCGACCAATTGGTGCCGAACTGGTAGGACATGACGATGCCCGACACGACGCCCATGCCGAAAGCGACGGCGAAGATCTTCAGCCAGTACTGGAAAAGATTGATGAAAACATCGCGGCCCGTCCACAGCCACAACGCTTCGAGGACGGCGAGATAGCTGGCAAGCCCGATCGAGAAGGCGGGAAACACGATGTGGAACGACATCGTGAACGCAAATTGCGCCCGCGCCAAAGTCACCGCATCGAAGCCCTCGAACATGACGGATTCCCGTCCTCAACAGCTGTGGGACGGAACTTATCATGACAATGGCGACGGCGGTATTACCCCGTTTTCCGCGCGCTGACGCCGCTCAGCTGTTGGCGTTCAGCAGGCGGCCGATGACGCGATCGATTTCCTCGTAGCGGCCTTCGCCATCGTGATGGAAAACGATCTTTCCATTCTGATCGACGATGTACTGCGATGGCCAATACTGGTTGCCGTAGGCGTTCCAGGTTTGCGAATCGTTGTCCTGCGCGACCGGGTAGGTGATGCCGTGCCGCTTCAGCGCCGCCTGCACGTTGGCCGCCGACCGCTCGAACGGGAACTCCGGTGTGTGGACGCCGACGACCACAAGTCCGCGATCTCGGTACTTCGCGTAGAGCTGCGTGACGTGGGGCAGCGTGTTGACGCAATTGACGCATCCATAGGTCCAGAAATCGACCAGCACCACTTTACCGCGCAGGCTTGCCATGCTGAGCGGCGCGGAATTGAACCAGTTGGTGATGCCGACGAAATTCGGCGCGGTACCCTGCAGCGCGGCGACTTCGAAGGGCGTGGTCTGTTCGCGCGCGACCTCACCGGCAACGCCGGCGGGCACCGCGCCGATCAGGCAAAGCGCAATCACCGAAAATGATGTTGCAAGCGATCGTATCGTCATTTGCGTCTCCTGGTTGCGAGCGGTTACAAACCAATCTGGCTCGTCGGGTAGAATGCTGTCAGCCACGCCACGATCAGCGTGTCGTATTGGAAATAAGAGGCGAGGGCGAACGCGATCACGACGATGCCGAAGCCGAACTGAAGCCTGGGAGATATTTTGGCGAGGCTGCGCACGCGGGTGGTGACGGCCTGGCCGCCATAGGCGATCGCGAGCATCGGAATGGCGGCGCCGATTGCGTAGACCACAAGCAGCGCACTCGCCCATGTGGTGTCTCCGGAGGTCGCGACGATGGTCAGGATCGAGCCAAGCACGGGACCGGCACAGGGCGTCCAGACCAGGCCAAGGGTGGTGCCGAGAACGAATCCGCCGAGGTTGCCTCGATGAAGCGCGGTGTTGCCGATGCCCGTCAGCGGCCCGCCGACCCGCGCCGAAACCCACTCGAACGGCGCCGGCCACACCATCAGCAAGCCAAATCCGAGCAGCAGGATCGCCGCGGCACTTCGCAGCACTTCGGGGTCGAAATGGAAAATGCCGGCGATCGCGCTCAGGAACAGGGCGGTGACGGAAAATGACGTCACAAAGCCAAGCGCGATCAGCGCCGGACGCGCGCCGCCGGTTTGGCCGACGGAGGCGCCGAGCAATATCGGCAACATCGGTAGCGTGCAGGGTGCCGCCACCGTGACCACGCCTGCGAGCAGGGCAAGAGCAAGATCGAGCATCGAATGCAGCCCTTCGAACGACCGCGCCGCGGCCTTTGCGGTCACGCTCGGTGCTTGATCGTCTTTCGGGGGCCGGAGGTGAGGCGTTACGCCGCCCGCGTCACGTGTTCGTGAGACTTTTGGCTTCAAAGCCTGGGTTGGGGCACTTCCAAATACGAAAGCGACCCGGAGGGGGGGGCTCCGGATCGCCTGAACGGCTTCTTGGGGGAAGAAGCCTCTCAATTAGACATCGATTGCCGCGTCACGCAGCCAAGCTGTTCACACCGGCTACCTTCAACAGATCGGCGAGCTGCTTGCGGGCGTAGAACATCCGGGTTTTCACCGTGCTTTGCGGAATTCCGATGATCTCGCCAACTTCCTCCACCGACTTCTCATGGTAGTAGACGAGGTTGATGATCTCGCGGTGCGCCGGCGATAATTTCGCGACACAGGCGCGCAGAATGGCGCTGGTGCTGGAGCGGTCGAGCGAGGCCTCCGGCGTATCTGCCTCGTCGGCGATCTCGAGCATCTCTTCCTGGTCGATATCCTCGTGCCGGCGCTGGCGCAGCGCAGTCAGCGCCTTGAAGCGGGCGATCGACAGGAGCCAGGTGGAGACCTGCGAACGTCCTTCGAACTGGTTAGCGGTACGCCAGACATCGAGGAAGACCTGACTGGTCAGATCCTCGGCCACGGTGGCGTCCCTCACCATGCGCAGGATGAAACGGTAAACCCGCACATTGTGGCGGGCGTAAAGGATGTGCATCGCGTTCCGGCCGCCATCTGCGATACTTTCGAGCAGCATGTCATCCGAAGTCGCCTGTGCGGCGATGATGCCTTCGCGAGCTGCGGCATTGATGGCAACGACGTTCATGACGGTCTCCCAGTGTCGCCGTTTGCGGCGTTTCGTT
>Ga0306926_10001273_pt1 | contig 24836 bp, 15 predicted proteins | sample flu12Cox44000178_FD_203759 | JGI IMG/M metagenome (GOLD analysis project Ga0306926, IMG submission 203759) | Lab enrichment of tropical soil microbial communities from Luquillo Experimental Forest, Puerto Rico - flux8day.12C.oxic.44.000.178 (v2)... | ecosystem: Environmental > Terrestrial >...
AACGTCGTGCGCCTCGTCAGCGATGCGAAATCGTCGTCGCGCAACGAGCCCGACCGCCACGTCTCCACGCACCGCAGCGCCCCGTCCGTATCCGAGACCTCCCACCACGCCCCGAACTCCCACCCCAACGACTCGCCGATCGCCGCCAGCAGACGCGGATACAGCGACTCCCCAGCCGCGCTCGCCGCCAGGATCCGCGCCACCGCCAGATCCGCCCGCCCAGCCGCCTGATACCCGCGTTGAACCCTCTCCCGGTCCTCGTCACGCTCACCAACAATGGCGCGCACAGCGCTCACGCTTCGCCTCGCTCTTCAGCCTCCGCGCGGCGTGTGCGGCGGACCTCGTCAATCAGTGACATCGGCTCGATGTAGCCCGAGACGCTGCGCGTCTGCTGCTCGGGGCCGCCCAATCGGCCGCTGACGACGGTCGAGAGCACATCGCCGGTCGGGAGGCGCTCAAGCTCGAGGAGCCGGGGGCACGCATCCTCGATCCCCAACTCCGCGAACTGGTCGTATAGCAGCGGAGCGATCACTTCTCGTCCGGCTCCTCGTACCAGCGTATACGGTCTCCTACGCGTGCCCTGACGCGCCACTTGGCCGATTTCGGCTCCGCTTCAAGTCGCTCTGTGAGCGCCGCAAGCCTGCGGCTGGTGTCTGCCAACTGTGCCGCCGGAGCATCGAGCGCGACGAGCGCCGCGCCGATCCGCCGCAGATTCTCGGAGGCAGTGCGCCACAAACCCCAGTCGCGCGCACATAGGGTGGCGATGCGCGCGCCGTCGATCGCATCGTCGTCATCGCCTGTGACCTCGTACGACATCATCAGCATCACAGCGTCGATCACGTCCTTATCGGTGAGCCGCACGATCTGAAGCTTGGTCAGCATCAGATCCGACAGCAACAGCGCCCGGCTGCCGCGCCGTTCCGCCTCGTCGAGCTGGAGCGGGACCACGTGGCACATCTCGAAGCCTCCAACGAACACGTCCACGTCGCGGGCGTGGACACGATCGGTGAACACGAGCCGTGTCCGCCCGTTCATCGCATTGAACTCCACGTCCTCGACGTAGCCGTTCGCCTGCATCAGCGCGACAAGGCTGGCCGAGGCGCGCCGGGTGATCACGAGGTCGATGTCGCCACATCTCCGGGCGAACATCGCGCGGACCGCCGCCGGCACCCGCTCGGCGATCGCTAGGCCCCCGAGCAACCGAGCGTGGATCCCGACCTCCCACGCAGCCGCCAGAAGCCGACGCGCCTCGAGCTCGATGTCGGCCTCGGTGACTGGCCGCGGTCCATCGGAGTCCGAATCCTGATAATCGTGCTTGCTGGACATGTCCTCTGTGGCGTTGCGCGCGTCGAGCAGCTCCATTGCTGGCCTAACCGTTCACGAACTGGTGGCTTAGCACCTTCCCGGAGGCGACCGTCACGATGGCGCCTACGAGCGTGCCTTTCGCGTACTCGCTACCCGGGTTCATGCATTGGGTACGACCGATCGCCACGCGCCCGCCGCCCTCGTGCACGTGGCCGTGCAGGGTCAGCAGCGGCTGGTGGTTCTCGATGAACCGCCTGACCGCCGTGGAACCGACCGGCGTCATCTGCACGCCCCCCATCCCGTCGAACTTAACCCGCAGGTCACCATCCAGCTGCGGCGCGTAGTCGAGGTGAGAGTCGTAGGGAGGAGGATGGATCACGGCCACGAGGTTCTCGACGTCGTCGACGCACGAGACCATGTCCTCGAGTCGCTGCTCGAGCGCGTCCTCCGGCAGCTCGCGCTCGGTGTTCCACGGAGTCGGGTTCGAGTAGCCGGTGGTGATCATCGAGTGTCTCTCGCCGAGCTCCGTGGCTTTCCCTTCCACGAACTCGACCACGCTGGAGCCCTCGAAGGCATGGTCGATCTCAGTCGACTCCACCACCGCCGACACCTCCTCGGCCAGCGAGGCGGCCACGGTCAGTTCGCCGGCGAGCAGGTGAGCACCCGCACGCGTGTTGAGCGCGATCGGAAGCGGCGTGAGCGCCCCGCAATCGCGGGCCAGCTTCACGAGGCGCTCTGACAGCGCGTCCCAGCTCTCGTAATCCCATAACAGTCCTGCTGCCGTGCATGCGACCCAGAGCCAGCGGAGCGCCTGCTCGGCGGACACCGCGTCGCTGCGAAAGGCGCTGAGGGCCTCCTTCAAGAGCGGCGCCCCCGCGCTGTGCCCCTCCGTGACCAGAGCGGTGAACCCTTCGAGCAGAAGCTCCGGCCCGCTCCGTGGCTCGGATGAAGCGGGCGCCTCGCGGACGGCTTGGGCCATCTCGTGCACCCCGCCTCCCTTCGCCAACCGGCCCACGTGCACCGCGGCCGCGAGCGCATCCAGGTAGAGCTCCCGGGCAAGCCTCACATCCAGCGGCTCGAGCCGTTTCGCCGCCTTGAGCAACAACGGCGGAGCCTCGTCGCCGCGACTCGAGTCAAACGAGATCTGTGCGCGAAGCACGTCGACCTCCGCGCGCTCGAGTTCGTCGAGCGGTCCAGCCTCTGCGGTGCCCAGCAGCCCGAGGGCCGCATCGAGCCCGCCGGCTTGGTGCATGGCCTGCGCCGCGGCTAGCGCGCGCCCCGCGCGGCGACGCGGCTCGACCGTCAGCGCGGCCGCTCTCTCCAGGAACGCGGCTGCCGTGGCGAACCCCCCACGCGATTGCGCCCGGCTCGCCGAGCGCTCGAGCTCGCAGGCGACCTCCTCGTCAGGCCCGAGGGTCGCCTGCGCACGATGCCACGCGCGGCGATCGGGATCGACCGCGGGGTCAGTCGCGTCGGCCAGGGCGCTGTGGACCGCCTGGCGCTCACGCGGCGGCGCTGCCCGGTACACGGCCGAGCGCACCAGCGGATGCCGAAAAGTCACCCGCGCGCCGACGTCCAGCAACTCGGCCTCGGCCGCGGGGACGGCAGACTCAGGTGCGAGTCCGAGGCGCTCGCCCGCGCGCCACAGCAGCACCGGATCGCCGACGGGCTCGGCCGCCGCGACGAGCAGCAAGCGCTGGGTCTCGGGCGGGAGCCCCTCGAGCCGCCGGTGGAAACTCTGCTCGATCCGGCCAGGCAGCGGCATCGTGACCGAGAATCCGCCCGCCAGCTCGACCGCGGTCAACTCCCGCGGCAGCTCCAGCAAGGCCAACGGGTTCCCTCGCGTCTCGGCAACTATCCGGTCCCGCACCCGTTCGTCAAGCGGCACGCCAAAGGCCGAGACCAGTAGCGCCCGCGCGTCGCGATTGCCCAGCCCGTGGACGACCAATCGCGGGAGTCCCTGCAGCTCATCGCCTGCCTCACGCGTGGCGAACACCAAAGCGATTCGCTCGGCCAACAGCCGCCGCGCGACGAACGCCAACGTCTGCGCGGAGGCCCGATCGAGCCACTGCGCGTCATCGACAACGCACAACAGTGGGCGGTCCCGGGCGACCTCCGACAGCAAGCTCAGCACGGCCAGTCCGACCAGAAACCGATCCGGGGCCTCCCCCGAGCCCATCCCGAACGCGACCCTCAGCGCGTCGCGCTGCCGATCAGGTAGCCGGTCCAGCCGGTCCAGCATCGGCGCGCACAACTGCTGAACGGTCGCGAACGGAAGCTCCATCTCCCACTCGACACCACCCGCCCGCGCCACGCGGAACGACGACGCCGACTCGACGGCGTACTCCAACAGCGCCGTTTTCCCGACGCCCGGCTCGCCGACGATCACCAGCACCCCGCTCCGCCCGCCGAGAGCCGCCGCCAGCAGCCCATCGAGTACACCGCACTCGTTGCGCCGGCCGAGCAACGCCTGACTCGGCCACCTCGTGACCATGTCCCGGCGACCATACCGCGCGCACAGCTTCGGTTGCATATCGGCAAGAACGAGATCCGAACACCGCCGCCATCCGGCTTGATTCGACCACTGGACTCCCTTGCCGCGATATACAGCCCGGGCGTCCTCAACGCGCCCGAGGCCACGGGCGCCGACGCGTGCCGGGGCCGACAGACCGGCGCACAATGGCCATCAAGCCGAGCAGCATTGACAAGCCGCCGCGGACTCAGCGGGGCAATGCGCTCGGACTGGACTGCTGCTCAGGCGATCGCGACAACAGAAGCGGAGGCTGCCGTCCCTGTTCCAGAGGGAGCGGTGCGCAGCCGGGTTGGCTGTTCCTGCAGCAGGATGCCGGGACCGTTCGCTCACCCCGGAAGGTCCGAAGTCCGCGCCGACACCGAACCGGGACCAAACCAGCTCTTTCGCCGCGCAGAGTCTTCCTGTTCGCCAATCTTGAGACGCGCCGCTGCATCGGGCGTGCGGCCGCTGGGACCGATCAGCCCTTCTGTCCTGGTCTTCCGCGGACGCGGGCACGAGCGTGTGCCGGTCGATCGCGGCTGGCACGGCGTTCTCCTGGAACAAGCCTGCCAGGTTGGCGGCGGGTCCGCCGGCTGCCGCTGGGGTGCTGGAAAGCGTCACGACCAGCCCGGGCGCGGTCGGGTCGGGCTTGCCCGGAGCGGCGGTCGGGGCGGGCGGGAGGTTCAGTCCCGGGTGGTAGCCGTTCGCCGCGGAGAGCAGATCGTCGCCTGCGGAGTTGCGGGCGAGCAGCGCGAGGTCGATATTGAACGCGCCGCCGGCACCGGCCGTGTCGCCCGGCCCTGGTGTCACGGCGACGAGCGCGACCGGGTAGCGGTAGTGGTGGTGACGGTGGTAACCGCCGCCCGCGTGTGCGAGCGCTGGCGTCGCGGTGGTGAGTGCCAGCGCCGCTATGGCGGATGCCGGCGCTAGGGTGCGGATAACGCGACCGATTGTCGCTCCGCGCTGCGGGTTGAGTTTGTGCATTTGGCTCTCCTTTGTCGTGACGGACCGGGCCCGTCGAGGTGGTAACTAGAGCGTGAGCCATCAGCGCTGCCGGCACAGCGGTACATCTACGAAGTTTGCGATCACCTCGGCGTCCACTCCTACGTGGTTCACTCTTCCACCGGAACCCGCGACACCGAAGATCTGGGCGACGCATTACTCGGGAGCGTCCGTCGCTGGTGCCCAGCCGCTGGGGCGGGTAGCGAGGACGGCGGCCGTCAGGCCGGGCTGCCGCTCGGTTGTAGCGCACCGCGTGCGAGCTGCCGTCGCCGGCTCGTTCCGCGCGGCCGTCTCGCACGATCGGTCTTTCGCAGTTCAAGGATCGGCACTGACACGAGCAACAGCCCGGCGCCGAAGAGCTGCAATGCGCCGAACCGATCACCGAAGGCGATCCAGGCGAAGCATGCGGTGAGCGCGGGCTCGGCACTCGAGATGATGCTGGCCCGCGACGCGCCGAGTGTGCGCACGCCGGCCAAGAACGCGGCGGTTCCGATCACGGACGAGGTGAGGGCCACGGCAATCACCAGCCCGAACCCTTCGATGCTGGTGTTGAGCGTCAGGTTCGCGTGCGCGAGCGCGTAGCCGCAGAACACCAGCGTTGCTCCGGTGGCCACCGATGCCGCGAGCGTGAGCGGGTCCGTGCGGCCGAGCAGCGAGGAGGAGGCGAGGACGTAGGCCGCGTAGATGAGGGCTGCGCCGAGCGCCAGCGAGACGCCGGCGACGTCGATCGTGCCGGTGCCGGCGCCGCTCAGCGCGCCGGCGATACCTACCCCCGCGACCGATAAGGCCACGGCTTGTCGTGCGCTCCATCGCTCGCGGCCGATCAGCACCGCGCCGACCGACACGATCACGGGATAGGCGAACAGCAATAGATCGGCGAGCCCGGCCTCGATGTGACGGAGCGAAGCCGCGAACAACAGCGCTGAGAAGCAGTAGCCGGCGCCGAGCGCGACCCCGAGTGTGACGCCGCGGCGTGGCGGCAGCGGCCGCCGCCGCGTGAGCGCGAGGAGCCACAGTGCGGCGGCTGCCACCGAGAAGCGTCCGCACAGAAGCCCCAGGACCGAGACCCCTTGCCCGTATGCGAGCTGGGCGAGCACGGCCAGCGATCCGAACGCCGCGGCGGATAGGAGCACCAGAGCCGCGCCGCGGAGATCGCGCAGCCCAGACCTGGCGTTCTTCTCCGGCGGTTGTGGAGCCGGGTGAGGAGGGGCCAGCGCGTCGACGGCAACCGTGTACTCGAGCTCGCCGTCCTCCATCTGTGCGGTCGCCCCGGCGCGCTTCAAGATGTGCTGCATGCGGAGGTTGTCCGACGCGACGAGTGCGAGGAACTGTTCCACCCCGTTGACTCGCGCGTGGTGGCTTAATGCTTGGAGCAGCGCACGGCCGAGGCCGCGGTGCTGCCACTCATCGATCACCTCGATGGCCATTTCTGCGTCGCCGGGTCGGTTGGGAAGGCGGATGTAGCGGGCGCTGCCGAGAATCTCTTCGCCGTCGGGACCGACGGCCACGAGCGCGACGTGGTCGTGGTGGTCGACGGAGGTCAGGTACCGGACTTCGGCGGGCCGCAGGGCGGGGGCGACGGACAGGAAGCGGCGCTGACGCGAGAGGTCGCTGAGGCGGGTGTATGCGCGGGCGAACTCGTCGGCGTCCTCGGATCGGATCGGGCGCAGGCTGACCCGCGCACCGTCCGTCAGGCGGACGCGCCGGACATTGCGGCGCTCGTGCTGTCGGACGGTGGCGGGATTCAGCATTGCTCGGTTCGGCGTCGCGGTGTGGCCGCCGTTCAGGCGGCCTCGGGCGCCGGGTCGATTCGGGGAACGACGCGCAGCGTCGGCGTCCGTGCCCGGCGGGATCGGAGCAGCCCGACGGTGATCGCCGCCCCGAGTGCTGCGATGCCGGCGCCGAGCCACAGCGCGTGGTGCAGTCCGGCCACGTACGCGCTCGCCGAGCCGCGGCCGAGGGCGGCGCCGGCGGGGACGAGCGCACCGAAGGCCGCCACGCCCAGCGCGATTCCGCCCTGGCGGGCGGCGTCGTTGACCCCGGCGAGGAGTCCGCTGCTCTCCGGCGGGCCGGCGCTGAGCGCCATGTTGGCCAGGGTGGGATTGAAGATCCCGGTCCCGACCGAGGCCAGCAGCACGCCCGGCAGCGTCATCGTCCACGACGAGTCGGCGCCGATGGTCGTCAGCAGCGCGAGCCCACCGGCCACCATCGCCAACCCCGCCCCGAGCACCACCACCGGACTGATCCGCTCGGCGAGCTTGGCGCTCGCGCCGGAGACGATGAACACCACCGTGGTGCCGGGGAGATAGGTGAGTCCGGCGTCGAGCGGCGAGAGGTGCAGCACGTTCTGCAGGTAGAGCGTGACGTACAGATAGATCGCGAAGAACGTCGAGGAGATCGCGAAGGCCGCGATCTGCGCCGCGGTGAAGTCACGGCGCCTGAACATGCCGAGCGGGAGCATCGGCGAGTCGACCCGCCGCTCGATCGCGATGAACGCGATCCCGGCCACCAGCGCGCCGGCGAGTTCGGCGATCGTCCGGGCGCTGCCCCAGCCGTCGGTGTTGCCGCGCAGGAGCGCGAGGATGAGCAGGAACATCCCGGCCGCGGCGGTGGCCTGGCCGGGCAGGTCGAGCTTGTGGGCGTTTGGATCGCGCGACTCGCGCACCCAGGCGAATGTCCCGATGAGGGCGATCAGCCCGAGCGGGATGTTGACGAAGAACACCGAGCGCCAGCCGAGCCAAGTGGTGAGCCCGCCGCCGACGACCGAGGCGATCGTGAACGATGCGCCGACGGTGGCGCCGAACGCGGCCATCGCGCCCGCGCGCTCGCGCGGCTCCTGGAAGGTGTGGGCGAGGATGGCCAGCGCGGTGGCGAACATCATGGCGCCGCCGAGTCCCTGCACCGCGCGGGCGATGTCCAAGACCAGGATGCTGCCCGAGAGCGCGCACACGAGGGATGCGCCGGCGAAGGTGAGGATGCCGGTCGCGAAGATCAGCCGGCGGCCGCGCCGGTCGGCCATCGAGCCGGCGCTGAGCACGACCGAGGCGAGCGCCAGGGTGTACGCGTCGACGACCCACTGCACGCCGCCGAGCCCGGCGTGGAGGTCACGCGAGATCGACGGCAGCGCGGAGTTGACGACCGCGATGTCGAGACACAGCATCAGGGTGGCGAGGCACACGATCGCGAGCGTGCCCCGCTTGCGCCGCTGGGTGAGCGGATTGTCAGTGGCAAGGTCCATCGGAGTTATCTCCTTTGCAGTCGAAGTTGGATCCGCCGCGCACACCGCGGCGGATCCAGGAAACGGGGATCAGGCGTAGTAGTGACGCTTGCTGCGCCGGCGAAGCTCCGCGAGCTTCTCCGCGACGAGCATCCGGTAGATGTGAGGTGACATGTTCGGCTCCTTGTGTTCGGACTTGACAGTCAGGAGCATGAACGTCACCAACCGATTGCACAGCGGTATATCTACGTCACTTCGTACATACCGGGCAGGCCGAAGTACGTGGTGACCGTCACGCCTTACGTCCAGCGACGATGAAGCCGAGATTCACCGAGAGGAACCTGTCCGTGTTCGCAGCCTGCTCCAGACCGCCCCACCAAGTCTTGGCCTCGGGCGGGCTGATCTGACCGTCTTGCACGGCGCGGGCGATGGTCCCCTGGTTGAGTTGCCGGTATGTCGCGAAGCCGTCGGCACCGGTGAGCACGACCGTGTGCGGGACGACCCGCACGTCGGCCAACCCCACCCGGCGGAACAACCCATACATCTGCCGGCCGATCCATGGATTCGGCACCGCGGCGTCGAGCACGTCGGCGAGGCGACGCGCCAGCGACTGGTCCGTTGCGTCGACGATCGTCTGGTCGGAATCGAAGTCGAACGCCAGGACCGATCCCCCGGGCCGCACCACGCGAGTCATCTCGCGCACGGCGGCTTCGGGATCGCGCAGGTAGCGCAGGACGCGCTCGGTTAGGCACAGGTCGAACGTGTCTTCCGGAAAGTCGAGGTTGTGGGCGTCCCCGACCTCGTACTGGCCCGGGAACCAGGCCTCGGCGGCGCGACGCCGCGCTTCGGCGATCATGGCCGGATTCGCGTCGATGCCGACGGCACGCCCGCGACGTCCGACCCGCTCGGAAAGCCGGGCCAGCTCGTGCCCCAGGCCGCAGCCGACGTCCAGGACGCGATCCCCGGCGTCGATCGGACATAGCTCGGACATGCGCCGCTTGATTTCCTGCGTGAGCGGATGAGCGTCGATGCGGTCGAGCCACGCGAACGTGGCTTCGACCTCGACCGACGGTGGGCTGTTCTGAAAGCCCTCATGCAGGCTCTGCGTTGCGGTGCTCATGGCGATCACGCCGCCGCGGAAAGCAGCCATCGGCCCGGAATCGCGGTCAAGGGCCCCGGACCCGGAAAGACTGTGATCGGTCCTCTGACGTCGCGCCAGTCTTCGCGTACGCGCCACAGCTCCTCCACGTGCTGCAGGCGTCGGCGGCGCCTGCTTTCGGCGCGCGCCCTGAGTCGCGGGACTATCGCTGTGAGTTTCATGTCGTTGCTCCTTTGCGTTCAATGGGTGTCGGTGAGAGGAAGCGGAAAGTCGGTCTTGGGTCCGGGTCACAGGGCCGGCGAGGAACTCGCGCAGCAGTTCGTTGAACCTGGCCGGGTTCTCGAGCGCCAGCAGCTGCGAGCCGCCCTCGTCGGGCTCGAAGATCTCAAGTTGCGCGCCCGGGATCTCCCGCGCGATCCACTCGGCGGCGGTCCAGGGGACCACGCTCGCGCGACCTGCGACCACGAGGGCGGGCAGCCGGATCAGTCCGATCTGGCGCCGCCAGTCCTGGTGGGCGTGGTTGCGGAGTAACTCGGCCGCGTACGAGCCGTCGACCCGCAAGGCCCATGCGATCACGCGCTCGGTGAGCCCGGGCGGTGCGCTCCGGGTGACCATGCCCGCAACGATCGCGCGGACTGTGTCCTCGCCCGACTCTGGATCGGCCAGGCTGTGACACAGCCGGTGCAGCTCGGCGTCGGTGAACATCGCGCCCGCGTGGGCGATCGTGCGCTCATCCCAGACGGGATCGCTCACCATCGCCGGCGCCTGATCGACGAACACCAGTCGCTCTAGGCGCGCCGGGCCGAACAGCTCCAGGTAGGCCCAGATCACCGAGCAGCCCATCGAGTGGCCGACGAGCACGGCGTCGGTCGCGCCGAGCCTTTCGAGCAGGTGGGCTAGGTCGTCGGCGAGACGGTGAATGGTCCAACCGGACCGAGCGTCCTCCGAGCGACCGTGGCCGCGCTGGTCATAGACCACGGCGCGGCACTCGCCGGCCAGCGCCTGTGCGGCGGGGCGCCACTGGTCGGCGGCGCCCAGCCAGCCGTGCACGAACACAACCGGCCGGCCTGACCCGTGCTCCGTATAGCGGAGTCTCACGTCATCGTCGGTGTGAATGAAGCCTTCCATCTCGTCACGTCCTGCGGTCGAAGTGCGGGCAGCTCAGAAAACGATGCGTTTGATCATGCGCCGCGAGATCGCCAGACACAGCGGTAGAACTACGGGTTCTCGAACCGCTATCCAGCCCCCAGGTACGTAACCGGGGCGGCGCCGGGGCCAGGAGCGGGCGGCTTGGACGTGAAGAGAGCCGCTGCACGCGCAGCGGCTCTCTCCGGGGGGCGATTCGTGAACCCGTCAGGCGGCGGCAAGCACGACCGGGGGCCTCAGCACGACCTCCTGCTCGAACGCGAAACCCGTCTCCAGCGCACGCTTCACGGGGCAGGTGTCGGCGACCCGGCGCAGCCTCGTCACCTGATCGGCGGTGAGGCCTGCCGGGAGATTCACCGTCACCCGGGCGTGTCGCGGCATGGCCTCGGGGTCATACTCGACGTCGACCTCGACATCCTGCAGGTCCCAGTCACGCGCGCGGGCATACATCACGATCATCGTCGAGACGCACGACGCGAGCATCGCGGCAAGTAACTCGTGCGGCGCGGGGGCGGTGTCCGTGCCGCCGAGCCGCTCGGGCGTGTCGGTGCTGATCATGTGACGCCCGTTGACGTCGATCCGGTGGCGCGGCGTTCCTCCGATGGAGCGCGCGCTCGCGGTCATTGGCATGTTCTGATCCTCCAGAGTGGTGGTAGCGGTATGGCCGCGATCATGAAGGCCGCCGACCCGGCGCACATCGGTAGGACCACGTACTGGAACCGGCCAGCGCCGTCAGCGGTACCTGAGAACCGCGGGTGACTACGCGGCTGACACCGCGGGGCGCCAGTGCGCCGCCGTGGCGGCCAGTGCGGTGCGGTTGCTCTGCCCGGTCTTGGTGAGGATCCGCTCGACGTGCTTCTCAACCGTGCGCGGGGAGAGGTACAAGCGTGCGGCGATCCGCTTGTTGGTCAGCCCCTCGGCCAGCAAGGCGAGGACGTCGGCCTCCCGCGTGGTCAGGGCGCCCGCACCTTCGTCCCGCTCAGAACTACGGCGCCGCCGCGGCGAACTGCCGGTCAGCCTCAGCAGCGAGCGGCATGCCCGTGCCAGCGTGTCGTCGCCGACCTGCTCGAACTGATGCTCGGCCTCGGCCAGCCATGCGGCGGGCGCTCCCCACCCATCGGTCAGCGCAGCCTCGGCGGCATAGCGTCGGTACAGCGCTCGGAACCACGGAGTGTGCGATAGGCCGTCATCCCCGGCCGCGAACAGCGCCTTGGCCTCGTTGGCATTGCCCGCTCGGCCTGCGGCGATCGCCCGGGCAATGCAGAAGCTCGCATGGGGGAACGCGGCGCCCGTCTTGATCCAATCGCGCCGCTCGATCAGCTCCGTGGCCCCCGCGGCGGCCTGCGCCACGGCGGCGAGGGCGTAGAACATCCCCAGGAACGGCGGTTCAAACCGCATCCCTTCCGGCAGCAAAGCGGTCTTCGTCTCAGCGGCGCGTTGGGCGGCGGCCGACAGATCGTCGTCGGCCAGCGCCGCAAGGACTAGCGCGGTCCCACTGATCGCCCCTTTGAAGCTGGGCGCGTGGTCGCCGGTGGCGAGGGCGTGCTCGACCTGCTGTTCAGCTCTCGCGCGGTGACCCAGCGCGGCCTCGATCGCGGCTTGCACTCCCGCGCCCGCCGCAGCCAGGCCTTCCAGCCGGTAGCGCCGCGCCGACTCGAGCGCTCGGCTGGCGCAGCCGGCGGCGGCGTCGAAATCACCGTCGGCCAGATACGAGACGGCTAGGACGTGCTCGAGCTCGGCCTCCAGCGCCAGCGCGCCGAGCTCCCCCGCCTTCGTTCGCGCCTCCTCGAGGCTCGCGGACTGCCCCGGGCGCCCGAGGTCCAGCCATGCCGTCTCGAGCATGATCCGCAGCCGATACAGCGGCAATCCGGCCCGCTCCGCACGCCGCATCGCCTCGTGGAAACAGCGCTCGGCTCGCCCCCGCTCGAGCGTGACCAGCAGCCGGTAGCGGCCCAGCAGCATGAGCGCGTCGCACGCCAGCTCATCGAACCCGGCCGCATCGGCGGCGTCGAGCGCCGCCTCTGCGTTGACGACGGCAGCCTCGTGCTCGCCTCGGGCGAGGGCGATCTCGGCCAGCATCAGCCGCAGGGCGACCTGCAGCCAGGGATCGGCCGGTCTCAGGGCCAGCGCCTCCTCGCACAGCGCGCGAGCTCGCGAGGAATCGAGCGAGGCACGGGCAGCTTTAGCCAGCAGCAGGCGAGCCCGCACTCGCCGGTCCGGTAAGGCATCGCGGGCGTCGAGACGGGACACCAGCGCGCGGCCGACCTCGTTCGCCGTGTCCGCGTCGCCGGCGCGGCTGACCGCCGCCAGCAGCACCTCATCCGCGGCGAGCGACTCGGGCTCGTCCGCGCTGACCAAGCTGCGCGCCCGGCGCGCGGTCGCGACCGCGGTGGCCATCGCCCCGCTCGACAGCGCGCGATCGGCCTCCTCGGTCAGGTACCGCGAGGCCTCCGCGCGGCGGCCGGCCTGAACGGCGAGGTGGGCCGCCAGCTCGAACTTTTCGGCCGGCGGCCCGGACTCACCACTGAGCGCGTTCAGCGTTCGCGCGGCGAGCCGCGCCCGCTGTGACGCGAGCATCTGTCGGAGGATCGCGTCGACCGTGAGGGCGTGGCGAAACCGAAAGCGTTGCCCGGCGGCCTCGCGCACGAGTCCGGCCTCGCGAGCGGCCGACATCGCATGCAGAACGTCCGCCTCTGCCAGGTCCGTCAGGCGCGGCAGGTCGGCCCAGTCGAAGTCGCGCCCCAAAAGCGCCGCCGTCTCCAGCACCTGCCGCTGCGGCAGCGACAGCGCGGCCAGGCGGTCGCGTACCGTCTGCGCGAACGAAAGCGGGACGTCCACACGCGCGCCAGCCTCGAGCGTCCAGCCGTCCGGCGCGCGGATCAGCGCTCCGCGTTCCAGCAGCCCGGTGAGCAGCTCCTCCACCAGGAACGGCAGTCCGTCTGACTGCCCGCTGAGCAGCTCGACGAGCGCCGCGGGGGGCTCGCGTCCATCGTCGCCCAGACATGAGGCTGCCATCTCGTGGACGGCCATGGCGTCGAGCCGGCCGAGCGTGAGCACGTTCGCGCTGCGGCGGCGCTCGAGCGCGTCGGCCAGCGCGAGCGCCGCACCTTCCGGGCGCAGCGTCGCTATGACGACGACGGGCGCGAACGCGGCGTTATCAGCCAGGTACTCCACGATGGCGAGCGTGTCGCCGCAGGCCCACTGAAGGTCATCCAGCACGATGACGGTCCCGGCCTCGCCGCCCGCCGCCGCGGCCAGGCGAAGCAGCGTTTCGCCCAAGAGGACCGGCGACTGGCTCACCGCGGGCCCGTCCACGAGACCGGGTGCAAGCGTGGCGAGGCCCGCGCGCAAAGCGTGACGGTCAGGCGGGTCCGGCAGCGGCCGGGAACGAAGCCCGTGCACGAGCGCGGCGCTGACCGACTGGTATGGAACCGCTGCCCCGATCGGGCTGGCGCGGCCGGACAGCACCCACATATCCCGGCGCTCGGCCTCCCTGATCGCCTCGGCCACGAGCCGGGACTTGCCGATCCCGGGCTCGCCGACGATCAACAGACATGCGCCCCGACCGTCGCTTGCCCCGTCAAGCGCGGCGGTCAGCGCCGACCATTCGGCACCCCGGCCGACGAGGCGCGGGCAGGTCCTCCGGGAGAGTCTCGATCGACCACGCCGACGCATCGGGCGCAAACTGTGCGCGCACGCGCTTAACCGGCGCTTTCCGTCGGCTGAACGGCGGCTCACAACCGTTTGTCAAGCGGGCGTGACTGCGGCGGTATAAACCGACTATGTCCGGCCTGGCCACGGGGTCTCCTGGCACGGTCCTCGATGTGAGTTTTCGAATCCTGGGTCCGCTCGAGGTGGTGCGTGGCGGCCGGCAGGTCGAGCTCGGCCCACGCCGTCAGCGTGCGCTGCTGGCGCTGCTGGTGCTGCACGCCAACCAGGTCGTCGCGGGCGAGCGATTGATCGACGAACTGTGGGGCGAGGCGCCGCCCGCGAGCGCGGCCAACATGATCCAGGTCTACGTCTCACGGCTGCGCAAGGCGCTCGGGCCTGGCGTCCTACTCACCCAGCCGCCCGGATACGTGCTACAGGTTGGCGAAGGCCAGCTCGACTCCGCGCGCTTCGCGACGCTGCTGGCCGCCGCCGGCGACGCGCTGCGCGCCGGAGATCCCGGCGCGGCGCGAACGTTGCTCGGGGAGGCCGACAGCTTGTGGCGGGACCCGCCGCTGGCTGACTTCACCTATGAATCCTTCGCGCAGGCCGAGGTCGCGCGCCTGGAGGAGCTGCGGCTTGAGGCGCTCGAGCTGCAGATCGACGCCGACCTCGCGTTGGGACGGCAGGCGCTGCTCGTGGGCGAGATCGAGCGGCTGATCGCCCTTCATCCGTTCCGAGAACGGCTCCGCGCTCAGCTGATGCTCGCGCTGTACCGCTCCGGCCGGCAGGCCGAAGCGCTCGAGGCCTACCGACAGGCGCGCACGGCGCTCGTCGAGGAGCTCGGCATCGAACCCGGAACGGCCCTGCAGGAACTGGAGCGCGCGATCCTGGCGCAGGATCCCGGTCTCCTCTTGCCCGCGAGCGGGCCAGCGCCTCTCTCCGAGTCGATCGACGCGCCGGCCGCCGGAAACCTCCCGCCCGAGCTGACCAGCCTGATCGGCCGCGCACCGGATATCGAACGTGTCTCGGCACTCGTTCCGGAGCACCGGCTGGTGTCGGTGGTCGGACCGGGTGGGGTCGGCAAGACCCGGCTCGCCCAGCGCGTCGCCGCTGAGCTGGCGCCGCGCTTTGCGCACGGAGCGTGGTTCGTCGACCTGGCCGCGATCGACCACGGCGGCGATGTCGCGGGCGCCGTCCTGTCCGCGACCCGCATCCCCGACCGTCCACGAGTGACGGCGCTCGACACGCTCGCGCGCGACTTGCGCGCACGCGAGCTGCTCTTGCTGCTCGATAACTGCGAGCACGTGATCGGCTTCGCGGCCGCGGCGTGCGCGCGGCTCGTCAGCGAATGTCCCGGCGTGCGGATCCTGGCCACCAGTCGCGAGCCGCTCGCGATCACCGGAGAGCGGGTGACGCGGCTCGAGCCGCTGGCCACGAGGACCGACGGTTCGCAACCGGCGCCGGCGATCGAGCTGTTCCTCGATCGGGCCGCCGCCCACGGAGTCTCGTGGGAGCACCCGCAGGCGGTGCTTGACGCGATCGAGCGAGTGTGCGAGCGGCTCGACGGAATCCCGCTGGCCATCGAGCTCGCAGCCGCGCGCGCCCGAGCGATCGCACCCGCCGAGCTGCTCGAACGCCTCGACGACCGGCTCCGGCTGCTCGCGCGGCCACCCGGCGCCTCACCGAACGCGCGCCAGGACACGCTCGGGGCCGCGATCAACTGGAGCTACGAGCTGCTGAACCCAGAGGAGCAGGCGACCCTGAGACGCCTGGCGGTGTTCCACGGCGGGTTCTCACTTGCCGCCGCAGAGGCGGTGTGCGCCGACATCGGCGGAGAGTTCGACGCGCTAGACCGGCTCACCGTGCTGGTCGACCGGTCCGTGGTCGCGATCCAGCGCCGCGGCGAGGAAGCACGCTACCGCCTGCTCGAGTCGATCGGGCTGTTCGCCGAGCACCGGCTACAGGAGCGCGGGGAAGCAAATCAGGCCCGCGACCGGCATGCCAGCTTCTTCCTCGAGTTCGTCCAAGCAGCCCGCAACCGGGCCCACGGCCGAGACCAGGCAGCGTGGGGTGAGCTGGTCGATGCTGAACAGGACAACCTGACCGCGGCGCTCGGCTGGTGCCTCGACGGCGACGGCGACCCCGGCATCGGCGCTGCGCTGGCGGCGGACGTCGGTTGGCACTGGATCCTCCGCGGCCGCTCCAATGTCGCCAAGCGCTGGCTGGAGCGAGCGCTCGAGCGAAGCGACCAGGTCCCTCCCCGGACGGTGGCGGCCGTCCACGTCACGTACTCGGGCCTCGCCTACAGCATGAGCGACCTCGACACGAGCCGCAGCTGCGCCACCGAGGCGATTGCCACCGCTCGGACCAACGACGATCCGGAGCTCCTGGCCGAGGCCCTCGCCCAACTCGCGATTGCGTATCAGGGCTGGGGCAACGCCGCCGACGCCCTCGCGGTGACGACGGAGCTCCGTTCGCTGCAACCCGGGCTGGCGAGCCCGCGATCAAGGGCCATGGCGCTGCTCGCCTGCGCCCAGGTCGCGCTTTTCACCGGGCAGCCAGCCCAGGCCGCCGCGGATGCCTCCAGCGCCCGCGAGATCGCGCGGCAGGCCGGCGACCACATCCGGGCCTCCTGGAGCGGGTACTGGCTGGCCCAGGCATTGGCGCTCCGCTCCGCGACTGCGTCGGCGCGCGCCGCGGTGGCCGAAGCGATCGAGGACGCCGTCCGCTCCGGATACGAGCTCGGCGTCGTCGACAGCCTGAACATCGCGGCGATGCTCGCCCTGGTCGACGACGACCCCGAAACGACGCGGCGGCTGTTGCCCCAAGCGGTGGCGATGCTCCGCGACCAGCAGCGATGGGACGACCTGGGAGCCCGTCTGCGGGTCGCCGCGGCGGCGGAGTTCAGACTCGGCTTCCCCGAACGGTCGGCCATCCTCCTGGGCGCAGCTGAGCGCTGGACGGACCACATCGACGTCGAGGACGCGCTGCTGCTGCCAGAGCTCGCCGAGCTGCGAGACCAACTCAATGCCCGCCTCGGCCCCGAGGCATTCGACCGCGCCTACGAACAGGGCGCTTCATCGAGCGCGGACGAGCTCCTCGGCTTCGTCTCGGCCCCGGAGCCCTCTTAGGACCGCACGAGGCCGCAAGCGCTTCTGGGATCCGCGATCCCTCGGAGGACCGCGGATCTCCAGCGCTGCGTTCTGACACGCGCTCAGCCTTCGTACTAGTAAGCGAGGTAGTCGCTCGCCGTTGGCGCGACGTAAGCACCCTGGGGGGTTGCGCGCAGTCTCATTCCCAGCGCGATCGGCCCGAGCCTCCGAACGTCGCTGGCGCTCGAAGCGGACGCCGCACGCGCCGGCGGGTGATGGATGTCAATCGTGTGACGGGTCATCGTGTTCTCCTCATGGTTGGTGGTTGCTAGTCGAGGAACTGCTCGTAGTACTCGGTGGTGAACCGGGGCCGCGCGAGGCGTCTGGGAATGCTCACGTCGCCCGGCCGGAGCCACTGCGTCTGGGTGGGCGAGGCGTTCGCGCCCAGCTGGTGAATCGCGAGCTGGTTGTAGCCGCGCGAGAACTCCTGCCAGAGGCGATCGTTCGGGTTCTCGCAGAACGGGTCGAACGAGAACGACACGCCGGGGCCGGCTGAGTACACGCCGAACGGCTTCTTCGCGGTCTCGGGCCGGTTGACGAAGAACGCCGCCCAGCCCTTGGGGGCATACCCAGTGCGTGCCTGGAACGCCTTCGTGAACTGGAACGACTCGACCACGACCCGGCGCAGCTGGCTGAGGTCGTGCTCGTAGTACTGGAAGTCGATCCGGCTCTCGTCGGCGGTCGGATGCCAGTACTCGTTGACGAAGTCCGCGCGCGAGTGGATCAGGCCGCTGGGCTGCGGGGGAGCGACGCCGTCGAAACCGCGCTGGATCGCGAGGCGCTTGGCGGCGCGGTACTCCTCGCACGCAGGCTGCGAGGAATCGGGCGTGAACGCTCCCAGCCCGGCCTTGTACTGCTGCTCGAAGAAGGCGGCCAGATCGTTCAGGAACACGATCGCCAACAGCGCGTCGCTCTGTTCGTGGGCGTCGAGCAGTCCGGCGGCCAGCTCCTCGGGAGAGGTAAATGCGTGGATCGAAGTGTCGGTGCGGCACAGGGTGGCCGGACGCACCTCGAGCAGGCATTCCACGACGATGCCGGACAGCCCAAACGAGCACTTGAACTCGTAGAAGGCCGCGCCGTCAGCGTGGTCGGAGAGGCGACGAAGCTCGCCTCGCTCGTCCACGTAGGTCAGCCCGACGACATGGGCGGAGAAGTATCCCGGCCCGTCCACCGAGGACTCCTTGCTGTCGGCGACCGCGAGCGAGCCGACGGTCGCGTCGCCGATCTCCGACTGGAACGCAATCTCCACGTTGCGAGCCTGCAGCCAGCGGTTGAGCTTGGCCAGCCGGCAGCCGGCCTGCACGCGGACGACCTGCCGGCCGGTGGCGTCCTGCTCGAGCCCGATGATCTCATCCAGTTTGCTCGTGGACACCATCGTTCCGCCGTCGTTGACGATGGTCGAGGTCACGGAGTGCATCGAACCGACGGGATGGACCGGCGAGGGAAACCGGTCGGTATCGCGGACCGCGGTCTGCACGTCGGCGTAACTGACGGGTTCGATGTAGACGGCCGGCCGCGTGGTGCGGCTGAGGCCCCAGTTGGAAAAGGCGCGGCCGTCTTCCAGGACCAGGCCGTGGAAGATGCCGCGCGTGGTGGTTTCGGGTGTGGTGAGCATGATTCTCCTGTTCGGGATGGGTGAGGGAACTGCGGCGGGCCTACGCCGCCGCCGGCGTGCGCAGGCGCAGGGTGTGCAGGTCGTTGGCTTCGATCTCGTCGATCCGGTCGAGCAGCGCGTCGAGGTCGTCGTCGACGGTGATATGCCGTCCTGACAGGCGATCACAGCGGCCGCCGGCGATGGCGAGCACGAGCCTGGCCGCCTGTGCGGGGTCGGTGCCGTGGCCCGAGGCGAGCTGGTCGCGGATCCAGCCGTGAACCCGCCGCTCGTGTGGGTCCATAACCGTGTCGCTGCTCAGCGAGACCTCACCGAAGCCGATCGGCAGCAGTCCGGGGTGGACACTGAACACGGACACACCATGCCGGCGGGTCTCGACGGCGAGCGTCTCGGTGAGGTTCACGAGCGCCGCCTTCGAGGCCGCATAGGCCGACACCAGCGGCCACCGGTAGATGCCGGCGTTGCTGGTGACGTTGATGATCCGGCCACGTCCGGCCGCGATCATCTCGGGCAGCACCAGGCGGGTTAGCGCGAACACACCGCCGAGGTTGATCTCGAGCGTCCGCCACCACTGCGTCTCGTCGGCCTCCCACATCGGGGCAGCGGGGCCGGTGACCCCCGCGTTGTTGATCAGCACATCGACCGGCCCGAGCCGATCTCGCAGCTCGGCGACCGCGCGGGAGAGCGCTTGGCGATCGGTCACGTCGGCGGTTGCGGCGATCGCGATCCCGCCCCCGCGCTCGATCTCGGCCACCGTGGCCGCGAGCTGATGGCCGGAGCGTGCGATCAGCCCGACCGCCGCGCCCGCCCGCGCCAGCTTGGCGGCGAGCACCCGCCCGAGCCCGCGACTCCCACCGCTGATGAAAATCACCTTGCCGGCGAGGTCCTTGCCGCCTCCGCGGCGTTCGTGTTCGATCAGCAGCCGGCGCAGGATCTTGCCCGAGGGAGACTTGGGGATCTGCTCGACGAACTCGACGTGGCGAATGCGCTTGTAGTGCGCCACTCGATCGGCCACCCATTTCATGAGCTCATCGGCCGACACGGGCCGACGGGGTACGACGAACGCCTTCGGAACCTCCCCCGCCTGCTCGTCGGACCGACGGACCACGGCCGCGTCGGCGACCGCTGGGTGCGTGAGCAGGACGTCCTCCAGCTCGGCGGGAGCGACCTGGAACCCCTTGTACTTGATCAGCTCCTTGATCCGGTCGGCCACCCGGAACCAACCACTCTCGTCGACGGTGACGATGTCGCCGGAGTGGAGCCATCCGTCGGCGTCGATGGTCGCCGCGGTCGCCTGGGGGTCGTCGAGGTAGCCGCGCATCGTGCTCGGCGAGCGCATCCACAGCTCGCCCGGTTCGTTCGGGCCGAGGTCGAGTCCTGACTCGGGGTCGACGACGCGGCATTCGATCCCAGGCAACGCCGGCCCGATCGAGTCGGGGTGGTCGTTGCCGTCGGGCGCGATGTGGGTGCCCCCGGCGAGCTCGGTCATCCCGAAGCCCTGCTTGACCTGGCAGCCGATCCGCTCGGCGCATGCCCGCGCGAGGTCGGCGCCCAGCGGCGCCGCGCCGGCGATCACCGTGCGCAGGCTGCCCAGGTAATACCGATCGACCAGCTCGCTGTTGGCGAGCGCCAGCACGATCGGCGGCACCACCTCGGCGCGGGTCACCCCGTAGGTCTGGATGGCGTTCAGAAACGCTCCCAGCTCGAACCGCGGCAGGATGACCACGGTGGCGCCGGCTCGCAACGCGAGGTTCAGCGTGACCTGGAACCCGAAGATGTGAAACAGCGGCAGCACCGCGATCACCGTGTCATCCGGACTCAGGCGATGCACCGGGCGCATCTGGCACAGGTTCGCCACCAGGTTGCGATGGGTCAGCTCGACCGCCTTGGGCAGCCCCGTCGTGCCGCTCGAGAACGGCAGGAAAGCGACATCACGCGGGCTGGCATCAAACCGGGGAATCAGCCCGTCGCCGTGAGCGGAGAGTTCCTCGAACCCGATCGCGTTCGCGCCGGCCGCGCTGCCGGCTTCGCCGATCAGGTAGCTCTCCGCGATGCCCGACGCTTCCGCGGCCGCTCGGAGCTTTTTCTCGTAGAGCTGTCCGGTGGTGACCAACCATCGGGCGCCGGCCAGCTTCAGCTGCTGGGTGATCTCTTCTTGCGTCGACGTCGGGTTGAACGCGGTGACGGTGGCGCCGACTGATGACGCCGCGAACCAGGCCACCACGAACTCGATGCTGTTCGGCGCGCACAACGCGAGCACCTCGCCCTGGCGTACGTCATGCGCGAACAGGCCGGCGGCGACCGCGCGCACCGCGTCGGCAAGCTCGCCGTAGCGCATCCCGCGACCGGTGTCCGGCTCGATGAGCGCTCGTTCGAGGCTGTGCTTCCCGTCTGCCTCGGCCAGGACGAACTCGGGCAGGGTCTGGTTGGGAATGTCAGGAAGAGTCCGCATGGCCGTCACTCAGAAATGCACGGGGTCGACGGCGGCGGTGTCATCGGCGGCCACGGCTTGCGCCGAGCGCTTGTCCTGCTCGACCTGGAGCATGGCGATGACCCCATGCCCGAGGGCATGCTCGGGCTCGATGTCAAGCGTGGTCGTCAGGCGGCAGGCGGTCCAGTACCAGCCGATCACCAGCACCAGCTCGACGATCTCCCGCGGGGCCAGCACGCGATCGATGCGCTCAAACAAGGCGTCGGACACCCGCGGCCCGGCGAGCACCGCGTCGGTGAACGCCAGCACCTGCCGCTGCACATACGTGAAGCACGCGCCCCCGCCTGCAGGCTCGCCGGCGGCTGAAATCTGCTCGTCGGTCAATTCGGCCAGCTTCGCAAGCGCGCGGTGCTGCACGAGGACGTACTCAGCGCCGGCGCGCTCCGCGACCCGGAGGATCGCGAGCTGGCGCAGCTTCGGGTCGAGCTCCAGCGATTGCAGCGCGGCCGCGTAGGTGTTGTAGTACGGCGCCGTGAGCGTCGGGGCGTGCGAGAGCATCCGGCCGATGTTCATGTTGCGCAGCGGCTGGGGGAACTCCCGCATCACGTCGGCGACGTGCGCGCAGTCGGGATAGTCGAGGCGAGCCATGATGGATTACTCCTAATCGTCGAGAGAAGGTGAGTTACGCCGCCGCAGGCGCCCAGCGACAGGCCAGACGGGTTTGACCCTCCCGACCGGTGACGCGAGTCCAGCGCATACCGAGCGCGGGCGCCTTCGAAGTGACACGGGGCGTGAAATCGAGAGTTCGTGCCGTGGACGGCAGCGGTGAGGAAATCGAAGCGGGCATCAACGGTCCTTGGGTTCGTTTGTCGTGCGTGGGTCCAGAGCCGGAGCGACGCGGACCATCTTGAGCTGCCGGACGGCCGGGCACAGCGGTAGGACTACGCCTTTGTTTGCGCGCCCCGCGGGCGCTTCTACGTAGCCGCGAGGATCGCTACGTAGCCGGCGCGACCGTCTCGTGCTCGGTGGCGAACGCTGCGAGCGCGGTGCGGTTCGGCTGGTTGGTCTTGGTCAGGATCCGCTCGACGTGCTTCTCGACCGTGCGCGGTGAGAGGTACAACCGTCCGGCGATGTCTTTGTTCGTGAGTCCTTCGGCGAGCAGGGCGAGCACGTCGGCCTCGCGGGTGGTCAGTTCGAGCCCGGCGTAGCGGTGGTCGTCTCCCGGTGCTCGGCGGCGGCGGGGCGAGGTTCCGGCCAGCCGAAGCAGCGAGCGGCAGGCCCGCGCGAGCGGCTCGTTCCCGCGCTGCTCGAGGTAGGCCTCCGCGCCGGCGAGCCATCCCGCGGGCTCGCCCCAGCCGTCCGCCAGGGCGGCCTCGCCGGCGTACCGGCGGTAGATGGCGCGGACGGCCGGAACCGGGGCGAGGATCGTGTCGCCCTGTTCGAACAGGACCGCGGCCCGTTCGCGGTCGCCGGCGCGCCCGGCGACGATCGCCTGGGCTACGCAGAAACTCGAGTGCTGGTAGGCGTCATCGGCGGGAACCCAGTCGCGCCCCTGAACCAGCTCGCGCGCGCCGGCGGCGGCTTTGACCACCGCGGCGACTCCGTAGAAGCTGCCGAGGAACGGCGGCCAGAAAACGAGCTGGTCTGGCAGCTGAGCCCTGGTCTCGATCACTCGCTCGGTCGCGGCGCCGAGATCGTCGTCCGCCAGCGCAGCCATGACGAGCGGGGTGCCGGTGACTGCGGGAAGCAGCAGCGGGAGCCGCCCCGCCGCCTCAGCGGCTTGCGCTGCTTGGCGCTCGGCCTGCTTGCGGTCCCAGCGCATGGCCGTGATCGTGGCCTGCAACCCGAGCAGGAGCGCCTCGAGTTCGACCAGCCCATACCGGCGGGCCTCGGCGAGCGCTCGCTCCGCGTGCGACTGCGCGTCGTCGAGCCCGTCGGCGATGAGGTAGTCGGTCGCGAGTATGTGGTCGAACTCGACGAGCGACGCCAGTGCTCCGAGCTCGAGCGAGAGCTCGCGCCCTTCCTGCATCCTGGCGCGTCCGGCGCGCCGCGCGAGGTCGTGGAAAGCGAGTCGCTGCAGGATCCGCAGCCGGGTCAGCGGCAGACCGGCAGCTTCCGCGCGTCTCAGGGCCTCCACGAAAACCGGCTCAGCTTCGAGCAGCTCCACGGCGATGAACATCCGGTGGCGGCCGATCAGCTCAAGCGCGTCGCAGGCCAGGTCTGCAAATCCAGCGGCGTCCGCGTCGGCGAGGGCCGTCCTGGCGCCCGCCACGGCGGCAGCGTGTTGATGTTCGCTGAACGCGATCTCGGCGAGCATGAGATCGAGCTCGATCCGCAGGTGCTGATCAGCGGGATCGAGGGCCAACGCCTCCTCGCACAGCCGCCGCGCGCGCGCGAGATCCAGCGCGGCGTGCGCGGACTTGGCTAGCTGCAACCTAAGGGCCGCTTGACGCTCCGCCGAAGCGCTGCGGCTTTCCAGTGCCGCGAGGAGCTGCGGCCCGGCCTCTTCGACGGCAGTGCTGTTGCCAGCCGCGCTGAGCGCAGACACGAGCACCTCCCCCGCCGCCAGCGCCTCCGGCTCGCCGGCGGGAGCAAGCGAGCGCGCGCGGCGGGCCGTCGCGATCGCAGTCGCCAATGCCCCGCTCGCGAGCGAGCGGCGCGCTTCCTCGGTCAGATAGCGCGAGGCGTCGGCAGCCCGACCGGCTTGCGAGGCCAGGTGGGCCGCGACCTCGAGCAGCTCGGGCTCGACCCGCTCGGGATCCGAAACCAGTTTGTCCAGCGCACGCGCGGCCAGACGCATTCGCTCGGGCCCGAGCATCTCGGCCAGGATCGCATCGACGGTCAGCGCATGCCGGAAGCTGAACCGCCCGCCGGCGACCTCCTCGACCAGCTGCAGGTCCACCGCGCGCGCGAGCGCACCCAGCACGTCGCTCTCACTCTCGCCCGCGATCGAGGGGAGATGCGACCAGTCGAAGTCCCGCCCCAGGATCGCCGCGTGCTCCAGCACGCGCCGCTCGTCCTCGGGTAGCTCTCCCATCCGTTCGCGCACGGTTTGCGCAAATGACAGCGGCACGTCCACAGGATCGAGATCGCTGCTCAGCTCCCAGCCCGCCTCCGAGGCGACCAGGCGCCCGCGGGTGCTCAGGCCCGCGAGCAGTTCCTCCACCAGGAACGGCAGCCCCTCGGCGCGAGCGTCGATCAGCGCCGTCACGGCGTCCGATACCGGTCGGTCCCGGTCGGCGAGGCACGCGGCCACCATCTCGCCCGTCTCCGCATGGCTCAAGGGCTCGAGCGTCCGGAAGGTCGCGCTGCCCCGCCGGTCGAGCGCGTCGACGAGATCGAGCGCGGCACCCTCCGGCCGCAGCGTTCCGAGGACCAGGAGGCGCTCCGTCGCCGCGTTGTCGGCCAGGTACTCGGTGACTGCGAGCGTGTCACCACACGCCCAATGCAGATCCTCCAACACCACCAGCGCCCCTTCACGGCCCGCGACGGCCGACACCAGCCGCAACAACGTCTCGCCCAACAGCACCGGTGATGGCTCCACCGCGGGCCCTTCGAAGAACCCCGGGAGCAGCGTCGCCAAACCGGCCTGGAGTCCCGGCGTCTCCGAGACGTCGAGCCGCGGCCGCGACCGCAGCCCGCTGAGCACGGCACCGCTGAGCGATTGGTAGGGCACCGCCCGGCCCGTCGCGCTGGCTCGACCCGACAG
>Ga0306926_10001274_pt1 | contig 24816 bp, 20 predicted proteins | sample flu12Cox44000178_FD_203759 | JGI IMG/M metagenome (GOLD analysis project Ga0306926, IMG submission 203759) | Lab enrichment of tropical soil microbial communities from Luquillo Experimental Forest, Puerto Rico - flux8day.12C.oxic.44.000.178 (v2)... | ecosystem: Environmental > Terrestrial >...
CCCAACGCTGCATCAACTCGTTGAGCCAGGGCGAGGCATGCAGCAGCCGGGCGCGGGCCGGGAGCTCCTGGGGCATCAGGTCGAGAATCCCGCGCCGCAGCCGCTCCGGCGCCACGACCGCGGTCGGATCGACACGCGTCCAGCCCCGAGCCTCGAGCCACACCACCGCCCAGGCGTGGGCCTCCGCCTGGCGCACGAGGAAGTAGCCACCGTCGTACGGAATCCATTCCCCGCCGAGGTAACCGGTCACGACGCGCGCCGGCACGCCGGCGGCGCGCATCAGCACGACGAAGGCCGAGGCATAGTGTCCACAGAAGCCGACGCGCGTCCTGAACAGGAAGTCATCGATCGCGTCAGCTCCGAGACGCTCGGGCTCCAGCGAGTAAACGAAGCCGCCGGTGCGCAGGTAGTCGAGCGCAGCCTCGACCAGCGCGCCGTCGGAGCCCGCACGCTCGCGCAGGCTCGCAGCGAGCGCTCGCGTGCGCGGATTCGCGCTCCCTGGCAGCGCCGTGTCCTGACGCCGGGCCGAGGCATCGAGCGGCCGTGTGATGCGCGTATGCGTGTAGGAGACCTCATCGAAGCTCACGGGATCTCTGAGCGGCTCGGCGCCGACCAGCAGGTCGTCGTAGGTGAGGAAGACACGCGCTTCGGGAGCCTCCGTTGGCGTATCGAGCGTGAACCACCAGCGCTGATGGCTCGCTTCGAGCTGCACGCGGTAGCGATAGGCGGTCCCGAGGTACTCGCGTGGCAAGTGCGGGCGCAGCTCTGCGGGCGCGCGCCGCCAGGTCTGGCCGTCGAACTCGTGCAGCACGGGGCCGCGCCAGTAGCGCTCCTGCGGCGGCGGTGCGGGCCCTGAGAATCGGACGCGAAAGGCCGGGTCGTAGCTGGTCGCCAGCTGCCCGATGCTCCCCGGAGTCAGGGTGTCCGAGAGGCCGGTCAGTGCCAGGTCGCCGCGCGGAATGGCCCAGAAGGCGCCGGGCAGGCGCGGGAAAAACACAAAGAGCAGCAGCGCGAGCGGCACGGCGTACAGCAGGGCCCGCCCGGCGAGCCCGAGCGCCGCGCGCGCGGCGGTGGCGGGGGCGGCGATCACCGCGAGTGCCCCGCAGCACAGCCAGGCCTGCAGTCCGTAGAGCGGTGCGCGCACGAGCTCCTGGCGATCGAGACAGGCCGCAAGCAGCAGGAAGAGTGCCGCGCCGACCATGACGAACTGGTCGCGTGCAGCGCGCGTCTCGAGCAGCTTCAGGCCCGCCATCAGGAGCAGCAGTGTCGTACCGGCGGCAAGCCCGTTCAGCGTGTGAAAGCGCACCAGCACGATCACCACCAGCGTGACGGCAAGCAGCGCACGCGCCGCAACGCCGGGCTGACCACCGCCGCGGTACGCGGTGAGCACCCGCCACGCGATCAGCAACAGTGCGACCGCCAACGCCCACGGTGGCACGCGGTCGGCGTTCAGCAGCACCCCACCGGCAAAGACGGCACAGGTCCAGAAAAGTGGCCGCAGCGTTTGGCCAGCGGATTCCGCAGTCGCCACCGCCGCCATCACTCTCGCTCCTCGAGTCCGAAGAGGGCGAGTGCGGCGAGACAGCGGTGGCGGTGCTCGGGTCCGCGGTCCGGCCCGAGCTGCATGCCCGGGAGGGTCAAACCGTAGCGCTCACCGTGCGCCTCGGCATCGACCACCCAGCGCGCGAGCTGCGAGAGCCGCGCTTCCTCATCGAGAGAGCGAAGCTGCGCGAAGTCGAACATGCGCAGCTCGGAGGCGCCCTGCACGTACTCCTTGACGAGAAGCGGCGCCTCGCGCGCGTAGGCTTTCCAGTCAACCTGTCGTGGCGAGTCACCGTCGCGGAAGGGCCGCAGGCCCGCCCATTCGTCACCACCCGCGCCCGCGTGCCTGCGCACACCCGCGTTGCGGGCACTGTCTGCCGGCATCGGGAGGACACCGTGCGGGTGTGGGTACACCAGCATCGCGGCATCGGTGTGAACCCAGGTCCAGACACGGAACAGCCCGAAGGGGTGCGCGGTGGAGAGCCGCAGCCGCTCGATGCGTACCCGGCCACGGCGCGGTGCGGGGACTTGCAGCTCGAGCTGCTGCCGCGTGTGCGGCGCCAGGTCCGCGAGCACGAGTGGCCCCCGCGGGAGCGCCGCCTCGAGGCGCAGGCGCTCGATGTCGTCCGTGTTGCCGAGAGTGAGCTGCAGCGCGCCCGTGGACCTCGCAAACACCGCCGGCGCGATGACCGCGACCACCTCGGTGCCGAGCAGATTGCGATGGCATTGCTGCATCACGACGAGCGCGAACCCGGTGAGGAGGAAAGTGAGAAAGAGCGCGAGGCTGTTGGCGTAATTGAGCCCTGCGAGCAGCATGAGGAGCAGCAGTGCACCGAACGCGAGCCCGGCGCGGGTGGGGAGAATGTAGAGCCGGCGCCGCTCGAGCCTCACTGGCAGTCGATCGCTTCCCTGGCGGCGGCGTATCCACTGCGCCATCCGGGCGTCGAGCCGGGTGCGAAGTGGCGCGAACGGATTCCACCCTGCAGATCCGCCGGCTGTAGCCTCGCGCGTCACGCGATTTCCTGGGGTGGCCTCGGTCTAGGGAGGCAGCGGCACCGCGCGGATGATCTCGGCCGCGACATCCGCGGCGTCCGTGCGCTCGGCCGGATCGCGCCGTTCGAGCCGATGCGCGACCACGGAAGGCAGGACCGCCTGCAGGTCCTCGGGAAGCACCGAGCGGCGTCCGCCGAGGAAGCTCCACGCCTGCGCCGCGCGGATCAGGCCCTGCCCGGCGCGCGGCGAGAGTCCGAGCTTCAGATCGGAAGACGAGCGCGTGCGCACGATGAGCGCCTGGGCGTAATCGAGGAGCGCATCCGCCACATAGACCTTGCGCACTGCTCGCTGCACGCCGAGCACTCCGCCAGCTCCCAGCAGCGGCGCAATCGACGGCAGGAGCTCGCGCCGGTCGCCACCGCGCAGCAACTCGCGCTCGTGCGCGGCGTCGGGGTAACCGAGCACCACCCGCATGAGGAAGCGATCGAGCTGCGATTCGGGGAGGCCGAAGGTACCGAGCTGCTCGTGGGGGTTCTGGGTGGCGACGACGAAGAACGGCTCGGGCAGTGCGTAGGTGGTGCCATCGGCACTGACCTGCCGCTCCTCCATCGCCTCGAGCAGCGCGCTCTGCGTGCGGGGGCTTGCCCGGTTGACCTCGTCCGCGAGCAGCAGCTGCGTGAAGATCGGCCCGCGACGGAAGTGGAACTGCTGGCTGGCGCGATCGAACACGGAGACCCCGATGATGTCGGCGGGCAGGAGGTCGCTCGTGAACTGAACCCGCTGCCACGAGAGACCGAGCACGTGGGCGAGCGCGTGGGCGAGGGTCGTCTTACCGACGCCCGGCACGTCCTCGATCAGCAGGTGGCCGCGTGCCAGCAGGCAGGCGACGCACAGGCGGATCTGTGCGGGCTTGCCGAGGATCACGGTCTCGAGTGTCGCGAGCACGCGCGTGAGCACCGCGGCATCGACCTCTGCAGCGACACTGGTGGCCGGCAGTGGCGCACTCATGGCTTCAGCCCGCGCAGGCGCTCGAGCTGTGCCGCGAGCCCCGTGGCGGTGCGCTCGAGCTCTGCGGCGCGCTCGCGCTCGGCCGCCACGACGTGCTCGGGCGCGTTGCGCACGAAGCTGTCGTTCGCGAGCCGCTCGCGGGTTTTCTCGAGGTCCGCCTGCGCCCGTGCCAGCAGCCTCCCCAGGCGTTCGGCCTCGGCATTGGGATCGATGAGTCCCGCCATGGGCACGAGGATGGTGAGCGTGCCGGCGAGCGCCATGGCCGACTGCGGCGCCTCGGCTGCGGGTGCGAGCAGCGTGATGCTGGCCACTCCCGCCAGGCGCTCGAGCCAGGTGCGGTGGCGCGCGAGGTATGCCTCATCCTCGGCGCTCGCGTCCTTCAACAGCACCGGAATCCGTTTCGCCGGGCTGATGTTCATCTCGCCACGAATCTGGCGCACGCCGAGCACCACCCTCTGGATCCACGCCGTCTCGCGCTCGGCCGCCTCATCGAGGGCGAAGTCGGCCGCGCGCGGATAGGGCTCGAGCATCACCGTATCGCCGGCGCGGCCTGCGAGCGGTGCGACGCGCAGCCAGATCTCCTCGGTGATGAAGGGCATGAGCGGATGCAACGCGCGCTGCAGCGCCTCGAGGATCTCGGCGAGCGTCCACTGCGCCGCGCGCCGCGGCCCGGCGACGGCGTCGTCCTGCAGGACGGGCTTCGCGAGCTCGAGGTACCAGTCGCAGAAGTCGTACCAGGTGAATTCGTACAGCGCGCTCGCCACGTAGTCGAAGCGGTATTCCGCGAACGCGCTCTCGACCGTGGCGAGCGTGCGCGAAAAGCGCGAGCGGATCCAGCGGTCCGCTACCGAGAGCCCGGCATCGTGAGGGGCGCGCGCTCCCGAGTCCGACAGGGGCACGGCCGCCGCGCGGGCCGCGGCACCCTCGCCGAGCGCGAGCGTGACGAAGCGCGCCGCATTCCAGAGCTTGTTGCAGAAGTTGCGATAGCCGCCGACGCGTGCGAGCTCGAAGCGGATCTCGCGGCTCGGGGCGGCGAGCGCCGCGAAGGTGAAGCGCAGGGCGTCGGTGCCGTGCGGCGCAATGCCCTGCGGGTACTGCCGGCGCGTCGCTTTCTCGATGGCGGGCGCGAGCTGCGGCTGCATGAGGCCGCTCGTGCGCTTGGCGATGAGCTCTTCCAGCGGGATACCGTCGACGATGTCGAGCGGATCGATGACGTTGCCGCGCGATTTCGACATCTTATCGCCGTGCTCATCGAGGATGAGCCCGGTGATGTAGACGTCGCGGAACGGCACGTCCTGCATGAACTTCAGCCCCATCATCATCATACGAGCGACCCAGAAGAAGATGATGTCGAAGCCCGTGACGAGGACGCTGCTCGGATAGAACTTCTCGAGCGCTGGCGTCGACTCGGGCCAGCCAAGGGTGGAGAAGGGCCAGAGCGCGGATGAGAACCAGGTATCGAGCACGTCCTCGTCCTGACGCAGCACGACATCGCCCGAGAGCCCGTGCTGGGCGCGCACTTCGGCAGCGTCGCGGCCGACGTAGACGTTGCCCTTGTCGTCGTACCAGGCGGGAATGCGATGACCCCACCACAGCTGACGGCTGACGCACCAGTCGCGGATGTTGCGCATCCACTCGAAGTAGGTGCGTGCCCAGTTCTCGGGCACGAAGCGCGTGCGGCCCTCGCTCACCGCCGCGACCGCCGGCTCCGCGAGTGGCGCAATCTTCACGTACCACTGGTCGGTGAGGTACGGCTCGAGCACCGCACCGCTGCGGTCGCCGCGCGGGATCACGAGCCGGTGCTTCTCGACGCGCGCAATGAGCCCCGCCGCTTCGAGCTCCGCCACCACGCGCTTTCTCGCCTCGAAACGCTCGAGGCCGCGAAAGCGCTCGGGGACGGTGTCGGCGAGCGTCGCCTGCGGGGTGAAGATGTTGATGAGCGGCAGCTTGTGTCGCTGGCCGATATCGTAATCGTTGAAGTCGTGGGCCGGGGTGATCTTGACGACGCCCGAGCCGAAGTCGGGATCCACGTACTCGTCGGCGATCACCGGGATGTCGCGCCCGGCGAGTGGCAGCTGCACGCGCTCGCCGATGAGGGATCGGTAGCGCGGATCCTTGGGGTGCACCGCGACGGCGGCATCGCCCAGCAGGGTCTCGGGGCGCGTCGTCGCCACCACCACGTGCCCCTTGCCGTGCACCCGCGGGTAGCGCAGGTGCCAGAGCTGGCCATCCTCCTCATGCGACTGCACTTCGAGGTCCGAGAGCGCCGTCAGCAGCACCGGGTCCCAGTTCACCAGGCGCTTGCCGCGATAGATGAGCCCTTCGGCGTGCAGCCGCACGAACACCTCGGTGACGGCCCGCGACATCTCCGGGTCCATGGTGAAGCGATCGCGCGACCAGTCGACCGAATCGCCGAGGCGCCGCATCTGCGCATTGATCGTCCCGCCGGACTGCTCCTTCCACGCCCACACCCGCTCGAGAAAGGCCGCGCGCGTGAGATCGGTGCGCTTCACCCCCTGGGCGTTCAGCTGTCGCTCGACGACCATCTGCGTCGCGATGCCGGCGTGGTCGGTGCCGGGCTGCCACAGCACGCAGCGCCCGCGCATGCGCTGGTAGCGGCTGAGCGCGTCCATCAGGGTGTGCTGGAACGCGTGCCCCATGTGCAGCGTCCCGGTCACGTTCGGCGGCGGGATCATGATGCAGTAGGGCGCACCGTTGCCACGCGGCGCGAACCAGCCGTTAGATTCCCAGCGCTCGTAGAGGCGCCGCTCGATCTCGTGCGGCGCGTACACCTTGTCCATTTCAGCAGGAAGTCCGCAGCAGGAAGTGCGGCTCGATTATAGCGGTGTAACGCGGCGCGCCGCCCCGCGCGAGCGGGCGGCGGCCGTGCGGCTCAACGGGCCGCGCGTTTCAGCAGGAAATCCGCAATGAGCGGAGTCGGGCGTCCAGTGCTTCCCTTGGCCGCACCGCCCTGGTACGCGGTGCCGGCGATGTCGAGGTGCGCCCACTTGAGTCCCTGCGTGAACTTGCCGAGGAAGGTCGCCGCGGTGATGGCACCACCGTCGCGGCCGCCGATGTTGGCGAAGTCGGCGAAGTTGCTCTTGAGCTGCTCGGCGTACTCCTCGGTGAGCGGCAGCTGCCAGGCCCGGTCATCGGCCCGCTGGCCCGCTTCCAGCAGCTCGCGTATCAGGGCGGGGTCGTTGCCCATGAGGCCCGAATGATGGTGTCCGAGCGCGACCACGCACGCCCCGGTGAGGGTCGCGATATCGACGACCGCTGCGGGATGAAAGCGGCGCGCATAGTGCAGGGCATCGCTCAGAATCAGCCGCCCTTCGGCATCGGTGTTCAGGATCTCGACCGTCTGTCCCGAAGCACTCGTGGCGATGTCGCCGGGCTTCACCGCGCGGCCGCCCGGCATGTTCTCCACGGCGGCGATCAGGCCGACGAGGTGCAGCGGCAGTCGCAGCTGCGCGGCGAGTGTCATGGCCGCGATCACCGCGGCGGCGCCGCTCATGTCGAACTTCATCTCGTCCATGCCCGGCGGATCCTTGAGCGAGATGCCGCCGCTGTCGAAGGTGACCCCCTTGCCGACGAGCACGATGGGCGGCGACGGTTTCTTCGCGCTCTGATACTCGAGCACGATGAAGCGCGGCGGCTGGTGGCTCCCCTGCGCCACCGCCAGCAGGCACCCCATCTTCTCGCGGCGGATCGCCGCCTCATCGAGCACGCGTGCGCGCAGGTTCGCGTGGCGCTTGGCGAGCGCACGTGCCTGCTCGGCGAGGTAAATGGGTGTGCAGACGTTCCCCGGCAGGTTGGCAAGGTCGCGTTGCACGGTCTGTGCCGCCGCCACCGCTTCCCCGTGCGCAAGTCCGCGCTGCGCGGCCGCCGCACGGCGCACCGGACCTGCCAGCACCTTCTTCAGCGCGGGCGGTGGCGGCTTGCGCGCGGTTTTGAGATCGTTGATGCGGTAGAGAGCGGCGCCCGTGAGCTCCGCCACCGCGCGGCCGAGGTAATAATCGTCGAGCTCCCGGGCATCCGGCCGGTCGAGCGCGACGGCGCAGCTGGCGATGCGTGTGCGGGCGAGCGCGTTCGCCGCGGCCAACCATGCCTTGCGCCAGGCGCGCCGCTGCAGTTGCTTGGCCGGCCCCATGCCAGTCAGCAGCACGTGCGAGGCGCCGATGCCCGGCAGATCCGCCACCAACAGCGTCTCCCCCGCACGGCCGGCGAAATCCCCGCGCGCGAGGAGCTTGCGCAGCCGTCCGCCGCAGGCGGCATCGACGCTGCCGCCCTGGGCACCGAGCTGCGCTTCTTCAAACACGCCGAGCACCAGGCAGTCGACGGCGAGCGTCGCCAAGCCCTTCGTCCAGACCCCGAATTCCATGCAGTGTCCTCTATCTCGTGCCGTTGAGGCGCACGGCCGTCTGATTTACCTTATTCGCGGCCGTCCAGTGCCTCGCGCTCGTTTCGTGTTTATTAGCGCGAACTGCGCCGTTACGGGTGCAGTAGTGCAAGTGTAACTCAAGAGCCCGCGGCGGGGTTTTGCAGCACTTCAGGTGTGACGTTGGGAATACTCTGGCGCTACGTTTTGCGCGAGGTGGTGACCGCCTGGGTAGCGGTCACCGGCGTGCTGCTGATCATCCTGTTCGCCAACGAGGTGGTCGGGGTGATGGAGCGCGCCGCCGCCAATCAGTACCCCCAGAGCATGGTGCTGGAGCTCATCGGGCTCTCCTCGCTCCAGTACCTCTCGGTCGTGGTGCCGGTCGGGCTGCTGCTCGGGGTGATGCTGGCCTTCGGGCGTCTCTATGCCGACAGCGAGATGGCGGCGGCCCTCGCCTGCGGCGTCGGGCCGCGCACCCTGTATACGCCCGTGGCGCTGCTCGCGGTCGTGGTGGCCGGCGCTCTCGGGTGGCTGTCGCTCGTGCTCGCGCCCGAGGCCACGGCGCAGGCGCTCAATCTGCGTAACGCCGCGCTGCGTGCCGGGCAACTGGCCCCCATCGCATCGGGCAAATTCCGCAGCTTCGGCGCCGGCACCAAGGCGGTGCTGTACGCGCAGAGCGTTTCGCGCGATGGCACGCTCGGGGAGGTGTTCCTCGAGCGCAGCGATGGGCCGCAGGTCGAGGTGGCGCTCGCCGACCGTGCCACGCATTCGGTCACGGCCGATGGGTCGACACACATCCTGACGCTCTACGACGGCGAGCGGATGGAGGGCGTGCCGGGGAGCCCCGAGTTCCGCATCGTGCGCTTCGCCGAGCACGTCGTGACGCTGCAGATCCCGGCGATCACCGATGTGGTGCGGGATCTCGAGGCGCGCAGCACCGCGAGCCTGCTCCACTCGCGGGACCGCGCCGAGCGGGCTGAGCTCCACTGGCGCATCAGCATGCCGATCATGTGCCTGGTGCTCGCGCTGCTCGCCGTGCCGCTGTCGCGCCTGAAACCGCGGCAGGGACGCTATTCGCGGGTGTGGCTCGCGGTGCTCATCTTCTTCGTCTACTACAACCTCGCGACCACGGGCAGGACCTGGATCGCGCGCGGCACGCTGCCGGAAGCGGTGGGACTGTGGTGGACTCACGTGGCGGTGGCGTTGCTCGCGCTGGCGGTGATCGTGGGTCCACGGATCGCCCACCGCCTGCGTTACCGGATGCGCGGCCTGTGAGCGTCCTCGATCGCTACATCGTGCGCACCATCCTCGGGACGGTGGCGCTGGTGATGGCGGTGCTGCTGCTGCTCGGGGCGCTGTTCGTGTTCATCGATCAGCAGGATGACGTCGGCGTCGGCCATTACACTGCCGTCGGCGCCCTGTGGTACTCGCTGCTCAATCTGCCGCAGCTCGCGTACGAAGTGCTGCCGATCGCCGCCCTCATCGGGTCGCTCCTGGGCCTGGGCTCGCTCGCCCGCGGCAGTGAGCTGACGGTGATACGGGCTACCGGCGTCTCGGTCGCGCGCCTCGCGAGCTTCGTACTGCTGGCAGGACTGCTGCTCGTATTGTTCGAGGTGCTGCTCGGCGAGTTCTTCGCCCCGCCGCTCGAGGCGACGGCCCGCGCCCAGAAGGCCTTCAGCAAGCTCAACAACGTCAGCTTCGGCGGTGGCGGCGGTGCGTGGGTGCGCGATGGCGATACGATTCTGAATGTCGCCGGGCAGTCGAGCCCGCGGCAGTTCGGCACCATGCAGATCTTCGAGCTCTCGCCACAGCATCGACTCGTCGCGCTCGGGGAGGCCACGCACGCCGCCGCGGGCACGCGTGGCAAGTGGCTGCTGAGCGACTACCGCGAGTCGCGGTTTGATGGCGATGAGGTCACGACGCGGGCTCCCGGGCAGCGCCTCCTGGAATCGAACGTCTCGGCGGGATTCCTCGGCCTCGCGGTCGAGGATCCCAAGCAGCTCACCGGGCGCCAGCTGTGGCGCCTGATCCAGTATTTTCAGAGCAACGGGCTCGATACGCGCGAGTACGTCTTCGCCTTCTGGTCGCGCATTGCGCGCACGGTCAGCGTGATGTTCGCGGTGCTGCTGGCGGTACCGTTCGTGCTCGGCTCGTTCCGCTCGGCCGGTGCCGGCACACGCATGATGCTCGGGCTGCTCCTCGGCATCGGCTTCTTCCTGCTCCAGCGGCTGATCGAGAGCGGCACGGTGGTGTTTCAGTTGAACCCGGTGCTGCTCGCCTGGCTGCCGACGGCGCTGCTCGCGCTCGTGACGGTCACCCTGCTGGCGCGCACGCGTTAGACCCGCTCAGGGGAGAGTGCTGTTGGCGTCGCCCGCGGTTTGTTCCTGTAACTGCGGCAGACCATCCTCGATCCTCACCCATGGAAGCTTGTCTGCGACCCACACGTGCATCTGCGGGGCGAACTGCTCCGCCTCATCGAGTGATGCGAGCGTCACGTCGATCTCGGTGGCCCGCGCCTCGTGACGGTAAGTGAGACATGAGCCACAGGCGGCGCAGTAGCCGCGCGTGACCGGCGCCGAGGAATGGAACTCGGCGAGCGCGCCGTTCGTTATGCGAAAGCCGCTGCGATCGAAAGTGCCCCAGGCGACGACCGGCGAGCCCGAGGCACGACGGCAGCTCTCGCAGTGGCAGTAACACAGGTTGCGTGGGGCTGCTGATGCCTCGTAGCGCACGGCCCCGCACAAGCAGCCACCGGCGTGAGTTGTTTTCTCCACGTACGGACGTTAGCACCGTCTGCCACGGTGAGGCCATCGTTGACGCGTTGCGCACCTTGGTGCGGGCGCCGCCAGGGCATACACTCGCGCGCCTCCGGCACCGTTCGAACCGCGGCGCCGCGCAACGATGCAATCAACGAGAGGAGTGAGATTATGAGGATCGTAATCGCAGCGCTCCTGGTTTTGCTTTTGCCAGGAGCGGCACTCGCCGATAGCGCGTTTGACGGCAAGTGGAAGTTGCATCCGGACTCGGTGAAAACGACCGGCAAGGCGAATCGGTTTCAGGTGCTGGAAGGCGTGTACACCTGCGCGAGCTGCGTGCCCGAGATCAAGGTAAAGGCCGACGGCAGCGATCAGAAAGTGGAGGGCCATGCCTACTACGACACGGTGGCCGTAACGGTCGTGAGTCCGTCCTCGATCCACATCGTCGAGAAGAACGGCGGCAAGCTGGTGGCCACTATCAACTACGACGTATCGACCAACGGCAACACGCTCACCGGCAGGTTCCAGGATTACACCGGAAGCCAGATGGCCACCGGCACGTTCACCCAAACGCGTCGCGCCGCCGGCCCTCCCGGCGGCCACCGGGTCTCGGGCTCCTGGCAACCGGAGTCACTGAATGAGGCGAACGATGCGGCGCGGACCTTCGCCTACCAGATGACGAACGATCAGTTCAGCATGCACTGGAACGGCCAGAGCTATAACGCCAGGTTCGACGGCAAGGAGTACCCCATCCACGGCGATCCGGGGAACACCACCGTGAGGGTGACGAGGATCAACGACCGTATGGTCGACGAGACGAGCCATCGTCAGGGGAGGGTCACCAACGAGGTTCGTCTCGCTGCTGCGGGCGACGGCAAGACCATCGAAGTCACGAACAACGACGTGATCCGTCATCAGATCACGACCTATACGCTCGACAAGCAGGAGTAGAGCGCGGTTGCGGGCCGCGGAGCTCAATGCTCGTGCTTGTGCGCCGGGAACAGCCGGCAATAGATGCAGTCGGCGCCGGTCGGATTGTCGAGCATGAAATGGCGCACCCAGTAGCCATCGCCTCGCGATGCGGCGTGCTCGAAGGCCTGGTTCTCCAGATCGTGCGCCACCACCTCCACTGCCCCCTCGTCCTCGAGGATCTCGGCGGCGCGGGCGGTCTCGATGGCACCGCGCGGGTGCACGGCGACCGTGGCCACCCGGCCGACTTCGACCCGCTCGGCGAGCGCATCGGCAAACTCGCGCTCATCGTCCTCGGTGAGCAGCGTGCGGAAGTACTGCGCGAACTTCGCGCGTCGGGAGTCCGCGGGCTGCAGCCCCGCACGCCCCGGCTCGGCGGCCGCGGTCAACTCCACACGGTCGGTCGGAAAGCCGTCGCTCACCAGCTTGATCCGCACGCGCTCCGCGTCACCATATTGGCCAAACACCGCGAGTAACACCGCGCTCATGTGCGTCTCCTTACCATTGCTGCCAGGTGAGTGGGCTCAGGAGCGATAAAAATTCTACGCCCGCTCGCATCGATGGGGGATGTGCGGGTTCCGCAGCTGGTGCTGTAGCGCAGCAGCAGGGGGGAGGGTGCCTTACGTGCACGCCCCGCGAGGCATCGGACGCGCAGCGTGGAATGAGTCACGCTCCGCGCCCTGTCACCTGCGATCAACCTCACACTTCCGAGGTCTCGGTTGGCCCATTTGTGACTGTTTGACTTCGGTCACCGGATCAGCTCCGACATTTCCTTACTATTTGGCACAAGTCAGTCGGAGCCCAACCCGATGAAACTATTGAAGCGACAGTCGCGAGCACGCAGAAAGGCGAAAGCAAACCGTCTTTGGCGTTGGCAGAAAGTGCCGTTATTCCGGGCCGGCGGATTCGCGTGAGCCGGCTGAGCGGCTACCTCTGGATCTGCAACAGTCGGCGCACGCGTCAGCTCACTTCGCGATGATGTCGCCCCTGGCGGCCTTCTTCTGCGCGGCCGCCGGCTTCTTCACCGGCTCGGGTGGCTTCCTCAACAGCTCTTCGAGCGGCGTAAAAATAGCGTTGTATTTGTAGTCCGGGATCTCGAATTCCCAGCCGTTGAGGCGCGCCGCGAGCTGCCCGGCCTCGGCGGCGGTCGCCTCGTCAGTCGAGCGCGCGGTGATCGCGATCAGCGAGTGGCTCCCGTCCTTGCGGCCGGCGAGCTCGAGCTCGAGACCGTCAAAGGTGCGATAGGTGGCGCGGGCGTGCGGGTCCGTCGCAGCCTCGCTCTTGCGAACGTCATCGAGCGCCAGGGAGCCGAGTGCGGTCGTGATCGGTTCGGCGGCCGCGGCGCTCGTGAGCTCACGTCCCTTGGGCAAGGGGCTCACCGCAAAGTCGGCCTGTTCCTTCTTGTCGCGGGAGACGGTGAAGGCGGCGCCGGAACCGGGATGCTCCTCGACCTGACGGACGCGCGCGACCGGCACATCGAGCAGCGGGTGATCGAGCCAGCTCTTGGGGTCGGAGTCCACGTACAGGAGCGGTGCGGCGAGCAGGCTCTGCGGCGCCGTGGCGACGCGCACGTAGCCGGACTTCCCACCCGATGACTTGCCGATGATGATCGACCAGGTGCGCGAAGGCGCGGCGATATCGACGCGCGTGCCGCTCGCTTTGGGCGAGCCGACATCCTCGACTCCGAGCTGCGGATAGTTGGCGGGCAGTCGGGTCTTCTCCTCGACGATGTTGAGCGACCCGAGGTCGAGCAGGAGCTTGCGCACCTTGCCAACATCGGCGGGCCAGCCGCGTTCATCCACGCGCCAGACACTGCCATCCTTCTTGAGCGTGACGTGTGTGCCATCGCCCTTGCGCAGCGTCACCGTGGTGACGGTGTTGACGTTCTGCTCGAGCCCCGGCAGCACGAGCGCACCCGCCGCCATGTCGCGCTCGAGGTGGCGGCGCGAGGAGAGCCAGATGGCGAAGGCGATCACGGCGATGCCCGCAGCGAGGAGCCACGCGACGCGGCGCGCGCTCACGGATGAGCCTCCGCGGCGACCGGTTGGGCGCTCGCGGGCGCCGCGCGGCGCCGTTGTCGCCGCCACAGCCACACGAGCAGCGCGACCACGGCGAAAACGAGCGGGACCACGACGATGTTGAGGATCTTGAGGGTCGTGCCGAGCCGCTCGATGTTCTCGTTGAGCCCGGCGCGCACGGCACGCAGCTCCTTGCGGATGCGTACCTTCTCGGTCTGGAAGTGCTCGATCTCCTGCTCCTGCTCGGGGGTGAGGATGAGGGTCGAGCCGCTGTCCTTCTTCGACTGCAGCGCCGTCAGCTTGGTCTCGGTGTCGCGCAGCTCGGCTTCGAGCTCCTGCTCCTTGGCATGCAGGCGTTCATCCGCCGCGCGCCGCAGCCGCTCGACCCGATCGAACGGGCGCTGGTACGTGGCGCGCCCGCGCACGCTGATGAGGTCGGCGCTGCCGGCGAGATTGTCGAGCGCGTTCTCGACCAGGTCGCCGTTGCTCGCCCAGGCCTGCGTCATGCGCTGGCCGAAGAAGGCCTGCTCGCGCACCCACATGAAGTCCTGCAGCATGTCGCTGTCGGCGAATACCACGAGATTGACAGGCTTCGCCGACTGCTTGAGCGCGGTCTGCCCCGCGGCAAGCGTCACGCCCTGCGGCGCACCTGCGGTAAAGGCGCTGTGCACGTTGCCGGTGACGCGCGCACCGATCACATAGCGGCGGCCGCTCGGCTTGAAGCCATCGAGCAGCGTCGCCGGGTCGAACAGCATGCGGAAGCGCGCGACCGGCAGCGCCTCCGCGTCGCTGCTCGACTGCAGCAACGGCTCAAAGCACGCACGGCTGCCCTTCAGGGGCTGGCAGGCCTGCGCACCCGTGAGCGGCTCGAGGTAACCGGCGGTCGCGACGTTGACAGTCGAGAGCCCCGCGGTGATCACATCATCACTGGCGATGCTGTCCCGGTCGAGGCCGAGGATGCCGAGATGCTCCACCGGCTGCTCTCCCTGGCGCAGCGTCACCGAGAGCGCGTGGCCGCGATCGGCGACCACCTCGTCGCTGTTGAACTTCACGCCCCACGCGTTCAGGAGCGGCGCCAGGTGCGAGGATTTGTCCGCGCCCATCGCCGCCATCGGATTGCCGGCCTCGGCGCCTGACATGTCCCCCTCGGCGAGGGGATCGACGAACGCCAGGATATGGCCGCCGTGCAGTGCGAACTGATCGATCGCGAACTGCGTGGCCGGTGACAGCTCCTTCGGGTGCACCAGCACCAGCACGTTCGTCTCGGGGTCGATGACCTTCGCGTTCGAATCGAGCGGCCGCACGTCGAACAGCTGCTGCGCATCGCTGTAGATGAGCCAGGGATCGCGCATCTGGCCACTGCGCGGATCGAACCCGCCGGTCATGGGGAGCCCGGAGAGCCACGCCACCACGGGTTTCTTCGGGTTGGCGAGCTGGTAGACCAGCTTCACCACGTCGTACTCGAGGAACTGCTCCTTCTTGGGGTCGAAGAACTCGATCGCAGCACGGCCGTCGGTGGAGTTGGTGCCGGCGAGGCCGAAATAGAACTGTGCGCCGCTGGCGGCGCCGAGCGGCACGCCGCGCACGCCGAGCTCGGCCGCACGGTCCTCCTCCTCCGAGAAGGGCTGCGGGTCGATCACGTGCAGATGCAGCTTGCCGTTCGAGCGCGACACCAGCTCCTGGAGGAACTCGCGCACACGTTTGCCGTAAGTGCTGAACTCCGGTATCCCGGTGGCGGCCTTTTCCGAGAAGAAAAAGTACAGGTTGATCGGCTCCTTGATGCTCGTGAGCACGCGATCGGTGCCGGGCGCGGTGGTGTACAGGCGGTTCTGGGTCAGGTCGAGCCGCCAGCCGCGCAGCGCGTAGTTGAAGAGCACCGTGAGTCCGATGAAGAGCAGCGCGAGCGCCAACAAAGTGCCGCCGCCAAGTGTCAAGCGCTTGTTCATGAGTGGCTTTTGTCTCCGGCTAGTCCGCTTTGCGCAGCTCGAGCGCTATCGCGGTGGCCAGCAGAAAGAAGCTGATCAGCATCGCGAAGTACAGCAGGTCGCGCGCGTCGATGACGCCTTTTCTGATGGAGTCGAAATGACCGAGAAACGACAGTGAGACGAGCGCATCGGTGAGCGCCGGCGGCGCCCAGCTGCGAAACAGATCGATCAGACCCGGGAAGCCGATGACCACCAGCACGAAGCAGGCCACCACGGCGAGGATGAAGGCGATCACCTGGCTGCGGGTCAGTGCCGACATGCAGGAGCCGACGGCGAGAAAGCCGCCGCCGAGCAGCAGACTGCCGAGGTAGGCGGCGAGGATTGCGCCGTTGTCGGGACGGCCCAGGTAGTTGACCGTGATCCACAGCGGGAAGGTGAGGACGAGGGCAAGCGCCGTGAAGATCCACGCGGCGAAGAACTTGCCGAGCACGGCTTCCCAGATCGTGACGGGCTGCGTCATCAGCAGCTCGATGCTGCCGGAGTTGCGTTCCTCGGCCCAGAGCTTCATCGACAGCGCGGGAATCAAAAACAGGTAAAGCCACGGGATGAAGCCGAACAGGGAGTCGAGATCCGCCTGGCCGCGCTCGTAGAACGACCCCAGAAAAAAGGCGAGGTAGTTCGCGAGCAGCAGAAAAATGACTATGAAAACGTATGCGAGCGGCGTCGCGAAGTAACTCGCCAGCTCGCGGCGCATGATGATGCCCACGTTGCGCATGCTGTCTGCTCGCCCTCAGGAGGTAATGGTACGGAACACTTCGTCGAGGCGGCCGGATTCGAGGTGCAGCTCCTTGAGCTTCAGCCCGGTGCGCGCGGCGAGCTCGGAGAGCGCGGGCAGGATGGGGGCGCCGGCTCTTGGCAGCGCCGTGAGCCGCGCATCGCGCTCGCTCACCTCCACCTGCGCCACCGCCGGCAGCGCCGCCACCGCGGCGCGCGCCTCGCGCAACTGCGCGGGTTGCTCGAGCTGCATGGAGACGGCGTTGTGATAGCGCGAGCGGGCGGCGAGGCCCGCGGGGCTGTCGTCGGCGACGATGCGGCCCTGCGAGATGATGATCGCGCGCGTGCACACCGCATCGACCTCCTCGAGGATGTGCGTCGAGATCACGATGATCTTGTCGCGCGCCATGTCGTTGATGAGCGTGCGGACCTCGTGCTTCTGGTTCGGGTCGAGGCCGTCGGTCGGCTCGTCGAGGATCAGCACCGGCGGATCGTGCACGATCGCCTGCGCGAGTCCGACGCGGCGGCGAAATCCCTTTGAAAGTGTCTGGATGCTCTGATCGAGCACCCCGCCGAGCTGCAGGTGCTCGATGACGTGCTTGAGGCGTGCCTCGCGCCGCGCCCCCTCCAGCGCACGCAGGTCGGCGATGAAGTCGAGGAAGCGCCGCACCGTCATCTCGCCGTAGCTGGGTGCGCCTTCGGGCAGGTAGCCGAGCGCTGCTTTGGCGGCGAGCGGGTCGCTCTCGACGTCGTGCCCGCAGATGCTCGCGGTGCCGGAAGTCGGCGTCACGAACCCCGCCAGCATGCGCATGGTGGTGGTCTTGCCGGCGCCGTTAGGGCCGAGGAACCCGAGCACTTCGCCCGGGCCCACCTGGAAACTGACGTCCTCAACTGCCGTGAGCGCGCCGTAGTGTTTGGTGAGGTGTTCGGTCTTGATCATGAGCTTTTGCGTCTTTAGGGTGGCCTCTGGCAGAAAGTTCCGCCCTGCCAAAAGCGCGCGATTGTGACCGTGACCTGCCGCGGTTTTCAACTTTGGCGGGTTTACCAATTGTAATCAGGTAGTTATAGGGTTTTTATCGCGTGACATCGAGATGACGGGCAGGGATTGTGCGTCATCGATCCGCCACGCGGGCGTCATGGGCGCGTCAAGCGGCCTGCGCAGACTGCGCCTCCGTGCAAGCGGACTCAGCCGATGACCTGCTGATGGCGCACACCGAGCTCGAGCGCGGTGCGCCCTTTTGCGACAACCCCGCCTGCGCACTGCACGTGCGCGTGCGGGATGCCATGGTCGAAGGCGGCGGCAACTGGCTCACGCTCCCCGACGGGCGCGTCTTCGGCCGCAGCCGTTTCGGGGAGACCCTGCTGTGCGATGCCTGCGGAACTCGCCGCGGGCCCGTGAGGCTCGCCGCCGAGCCGCCTCAGGAGCTGAAGCGGTGGCGCGCCCGCCAGTAGAGGATGCACAACGCCCCGCCGAGCATGCCGCCGAGATGCGCGAAGTGCGCCACGTTTGACATCGTTCCGGTGACGCCGAAGAACAGCTCGAGCAGCGCGTAAAGCGTCACGAACAGCCAGGCCGGCATCGGGATCGGGATCGGGATGAGGATGAGCCGCGTTCGCGGGAAGTACCAGGCAAACGCGAGCAGCACGCCGAACACCGCGCCCGAGGCACCGAGCGTGGGCTCCTGCGAACCGCCGCCGCCCTGGACCGCCAGCTGCGTCAGCGCCGCAGAGATGACGCAGACGAAGTAGTAACCGAGGAAGCGCCGGCTGCCCCAGTACTGCTCGAGCCCGCGGCCGAACATGAAGAGCGCGAACATGTTGAAAAAGATGTGCGCCCACCAGGTGGGATCGTGCAGGAATGCGTACGTGATCACCTGCCACCACCTGAACAGCGGCGTGTGCAGGGGCCAGAGGGCAAAGACAGTCAGCATCGGGTTCGGTGCGTACAGCTCCAGCAGGTACACAGCGATATTGACGAGGATCAGTGTCCGCGTCGCGGGCGGGACAGAGCGAAACATCCACGAATCTTACGGGGTCACAACCCACGCTGCATCTGTATCGACGCGCGCTTCTGACGCCTCCTGGCGCAGCCGCCTCACGCCGCCCGCAGCGACTCGCGCAGGAACTGCACGAGCGGCGCGCTCGTGCTATGGGCGACATTGAACCGCAGCCACTGGTTGCAGCCCTGATCCGGCGAGAAGAGCGTGCCGCGCGCGAGCAGGATCCGCTTGTCGCGCGCGCGGCGCACGAGCTCATCGACGCACGCGGCCTCGGGCACGCGGCCCCAGAGAAACATGCCTTCGCCGGGCTCGGCGTCGAACTCGATGCCGGCCGATTCGAGCGCAGCGCGTGCATCGCGTCGCATGCGGGCGAGGCGCGTGCGCACGTGCTCCACGTGGCGCTTGTAGCGGCCGCCGTCCAGGACCTCGGAAACGTAGCACTCGAGGAGCGTCGAGCCCGAGAGCACCGAAAGCACCTTGCGCTCGATGAGTCGCGTCACGAGCGCGAGATCGGCGGCGACGAAGCCGACCCGCAGCGCAGGTCCGATGAGCTTGGTGTAGCTGCCGACGTAGATGACGTGCCGCAAGCCATCGATCTGTGCGAGGCGCACCGCGGATCCCTCGTACACATCACCGTACACGTCATCCTCCACCACCGCGAAACCGTACTGCTCGGCGAGCGAGAGGATGCGGTGACAGTGGGCGGGGTCGGCGCTCGAGCCGGTCGGGTTGTGCACCAGCGTCTGCATGAAGAAGGCGCGCGGGCGGTGCGCACGGCAGGCAGCCTCCAACGCCTCGAGATCGGGCCCATCGGCGTGACGCGGCACGCCGATCAGCCGCACGTGGTGGGCGCGCAGCTGCTCGAAGAGCACGAAGTAGCCCGGGTCCTCCACCAGCACCGTGTCCCCGGGTGATAGCAGGATGCGCGCCAGCAGATCGAATGCCTGACTCGCCCCGTAGGTGGTCACGATGTTGGCGGCGCTCGCGGCGATGCCGTGTTGCAGCAGCCGCGTCGCGATCTGCTCGCGCAGCTCGGTCAGTCCCTGCGGCGGGCACGGCAACCAGGTCTGAGAGCGGCGGCCGCGCGCGAGGCGCGCCAGCACCGCGGGCGGTGTGGTCTCGAGCAGCCAGTTCTCCGGCAGAAAGCCGGAGCCTGCGGCGACGATGTCGGCCGAATTCGCCAGACACAGGCGCGTGAGCGCCAGAGCGTCAGTGCCCGGATCATCGAGCGCTTCGACCGCTACGAGTGGTGCGGAGAGACGTCGCCGGGTGACGAAGAACCCACGCCCGGCGTGCGACTCGATCACTCCGCGTGCGACCAGGCGATCGTAAGCATCCACCACCGTAAAGGGACTCGCGCTCACCTGGCGGGCGAGCTTGCGGATCGAGGGCAACCGCGTTCCGGGCGCGAGCTGTCCGTGGCGCACGAGCTGCATGACGCGCTCGCAGATCTGATCGACGAGAGGGACCTCGGAATTGCGGATGAGCTCGAACATCTGCGGCCCTTATCTCACCATCATGACGGCGGTGACGCCGAGCGCAAGCGCCATCGCGACATTGAACGCCATGCGGCCGCGCGGCGCGCCAATGAAGCGCTTGAGCGAGATGCCGAAGAGTGCCCACACCATCATGCAGGGCACGCCGATGCCTTCCATGACGCCGGCCATGTAGGCGCCGCTCAGCAGCGGGCCGAGCCCGCGCGGCAGGAAGAGCGTCGCCGCGGTCACGGTCATGACCCACGCCTTCGGGTTGAGGAACTGAAAGAGCGCCGCCTGCACGAAGGTCACGGGATGATGAGCCTCGCGCGACTCGGCCTCGCCGTGACCGAGCATCTGCCAGCCGAGATAGAGCAGGTAGGCGGCACCGACCCAGGCGAGCGCGCTCTGCAGGCGCGGCCAACGGATGAAGAGCGCCGACAGCCCGGCACAGACCGCGAGCAACTGCACGATGAAGCCGAAGACGATCCCGAAAATGTGTGGCAGCGTGCGTCGGAAGCCGAAGTTCGCACCCGAGGCCGTCAGCATGACGTTATTGGGGCCGGGTGTGATCGACATGACGAGCGTGTAGGTTACGAAGGGCACCGGATCGATCATGGGGGAGACTTCCCGCGGCGATGGGCCGACCGTGGCAGGGTGCTCAATACGCCACGGCCGCGGCAGATACAGTGGCGCCAGGAGCCACGCGCACTGTACGGGATCGGAACCGGTACAGCCGGCGCGCAGGGGCGCCATACCTTAAAATGCGTGTACGGCGCACCGCCTCTGGAGTGAGATCGTGAGTTCAGCAACAGATACCCCTGTCGCAGCCTTCATCTGCGATGCCGTCCGCACGCCGATCGGGCGTTACGGCGGCGCGCTCGCCGCCGTGCGGGCCGATGACCTGGCGGCGATCCCGATCGCGGCACTCCTCAAGCGCCAACCGGTGCTCGATCCCGGGGCGGTCGAGGATGTGTTCCTCGGTTGTGCCAACCAGGCGGGCGAGGACAACCGCAACGTCGCCCGCATGGCGGCGCTGCTGGCGGGATTGCCGGTTTCGGTGCCCGGGGCGACGGTCAATCGTCTCTGCGGCTCGGGTCTCGATGCGGTGGCGATCGCCGCACGCACGATCCGCTCCGGCGAGGCACAGCTCGCGATCGCCGGGGGTGTCGAATCGATGTCGCGTGCGCCCTTCGTGATACCGAAGGCAGACAGCGCTTTCAGCCGCAGCGCCGAGATATTCGACACGACCATCGGCTGGCGTTTCATCAATCCGCGCCTGAAGGAACGCTATGGCGTCGACTCGATGCCCGAGACGGGCGAGAACGTCGCCGCGCAGTTCGACATTGCGCGCATGGATCAGGACCGCTTCGCGCTGCGCAGTCAGCAGCGCGCCGCGGCCGCAGCCGCGCGCGGCTTCTTTGCGAGCGAGCTCGTGCCGGTGGAGATTGCGCAGCGCAAGGGCAAGCCGCCGCTCGTCGTGGCACGCGATGAGCATCCGCGACCGGAGACGACGCTCGAACAGCTCGCCGCGCTCCCGACACCCTTCCGCAGCAACGGCACGGTGACCGCCGGCAACGCCTCCGGCGTCAACGACGGTGCCTGCGCGCTGCTCATCGCCTCGGAGAGCGCCGCGCGGCGCTTCAACCTCACCCCGCGCGCCCGCATCGTCGCGGCGGCCACCGCCGGGGTCGAGCCGCGCATCATGGGCATGGGGCCCGTGCCGGCGACGCGCAAAGTGCTCGCGCTCGCGCGCCTGACGCTCGCACAGCTGGACGTCATCGAGCTGAACGAGGCCTTCGCCTCCCAGGCGCTCGCGGTACTGCGCGAGCTCGGGCTTCCCGACGATGCCGCGCACGTGAACCCCAACGGCGGCGCGATCGCGCTCGGTCACCCGCTCGGTGCCTCCGGCGCCCGCCTGGCGACGACCGCCACCTGGCAACTTCACGCGAGCGGCGGCCGGTATGCGCTCTGCACCATGTGCATCGGTGTCGGGCAGGGTATCGCGCTCATCCTCGAGCGGGTGTGAGGCGCGCTCGCGCCGGCGGCTGGATCTCACGGGCTTGCCGCGGCGCTCCACGGCAAATGATCGAGATCGAGATTTCCGCCGCTGATGATGATCCCGATGCGGCGGCCGCGGAGCGCCGGCGGCGCATCGAGCAGCGCCGCGTACGGGACTGCGCCCGAGGGCTCGACCACGATCTTCATCACTTCCCACAGCTGACGCATGGCACGCACGATCGCCGCATCCGTCACGGTGGTGATGTCTTCGACGAGGCGGCGGATCTCGGCGAAGGGACGCTCACCGACGGTAGCGCGCAGCCCATCCGCGATGGTGTTGGGATGATCGACCGGCACGATGCGCCCGGCGTGCAGTGAGCGCGCGGCATCGTCGGCACCGGCGGGCTCGACGCCGATCACACGGATACCGGGCTTGAGCGTTTTCGCGGCGACCGCGGTCCCGGAGAGGAGGCCACCACCGCTCACCGGACACAGCAGCACCTCGAGATCGGGAACCGCACTCAGGAGCTCCACCGCCGCCGTCGCCTGGCCGGCCATCACGAGCAGATCATCGTAGGGGTGAATGAGCGTCGCGCCGGTCGCCGCCAGCACCTGCCGTACCGTGCTCTCGCGCGCCGCCTGGGTCGGTGCGCACCATGTCACCTCCGCGCCGTAGCGGGCGACGGCGTCACGTTTGGCCTGCGGGGTGTTGTCCGGCATGACGACGTAGGCGCGGATGCCGCGGAGTGCGGCTGCGCGCGCGAGCGCCCCGGCGTGATTTCCCGAGGAGTGGGTGGCAACGCCGCGCCGGGCCACGCTCTCCGACAGGGAAAACACCGCATTGGTGGCGCCCCGCGCCTTGAAGGCGCCGCCCTTCTGGAAGTTCTCGCACTTGAAAAAGAGTCGTGCCCCGCTGAGCCCATCGAGCGTGCTGCTCGTCAGCACCGGCGTGATGTTCACCTTGCCGGCGATGCGCTCGCGTGCGTCCTCGATCAGCGGCCAGGTGAGACCGGGTGCGGTACTCGGCATGAGGGCCGAGCATGGAGAGCGACCGGCAGAGGGTCAAGCCGCAGCGCGCGCCGCGTGACGCGACTGCTGCCGGGCTCAGGGTTGTGGCGCGCGCGCCGCGATGGTCCTGCCGCCGTGCACGGCGTCGAGACGCGAGAGCGCGGCGTTGACATCGACCGGCGCCGGGACGGAGGCGGCCGCCGTGGCGGTAGGACCCTCGAGCAGCGAGACCAGCGTGGCCGTCGGCAGTCGCGTCGGCGATGCCGACTCGAGCAGAGCGAGCACCGCGGTGATCTCGGCGGCGGCGACCGATGTGCCGGATTCAAAGTCGTACTCGCCGCCCGGACGGAGCGTCAGGACGTGCTGCGCGGGCGCGGCGAGCGTCCCGGCAGGCGCTGGCCGCTCAGTTCCGGCCGCGCTGATGACGCCCGGTATCGCCGTCGGGAAGGGCGCCTCGGCGGGAGCGGCCGCACCGATGAACGTCACACCGCGCTTCAACCCCGTGTGCACGAGCGCCGTGAGCAGGGGATCTGCAGGACCTGCGAAACTCAGGTTCACGAGCGGGGCACCCGAGGAGAGCGCGGCCGCGAGAGCGCGTGCCAGCGTGAAAGTGTTGCAGGAGGCCGCATCGCTTGCGGGAGCGAGCTGCCAGCAAGCCTCGAATACCTCGATCTCGGCGCGCGGCGCGATGCCGACGATGCCGATGTGATTGTTGGCGACGGCGGCGATCAAGCCCGCCATCGCCGTGCCGTGCCGCAGCAGGCCGGGAGAGACCGGCCGATCGATGAAGGAACGGCTGTGCACGCTCGCACCGCGCAGATCCGGATGGTCGAGATCGACCCCGGTGTCGATGAGGGCAATGCGCACGCCCGCGCCCTGCGTGCGCTCATGCGCGCGGGCGATGCCGAGTGCCGTCATGTTGGTCTGCAGGTCATAGAGAGGGTCGTTGTAGGGCGCCGTTGCCGCACTCGGCGCGGCTGACGCGCCCGCCGTCGTGAGGGTGTGGAACTCCTGCAGCGGTTGCGCGAGCACGACGCGCGAGTCTTTCGAGAGCTTCGCGACCACATCCGCCACCGGCTGGCCGTTGGCGATTTCGAACACCACGCAGTGCATCGAGAGCACCTGGATCGGCCAGCTCGTCACCTCGTGCAGGGAGTAGTCAGCGGCAACGCTGTGCGCCTGCCGCTGTGCGCTCTGCCCGACGCGGTAGCCGGTGCCCCCGTAGCGGCTGCCGGTCGTTCCGGCGGGACCAGGCGCGGCGAGCGGCTCGTTGGCGAACGCGACGACGATGCGCGGGAGCGGTGCGCTCGCATCGGTCGACGCCGCAGCCAGCGCCGGGCCGGCGGCCATCAGAAGCCAGAGCGCGGTGCGGGTGAGGGGACGCATCAGGGCTGCGGTAAGCCGTGCTCGGCGGTGTTAGCCACGGCAGCGCCCGAGAGCGGCTGGACCCAGCGCACCCGCGGATCTGCGCGCAGCCGTGCGGCGAGCGCGCGGAGCTCCGGAGCACCCTCCGCGGCGCCCGCCGCAACGCCCGCCGAAGCGGCCACGGGCGCGACGCCGAAGATGCCCGTCGCGTCAGGACCCTCGACCACTTGGGCGCCGGCGCTGCGCAGAGCATCGCCAACCTCGGCGATCGAGAGCGAGGGGACAAACGCGATGTGCAGCGCCGCCATCGAGGTCTGTGCGGGAGCGGCGGTGTAGGTGCTGTAACGCGGCTGCGACCAGCGGTAGGTCGTGGCTGCGAGCCCGAGGAATCCCACCAGCAGGAGAAAGCTCGCCGCCCAGGCAAGTCCCGGAGGCCGCCACGCAGAGCTCTGCCGCGCCAGGAACGTACGCAGACGTCCCGCGCGCGGCTCCGCTGAAGCGAGCGGCGGACGGCCATCGATGCGATCCATGAGCTTGCGGAGCGAAGGGCCGGGCGCGTAAGTCACCCGCTCGGGCTCGGTCAACGCGTCACACAGCCGACGCT
>Ga0306926_10001276_pt1 | contig 24805 bp, 20 predicted proteins | sample flu12Cox44000178_FD_203759 | JGI IMG/M metagenome (GOLD analysis project Ga0306926, IMG submission 203759) | Lab enrichment of tropical soil microbial communities from Luquillo Experimental Forest, Puerto Rico - flux8day.12C.oxic.44.000.178 (v2)... | ecosystem: Environmental > Terrestrial >...
TATTGCGATTTGCGCCGCTCATAGTGCCTCACTGCACCTGGATGGCGGCTTCTCCGGAAACCATGGGAATATTTCGCTGTTGAGAATCATGCGCGTTGACCTGAAGAATTTGCAGCACCGTGTTTCCCGGCGCCACCGCGCGCACAACGATTCCGAGCAGTGTTCCAGTTCCATTCACGCCCGGAGTATTCGGCTGGCGCGTCGCGGAAATAATCACTTCGCCGCGCTGCTCGTCAATTCGTTGCACGATCGCAATTTCTTGCGTGCCGCCTGATAAAAACCCTCCATTGCGTACTTCTTCCACCTGCACCACGGCTGGGTTGTAGTGAATCAGCAAGGGAATCGAGTATAGATCGGTCACGTTGGAGACGCTCAGCCCCAGTGTCATCTTGTCGCCCGGCTTCATCGCTACACTGGGCGGATCGAAACGAAGTTGAGACGCGGGAGTCGCGCCTTGCAGGTTGGCTGCTGCGACGCCTTGCACAGGTGCAGCAGGCGCCGGATTCGCGGCGGAGGGTCCTGCTTTCGAGCCCGCATCAACATCGGCGTCGCCCCGGTACACTCGCACGTTCGAATCGGTTCCTGCTGCTATCGTACGGAGGTTTGCGGCGCTGATCGAGGGCAGCCGAACGATGTGCGGCGTCAGCACGATCAGCACCTCCTGATCCACAACGTCGGTGCTATTGTCAGAAAATAGATATTTCGCCAGCGGCACGGCCACCAAACCCGGAATCCCGTTCTGACTCTTGGTCTCGGAATGTTGAATCAAGCCGCCCAGCACGCTGACCTCGCCTTCTTTCAGCCGAACATCGTGCTCGATTTTGTTCTGCGAAATAACCGGTTGTTGGATCCCGCCGATATTTGTAAACGAAGCGATTGAGGAAATGTCTACGGTCAGCTTCATGCTCACTTCGTTGTCCGGATGTACTCTCGGTGTCACGTCCACGTTCACGCCCACATCGAGATACTGGAATTGTGTGTTCACCAGGGGGTTCACAACGCCGGCACCGCCGCCCACGCCCACTCCTACGCCCGCCTGGAAGCTGCCTGTCGCCACCGGAACACGCTGGCCGATTTTCAGCGATGCCTTCTGGCCGTCCGTAATTCGGATTTCGGGGTCCTGAATGATCTTCGTTTTGCTGTCCGTCGCGATTGCGTTTGCGGTTGCGCCTGGAAGCGTGATGCTGTAATCAGCCGTCGAAAGATGCTGCAAATTGTTCAACGTGATTTGCGGAATCGTCGTCCCGGTACTCGTCGTCGAAGTGGTCGACGTAGTCGAGGTGGTTGACGTTGTGCTGGTCGTACTCGTCGTGCTGTTCGGCTGCACCGACGCTCGCGGGGTGAAGGCCAGCGAAACACTTTGACCGGGCAGTATGCCCAAATCCCTTAACCGGGAGATGTTTGCTGACATCACCTGAACGTGTATCAACACTTCCGGCTTCGATTTATCAATGTCCCGAATAATTTTGCCCGCCAGCACCAGCTTGTCCGGCGTATCGCGGATCACGATCGCGTTTTGAGAGTTCACTTGTTGAATGCGCCGCAGATCCAGAAGCTGTCGAAGTCCGGTCACGATTTCCGTCAAATCCTGCGGCGTCAAAGTGTTGGAGACGTAAAACGTCTTCACCACTTCGTCTTCCACGTCTTTGCGCTTCTGCGGATTATCGGGCGCCACGAAGATCACGCTGGGCGTAATCGGCTTCCAAAAGGATTTGCTTTCGAGCGCCACCGCATCCAGTGCTTGCTCGAGCGTCACGTTGGGCAGTTCGGCCGTGATTCGTCTCGACGTAAAATCCGGATCGAATATCACGCTCAGCCCCGCGAGTTTGGCGATCGTCTCGTACACCACGCGAGTGTCGTTCGTCATCTTCAAGTTGATGGGTTCGCGCGAAAGAGGCTTCAGTTCGGGAGGTTCCGAGAGCATCCCGTCATCTTGCGGATTATAGTTCATCGCCTTGGGAGCTTCGGATGCGTTCTGCGCCGCGATCTTCTCAAGCGTCCGCTTCACTTCCTGATCCGCAATCGAACTCGAAGGATCGACGGCCTGCGCCTTTTCAAACTCGGTCAGCGCCCGCTGCAGGTCGCCCTTTTGCTCAGCCGCTCGGCCCTGCCGGATGTGGAATTGGCCGTCCTCGAACCGCATTTGCGAGGCGCGCAGCTTGTACTCCGCGTTCGTCGGGTCTTCGCGCAGGGCCCGCTCGTAGTAGACGAGCGCGGTGTCATAGTCCTGCACCGCTTCGGCCTTCTTGGCAGTCTGGAAGTCCGAGTTGGACTTCGGGCACCCCACGAGCAGCGCCGCAATAAGCGCCAGGGATGACCCTAAAGTGAGGATTCGAAAGGGAGTTCTGGGATGTTTGGCGTTCCCGTGAATGGAACGCTCCGCGCGCACTGAAGATATTAGACCGTTTCTACAAAGCAAACACGCCCTCCGAAATCGGCTGTCTCAGAACTTTCGCTGTCTTAAGACCAGGCTGTCTCAGGACTTGAAAAGTCTAGCACCCGCTCTGTGATGCGGCAACAAATCCCCGCGTTGCCGTACTTAGAAACTAATACCCCCCGCCGCGGCCCTTTGAGGCCGATAGATGAACGACCGAGGCTGCTTGGAACTCGGGGCGAATCCGTGACTTGCGAGACCTCTCGCTCCGCGGCTATCATGTTTGGTTCATGAAATCGGCGGCGAAGAAGCAGCACTATGAAGGCCTGAAGATCGTCGCGCAGAATCGCACGGCTTCGTACAACTACACCCTTGGCGATAAGTTCGAAGCGGGCCTCGTGCTTGTCGGCACCGAAGTGAAAACGCTTCGCGAGGGCAAAGCCGCGTTGCGGGACGCCTTCGCCGAGATTCGCGGCACTGAGGCCTGGCTGGTGAACTCTCATATTCCGGAGTATTTGCCGGGCGGTTCGCGGAACCACGACCCGCTGCGCAAGCGCAAACTTCTCCTGAACCGGCGCGAGATCGATAAGCTCCAGGTTCAGATTCAGCAGAAAGGCATGACCATTGTCCCGCTGAAGTTTTACTTCCGCGACGGGATGGCCAAGTGCGAACTCGCGGTCGGCAAAGGCAAGAAGTTCCACGACCGCCGCGAATCCGAGAAACAAAAAGAAGCAAAACGGGAAGCCAGCGAAGCGATCAGCCGCTCTCGCCGCCGATAAAATCGAAAGATTCGATCGGCGATAAATCGAAAGGAAAACATGCAGATCCAGGTTGACTCTGAGCCGTACTCTTCAATTCAAAGCGATGCGCTCGTAACGTATGTTTTTGACGAAGGCAACAAAATCGAGGGCCTTCTAGCCGATATCGACCGCCGCATGACGGGCGGGCTCGCCACGCTGGTCTCGAGTGGTGAGCTCACGGGAAAAGCTCTCGAAACCGTGCTGCTGCATTTTCCCGAGGGCATGGACGCGAAGCGCTTGCTCCTCGTCGGGGCAGGTAAGCCCGGAAAATTCGCGGTCGGCGATCTGCGAAAAATCGCCGGCGCGGCACTGCGCTACTTGAAATCGCGCGGCGTGAAGAATTTCGCATTTCTTACGCGCGAGGGCGAACGAAGCCCGGCCGCCGCGCAAGCTATCACGGAAGGCCTGCTGGTTGCTGATTTCGAGTCCGACAAGTACCGCTCGGAGAAAAAGAACAACAAAGAGATTCAATCCGTCTCGCTCGCAGGATTCGAAAACGGTTCGTCCTCCGGGGTCAACGAGGCCATCGAGCGCGGGCGCGTGATCGCCGAATCGCAGAATTTCGCGCGTGACCTGATCAACGAGCCTTCCAACCGCCTGACGCCGCGCATGCTGGCAGCCAAGGCCGAGGCGATGGCCAAGGAAGTTGGCCTGGGCGTCGAAATTCTCGACGACCGCAAAATCACCGAGCTGAAAATGGGAGCATTGCTGGGAGTGGCGCAGGGAAGCGTGGAGCCGCCGCGCGTAATCGTGTTGCGCTACGAACCGCAAACGCCGCGCCCGGGCGCGCCGGTGCTCGGGCTTGTCGGCAAAGGGGTGACGTTTGACACGGGCGGCATTTCCATCAAGCCCGCCGACAACATGGAAAAGATGAAGTACGACATGGGCGGCGCCGCCACGATGATCGGCGCGATGCGCGCTTTGGCTTTCCTGAAGCCATCGATTTCGGTAATCGCCGTGATGCCCGCGACAGAGAACATGCCGGGCGGGCGCGCGCAGAAGCCGGGCGACGTGCAGGTCGCCATGTCCGGGAAAACGATCGAGGTGATCAACACGGACGCCGAAGGCCGCATGGTACTGGCCGACGGACTCACTTACGCGAAGAAACTCGGAGTGACGCACATCATTGACGCAGCCACGCTCACCGGCGCGATTCAGGTGGCGCTCGCGAATGTTCACGTGGGCGCGTTCGGCACGCCGCGCGAATATCTCGATCAGTTCCTCGAGAGCGCAAGAGCCGCGGGCGAAAAGATGTGGCCGATGCCTATTGACGACGAATACCAGGAAATGATCAAGAGCAACATCGCGGACATTCGCAACACAGGCACCGGCAAGGGCGGCGGCGCGATCACAGGAGCGTGGTTCATCAAGGAGTTTGCGGAAGACACTCCGTGGATTCACCTGGACATTGCGGCGACGTGCTGGGTGGATGAAGGCCGCCCGTGGCTGGCCAAAGGCCCGACGGGCGTTGCGATTCGTTCGATCGTGGATTTCGCGATGAACCTGAAGTAGCCGCCGCCCGCGGACGGAGTTTCGTCGCCTGATCCAGTCGAACCCTGCGGATTTGAGCATCGGGTCACATTTTTTCCGGGGCTGTAATTCCCATCAATGCGAGCGCTGCTTCGAGCTGGTCATGTACGATCCCAGTCAAGCGGAGTAAGAATGATTTTCGTTCCGGGTTTTCTTCGCTCAGGATCGGATGCTTGTGGTAGAAATTGTTGAACGCCTGCGCTAATTCAAATGCATATCGCGCGAGGAAAGCTGGCTCCTGCGCCGATACGGCTTGATGTACTCGCCCTTCGAGCGAACCAGCCAGCAGCAGAAGCTCCCACAGGTCATCACCAGTGGGTGCGCTGAGGAATTGCTCGGAATCGAAGCTCCCGCGTTCCATGCGAACGTAGTTATCGATGTCAGGTTTTTTAGCGGCATTCTCGAGCGCATGCCATTTCCGACCAATGCCGTTGATGCGGACGACGGCGTATTGGACGTAGGGGCCGGTTTCGCCTTCGAAGCTGAGGGCGTCTTTGAAATCGAAGGCGATGACCGTTGAGCGCGTGAAGCGCAGCAGGAAGTAGCGAAGCGCGCCGACGGCTACCGCGTGCCCGATTGCTTGGCGGTCGGCTTCGGGCTCCTCGGGATGGCGGGCGTCCACTTCGGCTTGGGCGCTTTCTTCGAGTCGGTCGAGCAGGTCGTCGGCTTTCACGCCCTGGCCTTTACGGCCGCTTACTTCGACGTACGGTTTCTTGGCGTCTTCTTCGGGAATCTCGTAGCCCATTTCGCGAGCGCAGCGCGGCGTGAGAGCGACGACGTTGTAGGCGAAATGTTTTAAGTGGTCCGCTTGCTCGGTGTAGCCGAGGGCGCGGAGGCCCGTTGCGACTACTTGCTGCGGATACGCCTGGCGCGAATCCACCACGTTGAAAACTTCCTTTGCGTGGCCGAAATGAGGCGCGCCCGCATCGCTGCGGTCGCTCGCTGTGACCCAGGCTTCGTGTCCATCGGGATGCGTGTGGAAACGCTGGTAGTGAAAATCGCGGTTGAGGAGGCCGAACTTCCAGAGGTGGTAGGCGATGTCTTTTCCGACGTAGGTGACGGTGCCGTTGGAGCGGACGATGATTTTCGCTTCGTTCACCTCGGTGTTTTCTTCCTCGGCTTCGGCCGGCTCGGCGCTATCTTTGTTCTCTTGTTTGTTTTGTTCTTTGTCCTGATCTTTGTCCCGTTCCTTGTCCTTCGGAAGCTGCATGACCCAGCAGCCGGCGTTTTTTCCTGTGGTTGCGAGCTGAATTGCGCCGCTCTTTTTTAGCATGTCGAAGGCGGCGTCCCAGAATTTGAGGTGCAGGATTTCGCTTTCCTGCGTGAGGAGGTCGTAATCGATTCCGAGGCGGTCGAGCGTTTCGAGATGGCGATGAACGATGGCGGTGGCCACCGGAGCGGCCATTCGCGCGGCTTCGCCATGGCCTTCCTCGATTTCTTTCAAGGTGCGCGCGCGCAGCTCGAGACGGGACTTGTCTTCGGCGAGAAATTGCGTGACGCGCGTGTAGAGGTCCCAGCAAACGTAGTCGAAGCGCGGCTGAAGGGTGAGGGCGCGAACCTCGTCGATTGATTTTTTCTCGAGGTGGAGAAATCCGAGAACTACGTCGGCGACCTGGACGCCGGTATTGTCGACGTAATTCTGAATCTCGACATTGCGCCCGGCATGGCGCAGCAGTCGCACAAAGGTGTCGCCGAGGACGGCATTGCGAAGGTGGCCTATGTGTGCGGCTTTGTTGGGGTTGATCGCGGTGTGCTCGACGATTGTCTTGGGCGCATCGGGGCCGGCGGCCGCGGATTTCTGGGCCGACTCCTTGAATGCGCCTTTGAAAAATTCCGTGCGGTCGAAGAAAAAATTCAGGTAGCCGGCGCCGGCCACGTCGACGCGCGCGACGCCGTCAATGGGGGCGAGCGAATTGGCGATTTCCTGAGCGAGAGCGCGGGGCGGCTTTTTGAGGCGCTTGGCCAGCTCGAAACAGACCGGCGAGGCCGCTTCACCCATGGCGAGCTTCGGGGGGCGCTCGGTGGCGATGGGCACGTCGGTCTTGTAACGCTCGTGGATATGGTGGCGCAGCGCTATGCGGATGCGGTCTTCGACGACTTTGTACACAAGCCTCCTACGGACGCGCTGAAAGAATCCGCGATTATAGGGAATGCGGCGAGGGGCGTCAAAGCGGGAGGGGAGCCAAGGAGGCCGTGTGGATAGGACGGCAAAAGCGCAAACCGAAAAGGCGGTTTTGTTACGATTAGAAATTGCGGGGAGCGAGTGTTTTCTATGAGTTACGGGAAATTCTAATCGCGGCGTTACGATTAGAATCTTGAGGCGTTTTGGGGGTCTTATCTCGCCCACGCTCCGGAGAGCGGGGCTGAGAGGATCGCGGGAGGTCTTGATCCTCGTTCATCGCGGCTCAGCTACTTTCTGGCCGTAATTACTTGAAGCCGATCGAAAAACGGCGCGTATTAACTCTGAAGTAACTATCAATCCAATTGAGCTAGCTGGCCAATGAGGTGACGACAGACGCTTCCAACTTGATTGTGGCGGGCGGGTCTGAGACCCGCCTCTACTGAGCAAATTATCATTTTTTCCAATGCCATAGTCAGGATGAGGAGGGAGCCACGCGCACGCCTGCGTAGAAGCCGGATTTGACAGGACTTAGAGGGCAGACTAACATCATTTTTTCGGCCTTGCCGCGAGGACTCTGGCAGTGCACTCATGAAAAGTTTGCGGATCGCGTACTTCGACTGTTTTTCGGGCATCAGCGGGGACATGGTGCTGGGCGCGCTGGTGGACGCGGGTGTGGAGCTGCGCGAGATCGAAGCCGGCCTGCGAGGGCTCGGGCTCGAGAATTGGAGCATCGCGGCCTCGAAGGTGCAGCGCGGAGCGATTTCCGCGACGCAAGTGAGAGTCGAGGCGCGGGAGGAGCACCATCATCGCGGGCTTGCGGTGATTTTGAAGCGGATCGAGCAGGCTCATCTGGCGCCGCGGGCGGCTGCGCGCGCGAAGAAAATTTTCGAGAGGTTGGCGGCGGCCGAAGCGAAGGTGCACAACATGGAAGTGGAAAAGCTGCATTTCCATGAAGTGGGGGCGGCGGATTCGATTGTGGATATTGTGGGGTCGGCGATCGGATTCGACCTGTTGGGGATTGATGAGTTCGCGTGTTCGCGATTCGACGTAGGCGGAGGGCAGGTAAGAACCGCGCACGGAGTGCTTCCCGTGCCGGCGCCGGCGACTGCGGAATTGCTGCGGGGCGCGCCAGCGTATTCGAGCGGAATCGAGAGGGAGCTGGTGACGCCGACGGGAGCGGCGATTGCGACGACGCTGGCGACGCGCTATGAAGAAATTCCGCCGATGACGCTGCGAACGATTGGTTATGGGGCGGGGTCGGCCGATCTGAAAGAGAAGGCCAACGTGCTGCGGCTGTTGATTGGCGATGCGGATTCGACGGACGCCGCAGAATCGAAAGCGGACGGGCGCTGGGATTCGCCGGTTACGGTGATCGAGACGAATGTGGACGACATGAGTCCGCAGATATACGGCTACTTTGCCGAACGGGCGCTGGCGGCAGGAGCGCTGGACGTGTTTTCGACGCCGGCGCAGATGAAGAAGAACCGGCCCGGGCAGCTTGTGACGCTATTGAGCGATCCGAAGAATGTGGCGCGGTTGATGGATTTGATCTTTGCGGAGACGACGACGATTGGCGTTCGCACGTATGATGTACGCCGGAAAACGCTGCAGCGCGAGTTTGTGCCGGTGGAAACGCCGCTGGGTTCGGTGCGGATGAAGGTTTCACGCATGAATGGGACGATCTTGAATGCGACGCCGGAGTACGAGGATTGCTTGAAGATCGCGGCTGAGCGCGGCGTGCCGCTGAAGCAGGTGATGGCGGCGGCGAGCTTTGAATTTGAGGCAAAGAGGCAAGGAAACAAGAAAGCAAGGAAGCAGCGAAACGCAAGCGAGCCGGTAATTTATGGAAAATCCGACCATTCTTGATAGCAGGACGAAGTACTACCTTACGACGCCGATTTACTATGCGAATTCGCGGCCGCACGTGGGGTCTGCGTATACGACGATCGTGTGCGACGTGATCGCGCGGCACAGACGGATGACGGGCTTTGATGTGGCGTACCTGACGGGCACGGATGAGCACGGCGTGAATATTGAACGTGCGGCGGAGAAGGCGCGGATCTCGCCTGCAGAGCTGGTGGATCGGAACCAGCAGATATTTGTCGAGCTTTGGAAGCTGCTGGGGATCAGTTATACGCGTTTCGTCCGCACGACTTCGATGCACCATGCGCGGTCGGTTCAGACTCTTGTCCGGCGCACGCTGCGACGTTCACCGAATGCGATTTACAAAGCGAAATATGAAGGCCGCTACTGCATTTACGACAATCTGTACATCAGCGACACGCCGGAGCCGGCGGATTGTCCTACCTGCGGGAGGCCGGGAGAGCTGATTTCCGAGGAAAATTATTTCTTCCGGCTTTCGGCATATGCGGACCGTTTGCTGGGGCTTTACAAAAGCTGTCCCGAGTTTGTTCAACCCGCTTTCCGGCTGAATGAAGTGAGGAGCTTCGTGGAGAGCGGGCTGAAAGATATTTCCATCAGCCGCAAATCGATCAAATGGGGAATTCCCTGGCCGGATGATCCGGAGCACGTGTTTTACGTGTGGTACGACGCCTTGACGAGCTACATGACCGGGATCGGATTTGGAGAGGGCGACGAAGGCAGCGAAGAATTCCGGAGATACTGGCCGGCGAATCTGCACATGGTCGGGAAGGAAATTATTCGTTTCCACGCGGTGTACTGGCCGGCATTCCTGATGGCAGCGGAGTTGCCGCTGCCGCGTCACGTGTTCGCGCACGGGTGGCTGCTTTTCGAACAGGAAAAAATGAGCAAGTCGAAAGGGAACGTGGCGTACACCGAACCGATTGTAAAGGTGCTGGGGAATGACGCGTTGCGCTATTACCTGTTGCGCGAAGTGGTTTTCGGGCAGGACGGAAATTTTTCGCGCGATGCACTGATTACGCGTTACAACGCCGATCTCGCCAATGGCCTTGGCAATCTGGTGAGCCGCATTCTGACCATGGTGGAGAAGTACCGCGAGGGGAAGATTCCCGATCCGCCGTTTCCACCATCGAGCGATCAGGTGATTTCGGTGAAGTGTGCAGGGGTGAGGGGCGAGGCGCGGGCGCTGATAGACGGGCACAATTTCAGCGGGGCGCTCGAGAAGATATGGTCATTGATCTCGACGATCGACAAGTTCGTGACCGACAACAAGCCGTGGGATCTGGCGGCCGACGAGCAGCACAGAAAACGGCTGGATGGAATTCTTTACGATTCCTGCGCGGGGCTGCGGATTGTGACTTTGCTGTTGTATCCGTTTCTGCCCAATGCGACGGAGAAAATCTGGTCGGCGCTGGGGCAGTCGGGGAAACTCGAGAAGCAGTTAATTGACGAAACGCCGTGGGGAAGCCTGATGCCGGGGACTCAGATCGGCAGACTCGAGCCGATTTATCCGCGAGTGGAGAAAAAGGAAACTTCAGAGAGGATCGAAGCCATGGAACAGGAAATTCGGAATCCGGGCAGAGCGGCGCCAGCGGGAACGAGTGCTACGCCAGCAGCAAGCACGACACCAGCCGGAGCCGGGGGTGCGGGAGCGACGGCACCTGCACCGGGCGCGAAAATCACGATTGACGATTTCGCGAAGGTGGAGCTACGCGTGGGCGTGGTGAAGTCTGCCGAGAAAGTGCAGGGAGCTGACAAGCTGTTGAAAGTGATGGTGGACATCGGCGATGAAGTTAGGCAGGTGCTGGCGGGAATCGCGCTGGCGTATGCGCCGGAGCAGCTGGTGGGACGCAAAGTGGTGGTGGTGACGAATCTTGCCCCGCGGAAGATGAGAGGGCAGGAGTCGAACGGGATGCTGCTGGCCGCGTCGGACGGGGCGGATGGGAAGCCCGTGCTGGTGACGTTTGCGGAAGATATTCCTGCCGGGGCGAAGGTGAAATAACCAATTATGGGCACTGGTGAGCCCGATTCATACGAGATACTGTCGTCGCATTACGACAGTGGCTATTGCTCCAAGCAAGATTTGGTCGACGCGCCGTTCTACGTTGATGTTGCCCGGAAATGCGGTGGGCCGGTGCTGGAGATTGCGTGCGGAACTGGGCGCGTCTTGCTGCCCATTGCCCGAGAGGGAATCGAAATCGAGGGTGTGGACAATTCTGGGGCGATGTTGCGCATTCTCCGCCGCAATCTGGAACGGGAGCCGCGCGAAGTACGCGAGCGAGTGACGATTCACGACGGTGACATGCGCGCCTTCCGCCTGGAAAGAAAATTTCAGCTGGTGACCATTCCGTTTCGTCCGCTTCAGCATATGTACAACGTGCAGGATCAAGTGGCCGCCTTGACGACTGCGGCGTTTCACGCGGGGGAAGGCGGTAGAGTAGTGTTCGATGTTTTCTTTCCGAACTTCGAGGGAATTCCTACGAACATCGGAAAAGAGATCTTAGATCTGGAGTGGACAATTGATGCGAAGCCGCCGAAGGTGGTGCGGCGATACTTTCGCAAGAAGTCGTACGACAAAATTCAGCAAACACTTAGCGGTGAATTTGTCTTCAGGACCTATGAAGGAGACAAACTGATTCTCGAGGAAACCGGCCCCCTGAAAATGTCTTACTACACATACCAGCAAATGCGCGCGCTTTTTCTGCTGGCGGGGCTGGAACCGGAAGAAGAATACGGTTCCTTTAGGCGGGAGCCTCTTGATAATGCGTCGCAGGAGATGATTTTTGTTCTGAAGAAGCTTGATCCGTGCAAGCCTCACACCTCGGGTGTGAGAGGAAATTAGTCTTGCGAATTATTGACTCACACGCCCACCTGGAGTTTCCGGAGTTTGACGAGGACCGCGACGCAATCCTGGAGCGCGCTCGGGCAGCGGGCGTCGAGACGTTGCTGGCGATCGGGAGCGGGACGGGACCTGAGCGGCTGAACGCGGCGATTCCGTTTGCCGAGCAGCACGAGTGGATTTATGCGACGGTGGGGATTCATCCGCACGAAGCGAAGCTTGCGACCGAAGAACATTTCGCGAAGCTTGACGAACTGGGGAAACATCCGCGCGTGATTGCGTGGGGTGAGATAGGCCTCGACTACTATTACGATCATTCGCCGCGGGAGGTGCAGCAGAAGGTGTTTCGACGACAACTGCGACAGGCGCGGGGGGCGAAGTTGCCGATCGTGATTCACTGCCGCGACGCGTGGGAAGACTGCCTGGGGATGATCGAGCAGGATTGGCGTTCGAGCGGGTTGGGCGGAATTCTGCACTGCTTTACCGGGACGGTGGCGGATGCAAAGCGCGGGCTGGATATGGGGTTCATGGTTTCCTTCGCGGGCAACGTGACTTACAAAAAAATGCAGCCGCTGCGGGACGTCGCGAAGGAAATTCCGCTGGAGCGGCTGCTGACGGAGACGGATTCGCCGTTCTTGCCGCCCGAAGGGAAGCGCGGGAAACGGAACGAGCCGGCGAATGTGGTGGAGGTAGCGCGAGCGTTGGGGAATGTGAGAGACTTGCCGGGCGAAGAGGTGGCGGCAGTAACTGCTGCGAATTTTCGGCGTTTTTTCCGTCTTGAGGCGCAGAATCAAGCGACCCGCAAAGGATAAAATTCGAAGATGGGCTTTGCCGTCCAGACCGTAAAGGAAATTTTCGAGCTGGTTCGCGACGATCTCACGCTGGTGGAGCGGGAGATTGCCGGGCAGAACGCGGCGGCGATCGAGCCGGTGTGCGAGATTTCGAGCTATTTGCGCGAGGGCGGGGGGAAGCGGCTGCGTCCGGCTTTGCTTCTACTGGCGGCTGGGGCTTCGGGTTATCGCGGGCCGAGCGCGATACGGTTGGGCGCGGTGGTGGAGCTGATTCATAACGCGACTTTGATTCACGACGATGTGATTGACGGCGCGAACACGCGTCGGGGGCGTCCGAGCGCGAATGCGCGGTGGGGAAATCACATGAGCGTGCTGGCGGGCGACTGGCTGTACATGCAGTCGTTCGAGATGGCGCTTCGCGAGCGGAATTTTGCGATCCTCGACATTCTGATCGATCTGACGCAGAACATGGTGGAAGGGGAGTTGCTGCAGTTGACGCGGCTCGGGCAGATTGATTTGACGGAGACGGAAGCGACCGAGCTTGCCTATCGCAAGACGGCGTGCCTGTTTAGCGGATGCTCGCGGCTGGGGGCGATTCTGGGCCGGCAGTCGAAAAGCGTGGAAGACGCGCTGGGCGAATATGGACGAAATGCGGGGCTGGCGTTTCAGCTCGTGGATGACTTGCTGGATTTCACGGCGTCGCCCGAGCAGCTGGGGAAGCCGGTGCTGAGCGATTTGAAGGAAGGCAAGGTGACGCTGCCGCTGATTTTTGCGCTTCGTTCGGAGGCGGCGCTGGCCGCCGCCAGAAATGGGCATGACGGGAACTGGGCGAGTGGGCGGCGTCTGGTGGCGACTGTGCTCGAAGAACGCGGCTTCGTGAGCGTGCGCCCGGAGCAGATTACGCGCTTGGTGCGTGAGAGCGGATCGCTCGAACGCGCGGCGAAGCTCGCGCACGAATATGTGGCGCGCGCGAAAGATGCTCTGGCTGAATTGCCCGACTCGGAGTACCGGCGGGCGCTGCTTGCGGTTCCCGATTTCATTCTCGCCCGCGAGAACTAAGACCGAAATTCTGATTTGTAAGCGACCGACGGCAGCTACGGCTATTTCGCTGCTGAACTTTTCTCTCCTGAACTACCGGCAGCCGCGGGTGCTTGCTTTCCGAAGCGCACTTCGTGCGCAATCAGATCGCTCCCTACCGGCTTGGCATGAATTACGACGCGGTCGCCCACTTTCAGGTCTTTGAACGTAGCGCTGGCCCCGCTTTTGACGAACGATGTATCGGGCGCGATTTTTAGTACCTGCACTTCCTTGGACTGAGTTTCGACGGTGATCTCGGTGTCCGTAATTTTTGTGACGGTACCGAGAACGTGCTTGTCGGTGCCGTGAGCGAATGCGACGGTAGCGAGCGAAACTATCGCGAGGAGCGCGAGTATTTTGGTTAGCAAGATTCCTCCTTCGAGTGATATTGAAAATTGTTGTGTTTAGCGCCCATTCAAGAAATCTTCTTCCGACTGTTCCTCTTTCATCTCCGCGGGGCTGCGCGGATTGTGATTCTTCATGTCATCGAGATCCTCTTTGGTTAGATGCGGCAACTGCCGGATGAAGAGGACCAGGTGCCAGGTCTCGTGGTCGTTGGGGCCGCCGGCGCCCCAGGCGGGCATGCCGGTAAGCCGGATGCCGTTTTCGATGATGTAGTAGAGCTCGCCGTCGGTGAGGTTCTGGGTTTCTGCCAGACGCATATCCGGAACGCGCGGGTATAGATTCTGGCCAATCTCGGTCTTTCCGCTGCCGTCGTTTGCATGGCAATTCGCGCAATGATCGGCGAAATGGCGACGCGCTTCGATGAGGGCGTCAGGGCTGGATTCCATCGGGTTTTTCGCGGAGCGCGCCGATCTTGGGATGGAGAGCCTCTGCACCGTTCGACCGAGGAAGGTCTCGAAGGAGGCGGGAGCGATCCGCGCGCTCATCCCGGTAAGAATAAACCATTCGAAGACTACCGCGAAGATGGCAACCAGGATCGTGAGTGGAACGATGATGCGCAACAATCCGTCTCCTAACCTAACATGAATCGCCTGAACAATTGTGATCGCTTGCTAGTAATGAAACCTCCAGCGAATGGAGCCGATAAACTGGCGCGGCTCGACGAAGTGAGTTCCGCCGAACGTATTGCTCGTATCCAGCAGATAGCGATTGTCGCTGATATTGATGGCTGTGAATGAAAGAGACAGCCGTTCGCCAAAGTTCTTCGCGATCGACAAATCAAAAGTCGTGTGTGAAGGGAGGTGTTGCGGACCGTCGCCGTTCAAAAAGCCTGAGCCGAAAGTCAGGTTGCCGCTCGTTGACGTCTTCCAGGGAAGCTGCAAGTCATAACCTGTGCTCAATGTATCGCGCTGGTCATGATCCAGAAAAAAGTATCCCATGCCCGGGGGCGTGAAGTCTGTAAGGCCGCCGGTTACGGCGCCTGCGCCCTGCGCGTATTGATGAGAATATGCCAGGTGAACCCGGGCGCGGTGGAAAATTTCCGGTGAGCGTACAGTGGTTTCCCAGCCCCGGATACGGGCGTGGTCGATGGTGAGCGGAAGAAAGATATTCGAGTTTCCAAGGACGTCGTGGTCAAGAAAATTTCGCGCGGCCGTGTGGAAATAGTCTTCGTCAAACGTCCAGCCGCGGAAGGGAATCGCGATGCCGACTTCCCATTGCTCGTCGCGTTCGCCGTGAAGCGGGAGAAAGCCGAAGCCCGGCTGGAGGAGATTCTGGGAAACGGTATCGAGCGGCGGAGCCTGGTAATAGCGGCCGTAGAACCCGCGCAATATCGCGTTTAACTTGGGGACGCGAATCGCAGCTCCCACCCGCGGGTCGGCGGAGTTTTCGTTCACCAGACCGTCGAAATGCGTGAGGCGAACGCCGCCGTTGAGGGTGAGCCAGGATGCCGGCTTGTACTGGTCTTCCAGGAAGACAGCCTGCAGATTGCCCCAGACGATCTGTCTCTCCGTTTCGGGGGTGCCGCGGCCGTTCTCGTCGTTCGGGGTGACGCTGAAAAAAGTGTTGTCGTGCTGTCCGTAGACGTACAGTCCGCCGCGAAAACTGTTCTTGCCTTGGACAACCGAGAGGGAAGCCTGCACACCCACGTAGTTTGATGCCCGGTTGTCAATCGTGATCGTAGGCGTATCGTCAGGACCGGAAGTGAGGCGCGCGCTGTTGTAATGATAAAACGGCGAGACAGTCAAGACAGCGCCGGGGCTGAGTGTCCGCACCCATGAATAATTCACGAAGGAGTCCGCCTCGTTGTCCGAATCGCGAATCGAACAATTCGGTTCAGGCGGAATCGGTTGCGGGCAAATCGATTGCTGTTCGGGAGTATTCGGCACCCGATAAAAATCGTGACGCGCAGATGCAACGAGCCGCAATTGGTCGCTTGGCGTTACGTTGAAGATGAGCGAGCCGAATCCACCCACTCCGTCGCCTAGATCGTGGATGATCTGCGGCACAGGTGTTTGAAGGCTCGCGTCCGAGCGATTGGCGTCCACGCTGGCATAGTACGCAAAACGCTCCGTGTGACCGCCCAGATTGATCTGGCTATTGGTCTGGTTGTAGCTGCCATAGGTGGCGAGAATATCCATGTCGTTGTTGCGTTCGAAGCCGGTGTGCGGGACGACGTTGAACACACCGAAAGTACGGTCGCCGTAATCCGCCGCATATCCGCCGCGTTGCACTTCGAAATAGTCAACGTCCTTCGGATCGAATTGCGGGCCCACGTTGCTGGCAATGCTCGTATTGGGGACAGGTACCCCGTCAACCAGCCAGCTAACCTGGTGTCCGCCGCGAATGTGAAGCTGATCGTGGACGATGTGCGTGCCTGGAACGAAATTCGTAATCATAGCCAGGCTGTTGGTGCGTGTGGCGCCGGGAGATGCAGCGATGTCCGAATGAGTGACTAGCGTTTGTGTGGTCGAAGAGGATGTATCGATTTCCTGCGACTGCGCGTCGGCGGTTACCTGGACAATTTGCGTGGCGCCGTTAATCTTGAGTTCAAAGTGCAGCACTGGCGAACTGCCGGAGGTTACGACCACGCGTTCAGAAACGTCGCGAAATCCTGGCTGGGTGATGTTGATCGTATATTCGCCGACGGCGACAGCGTTGAACTGAAATTGGCCAGTCTGGTCGGTCGCGACCGTTTGTGACCGAGCTGAAGTGCTGGACTTGAGCGTGACCTCGACGCCCGCAATTGGCCGGTGCTGGGCGTCGTGAACTATACCGCGAATATTGCCGAAAATAGTTGCTGCCAGCACTGGAGCAAAGAACAACAGCGCTACCGGAAACAGGAAGGGAGCAAATCTCCAAACAAACGAACGCATACAGACCTCCGCGAGAGTTTGAACAGATGAAGCGGCGGAAATGCGGTCAGCTGCGAGGAGGCTCGAATGGAGCGGAACGAAAGCCCAAATATGCGGCTACATCGCGCCGGGTGATCTTCGCGCGAGCGGGGATAGGTAACACCAAACTCACCGATGATGACAGGGTGGTGGGAGCCAGAGGGGCGAGAAACCCAAAGTCCAGCCGTTGATGGCCAGCCTTCATAGAACAAAACATGGCGTGGCCGACTTGCCCGTGATGGCAATCTATGCTTTCCTGCGATTCCGGCGCATGGCTAGTATGCGATCCATGGCGAAGGCAACACAGGTTGTTGCAGGCGCTACCCAGTCCTGATGACGCGCGTGCGAGAAGCGCAAGCGGAGTGGCGAACAGAACGAGCATTAGGAGGGTGGCCTGAGCGCGTTGCATCTGTGATTAGGTTAGCACAGGTTCTGCATAGGATGTATTCGCTCGAATGATTTGGTAGTGACCGACGGCACACATTTGCGTTTCGAAAAATTAAGCGATAGGCTGGCGGCGTGCTGCCGCTCAAGCTCGTTTACAATGACCGCTACGATCTGAATCTGGGCGCACATGTTTTCCCTTCCCAAAAGTACCGTCTTGTTTATGAAAGGCTCCTGCAAGATGGCATTGCCACGCCAGAAGACTTCCTAAAGCCTACGCCCGCTGACGATAAAGACATTCTGCGAGTTCATTCACAGGATTATGTCTACAAGCTCAAGAGCGGATCACTCACTCGCGCGGAGGTGATGCGCATGGAAGTGCCTTATTCCACGGAGCTGATGGAAGCGTGCTGGCTCGCCGCGGGCGGTTCGATACTAGCCGCGCAACGAGCTCTCGAGGATGGTTTTTCCGCGAACATCGGCGGCGGCTTTCATCATGCGTACCCGGATCATGGCGAAGGGTTCTGCGTGATTCACGATGTGGCAGTTGCTATTCGAAGGATGCAAGCCGACGGAGCGATTGAACGAGCGATCGTGGTGGATGCGGATGTCCATCAAGGGAACGGTACGGCAGCAATTTTCGGCGGCGACGAGACGGTCTTCACAATGTCAATTCATCAGGAACACAACTATCCGTATCCCAAGCCGCCTTCCACAGTGGACGTAAATCTGCCTGACAAGATCGGTGACGCGGATTACCTGGCAATTCTCGAAAAATACCTGCATCGTTCGTTCGAGGAGTTCTCGCCGCAGCTGCTCTTCTACGTGGCGGGTGCGGACCCTTATCGGGAAGATCAGCTGGGCGGGCTTGCATTGACGATGGAGGGGCTGGCGCGGCGCGATGCGCTGGTGATGGGTTACGCGCAACGAAATCAAGTTCCAACGGCGGTGACGCTGGCGGGCGGATATGCGCGGAAAGTCGAAGATACCGTTACGATCCACGTGAATACGATCAAGGCAGCGATAGAAGCGGCACAGCGGCATAGTGCGCGTGCTGTTTCGCCCTCACCATGAGGGCATGTTCCCGGACTTACTTTGTGGGAGCGCTCATCGCGGTCTGAATCGCGGTTGTGAGCTCTTCCGAGAAAGTATCTGGATTAAAACCACCCACGCGATAAACGATTTTTCCTTTACGGTCAATGATGATCACCGTCGGCAGACTGTCTACTTTCAGAAATTCGTCCAATCCATCGGCGAAAGCGACTGGAACGGTCCATTTCTCACGGGCGACAAAAGGAGCAACGAGCGATTGGTCATCATCCGTGTTGATGGAGAAGAAGAACAAGTTCGGATCGCCGGAGTAGTTCTTGGCGACCCGATCAAATAACGGCTCAAGGATATGGCATGGCGTGCACCAAGTGGCCCAGAAGCTCATCACAACCGTCTTTCCTCTGTAAGGGGCTACGAACAGGGGACTGTTGTCCAGACGCCGGAGAACAAAAGCATACAGATCCTGCGCGCCGGAATTTCGGGCGGTGGAATTATCACTGGCCGAGCCCGGCCGCAGGTAATCGTAAGTGGAGAGAATCTGCTCGCCTAGGCCTTGCTCGTTGCCATGCGTTTGTTTCCATACATTCCCAAGCTTCATGCGGATCTCGGCGCGGTTCACTTTTCCTGCAGGTCCTGATTCAGGCAGCACAAAGGCGAGAGAATATTCCTGAACGGCGCGTCCCAAATCCTTCTGAATTTCCGCGATTTCGCCCAGCGACTCCGCGGCGACGGCGTTCGCCCGGAGGGCATAGCTCATCTGCAAATCTTTAATCGCGGCATCGTACGCGCGCTGAGATTTTCCGATCTGGCCACGCAGAGCGTATAGCTGGCTCAGAATCGTATCGCGGTGATCCTGCCATTCGTTAAGCGACACTCGCTCGGGCCGTTCGTTGGGCGTGGACTTTTGAACTCGATCGAGCACACGAGAAACGTATCCACTGGCGCGAACGAGGCTGGCATCGTCACGCTTCCGCTGGAGAATCGCAACCGCAAGCAGCATCATCTCGGAGTCGTCGGGATGCTCGGCGATGAGTTGTTCGGAATAGTCAAGAGCGCAATCATCATCGCGAAGCTGCTGGCAAGCCTCGACAAGGGCGCGATCGACGGCAGTTCGACGCGGTGCTTCCGGAAATCGCCGCAGATACTCTTTCAGGTTGCGTACGAGCGCAGCGCGGTCATTTCCAGCGGAGTTGAGAGCTTTTTGCAGCTCAGCTTCGGCATCCGCGTCGCGTTTCGCGTCTGAACTAGCTGCAGATTTCGATGCAGCCGGCTTCGATGTTGAAGTCTGCGCGAAATTGGCGGTGGTGCCCGCAAGAAAAGCGCAACCACAGGCAATGAGATGGACAGCTCGCATTTCGAGTCATTTTAGCGCGGAAACCATAAAATAGAGTCGTTTCAGGATGGGGAGTAATCAGTGAAGAAGAATTTTGCCTGAGCTTGTCTCGACCTCGACGCGCGCTTTGCCGTCGCCGATTCGTGCACGCAACTCGTGCTTGCCGGTGGTTCCTTCCATGGTAATGGGAATTTGTGTGTCGATGTCGCCGGAACTCGTGCGCGCGTAGAGACGAAGATTGGTGCTGGGCGGAACTCGAAGGGTGACCGTGCCAGACGAGGTGCGAATCTCCCAGTAGGTGTTAGCCTGCGGATTGCCTTCGACGGTGACTTCGCCTGAACTCGTATGCACGCGAAGATCGGCGGTCACCCCGTTCAGCAAGACGCTGCCACTGCCCGTATTCGCTTCGACAGAATCTGCCGGCTTGGTGATTTTGATTTCTCCCGAGCCCGTCTGAGCGCGAATGTCGCCATGGATTTCAGCGAGCTTGACATCGCCGGACCCGGCAGTGATCTCTACCTGCCCGTGAATTTCAGATAGCTGAACGTCTCCGCTGCCTGCCGTGACGTGCACATCGCCGGCGATGTTGGACGCTCCGATGGCGCCCGAGCCGCCAATCAAGTTGGCCGGTCCTTTGATTCCGTTTACCTGAATGTCACCGGAGCCGGACATCGCATGAATTTCCGTATCGGATGGGACACTAATTGTGTAACTCGCGATGACGCCGCCGGAATGTTCGTTGATCCCACCGATGCGAATAAAATTGCTTTGCTGCAAAATGGGAGGGTTCGCGGCCATTTCATTCAGACGGCGTTCGCCGTCGTGAAAGAGGCGGGATTTGGCGCGAAATTCAGCGTGAATTTGAACTTCGCCTGGGGGACCGGCTGTGACTCGTGACTCTCCCGAGACGTTGGTCAATTCGATTCGGGTGGGGCCGGTGACGACGAATTTGCGGTCGGCGACCACGCTGGGGCCTGACGCACCCGAATCGCGGTCGTGATTACGACCCACGATGCACCCAACGAGCCCGCTCGCAACGAGCGCGGCCAGGCTGAGCCAAATTCCTGTTAGGCGTCGGATCATAAATTCCGGAGCATCGCTACCGGCGAGCGACTCTTCCTATCAAATATATACGAGCCTGCGCAACTGGAAGTTCCGCCGGCCAGCGACTCACGCAAAAGCTTTGTTCCGGTTCGAAGCGGCATCAGTCTTTCGGTTTGAGAAGCGAATTGAGAGATCCTTGGCGGTACCCCTCAAGATCGATCGTGACGAAGGCGAATCCCGCGTCTTTTACTCCACGGGCGATTTTTTCCGCCATGTCAGACTGGAGCCCACGGGGGAGTTCGTCCGGCGCCAATTCGATTCGCGCCAACTCACCGTGCGCGCGGACGCGAAATTGGCGGAAGCCAAGTTCACGCAGAGCAGCTTCGGCATGTTCCACTTGCGAAAGGAGAGCAGGTGTGACGGAGATTCCGTAAGGAATTCGCGACGAGAGACACGCTGAGGCAGGCCGGTCCCAGGTGGGAAGTCCGGCTCGCCGCGAAAGCATACGAATTTCGACTTTACTAAATGCGGCGTCGAGCAGAGGAGCTAGAATCCGGTGTTCATGAGCAGCCCGATTGCCGGGGCGAAAGTCGTGCGTGTCGTCGGCGTTGATGCCATACGCGATGGCGCTGAAGCCGCGCTCTTGCGCCAGCGATTCCATTCGATCGAAGAGCTCGTCCTTGCAGTGGTAGCAGCGGTCGGCTCCGTTGGCGATATATTCCGGGTTTTCAAACTCGTGGGTTTCGATGAACTCATGCCGGACACCTGCCGCGCGCACGAATTCGGCCGCTTGCTGACGATCGTGTTGAGAAAAGCTCGCGGAAAGCGCGGTGATCGATAGAGCGCGTTCGCCAAGCGCCGAATGCGACGCCCAAGCGAGATACGCTGAATCAGCTCCCCCAGAGAATGCAATCAGCAAGGAATCGAGCGTGCGGAGCGAAGAGAGCAGCGTACGCTGTTTTTCGAGCGCCGCAGCTTCGTCCGTTCGAATGCGAGCTGCCGCCGCTGCGATCGGAACCAAATGCTCAGCCATGAGATCAGTATAACCGTTCGGGGTGACTACTGAAAATCGAGCATGACGTCGACTGTTCCTGCTTGACGATCCGTTTGGAGGAAACGTCCGACCTTTCCGTAATGAAAGGGAAGTCCGCTGAACGCTTCTTTCGTGCCGCGATCAACGAAGTCGTCATAAACCCCTCGATTAAAGACAGCGCCTTTTGGGATTTGCCATGCCGCACGAATCCTCCGCTCTCCCTCGAGTGAAAGCCCGGTAAGAACGAGCTGTCCCATCCGGTACTGGGGCCCCTCTGAAATGGACACCACATAAGAGACACGTGCTGCTTTATCGTCGTAGTGCGGAGTGGGAGTCAGTTTTGCGTCGAGATAGCCTTGGGCGCCATACGCGTCCGTAACCCGGTTCCAGCCAGCTTCCATTTTCCCGCCGTCGGCCACTTCACCCGGATTCAGCTCAACGAATTTATCGAGCTCCGCGGCCGGGATTACTGAGTTTCCGGTCCATTCCACTCCACCCCACGTGAAGGCAGGACCTGGGTCGATCGGCGCAAGCACAAAGACCTTATCCGGCAGCGGCTTGGTAGGGTCGCCTTCAAAACGCGCTGTTGGCGGAGCGAACTTCACGCGCAGGAAAGCGTGCGTCAAATAGATTGGGCGAACCTGCTCAAATTCGAATAGTTCGATAGCGCTGCGTGAGAACGGTTTGCCGATGATTTGCGAAATACTCTGGTGAATTGCCGGGTCGTGTTTCGCAAGGGAATCTGAAAATTCGACGTCGGCGACGCGGAGGACTTCGCCTTCGATTCGGAACTGTTGCACGTGGCCGGTAGGGGTTGTGACCACGGAGTGCGCCACCGTCGCGTGTAGGCCTCGTGTAGCGATTAATTCCTCAACGGCATTCGACATGGTAGCTAAAATCGTGCCAGTCTCCGGAGCAGTCCCGTCGAAAAGCACCACGGCATTCCTGATTGCAGCGGCGAGTTCCTCGTCTGAAAATTTCGGGAAATTGTCGAAAGTCACCGGAACCGTGGGCGCATCGGCGACTTCAAAATCGATGGCTAGGCCACCCGGACTGCTCGAGAACTTATATTGCACATTTGCGAAAATCCCAAGACGCGCTAGGCGATCCGCTACGAGTTGGAGGTCATCCCGCGTAATCGATTTTCCCGCTTGCAGACCCGTGGCTTTGGCGATTTCCTGGCTCTTGTACCGGTGGGATCCAGTGGCAGCGATGGAGGCGAGACGCTCGCTGCTCGATTGTGACGATTGGAATGCGTTTGCGAGCGCAGTGGATGGGAAGATTACAAGTATCGCGACGATCGCGAATCGGAGTCTGCGGAAATCAGTGGAAAACGATGTTGAGGTCAACACTCGCCTTTTGCTTTTCCGGCTTTGGACTTGCTGTCGCGCTGGTTTTCTCGATGCCCAGTTCTTTCAGTTTGCCAATCGCAACTTTTGAAACGAACGTCTCAGGATACGATGCGTCGTACACGTCTCCGGGTTTGAGCTGCCAACTCTTGATCAGTTCTTTTGACGCAACTTCCGGCAGCCCCTCGAAGTGGACCATGCCTATGTGAAATTGCGCGCCTTCATCAACTGCGACGTTGTATCTCGTCAGCCGCGCAGTGTCGTCGAGAATTTCTTTGGGCTTTACAGCCGCCTCGATGAACCCTCGCGTGTCGTAAGCGCGCTTGATCGCTGTAAGGCCTGCGTCTATTTTCTCTTGGTTGGCCACTTCTTTCGGTTTCATTCCCAAAAGATGATCTAGGTCTTCCGAGGTGAAGACACGATTCCCTGTCCACTTGGCCTTCTCCCAATAGAATACGGGGCCTTCCTCCACGGATAGAGTGACTGTGATCGGCTGAACGCTTGCGGTGCTGTTCGGTTGAAGGGGCGCTCCATCCGGTTTCTCAAATCGCGCGCGCAAGTAACCTTGCTTACGATACAGAGGTACGAGGCCAGCGCCAGCAAACTCGCTCACGAAGCTCGCAGAATAGTCGCGACCGATAATCTGCGACGAAGCGGCTTGCAGGCTGCTTGCCGCTATCGCGGCATTTCCTTCAAAGCGGATGCTTTGAATCGGCATCGCTACACCCGTCACCGAGTAGACGAAAGCGCGGACAGGCTGACCCAGCCCGGCAATCGACGGGGTTACCGTGACGTCTCGGGTAATTCCGTTTGCGGCCACCATGTCACGCAATGCGACCCGGACCTCTTCCGAAATGGCGCCTGACTCGGGGACACCTCCTGCGTAGAAAGAAACGTGGCTGCGCAGGGCCTTGTCCAGCTCAGCATCGGAGAACCAAACGAGATTATCGAAGACGCAAGGAAGAAGCCGCGAAGCCTCCACAACCTGAAACTCGACATTCAGTGAATTTCCGGTTGTCGAATAGCGAAATGAGACGTTTTCAAATGCCCCCGATTTCGCAAGTTTTTCGACGGCTGCCACAAGCTGCGCTTGCGTGACCGAATCGCCAGTCTGGAGACCGGTCGCTTTGCCCGCTTGCGCCTCGCTGAAGCGATTCAGGCCGGCGAATCTCATGGTGGCAAGCCGATATGATTGCGAAGTTACGGATTGTGTTAGGGCGGCTGGCGGAAAGCTAAGGATTGACAGAAGAAGACCAAAAACGAGCGAAGGGGCGAAAGCCTGCCTCGCGATTAAGCTGGGTTTCATAGGGCTATTCTAATGAAATGGGCCTCTCGCGCGAAGTTTATTCCACAGTGACGGATTTCGCGAGGTTGCGAGGCTGATCGACGTCGCAGCCGCGGCGCACGGCGATGTGGTAGGCAAGAAGCTGCAACGGAATGATCTCAAGAATCGGCGAGAGCAATTCCGGCGCCGAGGGGATCTCGATCGCATGATTCGATGAACTGCGAGCTAGCCGGTCGTCTTCGGTGACCACCGTGATCACGATCCCATCGCGCGCTTTCACTTCCTGCAGATTGGAAACGGTCTTTTCGTATCGAGTCATCGAGGCGGCATCCGACTCGTCGCGTGTGGCGATCACAACGACGGGAAGATTCTCGTCGATCAGCGCGTTTGGCCCATGCTTCATCTCCCCGGCGGGATAGCCTTCGGCGTGGATATATGAAATTTCCTTCAGCTTCAGCGCGCCTTCCAGCGCAATCGGATAGTGAATTCCGCGCCCCAGGTAGAGGAAGTCGCTATGACGGAAAAACTGCTTCGCCAGCTCTTCAACATCCGAGTCGTGTTGCAGAATCGTCTCAATCTTGTGCGGGATTCGCGTCAGTTCTTGCATCAGAGTTTGG
>Ga0306926_10001277_pt1 | contig 24797 bp, 32 predicted proteins | sample flu12Cox44000178_FD_203759 | JGI IMG/M metagenome (GOLD analysis project Ga0306926, IMG submission 203759) | Lab enrichment of tropical soil microbial communities from Luquillo Experimental Forest, Puerto Rico - flux8day.12C.oxic.44.000.178 (v2)... | ecosystem: Environmental > Terrestrial >...
AGTTCCGCGGCGAGTTCTACAACGCCTTCAACCACAGCAACTACTACATCAACACCGGGAACCTTGACCTGAGCGCCCCAGGCCTTACGGGTATCCAGGCCTTCAAGGGCATCATTCCGCCCAACGCCATCACCACTCCTCCCCCGGAGCGGCGTAACATCCAGTTCGGCTTGAAGCTAAACTTCTGATTGCCAAACGCGGGGACGGGGAGCCTGCGGGCTCCCCGATTTTTATGTGCGCTTGCTGACTGAGTAGCATGCCGCGTTAACGCATGTCGGGCCAGCGATTTACAGAGCAAGATTAAGTTATGCGGCGTGCTTGGTGAAACACCCATAGAAAGTGGCGTTACAAATACCGCGTGCCGAGCGGGCGACGCCTTTACACGGCATTCTGATGCATACGAGAGCACCTTCCAGCGATCGGCCTCACGCTCAACTAATCTCCCGGGCAAATCATCCACCTGCCATCTGGTGCAGCAGATCAAACAGCCGTCCGCCTTGCTGTAGCCTCGGCAGTAACACCGAGATGAAATTGCTCCAAACGTTCTCGCGCACGGTGAGCGAATGCGCTTCCCAAAAATCTTTGAACGGATCGTCAATGATCAATACGTCGGTAGGGAAGCCCGCAATCGAACCTTGCACTCCGGCGCAGCGATACGAGCCTCACCATCTCGAAATGATCACTTTGTCGCACCGCTGCATTGTGCTTAGTCTTAGTAGCTGGGAGAGCAATCGCAGCGATTCTTCGACGCCATCCCGCCAAGCCGCGTTCCGGAGGTCGAGGCCGGGGCTTTTCAGAAGAAATGCCTGACCAAGCTTGAGATCCTTCGCCGGGAATTGGAGTGGTATCGTTCTCCCTATCGCTTATGCCTGACGACATGGGAGGGCCGGCAGCGATGCGGTGTGTAAACCAGCACTCGATCCGCTTTGGCACATTGAACGGGGACAAGGTCCTGGAAATTACCGGCAACTACTATGCTGCGTATTCGGGCAGAAAGTTGGATGCGAACCAACGCGCGGGTCTAACCCTTCGAGCTGTTCTCCTTCCAATCCTGACGATGGCGGTGGCACAATTTCGAAATGACCCCGATCGCGCATGCTGTCACGCATGGCGGGAGACGTATTCTCGTGAACTCTACCGAGCTCCTGAAGCATAGAATCGGTCTATCTCGCGAGACGGATCGATTTGCCCTCTCGGATTGGGAGAGTAGGGCGTACGCAAGAGCTTCTGCAGCCATCACATGTGTTTGGAAATAGCCCGCCCCGAACCGGGTTCGCCGACTACGCAGCTTTCGCCTGCCGCTTGCGTGCCGCCCACCGTGCCTTCATCAGAGCAGACAGTTTCTTCTTGGCAGCAGGGCTCATCTGGGGACGACGAACAGCGTTCTTTGCTGCAGTCTTTACCGATTTCATTGGGAACCCACCACTCTTCTTCCTAGCTGCCCATCGGGTCTTCATTGCCGCCGAGATGCGCTTGCGTGCAGCAGCACTCATAACTCGACGGTTTCCACCGGGAACAGCTTTGGGTGGACGACCGCGACGAGGAGTGGTGCCCTCCAATGCGGCAATGGCTTGGTCGAGCCGATTAAGTTCGGCATGTAGCTGGTCAACGATGTCTTGTAAGTCCATGATGTCCTTTCGTGGCACGGAAGTTCGCAGTAAGAGTAACAGATGTGGGAAGACACCTCGCACACGGCGAGCCTAGCACAGAGAAGCGAAATGGCTCCAGCTAGGGGTCCCATCTCGGTAACACCCTTGTGCACGATATCATTGCGCGTGCGACTCTGGCGTTGATTATGGGAGCCCTGATGCAGGGAATAGCGGCAGCGTTGCTATTCGCATACGAATAGGATTGATAGGCTGTTGTTCGGAACGGTATTAAATGGCGCTTCAGTTCAGGTTAGGCCAACAGGAGAGTTACATGAAGCTTTCGGGCCCTGCGGCGTGGTTGTAAGGTCAACCGTTCGCTACGCTGCCCTGACAAAGAGGCGACATTTCTAAGCCCACACGGAGAAGTGGAGAATCCGTGCTCTTGGTCTCAATCGGCCAGAGCATCGTTAATACTTAGCGTCTGCTGCACGGCGCCGGCGCTGATGTTCCGTGACGCACAGCGTCACGTTTTGCGCCAGTCACCTGAAAGCCCTGCCGAGTTCTCTTTAACTAAGCGGCCGATCGGTCCTCGCCGTAAGATCTGCTCGCTCCCGCAGTCACGCCGCAAAGAAGACCGGAATGGGGATCCGTCGGTGCGGCTCCATCATTACAATTGGAGTATGGCCGGTCGAGAATGCTACCACTGCAAGCAGTGGATCGAGGAAGGAGAAGAACACGACTGCTGGACGACCACCGAAACGGCTCTAACCCAAGATCTCTCGGAGAATCTGCGGGATGCTTGGGAGCGGCTACACGGGACCGCCGTTTCCTTCGGCGATCAGCGGATTTACGCTTCGCACATGTCGATCATGTTTTCCCGCAAGTCCTGCTACTTCTTTGTGCGCCCGAAGAAGAGCTTTCTCGAACTCTGCGTGTTTCTCGGTCGCACGCTGGAGGCTCCTCAAGTGCGACGCGTTGGCCGCGCGTCGAGGTCCAAGGTCTTTCACATCATTCACATCAGACACCGAGATGAGGTGGAAGCACCCGTCACTGACTGGCTTCAAGAAGCTTACGAACTGTCCGACGTCCTAGCGTCAAAGGCCAACACGACTCATGCCAAATCGAGGCAGAGGCCAGAGTCTAGTTAGCCGGCTCTCATCTCGATGAGAGCCTACCAACTGTCGTCGTAACTGAAGTTATTGGCCCTTTCGAGGTTTCACGACTTATGCAGGCACAAGTTAAGCTCGGCCGAATTGCTGGCATTTCGATCGGCCTCCAACTTATAGCTGGTTCATCATCGCCCTACTGATTGCGCTTTCCCTCGTCCAACATTTTCATGCGGTGGCCCCACGTTGGAGCAGCACGACTGTATGGATTACCGCCGCAGTCACTGCGCTTTTGTTCTTCGTTACTCTCCTTCTCCATGAACTCGCACACTCCCTCGTGGCCAAAACGCGAGGGCTGCGGGTGAGTGCTATTACCCTCTTCGCCCTAGGTGGCGTATCGCAGACCGAAAGCGAAGCTTCGGACGCCAAATCCGAATTCCGGACCGCGATCTCTGGTCCACTTACGAGTCTGGCAATCGGTCTCGCTCTATTAGGAGCTGCACGTGCGAGTGCGTGGGTGCCCGGTACGGAACCGAGAACTGCAGTGACCTCCGTGCTGGTCTGGCTCGGCTACATCAACCTAACTCTGGCCGTTTTTAACATGATTCCAGGCTATCCGTTGGATGGCGGGCGTGTCTTGCGTGCTATCGTTTGGTGGATCACTGGCGATGCCGACCGGTCCACCAGACTTGCCACACAGGTTGGCCAAGCGATAGCGTTTTTCTTCATTCTGTTAGGTCTCTTCCGATTCTTCGTGGGCGCGAACTTCGGGGGACTGTGGTTGGCCTTTATCGGGTGGTTCCTCCTTCATGCGTCCTGCTCCAGCTACGCTCAGGTGGAATTGATGGCGGGACTCCGCAACCGGCGCGTCGCCGACATCATGGAACCGGACTACTTCACTGTGGAGGGGCACATCAGCCTGCAACATCCTGTCGATGACTTCGTGCTGCCGACTGGGCGCCGGTGCTTCATCGTGGTCGATAATGACAGGGTATCTGGTCTGATAACGACTCAGGAAAGCAGGAAGGTCAGTCGCGACAGGTGGCCACAGACCAGCGTGAAAGCGTCATGCGCCCGATCAGTCAACTGCACACTGTCGGCCCGCAGACACCTGCGATCCAAGCGCTTCAATTGATGGGCCGGGAAGACATGAACCAACTGCCAGTGATCTCCGACGGACACCTTCAGGGCGTGATCACGCGCGGTCATCTCTTATGATTTCTTACCGCTCAGGCAGAACTGGGTTGTATGCGTAACAAGACCCTTTCTGAGACTCGTGGTCACTTGTCCGTTTTGACGCTGATTCGGGAAACAATAACTTGCAACAAATGGGATACAGAACTAAGACTTCCCGTTCCCAATCCGCTCCAGAGCAACTTGGACGGCTTGCCGACAGGACCGTAATCGCCGCAATTTCCAGAACCGGACTGGGGAGTCAGGGAAGTTCCAGCTGTCCGACTACAGCATTTACTAGGATTTGGCTCAACGTTTGGCTACGAAAAAACTCGCTGTTTCATCAGGAACGAGACCGTTGTCGATAATCCGAAGCGCTTGTGGTATCTGCTCTGCCACAGAGAACGCCGCCAGTGAGCTGATTCCCGAATTGGAACGACTTTAACTTGACTTTCTACAGGTTTCGGGCTAGCGTTCTGTGCCATCCGGGAAAGGACCATCCCCATGGACCCTTTGCAATTGGTCCGGCTTGCGCCGTTAATGTCGCGCAGCCAGGGGCGGCCCGAGCTGGCGGTGGCGCTCATTGATGGTCCCGTGGCTCTCGATCACCCCGATCTGGCCCAGTCAACAATGAAGGAAATTCCGGGAGCTGTTCGCGGCGCCTGCTCGCGCCTGGAAAGCGTGGCGTGCATGCACGGAACGTTTGTAGCCGGGATGTTAGCAGCACGCCGGGGATCCCAAGCCCCGGCGATATGCCCTGGCTGCACGCTACTCGTGCGTCCGATTTTTGCTGAGAGCACGCAGGACAACCATCCGATACCAAGCGCTTCTCCGCGAGAGCTCGCGAAGGCGATCACCGATGCAATTGGCGCCGGCGCGAATGTTATCAACCTGAGCGCAGCCCTGACACAACCGTCATCGCGAGGAGAGCGCCAGATGGAGCAGGCTTTGGATTACGCTGCTCAGCACGAAGTGCTGGTGGTTGCGGCAGCTGGGAATCAGGGCACAGTCGGCAGCTCTGCCATTACCCGCCATCCCTGGGTGATTTCGGTAATCGGTTGCGATTCTCAGGGCAGGCCCACAGCGGAGTCGAACCTGGGCAGCTCCATCGGCAGGTGGGGACTGGCTGCGCCGGGAGAAAACATCACCAGCCTGGGGGCCGACGGCAAGCCGCAAACGTCGGCGGGCACCAGTGCCGCAGCACCCTTTGTGACCGGGGCCATCGCTTTGCTATGGTCAGAATTTCCCGGCGCCCGCGCGGCCCAAATCAAGTTAGCGGTGACCCAAGCCGGCCGGCCGGCGCGCCGAACCATCGCTCCGCCCCTGCTGGATGCGTGGGCAGCGTACGAAGCCCTGAGCAGGAATTAGGGAATGAGCAGCAGGAAGAAGCCGCGCGTATCGCAGCCTAAGAAAGAAGAACAATCGGCCCATCGGGTGCGGCTTCCAGGATTTCTTATCGAGGAGGAAATTGGCCTTGGGGACATGATTAAGAAAACCACCTATGCCATGGGCATCAAGCCTTGCAGTGGCTGCGAGAAGCGTGCTGCGGCGCTGAACCGCTGGATGAGGTTCTCGCGATGACAGCGCCAACACCAAGTGATTTCGAAGGAGAGGCAAGATGGAACAATCTCAGAACGAAGTTCAAGAACAAACAGTGAACCCATCTCCAGTTCGAGTTGATCTGCCCGCGACGGTCGTGCCTTCTGTATGGCCGGCCGCAACCGTTTCCCCACAAGCCTGCCCAACCTGCGGAACAGCGCCGGCTGTCAACGGCGGGGCCGCCGCTCCCCGCTATGTCTATGCCGTCGGCAGGATCCAAGCCAGTTCCCCGCGTCCTTCAGTGGAGAAGGAGTTCGCCCAGGCGACGGGCCGTGCCGATACTTCGGGGCTGACCAACCGGCAGGCACTGCAGAAAGTGCTTTCGCAACGCCAGAACCGCTACCTCGCACGGCAACTGTGCTGGGTAATGACGATCGAAGGCCTCGAAACATACATCCTCGTCCCGCGTGATCCGGCCGATCTCGATCTGCTGATCGAGGCCTTGCGCCCCACCCCCCAGCCCTGGGATTTGGATTGTGTCATCGGAGTCAAGGGTCCCATCGCTCCGCCGGAGATGTGCAACGGGTTGATGGTGCCAATCGTGGTCTTCGACCAGATTTACTCGTTCGATCGCGATGCCCTGATCAAAGCCATTCCCAAACCGGAGAAGACCTCGGCGAAGGAATTTGCCCCGGCGGCGGAAGAATTGTTCGATCGCATCATGCAGATGACCGACAATGCCGGCGCAACCGACGAGCATCGCGCGCTGAATTATCTCGCGGTCCGCTATCAGGCGATTTACGCGAACGCCGCTGACGCCTTCGCGCGCAACGCCTCGCTGAGCAGCGTAGATGTACAGCCTTCGCCCCTGAGCGGCACGCGCAACGTGGTGGATGTGATCTTCACCTACACAAACCGCAATACCGATGTGGATGAGAGGTTCTTCGTGCGGGTGGACGTGACCGAGGAGTTCCCATTCATGGTGACCAAGCTGTCGCCGTACTATGACCGGTGAACGGAGCAACGAGTGTAAACAAGAGCGAAATTTCCGAAATACGAGGACGAAAATGAATCTACCTGGATTTGCCGCAGAAGCCTCACTCTATAAGACGAGTATTCAATACGGCCTTGCAAACAAATGGGCAAGCGCGGCCGAGGTACATGGCGTCTATCCGGCGCGCCGCGTCTGCGGGAGCTGTGTCTGCGACACCTATGATTTCGGTGTGCCTGGGACCTGCGCCTAGCTTTGCGTCGATGGACCTGATCAAGAACCCTATCCGGTGTTATGCGAAGCAAGCGCGTGCAATCCACCGTGCGATGAGCCGATCTGCGGTAAGTGCACGCAGACATGCAACTATCCGGGTGGTCCCTCCTTCACGCGAGCTTGCTCATAGTAATCCGACAGCCATGCACGGAGAAAAGCATACGGAGGTTGCAATTGAGACTGCCAGTGAGCATTGAGCATTGCGCTCCCACAATCCCAACTGGACATGGGGCACCTGCATCAACAATTGCAATGCCAAGTGCAACCAGCAGCCCTGCCCTTCCCTCGAGGTCTGCCAGAACGGCAGTTGCGTCTGTGCTCCGCCGTTCACTGACTGTAATGGGCTTTGCACGAGCTTGCTGGACGATCCGAACAACTGCGGCGCGTGCGGGGTTCAGTGTCCGCCCGGGAACTACTGCGCGCCTTCACCTTTCACCGGTGTCCCCGAGTGCGCACCAATCCAATAGGGTAAGCGAGACAGACAGGCCGCCTCACCTCTTGGCACAGCGGCCTGGTTCATGGAGAATGAGGAACTATGAAAATTCCGGGATCTACCGCGGCAGCCGAACTCGACACGCAGGCGACTACGCTACCGGACCGAGAATGTGGGAGCTAGTTTTGCCGCGGACCCACCCTATCGCTGCCTTTGCGGTGGTGGGGAACAAAGCGACGATGGGCTCTGATCGATGAGTTTGCGTATCTTGGTGACGAAATTAGTCAGGTTGTTTACCAGCGTTCAATAAATCATTGGAGGGGGGTCAAATGATTACACTACCCGGGTTCTCCGCTGAGCTTTCGTTGTACGGGAGGAGTCAAGCCTATTACGGCGAGGCCCCCTGGGCGATGGAGGCAGGAAATAAGCTGCAGCCTGCCGGCCCCGTCGTCGGCTGTTGCCCGACGTGTATGATATTTTGCCTGAAGACTGGCACCTCCCAAAGTGTGTGCGCTTCCAAGTGTTCCCAGGAATGCCACAGCAACTGTGACGGAGGATGCGGTCCTTGCACTTGCAGTCAGAAGTGTTGCGGACCGGGCGGCTGCTCGACGGTGCCCTGCCAGGGTTAGACCATCCGTAGGGCTTGAGTGGTTGACCGATCAGCAAAGGCAGTTGGGATGGCTCTGCCGCCGCGCTGTTTCGCTGGCTCGTGCCGTCCCTACCGAAGAACGCTGCCGCAGTTCTTGTCTGCCATGAGGAAGAGGAAAACACGACGCGCGGGGCGTAATGAGAAGCCACAATGGCAGGTTTTCTGTAGCGCTCTATCCCAACAACTTGGAGTGCAATACGAGCCCGCGGCTTCCTCGCTCTCGCGAAAGCGTTTACAAAACTTTCCGTTGCGCTCGGAATGCTTGCTGCCGGCCCATACTTTCAATAGCGACCGCCGACAATCCGAGGTTGAGCTGTTCGGCGTCAAGTTGTCGCCGTAGGGACGACCATCGCTGATCTCCCCCTGCGCAGATCCGTACGAGCGCGTTTACGCATACGGCTCTCATAAAGGATGAGTGGCGTAGAAGCGAGCTTGAGGATAAGGGTGCAGGACTTTCGGGCGCGGTATCCACCGTTCGAACAACCGAGTGAGAGCCTGCCACCTTTGCGGGCACGCTGACCGCCGCGTGCGGGTGCCTGATACCGCAGCCGGTTGATGCGCTGCCTGAAGGTGCTCAGCCGTCGGATATTTCCGGGCACCGCGTGGTATTGGTAGTGCCACAAAGTGACCCAGCCCGGTGTCCTGTGCTTTGTACACCACACCCATGCCACCGGCGCCCAACTTCTCCAGGACGCGGTAGTGCGAGATGGTGGTGTCGATCATTGTGATCGGGGTTCAGCCATTGTAAGGCAACAGAACGTGATATGAATGTTCCAGAAAGGTGCCGCGGGCGCAGCACAAAACTATGACTTGAGTTCACACAGAGACCCTAAAAGCAAATCGCTTTTTATTTATACGAGGCCGGTCTAGCAATTCTGCTAGTTGCGTGGCTACCCTGCCTGGCATAGACTTTCGCCGAAAACAAGAAATTTGTGCCCGAAGCATCCGCGGATAGCGGCGTCCGACGCGAGGACGCGCGCGTTCGAAGGGTGTCTTATCGGCGCACGAAAAAGACAGAGGAATGGTCATGAACCGAAAGCTCTTGTTGTTATTCGTTGGAATCGCAGTTCTTTTGGCGATGGCGGCCTGCTCGTCGTCAAACAACACTTCAACCTCAAACAAGGCTCCAGGGACTGAGCAGGCTGTTGCCGACGCGGTTGACGTTTATGTCTACGGCTATCCGCTGGTCACCATGGACATGACGCGGCGGCAAATGACGAACGTGGCCGCTCCTGATGCAGGTCATGCACCGATGGGGCAGCTCGTTCGCATGCGCACATATCCTGCGGTTGACTATCACGCAGTCACTGCTCCCAACGCGGACACGCTCTACACGACAACATGGATTGATGTGTCCAATGAACCGTGGGTATTAAGTGTCCCCGACATGGGCGACCGCTATTACTTATTGCCGATGCTCAGGGCTGGACGGATGTCTTCCAGGTTCCCGGCAAGCGCACGACCGGCGGCAAGGCCGCGACCTACGCGATCACCGGTCCCAGTTGGAGCGGGACGCTGCCCGCGGGTGTAACGGAATACAAGTCGCCCACCGGGTTGGTCTGGTTGCTCGGCCGCATTTATTGCACCGGCACTCCTGCCGACTACGCGGCGGTGCACGCTCTGCAAGACAAGTTCTCGCTGGTTCCGCTCAGCTCTTACGGGAAGCCCTACACTCCCATGCCCGGCACCGTGGATAGCAGCTTCGACATGAAGACCGCTGTTCGAGATCAGGTGGACGCGCTGAGTGTAGACGACTACTTCAACTATCTCGCGCGGCTTATGAAGACCAACCCGCCCGCTGCGGCCGATGCTCCGATGGTCGAGAAGATGAAAGCGATCGGTATTGAGCCCGGTAAAGACTTCGATCCCAGCAAGCTGGGCGCGTTCGATCGCGAGGTGATCAAGACTGTACCCAAGCTGGCGCAGGTCAAGATCATGGAGTACTTCAAGAAGGCCGCTGAACCAGTAAACGGTTGGATGTACCTCACCAAGAACATTGGAGTCTACGGCACGGACTACGTGCAGAGGGCACTTGTCACTGCGATTGGCCTGGGCGCCAACCGGCCGCAGGATGCGATCTATCCGACCACACAAAAAGATGTTGACGGCCATGAGTACGACGGCGCCTCGAAGAAATATGTCGTTCACTTCAACAAAGGCGATATGCCGCCGGCGAACGGCTTCTGGTCGATCACGATGTACGACAAGGATTACTTCTTCGTCCCGAATCCACTGAACCGCTACACCCTGAGCGCGCGCAACAAGTTCATCACGAACCCTGACGGCTCGGTTGACTTGTACCTGCAAGCCGACTCACCGGGTAAGGCCAAGGAAGCGAACTGGCTGCCTGCCCCGAAGGCGCAGTTCATTCCCATGATGCGCCTGTACTGGCCAAAGGAGACCAATCCTTCGATTCTCGACGCTACCTGGAAGCCGCCAGCGATTGCACCGGCGTCGTAATTCAAGCAAGTGGGAAGATCCGCTCTCATTCGTCTGTCGGGAGTCTAATTTACTTACAGAGGAGCATTGCATGCCGAAGTCGACGTACAAAGCTGAACGTAGCCATTGACCGCGCTGGACACGACCACAAATCCACGACCCGTTTTCTTGCTCATGTCGTACAGCCGTCATCGCTACCTGGAGGTTGCGGGGCGTTACGAAGAGATATTCGCCGATGACATGATGAGCATGGACCCGGTTTATCACTTTCATCAGGCGGGAGTTGAAACCGTCCTGAAGGGAAGAGACAACGTAAAGAGCCTCTACAAGATGTGGGCGGAAACGAACCAGAGTATCTTCCTCGTGGAGCACGAGGAAGTTGCCGTAGCCGACCATTTCGTTGCATCCGTTGTAACGGGCTACCAGCAGGTCTCGGGGAAAAAGCTGAAGCAGGGCAAATTCCTGTCCCATCTTCCAAGCTCGGTTGCCCATCACCTTGTCGCCAAAACGCTCGGGAAAAAGCAGCATGAACCCAACGACAACGATGTGTTCCTTTACAAGACGATCAGGATGCAGATGATTTGGCCCTACGATGACCAAGGACGGCTGCTCGGTGAAGACGTGTGGGAACCGGAGTTTTCGCAATCTGAGCTGTATAAGCTGGATCCCGCGGACGTGCTCACAACAGAACAGTCGGCCAAGCTGCTCGAGCCTCTCATTTGACGAGATAGTTTTAGGCAGGAAGGCGACTGTGGTTTAGGACGCTGCACAGCTACGCGTTCTGCGTACATGTTCGCGACGCAAATCTCATAATGGGCAGCTCGCGAGGGCTGCCCACTTTTCTCGCGCCTTATTCACGTGCGACTTCACTGGTTGGTGCTGACATTCATCGCGGCGACGCTCACACCACTGAGGGCGCAAGACCTCGCACCAAGGGCCCTATGTAGTCACGGCAAAGGACAACAATGCCTTGACGACCCGAGTGTTCCGAGATGGGGTTCGCGTAACAATCGTTCGCTGCCACTTGGTCGTATAGTCGGCATGTCGGACAAGTGAATCGGGAGACACTCAAATCTCGGCGTAGGGCGTTATATGTCAAGTTGAGTTGACGCCGGCTGACGCGAGCCAGTCCCCCGGCATGCCGTCACTCGTGATCTGAAACAGATATCGGGGTTGTGAGGGCTATTGATGTTACGACAGTGATCGTACCCCCAATGTTGTATCCTTACGTCGCAATCCAGGTGCCGATTGGGTTCTCACAATGGCTGACTCCCATCGCGTCAAGCATACTCGTGCACACTGGCGGGACGAGTGGCATAGAGTCATTTTCAGACATGACACACCCGCTGGCCGGCTCTTTGACGTTGTTCTACTCACCGTCATTTTGCTGAGCGTGCTCAGCGTGATCTTAGAGAGTGTGCCTTCGCTCGCTGGCGCCTATGGCTCCTATTTCAAGGCTGTGGAATGGGTGTTCACAGGACTGTTTACTGTCGAATATGCGGCTCGACTGATTTCCGCGAAGAATACCAAACGTTACGCTACCAGCTTTTTCGGCATCGTAGACCTGCTCGCGATAGCACCGATCTACTTGAGTCTCTTCTTCGCGGTCGAACACTCTTTTGCGGTCGTGCGTTCTCTACGTTTGCTCCGGGTTTTTCGGATTTTGAAGCTATCCGAATACGTAGGTGAGGCGACGCATCTGCAGGTTGCCCTGAAGGCGAGCGTTCGCAAGATAACGGTCTTCCTCTTTGCTGTCCTAACTATCGTCATCATTGTAGGTGCATTGATGTATCAGCTTGAGGGAGAAGCAAACGGCTTTACGAGTATTCCGACGGCCATGTATTGGGCAGTTGTTACAGTGACTACGGTCGGTTACGGAGACATCTCGCCTAAGACCGTAGCTGGGCGCATTCTAGCTTCAATCCTGATGTTCATCGGCTACGGCATTATCGCCGTACCCACCGGGATTGTCACCTTTGAGTTTGCTCGGGCCTCAACAGCCGACCCAGCCCGACTCTGTTCAGCATGTGGCTTGGCGGCCCACGACCGGGACGCAATATTTTGTAAACGCTGTGGGGTGCAACTCTGACGGCACAGTCATTTGTCGAGAACAGGTGGTCAAGCGGCGGCGTGGATAAGCCATGTCGTTGATGGTGATGGAATCACCGCTGACGCTGGGCGGATAGCGATGGGGCGGCGCAATGCCGAGTCTCTTGCAATTGCGTTCAAACGCGGCGATGGCTTCCGCCTTGGTCGGATACCACCGCACGGACTCCACCTGCGTGCTGTGGACGCGGTACTGCACGCGCCACACGATATCACTGCGGATAGGCGTGCTAAGGAGTTAACCGCTATGCATTCCCGTGCTTACGGAAGTGTTCACGGTAGGCGTCGAATGTCGGTACCGCCTGGTTAAACGATGCCACAACCTCAGCTCTGACCTGCTGCTCGTGCGCCTCGCTCGGGTGGTTGTTGGCCCACTGAATCGCTCTTGACATTTGGCTTACGTGACGGCGCATTGCAGTGTACGCAGCGGTGAGCAAACGGTCGCATTCATGGCAGATAAGGATAGGCGTTTGTTCTTTAGTAGCTGTTGGAGAGTCCATTATGTGGCGCACCTTAGTGTTCAGAAAATTGTAATCAGCTTGCCCGCGCTACTACTGCATGTCAATGACACCGACGTGGGACGTCCCTCCACCCGAAAAACAGGTGCGCGCCGTTCCCGTGGCGGAAGCCGATGCGAGGCCAACAAAAATGGCCCCGCAGAACGGTGGAACTGCAGGCCATAGGCGTCTTCAGGCTGTCCTGCCAATCGCACGTGCCCATTGAAAGATAACTATGCGACGAAGCCGGTGTCATTGCCCACGGGCAATCTCCAGTGCCCCTCTAGGTGTATCGAACAGTTCGCGGGCCTTTGCGGCTGAAATTCGATTGTTCAACTATCGCGGTAGTGGTAGGATCTGGCAAACCGAAAGCCACACCACCCACGTGGCCCTTCCTGGAGGATCCCCGCGCACCCTTCCCCGCACCAGTTGATGCGCGGGTCATTTATGGCTTCTGTGGCCGCCCCGCTGAAACCAATGAGTACAGCACCGGTAATGAGGACAGAATAAAGCCGCCATCCTCCCCGAAGTGGCGGCATTATCAGCCTGCGGCCCCAAACCGAGGGACGCAGACACTCCTTCTGTACTCCGAAATCGTCGTGACGAACCAAAGCTACTACCATCCCTCACAGGTGGTAGTCCACGTTCGCGCCCTGCCGTCCGGCGGAAAGACAGGGCAAAACCCCTGCACCGAAAACAGGTGCGCCCGCCCGGACAACGGATTAATTATGAAATTGATGTTTCGCAGGTGATCCTATCCGAATGTTGTATCCTTACGTCGCAATCCGGCTGCCGCACACACGAGATAGCTGCGTTGACAACTTCCCCAAAGCGTAATTTATCGCTACTTCCTGACTGGTTGGTCCGCTATCGCAGCGACTGGTTAAAGCCCGACGTAATTGCCGGCTTGACCACTGCTGCCGTGGTCATTCCCAAGGCTATGGCCTACGGCACCATCGCCGGTCTTCCGGTACAAGTCGGCCTGTACACGGCGTTCCTGCCGATGGTGATCTACGCTGTACTGGGCGCGTCGCGAGTGCTCAGCGTCAGCACGACAACCACAATTGCCATACTGACAGCCGCCGAACTTGGCGAGGCTGTCCCGAACGGAGATCCTGCCGGTCTACTGACGGCGTCCGCTTGTTTGACTCTGCTTGTGGGAGCGATCCTGATCATTGCTTCATTGTTGCGGCTGGGCTTTGTGGCCAACTTCATCTCTGAGCCTGTCCTGGTCGGTTTCAAAGCAGGCATCGGTGTGGTCATAGTTCTGGACCAGATTCCAAAGATTCTGGGCGTCCATTTCTCCCGTGGCACATTTCTCCAAAATCTCCTGTCGACTATCAGGAGCATTCCTCATACATCTTGGGCAACGTTAGCTGTTGGCGTCACCATGATCGTGCTGCTGGTTGCGTTTGAGCACTTTGCACCACGAGCACCTGCCCCGCTTATCGCGGTTGCTTTCGGAATTGCTGGCGCTTACTTGCTCAATTTACAGGCACGAGGTGTCGAGTTGGTCGGACACATCCCGCAAGGTTTGCCGAGGTTCACCGTGCCTGCCTTTTCGCTTATGCGACAGCTTTGGCCCGGCGCACTCGGTATCGCTCTAATGAGTTTCACGGAAACCGTAGCGGCGGGACGTGCTTTCGCAAAGAGCGATGAGCCTTCCCCACAGGCAAATCGCGAGTTGTTGGCTACCGGTGCTGCGAATGTGGGCGGAGCCTTCTTTGGCGCCATGCCCGGAGGCGGAGGCACCAGCCAAACGGCAGTTAACCGTCTTGCGGGGGCAAAAACACAGATCTCAGAACTTGTGACCGCAGCAATGACTCTCCTGACTATGTTACTGCTGGCACCACTCATCGGCCTGATGCCCCAAGCAACCCTTGCGGCCGTCGTCATTGTGTATTCGCTTGGCCTCATCAAACCCAAGGAATTCAGCGAGATTCTTCAAATTCGCCGTACCGAATTCATCTGGGCGTTAGTAGCACTCTCGGGCGTCGTGCTGTTGGGCACGCTGAAAGGCATCATCGTCGCGATCATCGTTTGCTTAATAGCCCTCGCCTACCAAGTGGCGGACCCACCAGTCTATGTTCTGGCGCGGATGCCGGGCACGAACGTATTTCGCCCGAGATCAAAGGAGCATCCTGACGACGAGACCTTTCCGGGCCTATTGATGGTCCGGGTGGAAGGCCGAATTTTCTTTGCCAATGCAGAGCAGATCGGTCATAAGCTCCAGAAACTCGTGGACGAAACGCAACCAAAGGTTGTTGCGCTCCACATGCGAGGTGTGCCCGATCTCGAATTTACAGCTCTCAAAATGTTGGCTGTTGCGGAAAAACGGAATCGCGAACGTGGTGTTCGCCTTTGGTTGGTGGGCGCTAACCCCGAAGTGCTGGAGATGATCCGGCGTTCGCCGCTGGCCGAGGGGCTCGGTCCCGATGCTATGCATTTCAATCTAGAAATTGCGGTTGGCAAATACATCGAAGGATTGCGCACTCAGCGGAACGCTCCTGAGTGAGTTGGGAGACTGATTATGAGCAAGATTCGTTTTCTTTGTGTCACAGTGCTGTGGCTAACGGCAGGCCGGCGGTAGGTCAGGACGTCCGCTATAACTTCGATAAGGCGGCCGACTTTTTCGAAGTTCAAGACGTATGTGTGGGTCACAATCAAGAATGCAGCGCCGGTTGATGACCTTACCGACAAGCAGATCAAGTCGGCATTGGATACAGCGCTGGCACAGAAAGGTCTTACCAAGGTCGAGGGCGAAAACGCCGATCTTTTCATCGGTTAACAAGTGGCTGTCGGAAGCCAACAACAACTTACTGTATTGCAGTAGCGGCTGGGGCTACGGCCCAGGCTTTGGTACGGTGGCGGATGGTATGGGCCGAGTGGCGGGATCGCAACTGGACAAACGTCGACAATCTACACCGGCCAACTCGATGTGAACATTTACGACGCTGCGAAGCAAGAATTGGTTTGGCGAGGCCTAGCAAGGCCGCCACGAGCGGTCCGCTGCTCGGCCAGGCGACACCGGCGAGTAGTGAGTTGTGGCCAGGCGTAATAGAAGTTCCCTAACTTGCTGGTCCTGTCGAAGACATATTCGTTGGTGAGTGGGGCTTCGATCTTATTCTTAACGCTCAGCGTTACTTCCTGGTTCTCATCCCCCGAGTGATATTGTGAGCGCAACCATCAACGCGCCCAGTCCGACCATCGAAAATGCCCAGCGCCAGGGACGATGTTCGGCATAGCGGCCATAGGCGTACCCCAGCCCGAACAACATCGTAACTGCCAACCAATTCGAAATGCGCAGCGCCAGCCTCGAATTCTCAATCACCATAAAGGGAATCGTTGGCGGGAGGGTGGAGAGAAAGACCAGCAGCATGTTGCCGACGGCACCCCGCCAGTCGTCACGCTTCAGTTGTGGTTTGTCAGGTGGCTCGGGTAGTTGGTTCAACCTCCGGCGCAGCTCTTCGAATTCCGCTTCCCCCATCACCGATACTACGGTTGGAGGCAAGGCGTCGGCCATCACATGATGTGCCTGCTGCAGGTCCGTGGCCCGACGCAAGGCGCGCAAAATGGCGAGATTGCGCCCACGCTCGCTGAGACAGCTCATGAGGTAGAAGATTCCGTCGATGATTCCCCAGGCCGCGTTGCAGCCCAGCGCGCCCACCAGCATTTGGCGCAATTCAATCCGGTCCGAATTGGCCACGCTGAACGAGCAGGTGAAGGTGAGCACCATTATCAGCCCGAATAGCACCTCCGCAATGCGCTCGGGAGGCTCAAGTACGCGCTTGAAGGTTTTATCTGGGTCCTCCGCGGATGGGGATGGCTGGATGGCCGCATTGATCAACTCGTCAGCCATGGATGCCCCTCGCGTGACGGCGGATCGCGAGAGTTGCGTCGGCTAGGCGCCGTTCACACCCTGGGCAGATAGGAGTCGGCATAGGCTATACGGAGCAGACCACAACCGCAACCGCAGCCTAACATGGAAGGCAGAATCGTAGCAGCAAGCAAATTGAGAGAGTACTTGAAACAACTCATTGATCACGACCACGCTGCTTCAGCAAGATAACGCAGTCACGCACCGAGCGTCTGTGTTGTAAACAGGCATCTCTCCGAGTAGACGGGTGTCCGAAGGGCTGCAGGTTTCACTTGGCTGTGTCCGCCGTTTCCAGCTTCGTGGCCCGTTTAGGTTCACCCTGGCGCCCACGAACATCTCCTCCTCACGGACCCCGCCGTGCAGATTTCCCGCAGCAGGTTCTTCAAACGCAACTCACTGCTTCAGTCCTGGGGTGGCAGATCCGAGGAAGTAACAGAGGATACCGCCGTACGAGAGCATTGTATTGCGCCCACGTCAGCCGCGACGCACGCGTTCGGCGATTGAGTCAGTAGTGCCAGAGTCGACAGGTGCCGCGATAGAACTTCCGAAGGCACAGAGAGTTCGTCGGGCGCCCGTAGTACTGGTAGTGGCCCCGGAGCTTGGAATCGAGGGTCTTCTGCTGCTCTTCCACCGGCTGGGGCGATCTTTCTCTCGACCCCCGCCTGATATTCCTCATACCTGACGCCGTCCACCCCTGCGTTGGCCTGTTTGCGTAGACCTCGGAATGCCGCATACAACGCCTCGCGCGTGATCAAGTGAGCGGTCGAGAAGAACTGTCGCTTCCGATCGTCCTTGGCGAGTTCAGCTTAGTCTGTCAAGTTTTGGGGACATAGTGATTCGAGTTCTGCGTCTCGGAAAGCGCCAGCATGCCGATGCGATGGACGAGTAAATCGCCATCGCCGCAGGTATTGTGATCGTCGAGGTGAGTCCGTGGAACAACCGGACTTCTAGGCGGGGAAAAGCCAGGCCAAGAACGACAGCCCCGACGGCATAAGACGGAGGGCTAACCCATGTGTTGTAGCGCGACGGAGCCTTCATGGATCGGAGCTCCCTTCTTGCCTTGGTGAAGACGGCGTGGATTTTATAACAACCTGTGCTGGACGGCTTCGAGTCCCGAGAAATGGCAATTTTGCTGTAGATTGTCCAGCTGGAGGCACCATGGAACGAACATACGACCGAAATCCCCATTTGCGCGGCCCTCTCTGGGCAGCGAACTGCGAGGGTGGCGATATGCCTTCAAAGCGAAATAGTCGCCTGCTCGTCATAAAACGTGAAGCAAGGAAACTCGCGCCTTCGGTGTTTACGCTGATTCTTTGTTGCAGTCTGCCGATCTTCTGTCGCGCTCAGTCCGCCCCAGCTCGTTCAGTGCCTTCCCAATCGCCAAAGTCTCTAGGTGAACAACTGCGACATCCCGAGGGTAAGGAAATACACATCTTTTATATTCACGGTATTGGATCCGACGGCCCCAAGGATCGGGACTCGCGGGCGCTTAGAAAGAGCATTTGCGAATATTTGAAGGACTGCATAACCCCTGAGGGCGTTGCAATTGGCGAGTGGGACTACGCTGACCGGGATGAGTTTCAACTCGACGCGTCAGTTCCGGCCTTGGAGTACATGGACGACCCGATTTGGAAGAGTCAGGAAGAATGGCACGCGGCTGCTCCCTATGCCGTTCACTTTCAACTTGCTCGCTCGAATGGTCCAACCTTGTACGTAGACGAGTTGAATTGGTGGCCGCTGACTTTTTCGCTCAAATGCCGTCAGCTCATCGCCGGTGATGCTTCCTTTGTCGCTCCAAACAAAGCAAGAATTGATACCTGCTCCACTCGGGAGCCGAATGCCGGCGTTCCGCACCGATTCAATTCGTACGACTGGATATCTACGGATGAGGCCGCGCGTCTTCGGCAGCTCCCCGCGCGCGGCGCCAAGCTTAACCGACAGTTGAAGAGCGATTTGATGGACTGGTCATTCTCGGACGCGGTAATGGCACTTGGTCCGCTCCGACTCTATGTTCTCGATGGGATCCGCCAATTAATTCTGAAATCACTTGCGGATGCATCCTCCGGTTCCCACGCTGACGCAACCGGAGCTCGGGCAAACCAGGAATTCGTGATCGTATCCCACAGCCTGGGCAGCTATTTGATCTTCTCGGCCCTCGATATGGATCAAATGAGTGACAAAACGGCTACTGCGGAGCAAACCCGAAACGACCTTCAGGAGATATTGAAGCGCACCTCGTTGGTGGTCTTTTTCGCGAATCAACTGCGATTGTTGGAATTCGGCGGTTTGGACGGCCCTTCGGAAAGAAATATCGCGACACATCTCAAGGACTGGAGCAAGGTTCGTTGCGAGTATCTCACGTCCCTCCCCGGCGCGTTGCAAGAATGCACGCCTCCACGAATCGTTGCATTGAACGATCCGAGTGACCTGCTTACGTGGACAGTTCCCCCACTCGGTGGCATTGATGTTGAGAACTACAGCGTCAGAAACTCTGCGCGCTGGTTATGGTTGTTTGAGAACCCGACCTCGGCTCATAGCAACTACGCGACAGACAAGCGAGCGATCAAAGAAATGCTCACATCGAGCTCTGACAAGAAATGAGCGCAGTAAGGAAGTTTTTGGAAAGCCTGTAAGTATTGCTTCTTAATCACCAAAAATCACCAACGTGCTGTCCGAGGTGCGCAGACGTTAGAAGTTGTGAACCGAAAGGAATGTGCATGCGAAGCCGATCACCGGCTTTACCGCGGATCAGGCTTCTGCAGTCGCTGCCTATGTGAAGACCCTGAGTAGCCAGCATTGTTGTTCTAAAGTTGAGCGCCGGCCCCTGTGGCCGGCTCTTTGCTGCCAGTAGGAATCTTGAGTGCGAGGCCTCGAATTATTCCACCCAATCTGCATTAAGGAATTCTACGACCTGCCGGGCCGCATCGTTTTTCCGCGTAAGTACGGAAACACATTGCGGTTGTAGATCGCAAGAATTGCTTGGCCCGCTTGATGAATGGGCCACCCTGTTTACCGCGTTCGCTACGCGACGGGGAGATCGGGCGGTGTTTTGGAGAATTTAACCGAAATTATCACAACGAATCCCTACCATGCTCGCTAATACAGCTTTGGTTGTACGAAAGTGAGCCACGGTTAGACAGTGCGTAGCACCCGCTCTGCCCGGGACGATTATTTTGAACTCTGGTTCCGATGCTCCGCTTCTGATTCCTCCTTCGCTTCACGCCCCGAACCGCTCGCCTTGGTGATTGCCAGGTGTCCAGCGGATGCTCATGCTCATACCGTTCAATGGACATGCGACCGTCAAACCACACCCAGATCATGGGATAAGGGTCGGGATCGAAGATCACCGCGTAGATGTGCCACACGATGGTGGCCAAAGTCGCCACCGCTTCATACCATTGGATGGTAATGGCAATATCCAACCACCATAAATGTCGGCCCACGAACCCTTTGAACCACACCCCATCAGGGCGGTGGCGGCCATGACAAACACTCCCCAGACCAGTGCCCAGTATTCGGCCTTCTCGGCATACGAGAAGCGGCGGAACATCGGCCGCTTTTCGCTGAGTCCCAGATCGTAAAGCATCGCGTCGCGAACGTCGGTAACGTCCTTCCAGTCGGGCGTCTTTAATAAGCCGATGTCCGTCCGAATTCGTCGAGATGTACCAGATATGGATCATGCTAACCGCGATCAGCACGACGCCGGCGATGCGATGCAGCAGGCTCCTCACGAAGCCATAGGTTCCGTTCGTTGATGGGCTTCGCGAACGCGGCATCGAGCCGTGCTTTTTCCTGCCTAGACGTCCTTTCAGCTTTCTTTCAGAAAAAGTCAAGTTTCGTTCAAGGACTCTCAGGCCCATTCGACCGTAATCTCACACCAGGTCGCGGGGGCACGATGCCCGTTGCGAACGAGGAGGAGAGAAATGTTGAAGAGAGTTGCTGTTTTCGTATATGGAGTCGCCTCCTATGGCGTCTTCTTTGCCACCTTTCTTTACGCCGTCGGGTTTATCGGAAACCTGGTGGTTCCCAAAACGATGGATTCACCGGCACGAACACCGTTCCCGTACGCACTCGGAATCGACGTGCTACTGCTCGGCATCTTCGCCGCACAACACAGTGTGATGGCACGGCCCTGGTTCAAGCGGGCCTGGACGCGCGTTGTCCCGGAACCCGCGGAGCGCAGCACGTATGTTCTGTTATCGAGCCTGGCTTTGATCGCCTTGTTCGCTTACTGGCAGCCCTTAGGCGGAACGGCGTGGAACATCGAGAATCAGACGGCCCGTTTGGTCATGTATCAGTTGTTCGGGCTGGGATTTGGCGTCGTGCTGATGGCCACATTCCTGATCAACCATTTCGACTTGTTTGGATTGCGGCAGGTATGGCTCTATCTGATCGGCAGGCCATACACGCACCTGAGCTTCCGCACGCCACTGTTTTACAAGTATGTGCGGCATCCTCTTTATGTCGGATGGATGATGGCGTTCTGGTTCACTCCGACCATGTCGGGCGCGCATTTGTTGTTCGCCATTGTGACAACCGCGTACATGTTGGCAGCGATTCGTTGGGAAGAGCACGACCTGATCGCGGTGTTCGGCGAAAAGTACGCACGTTATCGCGAGAGCGTTCCGATGCTGGTGCCCATCGGTTCCGCCAAGCCAAGAGAGAGCGCTGACGTACATCAACCCGCTGCGAAGGAAGCAGCCTAGGAGGATCACCATGTCACAGATCTCGACGACAGCTCGCGAAAGGATCCAGGCGCAGGGGTTCTGTGGCTTGAGCGATGCCACATACGCGCAGATCAATTACCCCTTGCGCCTGTCCCCCGCCATCATGATGGTGTGGGTAGCAGTGGGGACGGTACTGGCCTCGGCTCAGATATTGTGGGCCTTGGTGCCGTTCACAGCGCTGGGTGCAATTTTGACGGGGCATCCATTTGATGTCCTGTACAACCAGGGGCTGAGTTACCTGATGGGTGCGCCGAAACTGCCGCGTTATGGGTTTCGGCGACGCTTCGCCTTCGCGGTCGCGACGACCATGACGGCGCTGGCCGCATGGGCATTCCAAGCCGGCGTGCCTTTGCTCGGCTACATCGTCGGAGGGGCAATCGTGGCCTCTACTTGCTTGCAGGTGATTACGGGCATCTGCGGCCCGGCCGTCCTAGCAGCTAGGCTGTTCGGGAAGGTCGTGTGTGAGGAACCTGAGCGGTATGTTCGACTCGAACCGACCGAGAGGGCTGACGATTGCAGTCGGTCGTCAGTCCTGAGACGGTCGATCAGAGGATTCCGAACGGTTCGACCGAAATGTGAGGCTGACAATGCCGCGTGATTACATGATGGGAGCGGACGAGCGAGCCGCCCTGCTAGCTTGCTGCTGTGGATGGCTCGACTGCGACATGCCCGTTGGGCCAGCCAAGGAAACGGGAGAACTCGTCAACAAAGATTTGCCAGGCGGGCTCGCCGGGGACAACCTCATGACTGCGGCTGGGGAGTTCCACGTAGCGGGCGCCACGGATTCGCGAGGCGATAAGGCGTCCTTCGCTGGCGGGAACGACGGCCTCGTCGCGCGAGTGAATGACGAGAGTGGGGCAGGAGACCTTGGGTAAGAGGTCGGTGATGTCGATCTTGGGGAACTCGGCCATCATGAGCGCGGCGTTATCGGGTGAAGACGTGATGCGCTGAAATTCGTTCATCCATTCCGACTCCTCGGGGCTGGCGTCTGGGCGGAAGAGAGTCGTCCAGAGCTGCCGGAAGGCAGGATTGTCGCGGCCCCAACCGAGGCGGATGAGAGTCAGCATGGCATTGAACTGCTCGGTCATCATGCTGCCGGGAGGAGGCCATCCTCGGGCAAACGCCCCAACGAGGATGAGCTTCGTTACCCGCTCTGGATGGCGAGCTGCATAGGCCGCGCCGATAGGTCCGCCCTGGCAACTGCCCACTAGCGCGAACTTGTCAAAACCGACCAACGAGATGAGTTCCTCGAAGTCGGAGAGCGAGCGCTCAAAGGAAAAGTCATCGACATTCCAGTCGGACAGGCCACTGCCACGCTGGTCATAGCGCAGAAGAGTGTTGTGGCTCATGATGTGCGAAAACCAGTGCCGGCGATACGGATTCTTCCACTCAAAGTCGAGGTGGTTGAGCCAATCGATGGCACGCACCAGGGGGGGCCCGCTTCCGCCGATGGTGTAGGCAAGTCGCACACCGTCGCCGGTTGTGAAGAACTGGATTTCCTGCCCAGATGGCGAGTCAGCGGCTGGAGGAGGTACGACCGTCTGTGCGGCGGGAGGGCCGGAGATTTGCTGCACGTTGGCAACAAAGCGATAGCCCTGCCGCGGCACGGTCTCGATGAACTTCTGGCCGTTGGAGCCGTCTTGTAAGGCGCTGCGGAGCTTGGAAATGTTGTGGTCGAGATTGTTGTCTTCAACGACGCTATCAGGCCAGAGCCGTCGCATCAGCTCATCTTTACGGAGGAGGCGCCCGTGGTTTTCGACAAGGAGGCAGAGGGTGTCGAAGACCTTAGCACGAAGCGGAACTAGTTCGCCCGAACGCAACAAGCGGCGTTCCGCGACATCCAGTTGGAACGATTCGAAACGAAAAACCACAACCCACCTTCACAAAACGGCGGACCGATCCTCAGGCTGCGGCCCTGAATGAGCCAGTCCCCACGAGCAGATTATATCTGGTCGTCGCTGCACCCCCAGATGTCGGAGAATCTTCTTCGTGGGTCCTGCGTTTTCAGCCTGCGACCTCGACCGGAAGATGGTCCGGAAGTTGTCCCGAAGCCTGGTTATAGGAAAGTTCGCCAGATCGGTACTGATAGGACGCCCATGTGTCTATGCATCAAGCGTGGAGTCAGTCCCGTCGGGGGCAAAATCACTTAAGCGAGAAGTCGGCCACTCGCGGAAGGGCCCGGTCATCCCAAACTCCCGATGCCGACTTCGGGGAAACCTGCAATTTGGAGTACCGCGTGTTATTTCGGTGTTGCCCGTTGTCTACCAAGTAAGAGCATCCCCAAGAACTTGTCTCGGATACTGCCTCGGTTGTCAGTCGCAGGTGCGGCAAGAGTCACTGATAGACTATCGGCGCAAGTCTGAAGATTGTCTTGGCACCTGGGCGCTGACCCGAGTCGCCAGGGAGTTTCCACGTGAGCATGTAAGCAAGCACCCGGCAGCTGGGTGACGTCTCCATCGTCGACTTGAGTGGACAAATCAAACTAGGCGAAGGCAGCACCGTGTTGCGGGATACGGTCAAAGACCTGCTCGCCAAGCGCGATCGCCAGTGATCCTACCCCAATGTTGTATCCTTACGTCGCAATCCGCTGCTGATTGGTGAGGCGCTGCTCATTGGCGCCCATGATCGCGAGCCACAGCATCGTGACCACCTCTCCCAACACAACAGGTTGAGTGATGGTATAGACCGTGTCCTCATACGCTGGAAGGAAGAAGCCAGTAAAGCTCAACACCAACCATGCGAAGCAAGCCAGCATCAGCCAGATGCCGAGGAAGCGGGGTAGAAAGCGCGATCGATACACCAGCAGACCAAATGGGAGGAGCCACAGCCCCCAGAAGATCATGTTGGCCAGGTCAAGCTGGTGATGCAGGTTGAGGGACAGCCTGACGAAAGCGTCACGCTGCGTTTTGTCGAACACGGAAAGGAAATCGTCGCCACGCGCGAACCACAGGGCAGCCGTGTCAGTCACTGTGTTAACGAAGAATACGGGCACCTGCATTAGGCTGCCCAGGATCACCATAAGTATAGCCAGGCCCTCGTCCACCCCTTTGAGCAACCGATAAAGAGCCAGCGGAACGAAGAGCCAGAGGACTCCGCCGAGCAGTTGGCTGACTAAGCCCAAGCGGAAGAGGGATTCATGGGCCGCAATGTTGTTGGCCGTCGCTGCCACGTTCCCGTGTACGAACAGTGCTTTGGGAATGTAGCCGAGACGTAGGAAACCAACCACCGAGGCCAGAACGTATAGGAGCCCTGCGACTCTGGCGTTCTTGCTGAGTGAGGTCATACCAGCGCCTCCCGATGAATGTGAAAGTTCCGGCAGTCTACTGTTGCATCCGATTGTTGTAAAAGGGGCGATTACGCCACCAATAGCAGGATACTGGTGTGACGCTCTATCGGAG
>Ga0306926_10001278_pt1 | contig 24786 bp, 13 predicted proteins | sample flu12Cox44000178_FD_203759 | JGI IMG/M metagenome (GOLD analysis project Ga0306926, IMG submission 203759) | Lab enrichment of tropical soil microbial communities from Luquillo Experimental Forest, Puerto Rico - flux8day.12C.oxic.44.000.178 (v2)... | ecosystem: Environmental > Terrestrial >...
GGCGGTTGTGGCGCGTGGGCGGAATCGCGATCGGCACGCGCCGCACGATCCGGAGTCCGTAGGCCTCGAGGCCCACCACTTTGCGCGGATTGTTGGTCAGCAGCTCGATCTCGCGCAGCCCGAGATCGACCAGGATCTGCGCCCCGATGCCGTAGTCGCGCAGGTCGGCCGGGAAGCCCAGCTCGACGTTGGCCTCGACGGTGTCGAGTCCGCGATCCTGGAGCGCGTAGGCCTTGAGCTTGTTGGCGAGCCCGATGCCGCGGCCCTCCTGGCGCAGGTACAGGAACACGCCCCGCCCGCGCCGCGCGATGGCGCGCAGCGCGGCGTGCATCTGCGGGCCGCAGTCGCAGCGCTGCGACCCGAATACGTCGCCGGTCAGGCACTGGGAGTGCACCCGCACCAGCACCGGGCCCGCTCCGCGCACCCGGCCGTGGACCAGCGCCACGTGATGGTCGCCCTCCAGCACGCACTGGTAGAGATGGAGCTGGAAGTCGCCCTCGGGGATCGGGAGCGGCACCGAGACCACGCGCCGCACCAGCACCTCACGCTGCCTTCGCCAGGCGATCAGGTCCCGGATGGTCAGGATCCCGAGCCGGTGGCGGCGCGCGAAGCGCTGCAGCTCGGGCAGGCGCGCCATGCGCCCGTCTTCCGACAGCACCTCACACAGCGCGCCGACCTCGGTGAGCCCGGCGAGCGCGCACAGATCGGGCACCGCCTCGCTGTGGCCGGCGCGGCGCAGCACCCCGCCCGGCACGCCGCGCAGCGGGAAGATGTGGCCGGGGCGCACCAGCGACTCGGGACGCGCGTGCGGGTCGGCCAGCACGCGCAGCGTGCGCGCGCGATCGAAGGCCGAGGTCCCGGTGGTGGTGCCCTCGCGCGCGTCGACCGACTCCGTGAACGGGGTCCCGAAGCGCGCGGTGTTGCGCTCGACCATGAGCCGCAGCCCGAGGCGGTCGGCGTGCGCCGGCGTCATGGGAGCGCACAGGATGCCGCGCCCGTGCTTGACCGCGAAGTTGACCATCGCCGGCGTGGTCTTCTCGGCCGCCCACACGATGTCGCCCTCGTTCTCGCGCAGCGCGTCGTCGACCACGATGATCATGCGGCCGGCGCGGATGCGGCGCACCGCTTCCTCGACGGTGAGGAACACGCCGCCGCGCACCGGACCGCGCGCTTCTCGGCGACCGCGCGTGGCGGCCCGCGCCGCACCGCGCGGCGCGCGGCGCGCACGGCCCCGCGCCGGCGCGCGCGCGCCGTTGCCGGCGCTCATGACGCCCTCCGCGCCGGCCCCGGCTCCTCGAGCAGGCGCGCCAGGTAGCGCGCCAGCAGGTCGACCTCGAGGTTGACCCGGCGCCCCGGCTGGTAGTCGCCGGCCACGGTCGCGGCGAGGGTGTGCGGGATGTAGGCGATCTCGCAGCCGGTGCGGTCGCACGCCGCGATGGTGAGGCTCACGCCATCGACCGCGAGCGAGCCCTTCTCGGCCACGAACCGCAGCAGCGGCGCGGGCAGCTCGAACGCGACGCGCCGCCCCTCGCCCTCGGCGCTCACCGCGCGCACCGTGCCCACGCCATCGATGTGACCCTGGACCAGATGCCCGCCGAGCCGCTGGTCGAGCCGCAGCGGCCGCTCCAGGTTGATGCGGGCGCCGGGTCGCCAGTCGCCGAGCGTGGTGCGGCGCAACGTCTCGGGCACCGCCTCGACCGCCACGCGCCGGGGCTCGACCGCGACCAGGGTCAGGCAGCACCCATCGAGCGCCAGGCTGTCGCCGATCCGCGCGCCCTCGAGCACGCGCGCGCCGGCGATCCACAGGCGCCGGCCGCCGGGACGATCCTCGATCCCCGCCACCGTCCCGGTCTCCTCGATCAGGCCGGTGAACATTCAGCCCTCCCCCGCGGCCCGAAGTCGACCACCACCAGTCCGTCCCCACCCAGCTCCGCGCGCGCCATCACCGTGCCGCGCAGCGCGCGCTCCAGACGCCGCCGCCCCAGCGGACCGCACCACGACAGGCCCTCGCCGCCCATCACCATGGGCGCGGTGGCGAGCGCCAGGCGGTCGACCACGCCGGCGCGCAGCCACGAGGTGCCGAGGTGGGCGCCGCCCTCGACCAGCACCTCGTGGCAGCCCTCGGCGGCGAGGCGGCGCAGCAGCGCCCGCGGCGACACCGCGCCGCCGGGCGCCGGGACGCTCAGCACCCGCACACCGCGCGCTTCGAGCGCGCGCCGCCGCGCCGCCGGGGCGGCGGGGCCGCACGCCACCACGGTGCCGCGCGCGAGCGGGGCGCGGAACAGCCGGCGGGCGAGCGGAAGCCTGAGGCGGGCGTCGCACACCAGGCGCAGCGGCTGGATCTTCACCCCCGGCAGGCGCGCGGTGAGGCGCGGGTCGTCGGCCGCCACGGTGCCGGCGCCCACCACCACCACGTCGGCGCGGGCGCGCAGCGTGTGCGCGAAGCGTCGCGCCATCGTCGAGGTGATCCAGCGCGAGCGCCCGCCCGCGTCGGCGATCTTGCCATCGAGCGTGGCGGCGATCTTCCAGGTGACGCGCGGGCGGCGTTTCGCGTACACGCTGCGGTAGCCGCCCAGCTGCTCGGCGACCTCGGCGCCCAGCAGCCCGACCTCGACCGCGATGCCCGCCCGCCGCAGGCGCGCGAGCCCGCGCCCGTCGACGATCGGGTTGGGGTCGCGCAGCGCCACCACGCAGCGCCGGATGCCGGCGCGGATCAGGGCATCGACGCACGGCGGGGTGCGACCGGTATGGGCGCAGGGCTCGAGGGTCACGAACATGGTGGCGCCGCGCGCGCGCCTCCCGGCGCGGTCGAGCGCCATGACCTCGGCGTGCCGGTCGCCGAGCCGCGCATGCCAGCCTTCACCGACGATCCGCCCGCCCCGCACCACCACCGCGCCGACGATCGGATTGGGCCGGGTGCGGCCGCGGCCGCGTTCGGCCAGATCGATCGCGCGCCGCATCAGCCCCGCTTCAGAACCACGCCCTGCTCGGACCATGTCCCCCCGGAAACGCGAAGCCCCGCGGTCGAATCGCCACGGGGCTCGAGGATCGGGCGGCTCATCCGGGCATGGACGTGCCACCTCCTTCTTCCATCCCGACTGTCACGGTCGGCCCCGGAATCGCACCGGATCTGCGTCGGCGTCCGCCTGATTCGAGCCCGTCTCCGGCTCCTCGAGCCGGAGGGCGAACGCTCCCGCTCGCGGGCTATACCGCCGGTGGGGACTTCTCACCCCGCCCCGAAGGAGCTTCTGAGCCGGCGAGGTTAGCGGCGGCGCGTGAGGGTGTCAAAAGCGCGGGCACGGCTCCGGGAGCCGCTCGAGCTAGTAGAGCAGGCTCAGCCGCGCCGAGAGGATGGTCCAGTTCTCGCCCTGCACGAAGCCCACGCGGCCGCCCAACTGGAGGCCGACGCGCACCGGCGAGGGCTTGCCCGACATCGCGGTCAGCTCGAGCGCGGCGCCGGGCGCGGTGTCGGACACCGCCAGATCGCTGAAGCCCGCGCCTCCGGCGGCCGCGCTCAGGTCACCGTGGGCCGCCATGAGCATCGGGCCCACCGACACGCGGTGCAGCGGTCCGAGGTGGGTGGGCAGCCAGTGCGCGAACGCCACCAGCTCGAACGCGCTGTAGCTCACGGTCGCGCTCAGCGACCCGCGATCGACCGAGTTCGAGCCCAGGAGGTCGTAGCCGACGTCGACGCCGAACCGCAGCGACGGCACCACCGGGTAGTCGACGCCGCCCGAGAACGAGACCGATCCGCCGGGCGCGCTCGAGATCAGGAGCTGGCCGTAGCCCACCGACATGTGTCCGCCGAACGGGGCGATGCCCGAGGCGCGCGCCGCCGCGCCGCCCGACAGCATCAGCACCGCGACGAGGGCCGCCGCGCGACCGATGCGTGCCGGATGCGTGCTCATGAACGACCTCCCCACTCGGGTCTCACTTGTTGAAGCGGATCTCGATGCAATCCCCGTCCTGCACCATGTAGTCCCGGCCCTCGAGCCGCGCCCAGGCCTTCTCGCGCGCCCGCGCCTGATTGCCGGCCTCGAGCAGCCGATCCCACGGCACCACCTCGGCGCGAATGAAGCCCTGCGCGAGATCGGTGTGGATCTCGCCCGCGGCGTCCACCGCGCGCTCGCCGCGCCGCAGCGTCCAGGCCCGCACCTCGTCGGGTCCGACGGTGAAGAACGAGATCAGCCCCAGCAGCTCGTAGCACGCGCGGATGACCAGCATGAGCCCGTCCTCGGCCACGCCCAGCTCGGCGCGGAACCCGTCGCGCTCGCCGGCCGGGAGCGCGACGATCTCGCGCTCGAGGTGGGCGCGCAACGCCACCGCGAGGCGGCCCGCCCCGGCGGCCGCCGGCGTGCCCGCCGAGCGGTCGTCCCGGTTATACACCGCGAGCAGCGGCTTGAGCGAGAGCAGCTGGAACCCCCGCAGCAGCTTGAGCGCCTCGGGCTCGAAGGGCTCGGCGCGCAGCGGGTGGCCCTGCTCCAGGATCCCGCGGCAGCGGACCAGCAGGGTGTGCTCCCGCTCCCCCTCCTTCCGGCCCACCCGCAGCTCGCGCTCCAGCTTTTCGATCCGCCCTTCGACGATCGCCAGATCGTTGAACACCAGCTCGGCCTCGAGGTCGCGCAGGTCGCGCGCCGGATCGACCGGCGCTCCCCGGGCCGCCGTCGGCACCGCCGGGTTCTCGAAGTCGCGCACCACCGCGAGCAGCGCGTCGCAGTTGCGAACCGAGGAGAACAGGTCGGGTCCTTTCGCCGCCTGGCGCGCACTGCGCGCCTCGGCGGCGACCGGAGCCCCGCGCGCGGCCCCGCTGTCCACGAACTGGATCTGGGCGTAGGTGGTCTTCCGGGGCCGGTAGAGCGCCGCCAGCCGGTCGACGCGCGGATCGGGTACGCGCACCACGCCCACCTGCTCGCGCCCCGCGACCGCGGCATGGCCGGCGCCCTGCATCAGGATCTCGAACAGCGTGGTCTTTCCGGCCTGCGGCAGGCCGAGGATGCCGACGCGCTTCATGCCCGTTCCGGTGGATGGCCGACAAAGCAACCGCCCGCGAGGTAATCCCCGCGGGCGCGTCACGAGCCCGTGATCGACGGGAGTCTAGGAGTGGCTTGCGGCCGCTGTCAATCGGCTCGCGCTGGGCCCCGGTTGCCGTATTCGCGCGCCAGCGCCTCGTCGAGCTTGCGCGCCGCCCGCATCGGAACCTCGATGCGATGCCCGGTGTCCTTCTGGAACAGCACGATCATCTTGCGCAGCGTGTCGACCTCGAGCCGGCAATCCCGACACTGCTGGAGATGTGCCTCGATGTCACGACACAGCTCCTCGCGCGCGTCCCGATCCAGATAATCGCCGAGTTGCTCCAGAACCTCGCTACAATCCACGCTCCTTCTCCCCCGTAGCTGGCCAGGTGTCAACGGTGGGAACCCGCGGTCGTCCGCGGCGCCCCCGCGTTCGTACGGCCCGGCGATAATAGATGCCGGGGTATCGGCCCCGGTTTGCAAAATATTGACCGGCCTTCGGGCCGGTTTCCCCGTGAATGGTGACCCGTGCTGGGATCGAACCAGCGACACCCTGCTTAAAAGGCAGGTGCTCTACCGACTGAGCTAACGGGTCACCCGTGCACGGGCGTGCATCACCCGCCCGACCCGCTCGATGCAACCGGAGCGGCCGGCGGCTCCCCGGCTTTTTATAGAGAGCGGCTCGCGCACGCGCAACCACGGCGCTCAGCCGCGCGTGACCTCGCACCCCCGTCCTGCCCCGACCGAGACACGCTGGATCGGGACCCCCACCGCGCCCTCGATCCACTCGAGGTAGGCGCGCGCCCGCGGCGGCAGGTCGCTCCAGCGCCGCGCCGCGGTGGTGGGGGAGCGCCAGCCGGTGAAGCTGCGCCACACCGGGCGGGCCCGCTCGAGCGATCGGGCGTCGGCGCCGAATCCGCCGCCCTCCGACCCGGCGCCGTCGTAGCGCTCGACCACCCGGATCTCCTCGAAGCCGTCGAGCACGTCGAGCTTGGTGACGATCAGCTGATCGAGGCCGTTGATGCGCGCGGCGTAGCCGAGCGCCGGCACGTCGAGCCATCCGCAGCGCCGCGGGCGCCCGGTGGTGGCCCCGTACTCCTCGCCCGCCTCGCGCATGCGCGCGGCGAGAGTTTCATCCATCTCGCTCGGAAATGGGCCGTGCCCGACCCGCGTCGCGTAGGCCTTGGTGACGCCGATGACGCGGTCGACCGCCCGCGGGCCGAGCCCGACCCCGAGCGGGGCTCCGGCGGCCGAGGCCGCCGAGGAGGTCACGAACGGGTAGGTGCCGTGGTCGAGGTCGAGCAGGGTGCCCTGCGCCCCCTCGAGCAGGACCCGGCGACCGCGCGCCAGCGCCTCGTGGAGCTCCGCCCCGACGTCGGTGAGCAGCGGGCGTGCCCAGGCGGCGGTTTCCTCGAGCGCGTCGAGCAGTGCCGCCCCGCTCATTGTCCCGAGCTCCGCGGCCTCGGGGTACTCGAGCCTGAGGCGCGACAGGTTCCGGTCGACGCGCTCGACGAACAACTCGCGATCGTAGAGATCGGCGACCCTGACGCCGGTGCGCGCGGCCTTGTCGCGGTAGGCGAATCCGATCCCGCGCCCGGTGGTTCCAATCGCCCCCGGACCGCGCTCGGCGGCCGCCTCCGCGGCGCGATGGTAGGGGAGGATGAGATGGGCGGCGGGGCTCAAGCCCAGCCGTGAGCGCACCTCGAGCCGCCGCGCCTCGAGGCCGCCCACCTCCTCGCGCAGCCGCGCCAGGTCGACCACGACGCCGTTCCCAATCAGGCAGCGCGGATCCGGATGCATGACGCCCGAAGGCACGAGGTGGAGCACCACCGTGCCCCCGTCCACGACGATGCTGTGGCCCGCATTCGGCCCCCCCTGGTAGCGGGCGACGACGTCGGCCTCCGCGCTCAGCGCGTCGACGATCTTGCCCTTGCCTTCGTCGCCCCACTGGGCGCCCACGACCACCGTGCACGGCATCCCACCTCCGCGGAAAAAACCGCGCGGCACGCTAGCAGAGGGGTGAGGTCGCGGCAAGAACGGTGCTTACGGTCCGGACCCTAGGACGTGATCCCGACGCCTCGGGCGCGCTAACATCGATTCACATTTCGTCCGTTGTCCGCCGGGCGGGCTGCTGATATTTTGAATCTCGACGTCGTCGGTCCACGAACGACCCGAGTGCATTGGGCCGCTCACTCCCGCGTCTGGACGCGCTCGTCATGCCACCACCGCGCCGCAGCCTCGAATGCGCCGATTGCGCGCATGCCGCCCCCGCCCTGCCTCGGCGGCCCTCGCCTGCGACGCGCGGTCGATCTCCACTTCCCACCCCACCGATCTGGAGGCCGCGCATGATGTGACCATCCAACTGCGCCGGGCAGTGACAGCCCGATGCGATCGAGCACCGTGCCCTGGATGGCGGAATCCCGCGTGACTCAAGACGAGAGCATCGAAGCTTCCAACGCGATGACCACAACGCGAGGAGAATCACGATGAGCCAGCTCAGACGTTGCTCGTGGATCCTGGCGGCGATCACGGTGTGCGCGGCCCTGTCCGCGCTGCCGATCATCACCGCCGTCGCCGCCGCCGCCGGCAGCCAGGACGCGGTGAACGAGACCGGCGTGGCGGGCGGAGGCGGTCTCACCTACGGTCCCAGCTTCGGTCCGTGGCGCAAGCTCTCCGGCGAGGCGCTGGAGCATGCGCGGGGCATACCCCCGCTCCCCGCCTCCCCCGGGGCCACCGCCAACCTGCGCGTGACCACCAACAGTCGGGCGCAGAACGAAACCTCCATCGCCGTCAACCCCAACAACGAGTTGATCGTGGTGGGGGGATTCAACGATTACGCGTTGATCGCCACCGGATTCGGCGGCAACGGTGTCGCCTACTCGACCAACGGAGGGGTCTCCTTTACGCGCCTGTCCACAGGAGTCCCGCTCCCCGCCAACTTCGACAACGCGGGTGGCGACCCGGGGGTGGCGTTCGATTCCCAGGGACGCCTCTACTACTCCCATCTTGGCATCGGTGCCGGGCCCGACTTCCAGCAGAACAGCGGCGTCTTCGTGGCGCGCAGCGACAACGGCGGCGTGAACTGGAACGCCACGGTGGGCGTGGCGACCAACGTCTCGTCGATGGGGAGCCGCGTCAACTTCGAGGACAAGCCGTACATCGACGCCGACCGTAATGTGGCGAGCCCCCATCGGGACCGCGTGTACTTGACCTGGACGCGTTTCTACGAGGGCAACTACCCGGGAACCTCGACCGCGGGCGGCGGCGACATCATGCTGTCCCACTCCGACGACGGGGGTCAGACCTGGTCGGCCGCCATCCGTCTCTCGGCCACCGCGGACCTGGGCGGCAACACCGGCACCGGCGGAGCCGGGCGTTCGTTCGTGCAGGGCTCCCTGCCGAGGGTCGGACCAGACGGCAGCGTCTACGTCGCGTTCCACTTCTCCGGGCGCACCTGCCTGCGGCGCTCGACCGATGGCGGGGCGACGTTCGGCGCGATCACGTTTCCGTTCGGCAACTCGAGCGACGCGAGCAGGATCGTCGCGCAACCTTCAGAATGGACCTTCCGCGTCAACGACTTCCCCAGCATGGCGACCGATCCCACTCGCCCGGGTTACGTGTACGTGGTCAACGCCGATGATCCCACTAACGACGCCAGCGGCGACAACGGCGACATCATCTTCGCCCGCTCCACGAACTTCGGGGCGAGCTGGGGCGCCCCGGTCAAACTCAACGACGATGCCGGCACCGCGAGCCAGGTGTTCCCGTGGATCGCGGTGACGGGGGGCGGAAACGTTGGCGTCATCTGGTACGACGCGCGCAACGCCTCCGGCTCGAACACCACGGACGTCTACGGCACGTTCAGCAGCGATGGCGGCGGATCGTTCCAGCCCAACTTCCGGGTCACCGACGTGACCTTCAATCCCAATACCGGGCAGTTCGGTGGGAACACGTTCTTCGGCGACTACAACGGCCTGGCCGCCGGAGCCTCGCTGTTCTACGCGCTGTGGACCGACGGTCGCAACGGCGAGCAGGAAATCTACTTCGCGCGCAACAGCGGCTGCGGGTTCAGCGACCACACGGCGCCCACCGTGACGTGCCCGAATGGCATCACCGTCGAGTGCAGCCAGTCGGGCGGCACGCCGGCCTCCGATCCCCAGATCGCCGCCTTCCTGGCCGGAGCCTCGGCGACCGACGCCTGCGACCCCTCGCCCACGGTCACCAACAATGCGCCCGGATTCTTCCCCGACGGCGTGACCACGGTCACGTTCACCGCCAGGGACTTCAGCGGGAACACCTCCACCTGCTCCGCGACCGTGGATGTCGTCGACACGACCCCGCCGACGGTCAATTGCCCGGCCGACCTGACGCTGCAGTGTGACTCCCACTGCGACCCGAGCCTGGGCGGCGTGCCGGCGATCGATGCGGCGGTGGTGGCGTGGCTGGGCTCGTTCTCGGCCACCGACGTGTGCGATCCCAACCCCACGACCAGCCTGCCGCACGGGTCGTGCTTCCCGCTCGGCGACACTCCGGTGACCTTCACCGCGACCGACCACAGCGGCAACAGCGCGAGCTGCACCCGCACGGTGCACGTGGTGGACACGACACCGCCCACCATCACGGTGTCGCTCGATCGCACTTCGCTGTGGCCGCCCAATCACAAGCTGGTGACCATCAACGCCACCGTCACGGTGTCCGACGTGTGCGATCCGAACCCGACCTTCGAGCTGGTCTCGATCGTCAGCAGCGAGCCCGACAACGGGCTGGGGGACGGTGACACCTCGAACGACATCCAGGGCGCGAGCTACGGCACTCCCGACACCCAGTTCCAGCTGCGCTCCGAGCGCTCCGGGACCGGACCGGGCCGCACCTACACCATCACCTACCGGGTCATGGACCACAGCGGCAACCACGCCGACGCGGTGGTGGTCGTCCGTGTGGCGCACGACCAGGGCGCGGCGGCCCAGGTGGCGACGGGTTGGGACGAGGACGGCACCGGCTTCGCCCCCAACAGCACCCAGTTCGCGATGGTGGTGCGCTCGATCCCGCGCACCGTGATCGATGACAGCGATCCGGTGGACGGGCACGTCGGCACGCTCACGCCCAGCGCGGTCAGCCTGCAGCTCGATACGCGAATGATCGACGTGGGCGAGGCGTACGTGGGCAACACCGCCGGGGCGGTGGCGCCGGTGGCGGTGTCGCGCGGCGACGTCGACGGGGACGGGCTGCAGGACCTGGTGTGCTACTACGACGTCCAGGCGGTGCTGACCCTGCAGGGCAACTCGACGGCCGACGACGGGCCGATCGGGCTGCACTTCGCGGTCGGGGCGATGGACTACCTGGTGCCCGACATCTTCGCGTGCGGGAGCCCGATCGTGCTGCCCGACATGCAACGGATGACGGTGGCGGGGGGCGGCGGCCGCGGCACGGGTCGGACGGCGGGCGGGCGGACACCCATGCCCCCCGCGTCGACGCCGGCGGGGGCGGACGCGGAGGCGGCGTCGCGACCCACGAGCTGGACGCCTCCGGCGCTGGCGGGCACTCCGCAGGCCACCGAGCTCGCGGGGGTCTATCCCAACCCGGTGCGCTCGAGCGCCAGGATCGACTGGAGCCTGGCGGCCGAGGACCGGGTGGAGCTCGCGATCTTCGACATCCGCGGCGCGCGGGTACGCACGCTGGCGAGCGGCCGCTTCGCCCCCGGACGCTACTCGGCGAGCTGGGATGGCCGCAGCGACGCCGGGCACAGCGCGGGGGGCGGGATCTACTTCGTCCGCCTCAACGCCGGCCGTTACACGAGGACGATCAAGACCGCGATGATGCCGTAGCCGTCACGCGCCGCGCGCCGTTGCGCGGCGCGCTGCACGACACGAAGGCCCGGGGCGAAGTCGACCCCGGGCCATTGTGTTGTCGTGCACGGGGCCAGGCGCCGGGCCGCGGCGCCGATGGCCCGAGGTCGGGTCTCACTTCGGGCCATCGCCCTCCGGTCCTGCGCCCCCGTCACGCTACTGCAGCAGCGTCACCCGCGTCTGCACGATCCGCCCCCCGGCCCTGAACCGCACCAGGTACACGCCCGCCGCCACCCGCGCCCCCGCGCCGTCCCGCCCGTCCCACCCCACCACCCGCGCCCCACTCCCGTACCAGCCCCGCGACAGCTCCCGCACCCGCCGCCCGTTCACGTCGTACACCCCCACCTCCTGCTCCCCCTCCCCCGCGCTCTCCACCCGCACCGCCACCCCTGAACGCGCCGGGTTCGGCGCCGCGCTCACCTTGAGCCCCCGCGCCACGCCCCCACCCCCCACGTCCAGCGCGATCCCGATCCCCACCTGGCAGTCCGCCGTCGCCACCGGCGTCACGTACAGCCCCGCGTCGTAGAACACCGCCCGCCGGATCCGCACCGTCGTCACCTGCTCCACGTTCGCCGCCCGAAAATGCAGCTTGTAGAGCGGCCCCGGCCCGCTCAGCACGATCTGATCGCACAGCAGGATGTCCGTGATCGCCACGCTGTCCCCCGCCGCCGCAAAACGGTGAAACGTGTTCCCGCACGCCGCGCTGCACCCCCCGGTCATCAGACAGCCCTGCTGCAGCGTGGTCGGCGACGTCGGCAGCAGCGTCAGCGCCGCCGGGTCGTAGCTGAGCACCGCGTCGAACCCGTTGAACGCCGCCCCCGCCGCCGTCACGTCCAGCTCGATGTCCAGCTCCGCCCCCAGCGCCACCGACTGCTGCGCGGGAATCAGCCCGCACTGCACCCCCTGCCCGTACGCCGGGACCGCCAGCGCCAGCGCCATTGCCAGGGCGCCGGCGGCGCTCCATCCCTTCACGCGTGTCCAGCCGATCGTCGCCATGGGCATCTCCATCATCTCAGGAACACCAGCCGCTTCGTGAACCGCTCGCCCGGCACGCTCAGGCGGGCGTAATACACCCCCGGCGCGACGTCGTTCCGTTCCTCATCGCGCCCGTCCCACGCCGCGTGGTAGACGCCCGGCGTGCGCGGCTCGTTCACCAGCGTGCGCACGCGCCGCCCGTTCACGTCGTAGATCTCGAGCTGGGCGCGCGCGGCGCGCGCCAGACTGAACGTTAGCGCGGCGGCGCCCCGTGCCGGGTTGGGGATCGGCGCCAGCAGCATGGTCTCGGTGGGCGCCAGCGACTCGGTGGCCTGCTCGATCGCCGCCGCGTCGACCGCCTGGTTCGAAGCGTCCCGCACCGTGACGCGGGCCAGACGGATCGCGGCGTCCCCGGCGCGCCGCACGCGGAATCTCACGGTCGCCACGCGCCCCTCGCCGCTCATGCCCGGTGCGCGCGCCCCGAGCAGCGCGGCATCCACGATCCCCGGCCCCGGGCTCAGCACGATGCCGTTCTGGCCGGCGATCCAGTCACCCGGCGTCACCGCCAGCGGCTCGAGCACCGACGCGTCCCAGCCGAGCTGTGCCGAGAAGCCCTGGATCCGGCCCGCGCCCTTGAGCCACAGCTCCGCGGCCACGATCTGGCCCGGCGCCACCAGCGCCGGCGCGACCACCCGGAACTCCTCGGGCGCACCGCCCGCGGCGGCCGGCCTCGCGGCCAGGCGCGGCCCCGACACCACGCCGTAGTTGCCGGCGAACATCATGAGATCCTCGAAGTCGATGCGATCGTCGGTGGTGGGCCGCGAGGTCGGGAGCAGATCGGTGGTGGGCCCGACGTCGAGGTAGCCGACCCCGCGATTCGTGATGTCGGGCTCGGTGATGCCGTAGTTGGCGCCCAGCAGCGAGATGTCCTCGCCTCCGACGGTGTTGTTTCCGTGCCCGGCGACCAGGCCGTCGGAGACATCGCCGAGGTGGTAATCGAGCGAGCCGGCGCTCAGGTTCGACGCCACCGAGACGTTGCCGCACTCGTCGGTGATGAACGCCGCGTAGTAGTAGAAGTCGCGCGCCGGCGGGCTGTCGGACTGCCCGCTCGCCGAGAGGGTGGTCAGGGTCCACGGCGGACCCGGCGGGTAGGCCGGCGGCGCGGGCGGGGCGCCGCCGGCGTCGTCGTACTCGGGGTAGTGCCCGAAGGGAGCGCGGTAGACGCTCACCGCGCCCGGCGCGCCGGTGCTCCAGGTCACGGTGATGCGGGTGGTCTGGCCCGGGCCGTTGTCGCTCGTCACCTGGGCGCTGGCGAGATCGCTGACCGCGGTGGGCGCCGCGGTCGAAATGGTCAGCAGGCCGGCCGATCCGGGAATCGCGGCGATCGTCACGTCGTCGCAGTCGCGCGCCCTGACCTGGGTCACGGTGATCGTGCCGGCGCCGTCGCTCCCCACCGCCTTGCAGTCGATCGTGAACAGCCCCCCGCCGGTCGTCACCCCGCACGGCATGCCGAGGATGGTCTGGTCGACGGTGTACGAGCCGCCGCCGTTGTCGGTGACCTGCATGTTCGTGTGGTCGAAACCCGCGAGCCACGAGCCGGCATGGATGCTGAGCGCCGGCGTCGCCGGCGTGCACAGCGCGAGCTTCGCGGCCTGGAGCTGGAAGGTGACGCTGAGGGCCCGCGCCGGGGTCGCCTCCTGGCGCGTGTACACCATCGGCACGCTCACGCAGAGGTGGGCGGTCGAGAGGCACAGCCCCGCGGTGTTGGGCGCGACGGTCGAGATCGTGGTCGAGGTGACCACGTTGAGCGTGTAGCTCTCGCTTCCGGTGCAGCCGTTGGCGTCGCCGACCGTGAGCGTGAAGATCGCGGTGCCGGCCAGGGTCGGGGTGCCATGGAGCTCGCCGGTCGCGGCCTCGAGGGTGAGACCGGCGGGCAGGCTGCCCGAGGTCACGCTCCACACCAGCGGCGCGCTGCCGGCCGAGGCCGTGACGGTCTGGTCGTACCCGAGGCCGACGGTCGCGTCGGGCAGCGACGGCGGCACCACGCTGATGGCCGGACAGGTGACCGCGAGCGTGCAGGCGCGGCTGCCCGGGCAGCCGTTGGCGTCGGTCACCCCGACCGTGAAGGCGAAGCTGCCGGCCGCGGTCGGCGTGCCGGACAGGAGCCCGGCCGCGTTGAGCGTCAGGCCGGTCGGCAGCGCTCCCGCCGTCACCGCGAAGCTCAGCGGCGCCTCGCCGGCCGAGGCGGTCAGCGCCTGGCTGTAGGGGGTCCCGGTCACCCCGTTCGGCAGCGTGGCGGGCAGGATCGCGATCGGCGTGTTCATGATCGCGAGCGCGGCCGCGGCCCCCGGCAGGGCGGGAACCGGCTGGGCGCCGCAGTCGCGCACCTTGGTTCCGGTCACCGCGATCGTGGTGCTGCCGTCGGGGCCCACCGATTTGAGGTCGACGGTGAACAGCACCCCGCCGCTGGTCACCCCGCACGGCGATCCCAGGAGCGTCTCGTCCACGGTGTAGGAGCCGCCGCCGTTGCTCACCACCTGGAGATTGGTGTTGCTGAAGCCGTCGAGCCAGGAGCCGAGGTGGATGCTGGCCGCCGGCGTCGCGGGGGTGCACAGCGACAGCTCGGTGGGATCGATCTGGAAGGTCACGCTGGCGCCGCGCGCCGGGGTCGCCTCGCCACGGGTGAACACGAACGGCACGGTGACGCACGGGTGCGCGGTCGAGACGCACAGCCCCGCCGTGTTCGCGGCGATGCTGGAGTTGGGCGGAGCGGCGAAGATCGACATCGTGTAGCTCTGGCTCGCGGAGCACCCCGCCGCGTCGTTGACCCTGATCGTGAACACCGACGGGCCCACCGTGGTCGGCGTCCCCGACAGCAGCCCGGCGGACGACAGGGTGAGCCCGGGCGGCAGCGTCCCCGAGGTGACGGCGGCCGTGAACGGCGCGAGGCCCGCGCTGGCGGTGATGGTCTGGCTGTACGGCGTTCCCACCGAGCCATCGGGCACCACCACGGGGAGCACCACCATGCTCGGGCACACCAGCTGGATGTTGAGCGTGTAGGCCCGGCTGCCGGGGCAGTCGTTCGCGTCGCTCATGCCCACCGTGAAGTTGAACGCGCCGGGCGCCGTGGGCGTGCCCGAGAGCACCCCGGCGGGCGAGAGCGTGAGCCCGGCCGGCAGCTCGCCGGCGGTGAGCGCGAAGCTGAACGGCGCCACGCCGCTGCCGCCGGTCAGGGTCTGGCTGTAGGCGACTCCCGTCGAGCCGCCGGGCAGCGTGGCGGGCAGGACGACGAGCGGCGTGTTGACGATCAGCAGGTTGGCGACCGGCCCCGGGCTCCCGGGGAGCGGCAGGTTCGAGCAGTCGCGGGGGCTGACGCCGGTCACCGTGATCGAGCCGGTGCCGTCGCTCCCCACCGACTTGAGATCGGCGGTGAACAGCGCCCCGCCCGTGGTCACGCCGCACGGTGAGCCGAGCAGCCCCACGTCCACGGTGTAGGAGCCGCCGCCGTGGTCGGTGACCTGGAGGCTGGTGTTGGTGAAGTCGGAGAGCCACGAGCCGGCGTGGATGCTGGCCGCCGGGGTCGAGGGGGTGCAGAGCGCGAGCTTCGAGACGTCGAGCTGGAAGCTGACGGTGACGCCGCGCGCCGGCGTGGCGTCGCCGCGTGTGAACACGAATGGCACGCTGACGCATGGATGGTTGCCCGAGATGCACAGCCCGCTGGGGTTCGCCGCCACGGTCGAGGCGGCGCCGGCGGGGAACACGGCCAGCGTGTAGGAGTGGCTGCCGCTGCAGCCGTTGGCGTCGGTCGCGGTGACGGTGAGCAGCGAGTTGCCGGGCGCGGCCGGGGTGCCGCTCAGGATCCCGGTGACGGGGTCGAGGGTGAGCCCGGACGGCAGCGTGCCGGCGGTCGGCGTGTAGCAGGTGGGCGCGGCGCCGCCGCTCGCGGCGATGGTCTGGCTGAACGGCGTGCCGACGATCGCCGCCGGGAGCGAGCTGGGGGCGAGCGTGATCGCCGGGCAGGTGATGGTGTTGTCGGTCTGGATCGAGGCGATGTTCGCCGGCAGCGCGCTCCCCATCGCGGTGAAACTCCCGCCCGCGAACACCGCGGCGTCGCTCAGCGCGAGGCAGCGCACGGTGCCGTTCGAGTTGGGATTCCAGCTGCTGGCGAGCCCGCTCTGGACGTCGAGCGCGGCGATGCGGTTGCGGGTCTGACCGCCGATCTGGCTGATCACCCCCGCCGTGTACACCCGTCCGCCCCCCCGCGCGACCGCGAACAGCGGGCCGTTCGAGTTGGGGTTCCAGGCGCTCGCCAGCCCGGTCTGGACGTCGAGGGCCGCGATGCGGTTGCGCGGCTGGCCGCCGATGGTGGTGAAGAAACCGGCGACATACAGGGTCTGGCAGCTCAGGTCGAAGGAGCGGATGGTGCCGTTGGGGTTCGGATCCCATCCGGTGGCGATTCCGCTCGCCGCGTCGATCGCGGTGATGTTGTTGCGGGCCAGCGCTCCCACGTTGGCGAAGCTGCCCCCGACGTACACCAGTCCCCGATCGACCAGCAGCGCGAAGACCTGCCCATCGACGCTCGGGTTCCAGCCCGTGGCCGCGCCGGTCGCGGGATCGATGGCGGCGAGGTTGTTGCGCGGCTGCCCGCCGACGGCATTGAACACCCCGCCGGCGTAGACCGCCGCGGGGGAGACGGCAAGCGCCGACACCTGTCCGCTGGCGCCGGGATCCCAGGCGGTGGCGAGCCCGGACACCGAGTCGAGCGCCGCGATGCCGTTCCGAATCTGCCCGCCGATGCCGGTGAAGCCTCCGCCCGCGTAGATCACGCCGCCATCCAGCGCCAGCGCCAGGATCTGGTTGTTGGCATTGGGGTCCCAGGGCGTGACCGCCCCGCTCGTCACGTCGAGCGCGGCGATGTTGTTGCGGACCACGCCGCCGAGGCCGTTGAACTGGCCGCCCGCGTAGACGTTGCCGCCGCCCACCGCCAGCGCCGACACCGTGCCGTAGGCGTCCGGATCCCAGCCGGTCGCGAGCCCGCTGCCCGTATCGATCGCGGCCAGGCGGCTCCTCGACTGCCCGCCGATGGTGAGGAAGTCGCCGCCCGCGTACACCGTGGCCCCGCTCAGGACCAGCGCGAAGACGGTCGAGCTGGCGTTGGGATTCCAGCTGGTCGCGAGGCCGCTGCCGGCGTCGAGCGCCGCGATGCGGCTGCGGAGCTGCCCTCCGACCGAGGTGAAGAAGCCGCCCGCGTACACGGTGCCGCCGCTCACGGCCAGCGCGTTGACCTGGCTGTTCGCGTTCGGATTCCAGGCGCTGACGACGCCGGTGGCGGCGTCGACGGCGGCGATGCGGTTGCGCACCTGTCCGCCGATGCTGTTGAACGCGCCGCCGACGTAAACCGTGCCCGCGCTCACTGCCAGCGCGAACACGTCGAAGCCGGCACTGACGTTCCACGCCGTCGCCAGGGCGGTGCCCTGATCGAGCGCCGCGAGCCGAGTGCGCGGCTGGCCGCCGATGTTGGCGAACCGCCCGCCGGCATAGACCACAGCGCCGCTCACCGCCAGCGCGCGCACCTGGTCGTCCGAGTTCGGATCCCAGGCGGTGGCGAGCCCGGTGGTGCCGTCGATCGCGGCGATACGGTTGCGGGTCTGTCCGCCGGCCGTGGTGAAGCTGCCGCCGACGTACACCACGCCACCGTCGGCCGTGAGCGCCAGCACCTGGCCGTTGGTGCCTGGATCCCAAGCCGCGACCGTGTTGTCGGCGAGGATGTGGGCGAGGTTGGCGCGCGCCAGACCGCCCACCGTCGTGAACAGGCCGCCGATGTACCGGCCGCCCGCGCCGTCCGGCGCGACCGCGCCGATCTGCCCGACCACGATCGGGAAGCCGCCGACCGCGATGCCGGTGACGGCGTCGATCGGGACCCCGGCACCGGTCGGAGGGCCGACCGCGCTGAAGCTGCCGCCGAGGTAGAGCGTGTTGCCCGACCGAACCAACGCGTTGACGGTGCCGTTGGTGCTGTAGAAGTCGTCGCGGATGGTCTGGGCGCTCGCGGCCGCGGCCAAAAGCCACAACGCCAGCACCGTGACGGCCCAGCGCGCCGCCTTGGGCCGCCGGCGCGCACCGACCTGGCCCGGGCTGCGTTTCCGGACCGAAGTCGACGGCACCTGGCCGGGGACGGCCAGCGAAACGATCCGGGACCGGAACGACCGTGCGACCATCAGACCCCCGGGCCAGCGAGCAGGCCCGACGATGAAGCGCGATGTCCTGCCTTGGGCGCGGGGGGGCGCCGGTTCCGCATCACGCCCGCCGGGCGCCCGCCGAGGTCGCGGCCGGGCCGTATCGGGCGTAAATGGCCTGCCTCCCAGCCTTGCCAGGGGAAGCCGGTACCCTAGGCCATGATTCTATCAGGTCGGCTTTGCAAGTGCTTCAACTATCAGCGCCGCGTGGGCGGCGGGCCGGGCAAGCCGGGGGACGCCTGGCCGCGGGCCGTGGCCAGCGCCTCGATCACGATCTCGACCGCCTCGGTCGCGGCGCGGGATTGGGCCTCGAGGGTGGTGGCGCCGAGGTGCGGGGTGGCCATGACGTTGGGCAGCTGGAGCAGCGGGTGGGCTCCGGGCGGCTCGGTCTCGAACACGTCGAGCGCGGCGCCCCGCAGCCGGCCTTCGCGCAGCGCCGCGAGCAGCGCGGCCTCGTCGACCACGCCGCCGCGCGCGCAGTTGATCACGATGGCCGAGGGCTTCATCAGCTCGAGCTCCGCGACGCCGATCACGCCGCGGGTGTCGGCGGTCAGCGGCACGTGCAGGGTCAGGACGTCGCAGGCCGGCAGCAGCTCTTCGAGCGACGAGCGACGAGCCCACTCGAAGCCCGCAGGCGTCTGCGATACCAGCGGATCGCACCAGCCCACCGGCATGTCGAAGGCGCGCGCCCGGGTCGCGACCGCGCGCCCGATGCGGCCGAAGCCGACGATGCCGAGGCGCTGGCCCGCGAGCTCGCGGCCCATGTAGCGCGCCTTGTCCCACACCGCGCGCCGCAGCTCCGCCGCGGCGACCACCAGCTGGCGCTCGAGCGCGATGAGCAGCCCGAACACCAGCTCGGCCACCGAGACCGCGTTGGCGGCCGGCGTGTTCGCGACCCGCACCTGGCGCTCGCGCGCCACCTCGACGTCGATGTTGTCGAGCCCGGTGCCGACGCGCACCACCAGCTTGAGCGAGGGCGCGCCGCGCAGCACCTCGGCGGTGACCCGGGTGGCGCCGCGCACCAGCAGGGCGTCGACGCCGCCCAGCGCCTCGATCAACGCCGCGCCCCGGAGGCCCTTGCGCTCGACCACCTCGTGTCCGGCGCCGCGCAGCCGCTCCACCGCGCCGGGATCGAGGGGGTCGGCGACCAGGACCTTCACGCGTCGTCCCAGGCCCGACTCGCCGCGGCGATGCTCCCGGTCGCGGGCTTCCCCAGCGCCCCCACGCATTCCTCGAGCGCTCCGAGCAGCGCGTGGATGTCGCCGAGGTCGTAGGCGCCCATGTGCCCGATGCGGAGGATCCGGCCCTTGAGCCGGTCCTGCCCGCCCGCCACCACCATGCCGTGGCGGGCGCGCAGCCGCTTGACGATCGCCGGCGCCTCGAGTCCCTCGGGGGCCGTGAGCGCGGTCACGGCATGCGAGGGGCTCGAGGCGAACAGCTTGAATCCCAGCGCCACGGCCCCGGCACGCGCGGCGTGCGCGAGCCGGCGGTGGCGGTGATGGACCTCATCGAGACCTTCCTCGTCGATCATCGCCAGCGCCTCCTCGAGCGCCAGCACCAGGCTCACCGGCGGCGTGAACGACGTCTCACCGAGCGGCATGCTCTTGCGCGCCTTGCGCAGATCGAAGTAGAAGCGCGGCAGCCCGCCTTCGATCGCGGCCGCGGCGCGCGGCCCGAGGCTCACGGTGGCGATGCCGGGCGGCACCATCAGGCCCTTCTGCACGCCGCACACGACCACGTCCACGCCCCAGGCGTCCTGCGGCAGCGGATGGACGCCGAGACTGGTCACCGCGTCGAGCACCATGCGGCGCCCGCGCTCGCGGGTGATGCGCGCCAGCTGCTCGGCGTCGTGCAGCGCTCCGGTCGAGGTCTCGCTATGGGTCGCGAACACCGTGGTGAGGGCAGGCTCGCGATCGAGGGCACGGGCCAGCGCCTCGGGCTCCACCGCCCGCCCCCACTCGACGTCCAGGGTCTGGTGCGGCACGCCGTAGGCGGTGAGCAGGCTCTGCCAGCGCTCGCCGAACTTGCCGCCCGTGATGACCAGCGCGCGCTCGCCCGGCGACATCAGGTTGACCACCGCGGCCTCCATGGCGCCGGTGCCGGAGGCGGCGAGCAGGAACACCTCGCCCGCGGTGCCGTGGAGCTGGCGCAGCGCCGCGGTGACGCGCGACAGCGTGGCGCGAAACTCGTCGGTGCGATGGTGCGGCGGCACCTGGGCGAGCGCGCGCAGCACGCGCGCCGGGATCTCGACCGGGCCGGGAGTGAAGAGACGGGCGCGGGGCAGCGGGCTGCGCGCGCGCTCGGGGCTCGTCATGCCGTCGCGCTCAGTGCGCGTAGGGCTGCGCGGGCGGCTCGTCTCCGGCGGCGGGGCGCGGCGCCGGCTTCGAGCCCTCGGGCAGGGCGGGCAGCGGACGCTCGAGCGCCGCCTCCAGCACCTGATCCATGGTGTCGACCAGGATGAACTCGAGGTCGGCCTTCAGATCCTCGGGCAGCTCGGCAAGGTCCTTCTGGTTGGCGCGCGGCAGCACGACGGTCTTGTGCCCGGTGCGTCGCGCGGCCAGCGCCTTCTCGATCAGCCCCCCGATCGCCAGCACCGTGCCGCGCAGCGTGATCTCGCCGGTCATCGAGACGTCGGCGCGCGTCGGCACGCCGGTCAGCGCGCTGACCAGCGCGGTGGCGATGGTGATGCCGGCCGACGGGCCGTCCTTGGGGATCGCCCCCTCCGGCACGTGGACGTGGACGTCGATCTCCTTGTAGAACCACTTCTGCAGCCCCAGCCGTTCGGCGCGCGAGCGGATCCAGGTCAGCGCCGCCTGCCCCGACTCGCGCATCACCTCGCCCAGCTTGCCGGTGAGCTGGAGGTCGCCCTTGCCGGGCAGGATGCTGACCTCGATGGTCAGCAGGTCGCCGCCCACCTCGGTCCACGCCAGGCCGTCGGCCACGCCGACGCGGTTGACGCGCTCGACCGCCATGTCGACGAAGCGCGGCGGGCCCAGGAACTTGTGGAGGTTTTCGGCGCTCACGCTCACCGCCCCGCGCAGGGCCCCGGAGGCCTTCTTCTTCGCGGTCTTGCGGCAGATGGTGGCGATCTCGCGCTCCAGGTTCCGCACCCCGGCCTCGCGGGTGTAGCCGTTGACCATCAGGCGCAGCGCCGGCAGCCCGATCCTGAGGTCCCCGGCTTCCAGCCCGGCGGCGGCGATCTGCTTCGGCACCAGGAAGCGCCGCGCGATCTGCACCTTCTCGCTCTCCTGGTAGCTGGGGAGCCGGATGATCTCCATGCGGTCGACCAGCGCGGGCGGGATCGAGGACAGCGCGTTCGCGGTGCAGATGAACATGACCTGAGACAGGTCGAAGTCGACCTCGAGGTAGTGGTCGTTGAAGGTGTGGTTCTGCTCCGGATCGAGCACCTCGAGCAGCGCCGAGCTGGGATCGCCGCGGAAGTCGCTGCCCAGCTTGTCGATCTCGTCGAGCAGGAACACCGGGTTGCGGGTCCCGGCGCGCCGCAGGCTCTGGATGATGCGCCCCGGCAGCGAGCCGATGTAGGTGCGGCGGTGGCCGCGGATCTCGGCCTCGTCGCGCACCCCGCCCAGCGCGACGCGCACGAAGCGCCGCCCCAGCGCGCGCGCGATCGAGCGACCCAGCGAGGTCTTCCCCACCCCGGGCGGACCGACGAAGCATAGGATCGGGCCCTTGTTCTTGCCGGTCAGCTTGAGCACCGCGAGGTACTCGACGATGCGCTCCTTGATCTTGCGCAGCCCGTAGTGGTCCTCGTCGAGGATCTTCTCGACCTGCTGCATGTCGCCGGAGTCGCGGGTCGAACGCGCCCACGGCAGCGCGATCAGCCAGTCGAGGTAGTTGCGCACCACCGTCGCCTCGGGCGACATGAAGCTCATCTTCGCCAGCCGGTCGAGCTCCTTGACCGCCTTGGCCATCACCTCGCGCGGCAGCCGCGCCTTCTTGAGCGCCGCCGACAGCTCATCGATCTCGCTCGCGAACTCGTTCTGGTGCCCCAGCTCCTTGCGGATCGCCTTGAGCTGCTCGTTGAGATAGAACTCCTTCTGGTTCTTGTGCACCTGCGAGCGCACCTGGCCCTCGATCTTGCGCTCCAGCTTGACGATCTCGAGCTCGGCGGCCAGCATCTCGCTCAGCATCTTGAGGCGCTCGACCGTGCCCTCGGCCTCGAGCAGCCGCTGCTTCTGCGGCACCCGCACCAGCAGGTGCGCGGCGATGGTGTGGGCCAGCATGCCGGGCTCGGCGACGTTGTTGGCGGTGGTCGTGACCTCGTCCGGGATGCGGCGGTTGAGCCGCACGTACTCGCCGAACAGCGCCAGCACGTGGCGCGACAGCGCCTCGGTCTCGCTGCCCGGGGGCAGCGCGTCCTCCAGCACCGCGACCCGCACGGTGTAGTAGTCGCTCGACCAGTAGAAGCGCTCGGCGCGGCAGCGGGCCACGCCCTCGACCAGCACGCGCATCGTGCCGTCGGGGAGCCGGAACAGCTGCAGCACCCGCACCACCGTGCCGACCTTGTAGAGCTCGTCGTGGCTGGGATCGGCGATCTCGCTGCGCTTCTGCGCCGTCACGAACAGCATGCGGTCGCGGGCCACCGCCTTCTCGATCGCGTTGATCGAGGGCAGGCGTCCGACCAGCAGCGGCAGCGTCATGTACGGGAAGATGACGACGTCGCGCAACGGCAGCAGCGGCAGCCGGTCCTCGAACTCGAACGTATCGTCGCCCCGCTTGACGCTCAGGCGCTGGGACGGCGCGGCGCGGGGCGCCCGCCCGGCGACTGCGGACCGGGGCGGTGCCTCGGGCCTTGGACGGCGGGGCCTGGGGACGGATCGGGACACTCTCGTAGACTCCTTGGGGTCCCGCGGCGGGGTACCCGGTGATGGTCGGGGTCCAGTGTATCTCAGAACGCCGCGCCGCGCGCCGCCGGCGCAGGGGCCGGCGGGCGGCGCGCCGTCAGGCTTCCTTGCGCCGCTTCTCCCGCTCGCCGCGGTAGGTGAGCAGCGGGGCCGCGGAGCCCCGCACGCACTCCTCGGAGATGGTGCAGCCGATGACGTCGGCGCGCGACGGGACGTCGTACATGACGTCGAGCATCGCCTCCTCGATCACGGCGCGCAGGCCGCGCGCGCCGGTGCCGCGCTGGATCGCGTGCTGGGCGATCGCGACCAGGGCCTCGTCGGTGAAGTCGAGCTTGACGCCCTCCATCTCGAAGAAGCGCTGGTACTGCTTGGTGATCGCGTTCTTGGGCTCGGTGAGGATGCGCACCAGCGACTCCTCGTCGAGCGAGTCGAGCACGCCGACGATCGGCAGGCGGCCCACCAGCTCGGGGATCAGGCCGTAGCGCAGCAGATCCTCGGGCTCGACCAGCCCCATCAGCTCGCCGATGTTCTTCTCCTTCTTGCTGCGGATGTCGGCGCCGAAGCCCAGCACCTTCTGGCCGACGCGCCGCTCGATCACTTTCTCGAGGCCTTCGAACGCGCCGCCGCAGATGAACAGGATGTCCTTGGTGTTGACCTCGATGTACTTCTGCTGCGGATGCTTGCGACCGCCCTGGGGCGGCACGTTGGCCACCGTGCCCTCGAGGATGTTGAGCAGCGCCTGCTGCACCCCCTCGCCCGACACGTCGCGGGTGATGCTGGGGTTCTCGCTCTTGCGCGAGATCTTGTCGATCTCGTCGATGTAGACGATCCCGTGCTCGGCGTTGACCAGGTTGAAGTCGGCCGACTGGAGCAGCCGCACCAGGATGTTCTCGACGTCCTCGCCGACGTAGCCGGCCTCGGTGAGGCTGGTGGCGTCGACGATCGCGAACGGCACCTTGAGGAAGCGCGCCAGGGTGCGGGCCAGCAGGGTCTTGCCGGTCCCGGTCGGGCCGATCAGCAGGATGTTGGACTTCTCGAGCTCGACGTCGCCGTGCGGCGCCGGCGCGTAGATGCGCTTGTAGTGGTTGTAGACCGCCACCGCCAGCGTCTTCTTGGCGCGGTCCTGACCCACCACGTAGTCGTCGAGGATGCGCTTGATCTCGGTGGGCTTGGGCAGCTGGCCCACCGACGAGGGCTGCTCGCGCTCCAGCTCGCCCTCGAGGATGTCGTTGCACAGCTTGACGCACTCGCTGCAGATGTAGACCGAGGGCCCGGAGACCAGGCGCGCGACCTCGTCCTGGCCGCGGCCGCAGAACGAGCATCGGATCGGGTGGGGGGTGGCGATGCGCTTCTTCATGGGGCTCCCGGTGGGTTACTTGCGCTTCTCGATGATCTCGTCGACCAGACCGTACTCCTTGGACTCCTGGGCCGACATGAAGAAATTGCGGTCGGTGTCGCGCTCGATCTGCTCCATCGGCCGCCCGGTGTGCCTGGCCAGGATCTGGTTGAGCTGGTCCTTCATCTTGAGCATTTCCTTGGTGTAGATCTCGATATCGGTGGCCTGGCCCTGGGTCCCGCCCAGCGGCTGGTGGATCATGATACGCGAGTTGGGCAGGGTCGAGCGTTTTCCTTTGGCCCCGGCCGCCAGCAGGACGGCGGCCATGCTGGCCGCCTGCCCCATGCACAGGGTGGCCACATCGGGCTTGACGAACTGCATGGTGTCGTAGATCGCGAGCCCGGCCGTGACCATGCCGCCCGGGCTGTGGACGTAGAGGTTGATGTCGCGGTCCGGGTCCTCGCCCTCGAGGAAGATCATCTGGGCGATGACCAGGTTGGCGACCATGTCGTCGAT
>Ga0306926_10001281_pt1 | contig 24768 bp, 24 predicted proteins | sample flu12Cox44000178_FD_203759 | JGI IMG/M metagenome (GOLD analysis project Ga0306926, IMG submission 203759) | Lab enrichment of tropical soil microbial communities from Luquillo Experimental Forest, Puerto Rico - flux8day.12C.oxic.44.000.178 (v2)... | ecosystem: Environmental > Terrestrial >...
GAAGTCCGTGATGACAATCGACACCATACCGCCTAGCACGGTGTAAATAAGCTCGAGCAGCAGGATTCCGGTCATCACGGCCTTGATGTGATTCAGCGAGATGCCGGAGATGATCGCGAGGAAGGTGCCTTCGACCTTGAGGAAGACTCCCATGTTGAGGATGCCGCCGGTGGCGACGAGAATTCCGGTGAAGACCCGCAGATTGCGGCTGAACTTCACCTCGAAGAACTCAGGCACCGTCATGAGGCGCATGGCGCGCAGGCGCTTGACGATAAAGCCGGTACGACCCAGGAAGATCATCACCAGCCCGGCGATGAGGCCGTTGACGAACGAGGCGTAGCCGGTCTTGTAACCAAGCTCGGCGTAATACATGAAGGTGATGGTGCCGATCTCGGTTGCGGCAAGCGTTGCGACCGCGAGGAACGTGCCGAGTTCGCGTCCCGCGACCAAAAAGTCGGCGATGCCGCCAACGAACTTGCGTCCGTAGAGGCCGGTGGCGAGCGTGGCCCCGAGATAGGTGACGACGATGATCCAGTCGAGGGCGGAGAAGTGGGTACCGATCATTGAGGCCGATGCGCCTCGGCCCGAAGATTGGCAAACATCTCGCGCAGGTCACGCAAGCCAAGCACAAGAACGATGAGGGTGATGGCGGCGAAGGTTGAGCCCGCGAGCAGGAAGTTCGCCATCCAGAAGTAGTACCAGCCGTGCATAGTCGCGGTGATTGTAATTCATCGCCCGGCGCGGCAGCATTTGCGCGCTGCTTTACACTGTCTGGCAACTATGAGTGGCGCGCCACACATCACGAAGTGCGTGATTCTCGCGCGTGGGCTTGGCAAGCGCATGCGCCATGTGGATGCAGTGGCTCGATTGAATGCTTCGCAAACAGCTGCGGCCGACGCCGGTATGAAGGCCATGATTCCGGTTGGCCGGCCGTTTCTGGATTATGTGCTGAGTGGCTTGGCCGATGAAGGATTTCAGCAGGCGTGCTTGGTGATCGGGGCGGAGCACGAGGCGGTGCGCGAATACTACGCTTCGACTATCAGGCCAGAGCGAATTCAGGTGGCCTTCGCAATTCAGCAAGAGCCGTTGGGTACAGCCAATGCCGTGCTTGCCGCAGAGGAATTTGCCGGTGCTGACGAGTTTCTCGTGATCAATAGCGACAACTACTATCCGGCCGAGGCTCTGTCTTTAATTCAGAGCTTAGGACAACCAGGAACAGTTCTGTTTTCTGCCGAAGCGCTCGTCCGCGAGAGCAATGTTCCCAAGGAGCGTATTGGCGCGTTTGCGTACTGCATGGTCGATGGCGATGAATTTCTGACCGACATCGTGGAGAAGCCTGACGCTGCCGCGGCCGCAAAATTGGGTGCCGAAAAGCTCGTCAGCATGAACTGCTGGCGATTTGGACCTGACATTTTCACCCCATGCCGGAACGTTCCGATGACGTCACGCGGTGAATACGAATTGCCACAAACAGTGCGGGTGGCGATCCAATTGGGTGCGAAGTTCAAGGTCGCAATCTGCTACAGAGGAGTGTTGGACCTCTCACGCCGCTCCGACATTGCAGAGGTTGCCGCCCGCTTGCGGAAGATCGAGGTGCGCTTATGAATTCGCCCGTCGCTGACCGCCTTACCGCAGCCGGCATGAGCGTGCCGGAGGCGCGGAAGAAGTCGGAACTGTTCGCGAAGATTGAGCGGCAGCTCGCTGCCGAGAGCGGCGGCTCGGTAATGCGTTGGTTCGTCCCGGGACGCATCGAAGTATTGGGCAAGCACACCGATTACGCGGGCGGACGAAGTCTCCTCTGCAGTGCTGAGCGGGGATTCTGCGTGGCGACGGTTGCGCGTGAGGATTCGCAGGTTCGCATCTGTGATGTAATTCGCGATCAGGCCTTTGAGTTCACGATTTCTCCTGACTTGCCGGTGCCGGATTCTTCGTGGCGGCTGTATGCCGCGGTCGTAGCACGCCGGATAGCGCGCAACTTTCCGAGTCCGGTGCAAGGCGCCGACATCACACTTGCCAGTGACCTGCCGTCGGCGGCGGGAATGAGCAGCTCCAGCGCGCTGGTCGTCGCTATCTATGCGGCGCTGAGCACGGTCAATCGGATCGACGAGCGCGCCGAATATCGCGCCAACATCGCTACTCCGGAAGAGCTAGCGGGCTACCTGAGCTGCATCGAAAACGGGCAAACGTTTAAGTCGCTCGCGGGGCATGCCGGAGTCGGGACCTTCGGGGGAAGCGAAGACCATACGGCGATCCTGTGCAGCGAAGCCGGCAAGCTCAAACAGTATTCGTTCTGTCCGGTGCGGCTGGAAAGGACCGTGCAGTTCCCGAGCAATTGTACCTTCGTGATTGGGGTAAGCGGCGTGGTGGCTGACAAGACCGGATCGGCTAAGGATCGCTATAACCGTGCCTCGCAGGGTGTGCGTTCGATCCTAGAGATCTGGCGCTCAGGATCGGCATCGAAGGCAACAACCCTCGCCGAAGCGGCGGCCAGTTCGCCCAATGCTCCGGAGCAAATACGCGCTGCGCTTAGGGAGCGCTCAGCTGCGGCGGATTCCGAATGGCTGCTGGATCGATTCGAGCAATTTTGGGGAGAATCCGAGGTGATCAGCCCCAGGGCGGGCGATGCCTTGGCCCGGCACGATCTGGAAGGGTTCGGTGAGCTGGCCGCCGAGTCGCAAGCTGGAGCCGAAAAGCTGTTGGGAAATCAGGTCCCGGAGACGATCTGGCTGGTGCGAGAAGCGCGGGCGCTCGGCGCTCACGCCGCATCGGCATTTGGAGCGGGTTTTGGCGGCAGCGTCTGGGCGCTGCTGGCGCGCGAGACAGCCGACGAGTTCCTGCGGTGCTGGAGGGAGGCGTACCTGACCAGCCGGTTTCATGCAGCACGGTCGAGCCAATTTTTCGTTTCCGCTCCGGGTCCGCCGATGGTTCGGCTGTAGCCGCTGTCACCGTTCCACGGCAACGTGAGTCTTAGTACGGATCACGCCGGGCATCCAGTGCACTTTGTCCAATACGAGCGCGTTAAGATCGGGTCATGCCGGGAATTCCACGACGGCGTAAACATCGCCGCCACCTCAGCAAGCGTCGGCCATCTCCACGCCGGGCAACGCCGTCATTGCGTCCGCGATTTCGCGGGTCGTTCCCGCTTTGGCAGTAATCACGACATAAGCCGTCATACCTCGGGCCTCCTGCATCGAAGAGTTCCTGCTTCTTGGCTTGAGGATACGGCGACGGGATCGCGTAATGCAGTGATATAGGCGAATTTCTTCCCAACGGTGATTGCTGACTTCAACCGGCAGAAAGAGCGCAAAAAGAAACGGTCTGACGGAAATTGTCAGGCCGTGACAAGGCGAGGAGCGAATTGTATGGGTAAGCCCTAAAGCTTGGCCAGAGTGTCCTGCGCCTGCTTGGCGTCGTCATGAGTGAGCGGGGGCGCCAACTGCAGAGCCTTGCTCAATTCCTCTTTCGCCTTGTCTTTCTGTCCAGCGCTACTTAATGCCATGCCCAGATGGTAGCGGAACTCGGCGCTCTGCGGCACCTTCTGTACGACTTCACTTAGCAAGCCGATGGCGATGGGATAGTTGCCTTTCTTATATTGGATCCATCCCAGGGTGTCGTTAATAGAAATCAGGTCGGGCGCTGCTTGCTTCGCCTGCGTCGCAAGCGACAGGGCCTGGTCGAGGTTCTGTCCCTGGATCGCATAAACCCACGCCAAGTTGTTCTGCAGGAGCGGATCATGCGGCGCAAGGTTCACAGCCTTTTCGAGGTATTGCTGTGAAGACTTGAGGTCGTTCTTCACCAGATACACGTTCCCCATAGCACCCAGTATCGTCGGGTTATTCGGAGCGGCGGCGAGTGCCTTCTGGTAGGTGGCCAGAGCGTCGTCCAGTTTGCCCTGAATTTCGTAGACATGGGCGAGCTGCATGTACGCGAGCGGCGCTTTCGGCTCCAGCTGGATGGACTTCTGGAATTCCGGAATAGCTTCGTCGAATCGCCTCGAATTCCCCAGCGCCGCAGCGTAGATAAAGTGCGCCTGAGCGCGATTTGGATTGGCCGTCACGTACTGGTTCGCGATCTGCAGCGCCTTCGGGCCCTGATTCAGCTGGTACAGCATCTGGACGTATTCTCCGACCGCCACGTCGTATTGCGGATTCAACTTCAGGGCCGTTTGAAATTCACGCTCGGCTTCGGGAATCTTCCCCAATCCCGCGTAAGCGAACGCCATGTTCAAATGCACGGACGGATCATTGGGCGCAGCCTGCTGAACCAACGTCAGTTGGTTCAGAGCCGCCTGATAATCCCGGGCTCCAAGATCGATGCTGGCCATGAGGAAATGCGCCTGCGGATTGCTCTCATTCATCTTGAGCAAACGATCGGCAAATTCCTTCGCTGTCGCGAAGTCCCTCGCATCGCGATAAGCCTCGGCTTGCGCCTGCAGGTACATGGGATTCTCAGGATTGCGCTTGATGGCCTCTTGGAACTCCGTCTTGGCGCCCGTCAAATCCCCGGTCTTCATCAAGCTCTGGCCCAGGAGGTAATGGGCCTGCGGATTTTCGGGATTGTCCTTTACCACGCTGCGGAAAGTGGTCACGGCCGCCGGAAAGTCGCCCTTGTGGGCCTGGAGACGCCCCTGAATCATGCGCCCTTCGACGTCGTGGGGCTTGTCTTTCAGGATCTGATCGTCGAGCTTCGTTGCTTCTTCGATATGACCCGACATCAGGTATGCTTCGGCGAGAGCAATCTGCAAGCGATCGTTCTTCGGAGCAATCGACAGACCCCGCTGGTACTCCTTGATGGCAGCGTCGGGATTACGGGCTGCCAGATAGAACTCCGCGATGGCTCCTGCGACGTCCGTGTTCTTGGGAAGCTGGTTGCGCAGATTCTGAATGACCGTCTCGGCATCCTGGGGACGGTTTTGTTGCAGCAACAATCCAGCCAGTCGCAGGTAATTCGCGGGCGCATCCGGATTGTTCTTGATGCCTTCTTGCAACACCTGTTCGGCTTGTGGCAGGTCCTGCTTGTATTGGTAGAAGCGTGACAGGTTGGCATAGCCATCGAGGTTCTTCGGATCCAGGCTGATGGCCTTCTTGAAGTCTGCCTCAGCCTCGGCGTCCTTCTTCATGCTGGTGTACAGCACCCCGCGATTCAGGTATCCGCCAGCCTGGTTTGGCTTCAGCTCGATGACTTTGTTATAGGCTTCGAGCGCCTCAGCCGGTTCCTTCTGGGCGAACAGCGAGGTCCCGAGTAGTGCGTACGCTTCGCCGCTGTTCGGGTCCTGCTGGAGTACCGTGCGCGCCTGTTCCTCGGCCTTCTTGAAGTCCCTATTTGCCCAGAGGAGATCCCCCATCTCCAGACGAGCTTTGAGGTTCTTCGGATCCAGCTTTGCCGACTGCTTTAGCTCGGAATACGCTTGTGTGACGTGCGGTTTGTCGTTGCCCTGCCGCAGAAGGGCTAATCCCAATTGATAGTGAGCATCGGCGTAATTCGGATCGACCTGCAGTGCTTTCTTGAACTGGATCACGGCCGCGTCGTACTGTTTCTTGTCGACGTAGGCCAATCCGCTTTCCAGGTACTTCTTCTTGGCTTTTTCGGGATTACCCTTGCATCCGGTCGCGACGATCAGGAGCATCGCTACCAAGGCTGTCGCTGCTGTAATTGCATAACGATTCCGCATGAATTCTCCTGGGGTCACCGGGGAATAACTTGCTCAACATCTACCGCCACTTGCTTAGCGAACGCAATCGCCCGCTGCTGCGCAGCCTCCACGTCACCATTGCGGATAGGCGCGATAATACGCACCATCGCCGCATCGGTCCGGTTCAGGCGGAGTGCGTCATATACCATGTAAAACCTGCCCCAATATTCGCTGGCCACTACCCGTCCGTGCGACTGGTACCAGTAAAGAACGATCTGCTGGTCGAGGTCCTTGCGAATCGTATAGAGATTCACCGGGACTTTTCGGCCATCGTCCAGCTGGAGCTGGTAGATTTTCGACTGTGCCGGCTGCCATCCTGCACCGGGGAGGCAATTCTTGGGCGAATGGATCGTCGCTCCAGTACGCTGTGTGCGGAAGTACTCAACCATTAACCCAAGGTCTCCCTGGGCTGGAGAGTAGTAAACCCGGTTGATGTAGTCAGTCACGCCCAGGACCTTAAGCGTGTCCTGATCGAATGGCGTCTCGGCCACCATGCGGTAGCCGCCAATGTCTTTGGGAAACTCGTCCATCGGCTTCGCCGGCGGAGTTGCCTCTCCGTGCGAAAGGAAGCCCATCCCCGCGGTTGCTGCCAGCAGGACGGCAATCATCGCCCAGTACCGGATTGCGTTACTCATGCCTGCACCTGCGCTTTCGCTGTACCATCCCAATCCTTTGGCATCCAGCCCATCTTTTTTCGCACGAATATCGTCAGGCTATGTAGTCCCAGGAACAAAGCGGTCGCCACGACAAAAATCACCCACCCGGAGAATTCGTGCATGAACCCCTCGGCTGCCTTGGGCCCGATGTAGTTCGTCATCAGCGCGGTAATCATCACGCGAGTGCCATTGCTCACAATCGCCAGCGGCACCATGGCCAGGAAAAGGAACCAGCGCACGGCGATGCTCTTCTCTGCCAGATAGCCGTAGCCGGCCGCCAACGCCAGCAGAGACATCAACGAGCGGATGCCGCTGCAAGCTTCGACCACTTCGAGCCGCATGCCGGGCATGATCAACACGTTGCCCTCGCGCATGATAGGAAATAGGTTCAGCGTTTCCAGGCAGCTTGTGGCAAACCGCGAGGCAAGGAACTGCAGCGGAAATACAATTTCGTTGTAAATGATAACGGGAATTGGTACGGCGAAGAGCAGGAAGGCCAGGGGAAAAGCCATCGCCCGCAGCAGCTTCCACCCGGAGAAATAGGCGATAAGGCCGCAGATCGTCCCGATGATGGAGATGCGAGTGAGAAACAACTCGGCGCCCAGGCTCCCGAGGAACAACAAACCGAGCGAGCCAAGAACCACAAGGAGTCCCCAATTTGAAGGCTTGCGGGCCACCTCAGCAAGTTTGTCGCGCCGTTGCCAGATAAGGTAAGCAGAGAGCAGCGGAACCAGAAAACCATGCGAGTAGTCCGGATCGGTCCACCATTGCCGTACCAGGTGTACGAGTACCGGAGCGTAGAGCGCCAGCAATACGGTAACCAGCAACGCTCCCTGCCATCCGAACTTTCGGAGAACCTCTGCCAGACTCAGCGGCTGTGTGCGCGCTTCCGCTAGGGCCGGATTGTCTGAAGGAATGGTTGCAGTCGATTGGGCTGAGTTCATAGGTACTGGTGCCCCACTAAGAGCATGCTATATTTTCTCGGTTTCCAAACGGCGGCCGGCTTCGAGCCGTGGGTGTGCGAGACATAAAAAAGGCGTGCGATACGTTTGCCGGCATACCATACCCTGACGGAACAACGTCTGCGTTTGCTGGTAGTCGTGTCGGTTGTTTCCGTCCAAAGTATCATCGACACGTTATAAAACGTTGAATACATCACAAGAATGGCACGATAAAGGATACCATGCGTTTTTTATGCGTGCATTGGCACTTCCGTGGGTAAATGACTGAAGAAGAACTGGGATTCCCCAATGTACCGGGCTGGTTGCTCCGCCCACCCCCAGTTGACTGCCAAGTACAATGACGATTGGCAAGGCACTTCGTTGACTGGAAACTGACAGAAGTCATGAATAAGTACATTGTTACGGGTGGCGCTGGTTTCATCGGATCAGCTTTGGTGCGCGGGCTTCTGGCACTCGACGACGGCACGGTTGAGGTGATCGACAACCTTTCTACTGGCCGCGAACTTAACCTGACCGAAGTCGAATCGCGAATCACCTTTCATCGCGTCGATATCCGCGATTTCGAGGCGGTCCGCGTCATAGTAGGTGGCGCTGATACGGTGTTTCATATTGCCGCGATTCCTTCGGTGCCGAAGTCAGTTGTCGATCCCGTGCCGTCTCACGAATCCAATGTGAACGGCACTTTCAATGTGCTGCGCGCCTCGGTCGAAGGCAAGGTGCGCAAGGTGGTCTATGCGGGCTCTTCGTCGGCTTATGGAGACACACTAATACTGCCCAAAGTGGAAACCATGCGGCCGAATCCAAAGTCGCCCTACGCCGCGCAGAAGTTGATAGGCGAGTACTACTGCAGCGCTTTTTCTTCCTGCTACGGACTGGATGCCACTACGCTGCGATTTTTCAACGTGTATGGTCCGAGGCAGGATCCCAGCAGCCCTTACTCAGGCGTGATTTCGGTCTTCATGACTTGTTTGTTGCAGCACGTCTCGCCCACCATCCACGGCGACGGCGAACAAACCCGGGACTTCACATTCATCGATGACGTCATCGACCTCGTTATCAAGGCTTCGAAGACGCCGGGCATGGCCGGCAAGGTCTTTAATGCCGGCAACGGCAACCGCTATTCGCTGAACCAAATCTGGTCGCTGCTGCAAAAGATCGAAGGCCTTTCAATTCCGGCCAAATACGGACCGCCGCGTGCTGGCGACGTACGCGACTCGCAGGCGGACGCGACAGCCGCCGAGCGCGAGCTCGGTCATTCTCCACGTTTCACTATCGAAGAGGGTCTGCTCCGGACGCTCGAGTGGTATCGCGAGAGCCTGGTCACCACTGCCAATCGCTAGGAGGCGGCGGTGACCTCATTTAAGCTGTTCTCCATGTGGGAAACAGCCCGTTGTCAACTTATGACGTGGCTTCGTTGCGCGTCAGCTCTCATGGTTGTAGTGTTCGGTTGCAATTCGCTACCAGCGCAGCCCGGTTATCAGCCCACGCCGGAAAACCTGAAGTCGCGCGAATGGTTCGAGCAGGCGCGCTTCGGCATGTTCATTCACTGGGGAATCTATAGCCTGCTCGGTGACGGTGAGTGGGTGATGCAGAATGACCACTTCACGGGTCCGCAATACGAGCAGCTGGCGCCGCAGTTCGATCCCGTCAAGTATGACCCGGCGCAGTGGGTCATGTTGGCGAAACAGGCTGGCATGCGCTACATCGTCGTGACCTCGCGCCACCACGACGGCTTTTCCATGTTCGCCACGAAGCAGAACAAGTACAACGTTGTCGACGCGACGCCCTACGGAAAAGATGTTATTCGCCAGCTTGCTGATGAGTGTCATCGTCAGGGCATCAGGCTCTTTGTTTATTATTCGCAACTCGATTGGCATCACCCCGACTACTATCCCTGGGGCTGGACAGGGAGGTGGGAAGGCCGTCCTACGAATGGTCAATGGCAGCGCTATCTGAATTTCATGAACGCCCAGTTGACCGAGCTGCTTACCAACTACGGCGAAATCGGTGGCGTGTGGTTTGATGGCATGTGGGACAAGCCCGATGTTGACTGGCAGCTCCCGCGCACCTACTCATTGATCCATCAGCTCCAGCCCGGGGCGCTCATCGTCTCCAACCATCACAAGCTGCCATTTCCCGGCGAGGACTACCAGACCTTCGAGAAGGACCTTCCCGGCGCCAATACCGCAGGATGGAACAGTGCTCCCATCAGCCAACTCCCTCTGGAAAGCAACGACACCATGTATCCCAGCGGATCATGGGGTTTCCAGTTGCGCGACCTCCAACCCAAGACCCTGCACGACCTGATCCAGTACCTGGTACGAGCAGCGGGAAACAACGCTAACTTTCTGCTGAATGTCGGGCCGATGCCCAACGGCGAGATTCAACCCGCATTCGCCGAACGGCTGCGCGAGATGGGCGCGTGGCTGAAGGTTTATGGTGACTCGATCTATGGAACCGCTGGCGGTCCCGTCAAACCCGGCGGCTGGGGTGTCACCACCCAACGCGGCAACACCATCTATGTCCACGTGCTCGATCCGACACTTAGCGCGCTGGCGCTGCCGGGGATCGCCAAGCCGGTCGAGGAGGCGCATCTGCTCAATGGCGGAAACAAGGTGCCATTCACTAATTTCGAAGGCAGTCTCGTCCTCCAGCTGCCGGCTCGCGACGCGCAAGAGGTCGATCAAGTCGTCATCCTGGAGGCCAGGCGTTAAATCTTCAGCGTATTAACTCACTTGCAAAGCTTGCTTCCTAGTCGCATCATTTTTGCGCTGCAGACAATTTGCCCTTTGTCTGCGCTTCTCTCCGGAGGCCGGCTGTGAAACGACTCTTCACTTTTGCAATCGTCTTGCTTTTCGCTCTCCCGCTCATCGCTCAATCCGACGACTGGATCCAACTCTTCAACGGCAAGGACCTCACGGGTTGGAAGCACGTCGGCCCTGGCGAGATGATCGTCGAGAACGGACTCATCCGAACCCACGGCGGCATGGGCCTGCTCTATTGGACCGCCGGCCCCGTGGGCAACTGCGTCATCCGGGTTGTGTATAAGATGCGCGACGAAAACGACAACTCCGGCGTCTTCATTCGTATTCCCATCGAGCCGCGCGAGCCCTGGATGCCCGTACACTACGGTTACGAGGTGCAGATCGACAACCATCCTGAAACCTCGGGCGAAGACGAGTACCACGTCACCGGCACACTGTATTCGCTCACCAAGCCGCTGGCCAAACCCGGCAAGCCCGGCCCGGCATGGAACACCATGGAGATCACGCTTGACGGCCCGCGTACCATCGTCATGCTCAATGGCGTCAAGGTCACCGACTACACCGAAGGCGATCCTGTGCCGTCACGGAAGTTCTGGTTCGAGGGCACCCGCGGTCCGCGTCCTAACATCGGCTGGATTGGCTTGCAGAACCACGGCAACTATGACGAACAAAAGGGCAAATACACCGACCAAAACACAGACGTCGTCTTCTTCAAAGAAGTTGCCATGAGGCCGCTGGCGAAATAGGTTAGCCCGAAGGGCGTGATTTGTTTTAGCCCTGGGCGTGAGCCCGCGGGATTAGGCCGGTTTTTTGAACGAAAAGCCCGCCTCGGCGGGCACACCAGCGAAAGCCTACGAGGAGCCAAAAACCATGCCGAACCACTTCACTCGCCGCAATTTTCTCGAGACTGCAGCCGGAGCCGCAGGCCTCGCTCTCGCCACCAAGGCCATAGCACTCCCCGAACCCGCCTACCCGCAACAGTGGGCCGCCGGCACGAGCGGGCAACTTGTCCAGTTCGGCATTATCGGCATCGGCATGCAGGGTTCGGGACTGCTGAAGACGTCTGTCGAACTGCCGGGCACGAAGTGCATTGCCGCCTGCGACTTGTGGGACGGCCGCCAGGCCCTCGCCAAAGAGATCGTCGCCTCCGACATCATGACCACGCGCAAGTATCAGGAACTGCTGGCCAACAACCACATCCAGGCGCTGATTGTCGCCGTGCCCGACCACTGGCACCGGCAGATTGTCGTCGACGCCGTCACCGCCGGCAAGGATGTTTACTGCGAAAAACCGATGTCCCACAATGTGGCAGATGGGGCGGCGATGGTCGCGGCGGCGAAGAAATCCGAACGCATCGTCCAGATCGGCTCACAGCGCACCAGCTCGGCGCTACTGGCAAAGGCCAAGCAGCTTTATGATCAGGGTGCCATCGGAGAGCTATTGTCGGTCGAGCTCTCGCTGGGGCGCAATGATCCCACGGGTGCGTGGGAGTATCCTCCGCCTCCGGGCCTTTCGCCGGAGAACTTCGATTGGGACATCTGGCTCGGCACTGCGCCCAAGCAACCATTCGATCCCATCACCTACGCCCGCTGGCGCTGCTGGAAGGAATACGGCACCGGCGTGGCCGGCGACCTGATGGTGCACCTCATCTCCGGCATGATGTTTGTGGCCGGCATTAACCAAGCGCCCTCGCGCGCCTACGCAGCGGGCGGTATCGTTCGCTGGAAGGACGGGCGCAACATGCCCGACCTCCAGGCCGCGATTTTCGAATACGGCAGCGTACCGGTGTATGTGCGCCTTACGCTCGGCACCGAGACCGCGGAGATGACACGCCTCATGGGCCCAAAGGGTCTACTCGAAATCCGCGAGCGCGATTTCACCTACACTCCGCAGCGCGGAATCGACACTGCTCCGAGCTATTACGATCAGGGCTTCCCCGCTGCTATGCGCAAGACGTACGAAACCGACTGGCACAAGGAGCACGACCCTAAGCCCGGACAGGAGTTCGTCGCCCAAGCCGTAACATATTCTGGTCCGTCGTACGACGAGGTCGCTCCGCACCTCTGGAACTTCTTCGAAGCCGTCCGCACGCGCAAACCGGTGGTGCAAGACGCCGTCTTCGGACATCACGCCGCCGCCGCATGCCACCTGGCGAACGAGGCGTACTTCCGCAAGTCCGTGGTGACCTGGAACGAAGCCAGCAGCACGATCAAGGGGTGAGGCGATAATCCTTAGCCTCGAAAGTTGGCGCACGAGCGTCGGCTTAGCGGCCTCGTTTGGGCCCTTGGTCGGGTCAAATTTCTCTTAAACGGGAATTGTCCAAGACCAACTTAGGCTCACGGCGAGTTAGGCGCCAGCCGGGAAAAGGCGGACGACTCTGCAGACGCAAGCGGTGGTAAAGGCGCGGAGGTTCGAGAGCAAGAAGAATCAGGTAGTCCGGAAAAGCTTTCGTAACTACGGGCTGGGGGATCAATCGTCCTGCGCTTTACAAGAGAAAGGGAAGCCGGGTCAACGGGCGGCGGGTCCAACAGAACGCCAATCGCAGTTAATTGCCGCGGAGCGTTTCGACTGGATTCACCTCGACGGCACGCCGCGCGGGCAGGTAGCTAGCTAATAAGGCGATCGCCAGGAATGTGAGCGGAGCAAGGGCGAAGGTCTCTAGGTCGTGTGCTCCAGTCTTATAGAGCAGGCTCGACATCAATCGGCTTAGGGCTAGTGCAGCTATCAGGCCGATGGCGATGCCGGTGATCACCAGAACCATCCCCTGATGAAGGACGAGCCGCACGATATCGCCGCGTTCGGCGCCCAGGGCCATTCGAATTCCCAGCTCGAGTCTGCGCTCGGCGACAGTGTAAGCCAACACGCCGTAGATTCCGATGACCGCCAGCGCGAGAGCAGCGGCGGCGAAGATGCTGAGCAGCGACAGTGTGAAGCGGGGCTGTGCACGCGAGCTGTCCATCAATTCCTCGACTGTTTGAATGCCTGTAACCGGCTGGTCGGGATCAACGGCGGAGATCTGTGCGCGAATAGCCGACGCTATCGTCAGCGGAGGCACGGTGGTGCGGACCAGCAGGTTCATGTTGCCCCACGGCAGTTGTGGGAAGGCGAGATAGAGCTGCGCCTGCGTGTCCTGCGCGAGACCTTTGTTCTTCACGTCGGCGGCCACCCCGATGACTTCGGCGGCATCGGTCCAGCGGCCGACGATGACGTGCTTGCCGAGCGGATTTTCGTTAGGCCAGAAGCGGCGCGCGAAGGTTTCGTTAACCATGACGACCTTTGGTGACTTGGCGTCGTCGGCTGCGGTGAAGTCGCGTCCACCGCGCAGCGGAACCCGCATGGTCTGGAACCAGTGCGGGCTCACGGCTTCGATGTCGATAAACGGGCGTTGCGGCAAAGGCACGTTGGGCTGGCCTTCCGGCAAGACGGGAGTGATTCGCTTCCACGTCAGCGGCAGTGCTGCCGACATTGCGGCATCGCCTACGCCGGGTAGCGCGCGCACGCGGCGCAAGAGTTCGTTGAAGAACGCTATTTGCTGTTCCGGGTTTGCATACTTCAGCGTTGGTAGCGTGACATTCATCGCGAGCACGCTGCGACTGTCGAAGCCAGGATCGACGCGAAGAAGCTGGCCAAAGCTACGAAGCAGCAGTCCGGCACCGATGAGTAGGAGCAATGACAACGCCACCTGGCCCACAACCAGCAAGCTTTTCATACGAGCGCGGCCGTGCCCAAGGGAGCTGCCGCGCCCTTCGTCGCGCAACGCGCCTTGCAGGTCGACGCGCGAAAGCTGCAACGCGGGAAGCATTCCGAAGATGATGCCGGTGAGCAGCGAGACCCCGAGGGTGAACAGCAGAACGTGCAAGTCGATGCCAACGGGTACCCCCTGCGGAAGCTGGCCTGCTCCCCATTTGGCGAAGGCGCGAATTGCAAGCCAACTGATGCCGATTCCGAGAATGCCGGCGACGAAGGCCAACAGCATGCTCTCTGTAAGGAGCTGTTGCACTACGGTGCCGCGGGTGGCGCCGAGAGCTGAGCGTACGGCGATCTCCCTTCGCCGTGACAGTGCTCGGGAGAGCAGGAGGCTAGCTACATTGGCACAGGCGATCAGCAGCACAACGGCAACAGCGGTCGTGAGCATCAGGACCTTGCCGCGCACATTCGACACAACGATGTCGCGCAGACGAGTGGCGCTCATCACGATTGCGGGATCGGCGTCGGGCGCATTGGGATTCTGCTCGCGATATTGCCGGTTGAGGACGGCCAGCTCGGCGTCGGCCTTTTTAAGTGTGACGCTATGCCGGAGGCGGGCGAGCAGTTCGAGATACCCCACGCCCATTCGCAAGCGCTGGGTCGACATGATGGAGTACTCGAAATAGCGTGGTGACCAAATGTCGGCCTCGCCGACAAACGGGAACTGCACATTCGCGGGAAGTACTCCAACGATGGTGTGTGGCGTGGTGTCGAGCGTGATGGTCTGGCCGACGATGTGGGGATCGCTCGTGAAGCGCGTTTTCCAGATTGAGTCGCTGAGCATGACGACCGGCTTGCCTTCGGGGTGGCCTTCGTCGTCGGTGAACGTGCGGCCTAGTTGCGGCTCAACGCCGAGAAGCGAAAAGAAATTTGCGGAGACGCGGGCGATCGGAACTTGCAAGGGCTCCCCGCGTCCGGTGAGATTCAGGTTGTCGGTCGTGAATGCGGCGACGGCTTCGAACGACTGGCTGCGGTCACGCAAGAGCTCGTAGCGGAGCAGAGTTCCACCGAAATCTTTGTTCTGATCCTTCGCGCCGACGGTGACCAGCTGATCGGGCAAGCGATAAGGAAACGGGCGCAGCAGTAACGCATTCGTCACGGTAAAGATGGCGGTGTTGGCGCCTATCCCGAGCGCTAGACTAAGAATTGCAGCGATCGTGAAAGCAGGATTCTTGCGCAGCATGCGCAGGCCGAAGCCTATGTCGCGAAGCAGAGATTGCATTCGGCAATTATAGGTTCCGCAATAGACAAAGTAGAGCGCCAGTTATCCCCGGGGAGCCGAGATGCGGGTCGGAGCGAAGTTCGGCGGCGTGCGCGGTTCAGGCGGCAAGATCCGTCTTTACGGTGACATTAGGAGCGGGGGCATTGGCCATGCTCAATTTGGGTTCCCGTTCCAGTTCTTGCAAGAGCTCTTGTGTCAGACGCTCGTCAATTTCGGCAGCTTGACGTCTGTCGACCGGATAGCGGATCACAACTTGCAGCACGGACGGTAAAAAGTGCAATTGCAGCTTAGGGTGAAACTCGCCGACTGACACAAAGAGGAAGGTATTCTGCAACACGCGATATTGGCGGTCGAGGTCCTCGCGGTAGTTGGCGAGTACTTGTTCGACAACGGCCAGCAATCGGCGTTTGACCTCGGCGTAATCGGTATCGAGCGACAAGTCCAGCGTGATTTCGTGCCAGAGGAAGTTGGTGCCGGGTATCTGCCTGAACATTCCCGCAGTAGGCTGAAACACGATCGAATTGGAGAATGCGACGATGCGACCTGTGGGCAGATAATCGCCGCCGCTGAGCTCCATAAGATGCAGACGCACAAGGCCAATTTCAATGACTTCGCCGGTTACTCCGCCTACTTGCACACGATCACCCAGCTTGACGCCGTACTTCCCGATCAGAAAGAAATATCCGACGGCCGACAGAATGACGTTTTGCAGGGCGACGGCGACACCTGCCGTGATAAGTCCAGCGAAGGTCACGACCGAGCCGAGCTTGCTGGCAAACGAAAACGCAATGATGACGGCGATGAAGAACCAGAGAACGAACTTCCGCAGCAGCAGAAATTGGTAGCGACGCCGGGGCTCGTGGACATAGCGATAGACCGCGCGGCGCCAGAGTTCGGCAGCTCCGATGACCATGCCCAGAACCAGCGCGAGAAGTGCAAGACGTACGAGCAGGCCTTTCATTTCGAGGCTGCGTCGACTGCGCAGCGTGTTCTCCCACTGGTTGAGGCTTTCCTGATAGAGGCCAAGCAGGATGCCTTGCTTGCTGAGCGGCAGCGCCGCCGCCGAGACTTGCTTGAACTGGGTGGCAAGCGAGTCGAGTTGTTGGCGCTCCTGGCCGAGTTGAGCTGTGTTGGCAGTGTCGGCAGCTTGCGCCAGATCGTCGCCACGACCAGCAAGCGATTTGAGCTGGTTTACGAGAGGAGCGCGAAGTTCTTTGGACGTGTTCGCTAGCGCGACAGTGCGCTGAATGTGAGCGTCGACATTGTGAATTTCCTGGGTGAGTTCGAAGAGGTTAGCGCACAGATCCCAGATGCCCGAAGTCGAACTTTCGTTTGAGGTCGAGCTTTCGCGCGGGGCAACGACGGGTGCGCGAGGTTGCTCCTTGGAGGGGGTTGCGGCTTCGGCGTTGTTGGAGAGCGTGGTCGCTTCTGGAGGGAGCGACTCGCCCAACGCCTGAATTTGCGCCCGCAGACCCCCAACGCGGGTGTTGCTTCCACTCGTTTCGGAAGCGAAGTCGATCATGCTGCGAAGCGAGTCTTTGCGGGCATTGGCGAGGTCGAGCTCGGCCTGCAGCTCGGCAATTTGCGATTGCAGTTGTTGACGTTTCTTTCCGGTTGCGGATTGCAATTGCTGGCGCAAGGTTTCAAGTTCGCTCCGGGCATCCTGCGTCTGCTTGTCGAGCTTGTCTTGCAATTGGAGGAGCGCGCGATCGTGCGCCATGTCGGCAGCTTCCTCTGGATTTCCGTTGGGGTTGTTTGCCTTGGCGATGGAGTCGGCTTCGGCGCGGGCGAAGTCAAACGCCAAGCGCACAATCTGATTTGCCATCTGGCGATTGTTGGTCCCGACAGCTACGACATCCCTATCGACCGAGACTTGCTGCTGCGTACCGACGGTGCGATACCAGTCGATGGTCTGGTTGAGGAACTGAATGACTTTCGACGAGTCTGGCACCGTGGAAGTGTCTTGTGGAGCTGCAAGCGTACTTGCGCCCGCAATGATGCAAGGCAATAAGATAAGTTTTGAGAGCGGTTTGATTGTGTAGCCCCTGGTGATTTTCATCGTGGCGTCGCGAAATGGTTATAGCTGATTGAGCTCGGCAATTCGTTTCTCGACGACGGCGTCGTAGGCGTTGACCTGATCGGGCTCATATCCAGTGGCGCGGAAAGTATCGCGAATCTGATTGGGCGAAAGCTGGGCCGGAAGGCCACCGATCCATTGGGCATCGGAGCGCGGGATGTGGCTGCCGATCCAGCGCATGCCCACGCGGCTAAAGAACTCCTTTGGTATGGCCAGGTAGATTAGCGATGGGCGCGATAACACGTAAAAATCGACGTACTCCGATGTCGTCTTGCGAATGAACTCATAGCGCCGTAGGTCTTCAGGTTACCCTCGGACATGCCGTGCGTCAAACTGCGACCGCTGGTTCCGAAGCTGGCGCCGAGATCACTTTACGGCATAGTGCAGCTCGGGAGCGCCGGAACCGTCATGCTTCTCTTCACAGACGGCATTGTCTTCGTGCTTGAGGTCCCAGTTATTGATCAAAGCCATCATGCGGCAACAGCATGCCGTCAAGGAAAACACGGGTTGCGGTCGCACTCGTGGACTCGATCACAGGCGCGATGGTTTTGGCACATGGGAGCGCGACAACATCTAGGGCGGAATGACGCCAAGGCGAACTGATTTCTGTCGGCAACCATGACGACACAAAGGAGCGTCTATATTTTCATGCATCATCCGTTGTCCTCCGACGGGCGACGTCCCGAACCCAACATTGATTTGAGGACCCACCTTGAGTCGCTTTCTCCTGGCCACGACCACGTGTGCGAGCGATTGAAGCCGGAGCACGGAATTTACGATTTCGTGGGCAATTCGGACGAGTTGCGATATTCGAACCCGAAGGCTTCGCCGGAAATAGCAGCAGGATTCGAACCGATTACAGCATTATGGTGGCGGAGATTGCTGGCGACAAGCTGTATTTCCAGACAGTTTCGCGAACGGGACGGGGGGTGGATTCAGGCCCGAGTTGGACCGGCCTCAAGGGTGAGAGGCAGGAGTACTCGTAGTAGTTTTACGAGTCCTCCTAAAGAATTTCGTTAAGGTCCGCAGGAAGAGAATTGCATCGCGTTGCAGCGCGAAGTGCTCAGATGCACATGGGAAAGCGCACCTATTATCGTGACGAAGTCGTTCCGATGACTTCGTCGGTTCCTCTCGCATTACCGGCGAGGCAGAAAAAACTGTTTCGCGAAGTTCTAACATTACTAAACGAACAGGAACTGCCGTACGCCGTGTCGGGGGCCTTCGCGCTGCGCGAATATACGGGAATTTGCCGCTATACAAAAGACCTCGATGTGTTTCTCAGTGCACAGCATGCATCGAAAGCTCTTCGCTGCCTGGCTGATCGCGGATTTGAGTGCGAGATCCGCGACCCCGTATGGCTCGCGAAGGCCCATCGTAACGGTTACTTTGTGGACCTGATTACAGGAATGAGCAATGCGGTGCTCGCAGTCGATGCGTCGTGGACCGAGCGGGCGCACCCCGCGACCGTGGTTGGGGTCGAGACCAAGGTGCTGGCCCCGGAGGAGCTCCTGGCATCGAAGCTGTTCGTGATTCGACGCGAACGATTTGATGGCGCCGACATCGCGCACATCATTTACTCATCACGCGGCTGTCTGGACTGGGACCGCATCCTAAAACTCGCAGGTGAGCATTGGGAGATCCTGCTCTGGACGCTGATGCTATTTCGATATGTCTATCCGGCCCACAGTAACTACGTCCCGCAAGCATTATGGAGAGATTTACTAGCGCGCCTCCAACGCGACATCACCACGCCGGATGGGACGGCGAAGTTTCGCGGGAGCCTGGTGGACGATAACATGTTTGCAATTGACGTGAATGAGTGGGGGCTGCACAACCTGGTGCAGGAGACACGCCAAAAAAGCGCTCGCATTCGTGATTCCGTTCGAGAGTCGTGCGTGTGATCACAGGGACGCAACGCCGTTCGTGCCGATGAGAATTGCAGCTACCGCCGATTTGCATTTTGTTCCGTCAGGACAAGCTCAGCTTCACGCTCAGTTGCGCAAGGTGCGAGAAGAGGCAGACGTTCTAATCGTGGCGGGCGACCTCACGAATTATGGTCAGCCCGCAGAAATGGAGCCGTTGCTAAACACACTTGTGCGCTCGCGCGTACCTACGGTTGTTGTCCTCGGCAACCATGACTATGAATGCGGACAGGAGCAAGAACTGATGCGCATGATGACCGCGGGAGGAATCAAAGTGCTCGACGGGAGCGCCTATGAACGTGATGGAGTGGGGTTCGCAGGTACGAAGGGATTTGTAGGCGGTTTCGGAAGGGGTGTTCTTACCGCGTTTGGCGAGCCGGAAATCAAGACCTTTGTGCGAGCGTCGATCGATGAAGCTCTCAAGCTCGAGCGTGGTCTGTCCCAACTGCGGTCGCCGAAGCGCGTCGTCGTGTTGCATTACTCTCCAGTGGCGGGCACAGTGGCTGGAGAAAATCCCGAGATATTACCGTTCATGGGGACATCCCGGCTGGCGGAAGTGATTGATCGCCACGGCGCCGACCTGGTGCTTCACGGGCACGCGCACCACGGAAGCCTGGAAGGAAAGACGACAGGCGGGATCGCGGTGTACAACGTCGCGATTACGCTGCTGCAGGAACAGAATCCATCGGTCAGTTACAGGATTTTTGAAGTCTAGGAAGATCAGCAAAACTTCGGGGAGCGCACTTGAATTGTGCTCCCATTAAAGAATTGTCTGTAACTATGCGGTGCCCCGCGCTTTCCCGGCTGCCGTGTTTCCTGTTGCTCCCATCCTCCGCGATGGTTTGCGGCAACCACGACTGCGTTGTTTCTGGTCGCGAGCAGTACATCTCTTTCGGAACCTACCTGACTCAATTCTTTGTGCCCACAGCTCTGGGCAACATTCTCGGCGGCAATTCACTTGTGGCAGCTTTGGGCCATGCGCAAGTTGTCGGTGGAAAGAGCTAGCCGAGGCATACGGCATTTACCTCTGCCGTACAAGGTCTCTGCCCGATACTCTCGCGGGGGCCCGGGGCCTACGGTAACAAGTGAGGGTGCGCCACGCCACAACTGCAACAGCTAGATTGCCGTCAGAACTCGCTGAGACGCTGACGATTCTTGGGAGGTTTTGAAAGATGGCTGAAGAGCACCTATCGGCGGAATCCATCGCGGAGAACAAAGCAATCAGCGGAGCCCAGAAGGGCGACCCACGGTGCTTCGAGTCGTTATACAACCGTCACAGGCGGCACGTTTTTTCGCTTTGCCTGCGGATGAGCCGAAACACCGCGGAGGCCGAGGATTTGACCCAGGAGGTATTTCTGCAATTGTTTCGCAAGGTTTCAACCTTTCGCGGCGATTCGGCATTTTCGACCTGGCTTCATCGTGTAGCCGTGAACGTGGTGCTCATGCACCTGCGCAAGAAGAGCCTTCCCATCTCGTCTGAAGCTCTGGATTCGCAGCCGCCCGATCGCGCCCGGAAGGAGTTCGGGACGACTGACGAGACGCTCGCTGTTTCGATCGATCGCATTGTTCTGGAACGCTCCGTCAACTCGCTTCCTCCGGGGTATCGCGTGGTGTTTATGCTGCATGACGTGCAGGGTTATGAGCACAAGGAAATCGCACGTATGATGCGGTGTTCGGTTGGGAATTCGAAGTCGCAACTCCACAAGGCACGACTGAAACTGCGCTCTCACCTGGAGAGCGAGCATCCTCGGCGGCCATCACCTCGCCGTTGGCATGCAGATGCAGTGGCGGCTTGACAAGCTGCCACGCGTGTAAATGCTTCCGCAGTAGATGTCACGCTGGCGACGGCCAGCCCAATTAGCCCTTGACGCAACTCGTGATTGGGCAGATAGTTGTTGTCCAAGGCCGGTTTATGTTGCACGGTCGGGGGTTCGCGTTTCTTGTCCTCGCTATTGTTCCCGCCCTGGCGGTCCTCGCCGATGGGCAATCGGTGATCTCCACTCATGCGGGTGTTATCCATTTCTTCGAAGGCGCTGTGTACCTCGGCGATCAGCCACTGGAATCACATCTGGGGAAATTTCCAACCCTACCTCAGGGCGGCGAGCTCAGTACGGAGAAGGGTCGCGCCGAAGTGCTACTTACGCCGGGAGTCTTCCTTCGCATCGGAGAGCAAACCAAAATTCGCATGATTGCGAACCAGCTTTCCGACACTCGAGTCGAATTACTGTCAGGCTCGGCAGTTGTCGATTCGGCAGAGCCCGCCTCCGGTACTTCGGTCAAGCTGCTTTACAAGAATTGGAGTGCCCACTTCCTCGAGCAGGGCGTCTACCGGATCAATTCGGATCCACCGCACATATGGGTGCTACATGGCAAGGCAGAAGTATCGGGTGGCAAGCCGGGCGATGGGGTGTTGCTGAGTCGCGGCATGGATGTGGCGTTCGCTCCGACGCTCGCGCCGAGCCAATCTCCCGAGCGCGATCATCCGCGCGATGGGCTTAGCCAGTGGGATGATGGCCGGCGACAATCGATTTCCGCAGACAATGCCATCGCGGCGAACATTCAGGACCCGGCTTCGTTGAGCGTGTCGAGTCCGATTTACGACAGTTTTACCAACTTCCCGATGCTCGGGTTGCCGTCCGTCGGACCCTACGGTGTGTACAGCTCGCTCGGCACATATCAACCCGGGTTCAGTTCGATCTACTTGCCGGGGTATACGTACTTTCCCACCTACACTCTCCTGCCGTTGCTTGTGGGCTCGAGTGCGTACCTGGCACCGTATCGTCCCGTCTATGGCGCTGGCGGCTTACCTGTTCTTCCTCCACGCTCGCCGATTGGAAGTCCAATACCTGTTCGTCCTATTTTGCCCATATCGCCAATTTCGCCGTACCCGAGCCCGGTGCGGCCAGCAACTCCGCACCCGACGCCAATACACCCTGCTTCACCAGCCGCCACGCACGTAGGCGTGCACCGGTAGTTACGGCCAGTCACTGTGATGGTGCGTAGTACCCCAGCCGCCAGTGCACTTTGAGGGGAGAACCGAGACCGGGAGGCGGCGCAACCCTTACCTCCACGTTGCGATACTTTCCATCACGCGACTTGTTCTTGGGGTAGTAGCCGAGCACATACTGGTTGCGTAGTTCGACCGCGATTCGGGTCGCGACGCTCGGCATATCGCCCGGGACAGCGGCGGCAAACGCGCGCCCGCCAGTTTGTGTAGCAATTTCCGACAGCAAACGCGGACCCGAGATCTCTTCGGGAGTCAGCGTCGAGGAGAAGACGGGTTCGAATACACCCATGGCGTAAATCTGCACATCAGCTTCGCGAACGAGAGATTCGATTTGAGCAGCAGTGTAGTGGCTGCGATTGTCGCCTCCATCGGAAACAACCACGATCGCCTTGCGGGAATTCTTCGCCTCTTTCATCTCGACCAGTCCGGTGTTCACGGCGTCGAGCAGTGCAGTCATACCGGATGCTTGAGCATTCTTCAAGGCGCTACGGATTTCGGAGGTGTTGCCGGTGAATCCGACCGACAGTGTGGCAAGGTCCGCGAACTCTACCAGAAACGCTTCGTCCTCTTTGTTCAACGCATTCAGCAGCTGTGTGGTCGCATCGCGAGAGGAGCCAAGTTTGTAAGACATGCTGGCGCTTCTGTCAAACAGCACACCGACGGAAAGCGGTGCGTCCTCGCCGGAGAACAGCGAGACGTTTTGCTCGACGCCATCCTCAAAGACCTGGAAATCTTCTTTTTGCAGTCCAAGGACGAACCGATTCACGTCGTCAGTAACTGTGGCCGGGATAAGAACCAGGTCGGCATGTGCGCGGAAGGTCGGCACCGCGTCCTGCTGCAAATTCGGTAAGGAAGTTGTTTGCTGAGGATTACTTTCAGTGGTGGTTTGGGCAAGCGCCAAACTCGTGAATAAAGTCAAGGTAACAACACTGCGTTCGAAACCGATAAAGGCCCACGCTCTTCGCTTCACAACCTACCCCACCTGCCGACCGGCCACGCTGTGTATATCGTAGAAGAGATTGTAATGAGAACGCTAATTCGGCGGCTAGCCGATCAACAACACGATAAAGCGAAGCCGGCACGCCTTACGCTGCGTATAAATGATTCGGTTGAGCTATGGTAAATGATTAAGCGTGAGCAGTCTGGCGGAGAGGGGGGATTCGAACCCCCGATACAGCTTTTGACCGTATAACGGTTTAGCAAATCCATCGTTCTCGCCGCCCTCACTCGGGACGACTTACAGTCGTGCCAAAGGGCTCGCAGTCGGGAAAAACACCTCTCATTCGACAATTATTGTGCCCACTTTGTGCTCCGGTTTCGTCCACGACCGAGTAGAACGTCGACACCGTGTTTCGACAAAGGATTTGATCGTTGTCGGGGTATAGTGGGAAAGGTCTCCCGGAGCCCTGGCGGGTCGGCGTCATGGGTCATCAGCCTAAAGCGCTTCAGTCTGAAACGTACAGAGCGAAGAAACCCCCGACGAACCACTTACTTACCATGCGGGGTCCGGCGTTCAGGCGGCATCACTCCTATATTGGCTTTCGTACCCAACTTGAGAACCCTCGGTGATGTTGGGGTAATGCCCGTAGAGCGAAGGGGCAGGTCGCCCAGGTGAAGATGGAGTCAACGGGAAACCGGAGAAACTCCTGTCTTGGCGAAGCCGGCAGGGCTTCCTCCCACGAGATCGATCCGCTTATCAATCGCTGAATTATGTCGAACGGTTCGTTCAGGCTGCTCAAACCCTGCAAGCACGGCGTCTACACACTTAAAGGCACAAGCGCTACCGTCCAGTGGGCAAGGATTGATCGATAACAAATTCACCGAACTTCAGAACCTCCGAATCGGAGCAAAAGGGGAGGCGGCCAGTTACAGCGAGCTTGGCAATGCCATGAACCATTGTCCAGGCGAGCAGCGAGATTTCGAGCAAATCTCCGGACGTCAGCTGCCCTATGTCCTGACAACTCTTGACGAAGCCCTGCAGAGTGGCGAAGGCTTCCTCTCCCGCCGCAGCAGAATCCGGATGCTTACGCTTGGAGATCGGAGCGTCAAACATCACGGTGAAGTGTTCCGGGCGTCGAAGAGCGAAGGTCACGTAGCCTAACCCGGCATGTTTGAGGCGGTCGAGCGCGTCTGATTTCCCCGCAGCCGCTTTGATCATGGCTCGGGTCAATTCCCGGAATCCCTGTACCGCCACTGCCGCCATCAGGTCGTCCCGGTCGTGAAAATGCCGATAGGGAGCGTTGTGGGAGACGCCGGCTCGCCGCGCCACTTCGCGCAGGGTAAACGCTGTCGGCCCTACTTCCGCGATCAAGCGAATCGCAGCCTCCAGCAATGCTTCTCGTAAGTGTCCGTGATGGTATGGCTTAGCGCGACGCATCGGTCTGCTCGGCATTATATCCGCGGTGTTGACATCGGCAACATAAAGCATCCGTCTGGTTAGTCCGGTCTCAGCCCGGCGAAAAGAATTAAATCACAATAATGTTGACATAAGCAACATTATAGAAATAAGATGTTGCGCATGCCCACATTCGCGAAGACTTCGAACAGCCGCCCGCTCCCAGGCGGGCGGCCCATAAAAAAAAAGAGCTGTGCGATGCGTAGAAAAGGTCAGATCAGACTCGGCCAGTTTCTTGGCAGGGCAAGAACATTCGTCAAGGCACAACACATCGTGGCGGCGACCGTGGTGGTCGCCGCTCTGTTCACCTTGATTGGCGTGGG
>Ga0306926_10001283_pt1 | contig 24757 bp, 29 predicted proteins | sample flu12Cox44000178_FD_203759 | JGI IMG/M metagenome (GOLD analysis project Ga0306926, IMG submission 203759) | Lab enrichment of tropical soil microbial communities from Luquillo Experimental Forest, Puerto Rico - flux8day.12C.oxic.44.000.178 (v2)... | ecosystem: Environmental > Terrestrial >...
GCCAGGTTTCGGCGTGGAGCTGACTCCGGTTGGGGTCCATGACGGCGAGGAGATCGAACGCGGCATTACTGAGTTCGCACACAGACCAAATGGCGGGCTGATCGTGGTCGGTCCGACGTCCTCGATGACGCGTTATCGCGATCTGGTCGTCGACCTTGCTGCACGATATCGTTTGCCCGCTGTCTATTCCGGTTCGGCCTATAGGAGCACCAACGCCCTGATGTCCTATGGGGCCGATGCGATCGAGCAATACCGGCGCGCTGCATCTTACGTTGATCGCATTTTAAAAGGCGAACGACCCGCGGATCTGCCGGTCCAGGCGCCGACCAAGTATCGACTGGTCATCAATTTGAAGTCCGCCAAGGAACTAGGCCTTACGGTGCCGCCAACTTTGCTCGCCACCGCCGACGAGATGATCGAATGAGACGGCGCGAGTTCATCATGCTCGTTGGTGGCTCTGCGGTGGCAGCCTTGCCCCAAATAGCGTTAGGCCAGCAGCAATCAAGCATCCGACGTATCGGCGTGCTCTCTCAAGGGTCGATTCATAATCATCCTACACCTGAATTTCGAGCATTTCTCGAACGCCTGGGCGAGCTTGGCTGGACTGAAAACCAGAATTTGCTGATTGAGTGGCGCTTTTCCGAAGGAAGCGATGTTCCCCTCGCACGGCTCGCGGCTGAACTTATCGCAAAAAATGTCGAAGTCATCGTTACGACACCAACTCAGCCGACGATTGCTGCAAAGCAAGCGACCTCCACTATCCCCATAATATTCGTGCAGGTTGCCGATCCACTGGTGTCTGGCATCGTAGCGAATCTGGCTAGGCCCGATGCAAATGTTACTGGCATGAGCAGCCTTGCCCCAGACATTGCCGGAAAACGGCTCGCTTTACTAAAAGAGGCGTTGCCAACTTTGAAACGAGTTTCGGTTTTGTGGAACAGGCCGAGCAAAGGATCTGCTTTCGTTTTAGAAGAGATAACGGCGGCTGGTAGAAGCCTGAATATCGAAGTTCAAGATATTGGTGTTTCGGAAGCTACTGAGTTTGATCGTGCCTTTGATGCGGCAGTCAGCAACAAGTCCCAGGCGGTTGTCGTCGTTGACGATCCAGTCATGCAGGGACATGTAGACGCTGTTACACGCATTGCTGCCGCACGAAAGCTGCCCCTCGCTTCCCAGTATCCACAATATGCGGTCGATGGTGGCCTTATTGCCTATGGGGCTAATTTGCAAAGCCTCCATCGTCGAGGCGCAGAGTACGTGGACCGCATCCTTCGTGGCGACAAACCAGCGAATCTGCCGGTCGAGCAAGCTGATAAATTCACGTTCGTTCTCAATCTAAAGACGGCGAAAGCACTGGACATCGAAATTTCCCCGGAGCTCCTCGCCCGCGCGGACGAGGTGATCGAATAGACAGCGTTTTGCTGCGGTGCATGAGTCCGCTATTGGCCCTTAGCGGACATCACTCCTTGCACCGCACATGTCCGCTATTGGGGGTAAAGCAGACATGACGGTTTGCCGAAGTCCGCTTTCGCGGTCGCTATCGGGGGTAAAGCGGACATGACGTTTTGCACCGCATATGTCTGCTTCTGACCCAAAGCGGACATTTGGAGACTCCAATGTCACCCTGCTAACGTATCACTTGCATTAAGTAATTGATTTAGGGGGGGCATCATGTCGTCACCGACCGTTCCATATGTGCTCGGTGGCACTCAGACAGAACGAGACCGGCTAATTACACAAGCCGAGGGTCTTGAGGGGTCCACGCGATGGATGCTCGATCGCATCGATCTCAAGCCCGGCGATCGGGCTGTTGATGTCGGCTGTGGACCCATTGGAATCATGAACCTGTTGTCCGAACGGGTTGGCGCGGACGGCGTTGTGATTGGTGTGGAACGAGAACCTCGTTTCTTCGATATGGCATGCGCGGAGCAGCGCAAACGCGGCCTTTCAAACGTAAGGTTGGCCAACGCCGATGCACTTAAGACCGGCCTCGATAAAAACTCATACGATTTTGTTCATGAACGACTGGTCTTGATCAATATTCCGCCGGTGGCACAACAGGCGGTCCTGAAAGAAATGCTGTCTTTACTGAGACCGGGCGGAACGATTGCAATTCAAGAGTTTGATTTTGTGTCCTTCGCTTGTGATCCGGATCATCCGTCCTGGAATATCCTGTTCAATACTTGGTGTGATGCATTTCACGCGGCCGGGGGCGGCAATTTGTTTATCGGCCGGTCTCTCGCTCGCTTATTGCGATCTGCCGGGGCGGAAAACGTCCGAATACATGCGCACGCCAACCTGCCGCAAGTCGGAGAATACCAGCGCACGCATATCCTTTCGCTCATCGAATCGACAAAGGATCTTATGGTTGGCTCCGGCAAATTAAACGCTGCAGAGTTGCAAGACCACATGGCGGCGTTGGCAAAACACCTCGCCGATCCCAAAACAACGCTGATCGACCGTCTGGTGGTTCAGGCTTGGGGAACTAAACCAATTTGATGTCCGCTTTTGGCCCAAAGCGGACATCCCTCGTTGCACTGCACATGTCCGCTTTCGGGGATAAAGCGGACATGCCTCTTTGCACTGCACATGTCTGCTTTGACCTAAAGCGGACATCCCGTGGCCTTTGAAGTGGGAACCAAGCCCTGATGGCCGCCACGTTTTCCCGGCCCGATTGATCATCCGGCCTAACCGACTGTAGTTTTGCGGCACGCTGAACCAACAGGGTTCGTCAACAAGCCATAAAACGTGCGCGCCGATGGATCTCGACTCCAATCGCAGTCTGATTGCCGCCGCGCTAAACCGAATTCCAGCCGGTGACCGAGCAGCGTTGCAAACGGTGTATCGCTTGACCTCGGCGAAGCTTTTTGGCGTCTGCCTTCGTATCTTGGGTGAACGCGCGGAAGCGGAGGACGTCCTGCAGGAGGTCTATGTGACGGTGTGGCGCAAGGCCGCGGACTTCGACGCCAGCCGGGCAAGCCCGATGACCTGGTTGATTGCGCTCGCCCGTAATCGTTCGATCGACAGGCTGCGCGCAACACGGGTGAACCGCAACATGGCCCCCATCGAAGGCGCAACCGATGTCCCAGATACAACGGCCAGCGCCGACACCGCTTTGGAAAATGTGCAGGAGCACGCTCGTCTTCATGGATGCCTGGATGGACTTGCTTCCCACGAGCGCGCAGCGCTGCGTGGCGCTTTTTTTGATGGCAATACGTATGACGATCTGGCCAAGCGCATGAACGTGCCGCTTGGCACGATGAAGAGCTGGATCCGCCGCGCAATGATCAAGCTGAAGGCCTGTTTGGAGCAATGAGCGACACGCTGGACCATAACGACCTGCCCGAAGACGATCTACTCGCGGCCGAGCTTGCGCTGGGCGTGCTCGAAGGCGCCGAGCGGACAACCGCCGTACAGCGCGCGGCGCGAGACCGTGGCTTTGCGCGGTTGGTGGAAGAGTGGGAACGACGACTTGCTCCCTGGGCCGCAGAAATCCGCGAAGTATCGCCACCACCCCAGGTGTGGGATCGAATCTCCAGCGTCCTGCCCGCGCAAGCAGCACGTAACGGGCTTTGGCACAGCCTCAATTTCTGGCGCGGGTTGAGTTTTGCGGCGGGCGCGCTTGCCGCTGCGTGTCTTGCGGGCCTGATTTATTTGGGAACGTTCGCGCCCCAGCAGGCGCTTGTCGCGACCATCGAAGGCGCCGGCCAGCGCCATTTCGTCGCTACCATCGATTCTGCCCGCGGTACGGTTGCAGTCGTGCCTGCCGCCTTCAGCGCCGACGCAACGCGCGTTCCCGAGTTGTGGCTCATTCCGCCGGACGGCAGACCGCGCGCCTTGGGCCTGTTGCGGGCCGATCAGACGGTGGTGCTTGCCCTGCCTCCCGAACTTGCAACGCTGGCAAAAGACAACGCGGTGCTTGCGGTATCGCTGGAGCCGCCGGGCGGTTCGACCACCGGCCTGCCCACCGGACCGGTGATCGCAACTGGTAAGCTCACGTCTCTGTGAACGTGCATCCGTAGATGCGATCGCTCCGTAGCTTCGACGTCTCCCACATGGGGACGTCACAAAGAGCAACGGAGTACTGCCATGAAACGCATCGTCACTGTCACGCTGGCCGGTGTTGCTGCAGCGGCACTCGCCCTCAGCCTCGGCGCAACTGGCCCGGCTTTCGCGCAAATGAAGGAAAAGGAAAAGACCGTCACCGTCGGCGGCGCACCGATGTACCCCTCAAAGAACATCGTGCAGAACGCGGTGAACTCGAAGGACCACACAACGCTGGTGGCGGCGGTCAAGGCCGCAGGGCTCGTCGATACGCTGCAATCGCCCGGTCCATTCACGGTCTTCGCCCCGACTAACGAGGCGTTTGCGAAATTGCCAGCGGGTACCGTCGATACGCTCCTGAAGCCGGAGAACAAGAAGACCCTGACGAACGTGCTCACCTATCACGTCGTACCGGGCCGCCTGAGCGCCAAGGACCTGATGGAGAAGATCAGGGCCGGCAACGGCAAGGCCATGCTCAAAACTGTCGAAGGCGAAGAGCTGACGTTTGCTGAGAAGGATGGCCGGCTCTGGATCTGGGACGCCAAAGGCGGCTCCGCTCAGGTCACCATCCGCAATGTCATGCAGTCGAACGGTGTCATCCACGTGATCGACACGGTGCTGTTGCCGGGCTGATCAGTGCTCTGATGTCCGGCGACGTGGCGCTCAAAAGCGCCGCTAGGTCCTCTCCCTGTCCCCGGGGAGAGGACCGACTGACAGTTACCCCGAATACCCCGCAGCATGTTCAGGCTCCTAACGGTCGACCCGCAGGTCGGACAGAAATGAAAGGTCAAGCTGTGGCCGCTATCAGCCGTCCGGGTCCACGTCGTTGCCTCGCCCGCGATGGAGACCTGCTCGCGCTGAAAGCGCGCCTGGTTGCTGATCACAGCTCCGGTGCGGCGCTGGCAGGCCAGGCAGTGACACATTGCGATGCGTGATGGCTGCCCCTCGATCGTCAAGTGCAATTGCCCGCAACTGCAAGCGGTGCGTCGGCTGGTCATGAATTATCTCCCCCATTGAACTTCGAGTGCTCGGTCGAGCTGCTCATTTGAGGATAAATCTATCACACCGCCGGACATGCCACTTCCAATGGGTTGGCTACTCTCTATACGATAGGCTGTTCTAACGTGAGCCTCGGGGGCGACAATGAGGCGACGCGAGTTCATCACACTTCTTGGTGCGACAGCGACGTGGCCCCTTGCGGCGCGTGCGCAGCAGTCGGCAATGCCGGTGATCGGGTTTCTCAATCCCTACTCGGCCGACGGACAAAGCGAGCGCCTGCGCGGATTTCGCCAAGGTCTCGGCGATGCCGGTTATTTCGAAGGCGTTGACCTCTCGATAGATTACCGCTGGGCCGAAGGCCAATTCGATCGGCTGTCTGCCCTGGCAGCCGAACTGGCTCGGCGCCAAGTCGCGGTCATAGCCGCAACAGGAAGCATTGTCGCTGCATTGGCAGCCAAGGCCGCAACTACGACGATTCCCATCGTCTTCGTCGTCGCTGAAGATCCAGTCAGGGTTGGTCTTGTCGCCAACCTTGCCCGGCCGGAAGGCAATTTGACTGGAATAAACTTTTTCACCGCTGAATTAGTATTAAAGCGGCTGGGGCTTCTACGTGAATTGCTACCCGGAATGACCCGCGTGGCGGTGCTGGTCAATCCCCGAAATGCTATAAATACAGAGACCACATTGCGAGACGCGCAAGCAGCAACGTCCGCGATGGGGCTGCAGATTAAGGTCATGAATGCCAGCAACAGCCGCGAGATCAACGCGGCTTTCGCTGATCTTGGCCGCGACCGGCCCGATGCCCTCTTCGTGAATGGCGACGGTTTGTTCAATGCTCGGCGAAGTCAATTGGTAAATCTAGCGTCGCGCCACGCACTTCCTGCGGCATACCCGGACCGTGTTTTTCCTGAAATCGGTGGACTAATTAGCTATGGGACCAGTGTCATCGACGCCTATCGCCAGGTCGGCAGCTATGTAGGTCGCATTCTCAAGGGCGCGAAGCCTGCGGACTTGCCCGTGGTGCAGGCGTCAAAGTTCGAACTCGTCATCAACGCCGAAACCGCACGCATGCTCGGGCTCACCGTACCGGCACCGCTCCTTGCCACCGCCGACGAGGTGATCGAATAACGAACTTTTGCCGCGCTGCGAATGTGCGCTTTTGGCCCAAAGCAGACATGAGCTTGTGCGCCGCACATGTCTGCGACCAGCGACTCAACGAAATGACTGATCGTGAATTGCGACAGGTATTGGTCAGGGGTGTCGTGCTGAAACACCGTCAGACGATTGAAGAAATTGAACCGGATGTGCCCGAGCGGATTTCCGACCAGATTGATTTCTCTGATCAGTTTATCGACGTAAGCCTCGATTGGCTCTGAACGGCGCGTCGCCTTGGTGTGGCATCCACAGTAGAGACATATTTTTTCGCAGAACGGCACATGCAGATAGAGCGACAATGATTCTGATCGGGGTAGGGCATCGAGCCAAGATGCATAAGTGCTCGCTTGAATTGTGGGACTAAAATGAGGCGCCGTTGGATAGGAAGTATAACGCGGCACCGTTCTTTCCGCGGCGATTACCTTTCTAGCCATCAACGTCAGTTACTTACTGAAGGCGATCATTTCTTTGATGCAGATCAACTAGAGACGACTTTGATCTTTTCGTCTTTGGCCAAGATCAAGGAAGCTGAACATCGCGAGCTTGTTTTCTCCTTCTGTCCGCTAATGTTCTTACATATCTTTAGTAAGACTGACTCGCAGCTTCTCGGTTTGTTCAAACAGACTCCGTGAGGTACTTGTTCTGTCCAAGACAATTCCACGAGTTCTTTGATGTTGCGCAAATTCACGCGTCGGCATCCCCGTTAGCGTTCACAGCCGTGCCAGCTCTTTTGCATGGCCGACTGTGGCTACCGAGGGATGAAAATGCTCACGACATCAATATGGCTAAAGGTAAGCCGTCAGGCGCTGTCGGCAGCTGCTGCCGCTGTGCTGCTGTTCACCGCCGTTCCAGTCCTATCGCAAACCGCAGAACCGATCAAAATAGGTTTCGGCATGGCGCTGACCGGTCCACTCGCCGCCAACGGCAAAATGTCACTGGTCGCAATGCAGGTCTGGGAGGATGACATCAATGCCAAGGGCGGTCTGCTCGGCCGGCCCGTCAAGCTTGTCTACTACGACGATCAAAGTAACCCGTCGCAAGTGCCGGGCATCTACGCCAAGTTGCTTGACATCGACAAGGTCGATCTGATCGTCAGCGGCTATGCTTCGACCCAGATCGCTGCAGCCATGTCGGTCGCGATGCAGCGGAAGAAGCTGTTCATGAGCCTGTTTGGCACGGGCGTGAACGAGACGTTCAACTATCCGAAATATTTCTCGATGATCCCGAATGGCCCGACGCCAAAGCCGGCGTTCACGCGCGGCTTTTTCAAAGTAGCCGAGGAGCAGAGCCCGGAGCCTCAGACCATCGCGATTGCGATGGCGGACGCTGAATTCGGCCGTAATGCCTGCGAGGGCGCACGCGAGAACGCCCAGGTGTCGGGTTTCAAAATCATCTACGAAAAAACCTATCCCCCCGCCACTACCGACTTCACGCCGATCGTGCGGGCGATCCAGGCTCTCAATCCGGATCTGCTTGTGATCTGCTCGTATCCGCTCGATACGGTCGGCTGGGTCAAGGCGATGAACGAAGTCGGGTTCAAACCGAAGATGTGGGGCGGGGCTATGGTCGGCTTGCAGGCGACCGTGTTCAAGACTCAACTTGGCCCGTTGCTTAATGGCGTCGTAAACTTCGAGACTTGGCTGCCGGTCAGGTCGATGGACTTTCCGGGCGCATTTGAGTTGCTCAAAAAATACCAGGCGCGCGCTCAGGGTGCCGGCACTGATCCGCTCGGTTTCTATATGCCGGTGTGGGCTTATGCCTACGTACAGGTACTTGGTGACGCAATCGCCGCCACCAAAAGCTTAAGTGACGATGTCCTGGCGGACTATATCCGCAAGACCACGTTCAAGACCGTGGTGGGCGAGGTGAAGTTCGGCAAGCAAGGTGAATGGGCTGAAGAGCGGACACTGGCGGCCCAGTTCCAGAACATCAGGGGCAAGACGGTCGACGACTTCCGTGATCTGACAACCGAGGTCATTGTCTATCCGCCAAAATACAAGAGCGGCGAGGTCATTTATCCTTATGAAAAGGCGATCACAAAATAAGCTTGCGGTCCGCACTTGTTTTGAGAATGAAGTCCTCGCGAAGATGGGAGTACCAATAAAATAAAAACACGGTGCATTCGCTAACGGCCCGACGCAATACAGCAGAGAGCCGCCGGTAGATTGATGTCCGCTATTGGCCCTTAGCGGACATGCGCTTGTGCACTGCATATGTCCGCTTCTGACCCAAAGCGGACATGGGCCGGAAAATGACCCAATACGGACATTTTCAACTGCTTATTGTGGCACGCGTTTGGAAAGAGCGGGGATGCCCAGATGGTGTTACACCGAATTGCTCATTGGTCTCTTGTCACCGCAATGGTTTTTACTGTGTCTGCAGCTGTTGCGCAGACCGGCGGTCCGGGGCGTGGTGCCGGCGGCGGCAAACTCCGTGCAGCGTGCGGTGATGACTTGCAGCGATTTTGCGCCAACGTGCAATCAGGCGCAGGACGCCTCGTTCAATGTTTATGGTCCCATACTCGTGAGCTGTCAGAAGCGTGTGGAACCGTGATCGCAGCCACGCAAGGCGGTACCAAACTTCGCGCGACGTGTGGTGACGACTTGCAGCGATTTTGTACCGACGTGCGGCCCGGTGGCGGCCGCCTCATTCAATGTTTGTCGTTCCATGCTCGAGAGGTGTCCCCGGCGTGTGGGAACACGATCGCGGCGGTAGATACTCGCAGAGGACCCCCCGATTCAGGTGCGCAAAGTCCAACCGCACAACCAGCTGAGATTGTCACGGCCAATAATCCACCTGCGGCGATGGGAAGCATTCTTCGCGCATCGTGCGGACCAGATGCGCAAAGGCTTTGCGCTGGGGCGCGAAGGGAAATCGATATCTTGAAATGCCTCGACTTTCAGCGCATGAAACTATCGGCGGTCTGTGGCTCGTATTTCCAGAAATTGGGCGCATTGCCGAGCGGACAAAGGAATATTCCGAACAAAAAACCACCGTCGCTGCTGCCAACAGCGCCGGCGGCAAAGCCTCCCGTCAAGGAGAACTCACCCGAGCCAGGTCCGGGCTAATCGGGTGCATGCATGAGTGTTTGGAAATATATCAGCTCTTTGCGATTTCGCCGCTACGTGGCCAACGTAGGAAACAAGCCGTCTTGGCCAGAAGCCATGTCCGCTATTGGCCCAAAGCAGACATGAGCTATTGCGCTGCACATGTCCGCTTTCGGGGGCAAAGCGGACATGGTTTTGGCGTCGCAAATTTGCAAAAATTTTTTGCATTTGTTGTGATTGTCATTAAGGACTGCGAAGACACATCAGAAAAGCGAATAGCGAGGGCAAATCCGAAGCGTTGCAAACTAGCTATGACGGTGGGCGCTCCCACTCGAGCAATTCGATCTCATTCAGTGGGCACTGTTTCCCGCCCAGAAATACAACCAGGCGAAGTCCATCAGTCAAATACGGATCGCCCGTCAGGTTCGTGCGCGGATTGGCTCGCGTCGAGATACCGACGCCACGCACGTATCCGAACCGAGAGACTTCTCTTGTCAGAATCAAATCCTGTAGTAAGTAGTAGCGATCCTGATCGACCTCAGGGCTTATCCGATGCGTCGTCAGATACCAGGATTGGGTGGTCAGCTTGATCCCAATGTCGCGGCTGATCTGGCCGACCCACACACGCTGCCCGTTGATGGTAAATGGCGCTAGCCATACTCGCAGATGATTACGCAAGCTTATTTTGTCTCGCGCTTTCTGGAGGGAAAGATCTTGTGTCCGGCCGAAGACGTACAAAGGGCTGACAGGCGCGTGTAAATACTCGGTGCCGAACAGAAATGCGCGCACTGACCGAAACGCGCTGTGGAAATCAAGTGGCTCATCGAGCCGCCATCCCCGCATGATAAATGGAAAAATCGTATTAGTGCTGTCGCCAATTATTACAATATTGAGCGGATCGCCTGGCCTGTCGCCCGCCGTATTCACCGTGCAGCATGGCAACGTCTCCAGCCTCGAGCGAAGACCTGCTAGATCAACTTCTTCGATGGAACCCGGCGAGTATATGGTATTGAAATCTACCTTTTGCACAGCGTAGGTCGCGCTATCGAGCGGCAGCACGAAGCGGAAGTCGAATTGTTGATTAGTTCCGACAAACCCAACTCTAAGAAACTTTAGGCCGCCCTCGCGATGCGTTAACACGAAGCCGGCAGTCGTTTGGTGTGGCGCGACAATATCCGGCATTGCCTCCCGTACGAACAGCGCATCGAGCTTATCGTTGGTTTCGCTGGGCCACCAACCATAGAACAGGCGAGCCACCTCTGACGGGGTGAAGTAATTGGGGTCAGTAGCGACCGGCAGATAGTGCAAGATGGCGTCGCTGTTATTTTCGATGCTCAAATAAACTGCTTGGATACCTTCGTCCGCGAGTGCGACACCAAAGTAGCGTTGGCTCTCGTCATCGGTCAGCACTGCGACGCGAACGGTGACTGGGCCTTGCTGCTGTGAAACTGAGCGTGAGGTAAATACGCCCTTGCCGGACGGATCTGCCGAAGCTGCCGTACCAATGGAAATCACAAAAAGAAGATGAAGAAAGAGCGCGGAGAAAGCAACTAGAAGCAGGAACCAACGCGCCCGCATCGAGACACAGCCCTAATTTAAGAACCTCAACGTCCGCACGTTGCATTTTGGGCCAGGATGCACCCTAAACACAGTCTGTTTGGCCTCGCCCAATAGCGGTTGCTCTAATGTCCGCTCTTGGCCCATAGCGGACGTCACAAGTTGCACCGCACATGTCCGCTTTCGGGGGTAAAGCGGACATCGCAATCATCAGCAAGGCTTCAACGGAGCAAGTGGACTTGCCAGCCGAGGATGTGAGCTTTGCAATGGCCATGGCCGTAGACGAGTCAAGGCTCCGCCACTAATTCCATCGGAAAGTTATGCATCTCTGTTGGCAGCGCGACATAAAGACCGTCAACCATCACATGATTATGGAAGACCGCTTTCGTCGCGATATGCCCGCGTGGGGCAGCAATAGCGGCAGTGAGCATGCCAGCAAGAACTAGGACCACACTGAGTGCTTTTCGCATGACGACTCCAATGCAGAGCCCGACGCCAAATCCTGCGCTCAGTCGGGCAAGCACTGCATGAACTGCCTCACACAGGACGATATTTCTCTGTCTGATGTTCGCCAGCGCTCTGACAGCCTAGGACGCGTGCTTAATTTGCGCCTCTTGGCTAAAATCTCGGAGACAGTTGATCTGTGTCCGCTTTTGGCTCAAAGCGGACATCGCTCGGGAAAGCGTACATCGGCGTGTGCAGTGCAAATGGCCGCCGAATCAAACATGCGTTCGTGCTGGCAGCTCATCGGCCTTCGACGGCATACGTGCGGAAAGTCGCGTATTTGTCACCGATTTTCTTCGCGGTCTTGAAGTCGGGTGAATTATAGGCCTGCACCGCTGCATCGAGGTTGTCGAATACATTGATGACGACGCGCGTCTGCGGCGCGGGCCCTTCAATAGCGACCGTTTTGCCGCCGAGCACGAGCGCGCGGTAGCCAGGCGCCTCAGCAAGCGCTTTGCGCGCCAATGGGCTGAAATCTTTCGCGAAGCCCTCCGGATCAGTGACGTTGATCTCGCCTACGACGTAGGCTTGCGGTTTGCTCTGTGCATGAAGAACCTCGACCAAGCCGGCTCCCAAGGCGATGCCCGCGATTATGGAAAACGCAATGACCCTTATCGTCCTCATATGCCTGCCTCATTGGAGATGCGATCAAGCCGCCAAGAATCGTCTAATAGGTGGGCGCGTTTTGCAATCTCGCGGCGAGCTTCACGGCGTCGCGTCTCGATGAGTGCTTCCATGAAGCGGACCAAGAAACCCTTCCGCGGTTCGCCAGCCAGCACTGGTTCGTCAACATAGACGGCAAACTTGCGAGCAACCCCATCAGTAGCAGCAACCATCCCGTTTTTCCTTTTCCCGTTTCCAGCGGCGACGCAATTGACTGTGACGGTCCACAAGCGAGAATCCTTAGAAAAACGCAGGCGACAGGCATCTGCCGCCCGCGTGGAGGAAAGCTGGCGCGAAATAGTCGTTTGACCCGCGGCAAGCTTGAAGAAAATCCTGATTTTTCCTTGAGACGGGTCACTTTTCGTTGAGGGGCGGCCTCTCCTAGCGCCGAAGCGGACATGCTGGTTCACTTGACCACTTCCAGAGCAACAGTGCGGATTGCTACGATGTAGTGTCTGAGCCTCGGGGACGACAATGAGGCGACGAGACTTCTTGATGGCTGTGGGCACAGCGGCAGCGTGGCCGCTGATGGCTCGCGCGCAGCAGCCGCCGATGCCGGTCGTCGGTTTCTTGAGTGGTCGGTCGCTCGCTTCGGATTCCCACTTGGTGGCGACGTTCAGCCGGGCACTGAACGAAGCGGGCTACGTTAATGGCCAGAACGTTGCGATTGAATTCCGCTGGGCAGACGGCCAGCTCAATCGACTCCCGGAATTGGCGGCCGAACTGATCGAACGCAAAGTGACGGTCCTCTTTGCCGGTGCTTCCGACGTTGCGGCCGGCGCATTGCGGGTGGCAGCCGCAACCGTGCCGGTCGTCATTGCCACTGGCAGCGATCCGGTTGCTGCCGGCCTCGTTGCCAGTTTCAATCGACCAGGCGGTAACATGACCGGCGTAACGGTATTCTCGGTCGCGCTCGAGCTCAAACGTCTGGAGCTTTTGCGCGAGCTGATTTCACCCACTCCGTTAATTGCGCTTCTGGTCAATCCGAACAATCTCACTGCCACGGCTGCCAGACGCCAGTTGAATGATGCCACCCGCAAAATCGGACAGGACATGGTGGTGCTGGAGGCCAGCACTGAGGGCGAGTTTGAAGCTGTTTTTGCAACGCTGGCTCAAAAGAGTGCCGGCGCGCTTGTGGTGTCAGACGACGCATTGTTCGCGAACCGACGCTCAGTCCTTGTGGCACTCGCTGCACGCCACGCCATACCCGCGATCTATGGCCGGCGTGATTTCGCTGAGGTCGGTGGCTTGATCAGCTACGGAGCCAGCGTCGCCGATCAATACTATCAGTCGGGCGTCTATGTCGGCCGTATCCTTAAGGGCGCGAAGCCGTCCGATTTGCCATTCTTGCAGCCGACAAAGTTCGAGCTGACGATCAACCTCAAGACAGCAAAAGCGCTCGGGCTCACCGTGCCAGCGCCGCTGCTAGCCCGCGCTGATGATGTGATCGATAAGTGACGTGATGTCCGCTATTGGCCCAAAGCGGACACACCTCTGAAGAATAATAGGGCGAGGCGCTACACTGTTTGGAGCCCGACAGATCATCGAGGCCGGCACCGGCGTTGATGGAGAACCATATGTACTATGAGGCGATCAACTTCGGCAAAAAGTTCAAATTGTTCGACGAACAGTGGCAGCCAAAGGTCATAGCCGAAATGAACGACTACCAGTTCAAAATCGTGAAGCTGCAGGGTGATTTTATTTGGCACGACCACAAGGATACGGATGAGACATTCATTGTTTTGGAAGGCACTCTGCGGATTGATTTCCGAGACGGCGCAGTCCAGGTGTCTGCTGGGGAAATGTTCGTTGTGCCGAAGGGCGTCGAACATAAGCCTTACGCCGAGCAAGAGGTTAAACTATTGCTGATTGAGCCGCGCGGCGTACTCAATACGGGCCATGAGGGCGGCGACCGGACGGCCCGGAATGATGTTTGGATCTAAAGTGTGGCCACTGTCCGCTTTTGACCAAAAGTGGAGATTAATGTCGACGATTTGAACTATTGGCGTGGCGCCAGGCCTTCAAAGGCGGGCACGCCGTCCGCAATGAGATGGAAAGGCTGACCTTCTGCCGTGAAGATCGCCTTTTGCGCGCCGCCATAGGCCGAAGGATGGTCCAGCGTTCCGATCTTCAGAACAACCGGTCGCAGGCCAGGCCGCCGCGAGATCACGTGTGTGCCGCATACCGCGCAAAACTCTCGCGTTACAGCGTCAGCCTTATCGGGCCGCCTATAGGTCTTTGGCGCGCCTTTCGTGTACACGAATCCTTCTGCCGGCACGAGCATGAACAAATTAGGTGCGCCGCCCGAGAAGTACTGACACGCGCGGCAGTGGCATTGCGCTCTTAAAACTGGCTCACCTTCCGCAACATACCGCACGGCACCGCAATAGCACCCGCCTTCGAGCCGCATGCTACTTCTCCTGCTTAGCTAAAAATATGTGGTCGCTTTGTGAGCATGGTCACAGTGCATCCGCGTAATCGTCCTCATAATAACCTCGCCGAATTGCGATGCGCACGCAGTCACGAGCGAATGAGGACACCATGAACCTTCTTATCCTCGTGGTCGATGATGAACCAGACGTTGAGATGTTATTCCGCCAGCAGTTTCGCCGGGACTTGCGCGGAGGTCGATTTGTGATGGAATTTGCCCAATCGGGCGATATGGCGCTTCAACGTATCGCTGATGCGGCGGGTGTCTCGCTCATTCTTATCCTATCAGATATCAATATACCGGGGATGACCGGACTCGAGCTGCTACCCAGAGCCAAGGCCGCTCGACCCGATGTTCCTGTCATTATGATCACGGCATACGGCCATGCCGAGACAAAGCAAAAGGCACTGGAAAGTGGTGCCGAGGCGCTTCTGACCAAGCCAATCGATTTTGTGGCGCTTCGCGGCGAGATCGATACGCGGATTGAGCGCGCTGCCTGATGTCCGCTTCTGGCGCCTAACGGACATCCCTAGTCGCACTGTACGTGTCTGCTTTTGACCAAAGCGGAGGACGTTGCGGCAATTCGGCACCTTCCAGTTTGCCAATTTGAACCGTTACGCTGCCCTTATCCTAAGCCTTGAGGCCCATGATGAGGCGACGCGAGTTCATATCGCTTCTGGGCGCATTGGTGGCTTGGCCACTAGCGGCACGGTCACAGCCAGCTGAGCGGTTGCGCCGGGTGGGGATTCTACTCCCCGCAACTGCGGGTGATTCGGAATATCCAATGCTTGTTAAGGCGTTCGTGGAAGGGCTGCAGCAATTCGGCTGGACGGACGGCGGCAACATTCGGATCGAGGTCCGCTGGGCCGGAGGTGGTGCCGACGCCAATCGTAGATATGCGGAAGAGTTAGTTACGTTGGCTCCGGATGTCATTATGGCGGCCGGCAATGCATCAGCAGCGCCGATGCTCCAAGCCACACGGACCATCCCGATCGTCTTTACGATCGTTCCTGATCCAGTTGGTGCGGGACTCGTAGACAGTCTCGGACGACCCAGCGGCAACGCAACGGGATTTACGAGTTTTGCTTACGACATTGGCGGGAAGTGGCTAGGGTTGCTCAAGGAAATCGCGCCTCTCGTGACACGCGTAGCAGTTGTCCGAGATTCTTCGATCAGCGCTGGAGTCGGTCAGTGGAGCGCCATTCAAACGGCGGCGCCATCATTCGGTATAGAGGCGATACCAATCAACTTGACCAGCGCTGGCGAGCTTGAACGCGCTATCTCAGAATTTGCGCATTCCGCGAATGGGGGGCTGATTGTGACGTCGAGTGGGTTGGCGATTAATTATCGCGATTTAATTGTCACGCACACGGCCCGACAAAAACTCCCAGCTGTATATTACAGCCGCGGCTTTGTTTCGGCGGGCGGACTGATCTCCTACGGATCCGATCGTATCGAGCAGTTCCGCAATGCCGCGCGCTATGTCGATCGTATCCTTAAAGGCGAAAAACCGGCCAATTTACCGGTGCAAGCGCCGACCAAATACGAACTGGTAATCAATCTAAAGGCGGCGAAGGCGCTTGGTCTGTCCGTGCCGCCCTCGCTGCTCGCCCGTACCGACGAGGTGATCGAATGAAGGCCTGATGTCCGCTTTGGCCCAAAGCGGACATCCCATATGTCGCATTTGGTGTCGCTATGGGGGGTAAAGCGGGCATGCCGCTTTGCACTGCACATGTCCGCTTTTGACCCAAAGCGGACATTATGAGCCCCCTTCCGGCGGCACAGTTTTTCTATGTAGGATCATCTATCTCTCGGGCGGGGTCATGCGACGACGCGACTTCATCACCTTAATGGGAGGCGCGGCTGCGTGGCCTTACGCTGCGCATGCGCAGCAGTCGGCGAAGCCTGTCGTCGGTTATCTTTCAACCGGTACGGCTCAAACTGATGCCGAGCCGTATTTGATTCCCTTTCGCCAAGGGCTGAACACACTCGGTTACACCGAGGAACGAAATGTCGCCATCGAATATCGTTGGGCTGAATTCAACAATGAACGGTTGCAGGAGTTAGCGGCCGATCTGATTCGTCGGCAGGTCAATGTCATAGCAACAATTGGTGGAACACCGCCAGCACTTGTGGCTAAGGCTATGACATCGACAATTCCAATTGTTTTTTACAGTGGCATCGATGTTGTTAGATCTGGACTGGTTGCCAGCTTGAATCGACCAGGCGGAAATTTGACGGGCATTGCAGCTCTGCAAGCTCAATTGATCGCAAAGCGAATCGAGCTATTAAGTGAAACGCTCCATAGGGCTAAAATCATCACATTGCTCGTCAATCCGAGCAATCGTTATACCGATACGGAGACAGAAATTCTTTATGGAGGGGCTCGGTCCTTAGATTTGGAACTGCATGTAGTGCGTGCTACTTCGGCCACTGAATTCGACGCAGCCTTTAAAGAAGTCAAGGATCTCCGGACGGAAGGGTTTCTCATCAGCGCCGACTTATTCCTTTACAGCCAGCGCGAAAAGCTCGTTTCCTTGGTAAATTCACATGCGCTGCCGACCATTTATCCATGGCGCGAATTTGTAACCGCTGGCGGGTTGATGAGCTATGGTCCCAGCTTATTGGAGGCCAGCCGGCTAATTGGAATTTACAGCGGAAAAATTCTCAGAGGTGCGAATCCGGCTGAATTGCCGGTCGAACAACACACAAGAGTCGAATTCGTTATTAACCTGAAAACAGCGAAGTTGCAGGATCTTGCTTTCTCTCTTCCGTTGTTAGGTCGCGCGGACGAGGTGATCGAGTAAGCGGTCATAATGTGCGCTATTGGCCGATAGCGGACATTCCATTATGTCGCATTTGATGTCGCTATTGGGGGTAAAGCGGACATGCCGTGTTGCACTGCATGAGTCCGCTTTTGACCCAAAGCGGACATGTCCGCGACCCCTTACTGCTGTTTGGCAACCTGCTATCCTGCAACCATAAATGGCGTCGTCTCGACTTTGGGGGCAGTACGTGCGCCGGCGCGATTTCATCAAGTTTGTTGTCGGTTCGGCAGCCGCATGGCCGCTTTCGGCTCGCGCACAGCGCGAGCAGATTGCTCGGATCGGTGTGCTCATGAGCGTGGGCGATGATGCGGAAGGACGGGCTCGCATTACAGCGCTTCAGCAAAGCCTTCAAAAATTGGGTTGGTCCGAAGGTCAAAACGTGCGGCTTGATGTTCGATGGGCCGCGGGCGATGCCGCACTTGAGCGCAAATTCGCTACCGAGTTGGTCGCACTCAAGCCTGATGTCATCCTAGCCACGGCCAGCCCGACTGTTGCGGCGTTGCAGGCGGTAACTCGAACCGTGCCGATCGTGTTCGCACATTCGGTCGATCCAGTCGGCGCTGGATTCGTGGATAGTTTGGCGCGGCCTGGCGGCAATGCCACCGGTTTCGTTTTATTTGAATACAGTATGGGCGCGAAATGGCTCGAACTACTCAAAGAGATCGCGCCCAACGTGACGCGAGTAGCGGTTCTTCGAGATCCCGCTATCGCTGCCGGGACAGGACAATTTGGCGCTATCCAATCTGTAGCGCCGACATTAGGCGTGGAGCTGACCCCCGTTAACTTGCGCGACCCTAGCGAGATTGAGCGTGCGATTTCAGCATTTGCCCAGTCATCTAACGGGGGCCTCATCGTAACCGCTGCCCCGATAGCCACGGTTCATCGCGATCTAATCGTCACGTTGGCTGCCCGGCACAAACTTTGTGCCGTCTACAATCTACGCTCATATGTCACAGCAGGCGGCCTGATCTCCTATGGAACCGATATCTATGATCTTTATCGGCGGGCAGCGGGCTACATCGATCGAGTCTTAAAAGGCGAGAAGCCAGCGGACCTGCCGGTGCAAGCGCCAACCAAATTCGAGATGGCGATCAATATGAAGACCGCCAAAGCGCTGGGCATCACAATGCCCGCTTCCTTAGTCACCCGCGCTGACGAAGTGATCGAATAAACATGATGTCCGCTTTTGGCCCATAGCGGACATGGGCTAGTGCACTGCACACGTCCGCTTTTGAGGGTAAAGCGGACATAGGAAAGCTCTGCAGCACTCTCGGCAAATCCGAGCACCGCGCAGATTAGACACGCTCAGGGATCGAGCGAGGCGAGATAGGCGACGATCGCCAGCATGTCCTCCTGTTCGAGGTTTGACGCCACCTGGGCCATCAGTGGGCTCCACTCGCCGGTGCGCGCGCCATGGCGGAAGTCATAGAGCTGGCGAAACATATAGCTCGGTGAGCGCCCGGCGATGCGCGGCAGCGGCCCGAGCCCCTTGAGGTCTGGTCCGTGGCACGGGGCGCATGCGAGCGTCTTTCCTGCCCCTTTCGTCACCAGCGCCTCGCCTTTCGCCAGGCTGCCGACCGGAACGTAGGCCGTGAAGGTCGAGCGTGGATCGCGGCTCTCGAACTGGATGAGATCATCAGGGACTTCGAGGATACGCTGGCCTAGCGGTTCGCGTTCACTACCTTCGGCGGCTGCCCAGAGCAGACCAGCGACGTAGGACTTAGGTGCCGTGTCGCTCTCGACCACCTTGATGCGCTTGCGCGGCTGCAGGGCGGAGAAATAAGTCGCCGCAGCTTCCACTTCCGGATCGGTGATTGGCTTTGACAGCGCGATCATCAGGGTGGGTGGCGAGCGACCGGAGACAGCGGTTCCCCGCGCGCCACTCTTATAATCCGCCATCTGTTGAATGATGTAGCTCTTCGGCAGGCCGGCGAGGTCCGCATTTTCGGGACCGCCGGGCCCGTCGGCACGATGACAGTAGCCGCACGCGAAGACGTCGGGCTTGCGGCCACTCGCAACGATATCGGGCAATGGCCGGTGGTCGCCCGGATGCCAGATCGGCGCGATGAACCTATCCCGCAGTTGACTCCAGGTATAACCGGCTGTGCTGTCCGGCACGCGCACGGACCTGCCATCGTCGACCGGGGGCTTATAGTCCGGATTATTCGCCGGATAAGCCCACTGCGGCGGAGCGTCTGCCGCCCTGGCGGCGGCGGCCGGCAATGCCACAGAAATGATGGACGCAAGGAAAGCTGTAGCGACTTTCATGGATGCCCCCCGTGAAGACGCGCTTCCGCCCAGCGAGAGCGTAGCATTGCGCTGTTCGGGTGGTCGATAGAGAGCGGAGCCCCAAACAGTACAAGTGAGCTAGCGGACATTCGAATGAACGCTTTCAGCGTCGCTTTCGGGGGCAAAGCGGACATGCCTTCTCGCACTGCACATGTCTGCTTTTGACCCAAAGCGAACATCCCATTAGCACTCAGCGATGTCCGCTTTTGACCCTCTTCAGACATGCGCGAGGCTGCCGAGACCATTGGCTTAGGGATACCAGCCCCGGTGCTCGCTCTCGCCGACGAGATGATCGAATAGGACTTTTGGCAGCGGGCATCCCACCAGGCGCAACCGATGTCCGCTTTTGAGGAGGTAAAGCGGAAATAGTCCGGAAGTCGTCCACGCACGCCGTCTTCACTTCACTTTCTCGAGCACCCAGTCGTCAATCACCTTGGCGATGGCGAGGTTGTTCTTCTCGATCATCACCATGTGCCCGTTGCCATGGATGCCTTTATTCTGCAACGGCATCCATTCGACTTTCATGCCGGCCTGGTTGAGATACTTCACCGTGCAATTGTCGTAGAGCTGGTGGTAGGAGGCTTCCGCCGAGATCACGACGGTCGCAATGCTTTTCAAATTGATGAGCTGCCGCGCCGGCGCCGTCTGCATCCAGCACAGAAACATATTCGGGCCGTCAGGTTTCTCGTCGCGCATGACTGAGATCTCGCTCGGGTCCTTGACCGGCGGATCGTAGGTCAAGGCGATGTCGGTCGGTCCCCAGGCACGTGCCTTGCCGGTGCCGATGATGGTGTTTTCGAATGGCGGGCCGGACGGTTCGACTGCGACGATGCCTTTGACGAGGTTCGGCCGCGCGTCGGCGATGAGCCATCCGAACGATCCCGATTGCGAGTGCGTCAACAGAATTGCCGGTCCGATCTTGTCGAGAAGCGCCGCGCCGGCGTCGCGGTTGCGCTGCTGGGTCTCTTCGTTCGACACGACGGTCTCAACCTGTGTTGCATAGAACCCGTCGAAGATAGGATCGCCCTGTTTGCCCTTGTTCGTGCTATCTCCCGGCCATTGCGTATGCTTGTCGCGTCCGGGCCAGGTGCCGTCGCTCTCGATGGCCGTGAACTGGAATTGCTCGTTCTCGGCCGTGAACATCCGCGTCGCTCCGTCGGCTGGGTGATAGGCCGAACGACCGCGCATCGGTTGGTCGATCATGTAGACGACATAGCCCTGCTCGACAAAAAAATCGGCCCAGCCTTCGCGGCCGTCGGGTGTTCCCATCCAATTGGTTGCCGTTTGCGCAGCGCCGTGGATCAGCACTAGCGGATAGGGCCGCCGCTCTGCCTTCGGCGCCAGAACTTCGACGTAGATCTGCCCCACCATGATGTGCTTGCCCGGCTCGCCCACATAATGACCCCCGACATAAAAAAAGCCGCGCTTGGCGACCGCGGATTGATCGACGGTGGGGACCGGAAGCTTCACCTCAGCCAGCGCCGCTGGCCCAATGAATGCCGCCAAGATCGCAACGCTTAAGCCCCGCATGATTTCCTCCCCGCCGAGTTTTTGCCGCACGACCTAAATTGTATCATTCGACATGCCGCCTATCGAGACCGGTAGCTGAATTGCCGTCACAATGAATAAAGGGGGCCAAGCAATAGGCAGCGTCATCTCTAGAAGGGTGGCAGCGGGCGCGAACTCTTGGCGAAAATTCGTCGGCATTGGCCTTGACCGACAGTTATTTGTTGCGGTGCACGAGTCCGCTTTTGGCCAAAGCAGACATGAGTTTGTGCGCCCAGTACATCTTCCGTTTTCCGTTAGAATTGATAGAGACGCGCCGGATTATCGACCAAGATCTTCTTGCGCGTTGCCGCATCGGGCGCCCAGACCACGAGCTGGTTCATAAGCCTTCCATCGTCGATCTGGAATAACGGTGTAACCTCGGTCGCCTTGTTACCCGAAGACGAGTTGGGATGCGGCCAGTCGGTCCCCCATATGATTTGATCCCCGTTCGCCGCGATTAGTGCCTTAGCGAGGGGCGCCGCGTCTTGGTAATCAGGCGCCAGTTTGGAAGCTCGATAGGCTCCAGAAATTTTGACATACGCCTTACCTACACGGACCAACTCGACGAGGTCGGCAAATCCGGGTTGCTCGAGCCCGAGCGCTGCCTGGGCGCCGCCGAAATGATCAAACACGACAGGTACTGGTGCCGCCAACACCAAGTCCTTGATGCCGGAGATCACGGCCAAGTTCGTGTACATCTGGATATGCCAGCCGCGGTTCTTCATACGGTCGATCGCGCTCTGGAAACGTTGGCGGCCGATATTGGGATCGCTGGTGCCGCCGGTCGCAAGATTGAGCCGTATGCCGCGCATACCAGCGTGGGCCATGGCATCAAGATCGCTTTCAGTCGTTTTGTCGTCGATCACCGCCACCCCACGAGCATCGGCGCCGCGCGCTTTCATACCGTAGAGTGTCGCGGAATTGTCAGTGCCGTATACGCTCGGTGTCACAATCACCACGCGCTTGATGTGCAGCATGCGGTGAAGCGCCGACATTTCTTCGGGCGACGCCAATTCGGGCGTATAAATGCGACCGGAGAAAAAGGGAAATTGCCGCGGGTCGGCGTGGATATGCGTGTGACAATCGCACGCATTCTCGGGGACGTCGAAATTGACCTGCGTTTCGGGTTGAGATGCTTTCGAAAAGCTTGTTCGAGTGCGCAAGACGGCTCCAACGGTTGCCGCGCCCACCAATGCATCACGTCGCGTCAGCATGGAGACCTCCCTCTGCCTCCCATATCCATACGCGCGGGCTTAGGAGGTTTCTTTGCATCTCAAGCATGCTGCTTTCGTCCCATCCCCGCAAGGCGGCACAACTCAGATGTCCGCTTTTGGCCCAAAGCGGACATCGGCTACTGCACCGCACATGTCCGCTTTCGGAGGCAAAGCGGACATGCCCTTTTGCACCGCGCACATGTCTGCTTTTGACCCAAGCGGACATTACGCGTAGTCGCAGCAAGTTACATTCCAGCAGCTTTCTTGCGCTTGTTGCACTCACTCCAATATTGTGGCCACTTCATTCCGGCGGGAATTTTATTGGCGGCCTTGTCAGCTTTCCAATCCTGACCACAGGCGCGTTCCCGCGCATATTCGGCTTGACGAGCGTCCTTCGGCTTGCCCATTACTGGCTTGGCGGCTGTCGTCGCGGGAGCTGCTGCAGGTGGAGCTGCGGCTGGCTTAGCAGTGGTACTTTCAGCCCGACATTTTGCGACGTAGTCTTTTTCCGTGATCTTGGCCGCCTCATTTGCGGCCTTGTTAGCTCTCCATTCCTCTTGGCACGTTTTGACCGTTTTCTTTTGAGCCAACGCGGGCGCTGTCGAAAGAGCCGCAATTGATAAGATCGCGGCAGAACACATGATAAACCTCGACTGTATTTTCATTCCAAACTCCCTTTGGGGTGGTCGGACTTTCAGCATCATGATGAGGTCCGCAGTCCTATGGAGGAGTAGCTATATCGTTCCTGAACGGACCGCTTAGCGTCCATTCATCGAGAGCTGTGACTTCTGCCTAGCGACGAAACCTCGTTGTGTACGAGCGTCGGTTACAACTACGGCTAGGTATATCGCGAATTCTAGCGATGATGCTTTCTGAGATATTCGTGGAGCGATTTGCAGCGCTTGCGCTTGAGCAAGGTGTGAAGATGCAGGTCGGCGTAAAGCAAACATGACTGTTGCGGGAGTCCGCTTTCGCGGTCGCTATCGGGGGTAAAGCGGACATGAGCTTGTGCGCCGCACACGTCTGCTTTTGACCCAAAGCGGACATCGGCCAGCATCTATGTTGCAGTAGCGAAGCCGGTCTCAGCCCGATCAAAGTTAGAGCCGATACGATGCCTTAGGTCTGAACCATGGGAATGGCATGAGTCGGCGGGAGGTACACAAAAGGATTACTTTACCCCTTATGGATCGGATCGATCCACGCAACTTGCTCGGGCTTCTCGATCGGCTCGATGTCGAGATTGACCACGACGGCTTCGTTGTCGCTGCGCACAAGGACGCATTCGAGCGGCTCATTCTGGTTCGCATTGATTTCCTGGTGCGGCACGAAGGGCGGCACATAGATAAAATCGCCCGGATTGGCCTCCGCTACAAATTCTAGGTGATTGCCCCAGCGCATGCGCGCCTTGCCGCGCACCACATAGATGACGCTTTCCAGTTCGCCGTGATGGTGAGGGCCCGTCTTGGCATTGGGCTGAATGTTTACCGTACCCGCCCAGATTTTCTGCGCACCGACGCGGGCAAAATTGATGGCGGCCTTGCGCTCCATGCCTGGCGTTTGGGGTGTGTTCGGATCGAGCGTATGACCAGGGATCACACGGACGCCGTCATGCTTCCACTTCGGGGCGTGTTCGTGGTGATCGTGGCTCATACGCTGCTCTCTTTGCACCAACGTAGTGCATCCTACCAGCGGCGCGCCGGTTGTCGCAAACAACGCCCAACGCTTTACATCGTGAAAGCCGTCTGTGAATTGGCGATGTTGGACCTTTTGCCAACGGTCATGCGGGTCGCATAAGCTGACTGGCGGGCGTTTTTGCATTACTAGCAAACGAGCGTTGCTATTTTTGTAGTGCTCGCGCACCGGATATGAGCGCAGCATATTTAAGGCTCATCGCGTATGGAGTTGAGCATGCGACCGACGGGCCGCTTTACCCCCGTCCCCCGGCCATTCGGCGCATAAAAGCTCGGCCGCCGTCATCAGGACATGACTGGCGGCCGCTTTTTGAGCGAGCAAAGGGAATAAACTGAAATTCAGCGGGCGCGGCCGCTTTTGGCGTCGCAAAGCTGACATTCCGAAGAACGCAATCGATGTCGCTATTGGGGCTAAAGCGGACATGGGCCTTCGCACTGCACATGTCTGCTTTTGACCCAAAGCGGACATCAGCTGAAGGCGCTTACGGGTTTTCCGACCTGCTATGCTAGAATCAGAAATGGTGTGCTGGCCTCGAAGGGCAGCAACATGCGCCGGCGAGATTTCATCAAAGCTATTGTCGGATCGACGGTCGCGTGCCCGCATTTGGCGCGAGCGCAGCAAAACGGACGAATGAGGCGAATTGCTGTGCTCATGCCGTACGCCGCGGCTGACGCCCAAGCCCAAGCTCGAAATGCTGCGTTCCTATGTCCGCTATTGGCCCAAAGCGGACATCCGTAGTTGCGCCGCACATGTCCGCTTTCGGGTGTAAAGCAGACATGACCTTGT
>Ga0306926_10001285_pt1 | contig 24751 bp, 18 predicted proteins | sample flu12Cox44000178_FD_203759 | JGI IMG/M metagenome (GOLD analysis project Ga0306926, IMG submission 203759) | Lab enrichment of tropical soil microbial communities from Luquillo Experimental Forest, Puerto Rico - flux8day.12C.oxic.44.000.178 (v2)... | ecosystem: Environmental > Terrestrial >...
GTCAGTCGGCTCGACGGGATTAACTAGGGCAGCTCGGCGCTGGTCATCTCCGTGATCGGCGTCAGCTTGAAGGGGGGGACGATGGGGTTCTTTCATCCCACGCTGACAGACGACCTCGGCCAGGCGGCGCGCGCGACGGCCGCTGAGGTGCGAAGGGTCGAAGCCGCGCCGCGCGAGATCCCGGCCTGGAAGGGCCTGCGGCTCGCGCAGTCGAGCGCGGGGCCGAGCTTCGGGATCGGAAGCTCGGCCGGGCCCGTGGGCGGCAGCATCAACCCGTATACCGCGGTCCCGAGCGGTAGCGGCATCGGCGACGACTCGTCCGACCTCACGGGCCGGACCATCGGCGGCGATCAGTCGCCAGGATTCAACGGGACGCAGCAGGAGCAGGGAGGCGGCGCCGGAGTTGGGTCCAGCGGGGCTGCGTCCCCTACTAGCTCGAGCGGCGCCTCCCCGGCGCGGGCCGCGGTTCCCACCTCAGGCGAGGCGGCGAACCACGGCGCGCCGGGCGCCACCGATCGCGCGATGGGCGCGGCGACCCGGGGCCCGCGGCTCATGGACACCGGCGAGAGCGTCAAGACCCCGCCCCCGGCGTCGGTCACCGACAAGCCGCCGACCGGATCGGCGGGCCAGCACGCGAAGAAACCGCACCGGGCGGCCACCCAGCAGCCGCCGGCGCAGAAGCCCGCGCGAGAGCCGGACAAGGAGCCGGGGGCCGACACCACGCCGCCCCCGCCCTCCCCGTCCGACACCGGCATCGGCAGCACGCGCTGACAGCTCAAGCGCCACGCGGGAGCGCTGAAATCGCCCGCGCGACGTGGTAGTTCTCCGGACCGATGCGCAAGCGGCTGGTCCGGATCCTGGCGTGGACGATCACGGCCGCGCTGCTCGTGGTTCTGTTCCGGCGCATCTCCATCTCGGCCGTCATCACCGCCGCGCGCGGCGCGCCGGCCTGGGTGGTCCCGTCGGCGATCGGCTGCGCGCTCGGCATCTATCTGTGCGATTCGTTCGCGATCTGGAAGACGTTCGGCTGGTTCTTGACCCGGATGTCGTTCAGCGACGTGCTGCTCGTGCGCGGCGCCACGTACCTCCTGGCCGCCATCAACTACAACGTCGGGCAGGGCGCGATCGTCTACTTCGTCAACCGCACCACGGGCGCCCCGATCATGCGCGGGGTGGCCACGGTCCTGCTCATCATGGGGATCAACGTGCTGGCGCTGCTTTTCCTGGCCACGCTCGGCCTCGGCGTGGCGCCGGCGGTGCCGCACGCCGTGACCGTGCTGGTCGTCGTCGCCTGGATCGGGCTCGGGATCTACACGCTCGTGCTCCTCGCCAAGCCCCGCTGGCTGCGCGAGCGCCCGCTGTTCGACGTCCTGCTCGGCGCGGGGATCGTCGGGCACGCCCGCGCGCTCGCCGTTCGCCTGCCCCACATCGCCATGCTGCTCGTGTTTCAGATCTCGATGCTGCGCGCCTTCGACGTGGCGGTCCCGCTCGTCGCGGCGTTCGCCGCGCTGCCGGTGGTGTTCCTCATCGCCGCGTTGCCCCTGTCGGTGCAGGGGCTCGGGACCACCCAGGCGGCGATGGTGTTCTTCTTCGCGCGCTACGCCTCCGGCGCGCGCCCCGCGCAGGAGGCCGCCGTCCTGACCGCGAGCCTGGTCGGTCAGGCCCTGGTCCTCAGCTTCCAGGCGCTGCTCGGCGTGGCCTGCCTCCGCAGCCGCGTCGGACGAGCGCTCGAAGCGTCGGTTCAGCCGCCGCCGGTTGGGCCCCCCGCGGTTGGCTGAAAACGCCGGCCGTGGCAACCTCTGCCGAGACTTCGTTTAATCTAGGCCGAGGCGGCCGAACAGGCCGGCGAGCTCGTCGCTCAGCGCGAAGTTGATCATCTCGACCACCTCGGCGCAGCCGCGCGCGGCGACGAGCCGTTCGTCGGTGGAGGCCATCGCCGCGGCGGCGAGGCGGCGGTCGGTCCGCGTCACGTGCTCGAACGAGCCCAGCACGTCGCCCGAGGTCACGAGCGCGGCGCGATGCCCGGTGTGGACCAGGCCGCTCCGCCAGCGATCGCTGTTGAAGATCCCGCCGTCGCGGAACGACAGCGCCGCCTGCTCGAACGCCCGCCGCTGTCGGCGCGGGAGGTTGCGGGAGATCTTCTGCGCGACGTCGTTGAGCTCGGCCTCGGGGAGGATCCCGCGCCCATACTCCGGATAGACGGTGCGCACGCCGGCGGCGACGAGCAGCCCGAGATCCTTGCCGGGGATGCGGCCGATCCCGTAGACGCCGGCGCGGACGTGCCCGAGCTGCCGCCCGAGCTGGCGGCAGCCCTCCTGGCGGGGGAGCGACGAGAACCCCGGCGGCAGGAGCAGCGCGGGCGGCGGGCCGGCCTCCACCTCGACCTGAGTGGCCACGGCGCGCGCGAGGTAGACGTCGTAGCCGTCCTCGACGCCGAGCAGTGAGGCCATGCGGGTGACGAGCGCACGCGTCGGATCGTCCGAGCGCGCCGCGAGGCGATCCTGGCGCGTCACCCCCCAGTCTTCGAGGGTGAGCCCGTAGAGCCGCGGCAGCACCTCCAGCATGGCCGCGAGCAGCGCGGTGGCCGGGTGGCGCTCGTCGGGGTGGCGGACGTGGGCGTCGAACTCGGCGGGGGTGAGGGTCCCGGTCGTCTCCGGCACCCAGCGCAGGCGGGCGTCGCGGACGGCGCGCGCGTCGGACTCCTCCGCGATCCCGAGGGCGACGAGCGCCGCCGCCGCCCGCAGCGCGCGCCGCCGCTGCCCGCTCCGCTCCGCGAGGCGGCGGAGGGCGCGCAGTGAATCGACGCGCAGCGGATCGCGGCGCAGGAGGGCGAGGTGCTCGGTGATGGCCTCGGGGACCCGATCCGCCGACTCCAGCACGCGCGCGAGCTCGGCGCGGGCCAGCACGTCGCCGTCGGCCGCCGCGACGACGATGCGCAGCTCGTCGACGGCGCGCGCGCTCGACGCGAGCGGCCCGCTCCAGAGCGCGGCCAGGCGCATGCGCCGGGTCGCCGAGCCCGGCGCCACCTCCAGGTAGCGCCCGAGCGCCACCGCCAGCCGCGCCGGCTCGTCGAGCTCGGTGAGGATCGCGTCGAGGCGGTCCATCGCCTGATCGTGGTTCGGCTGCACGCCGAGCGCCTGCTCGAACGCGTCGGCGGCCCCCTCCGGATCCTCGGCCGGCCCGGCCAGCAGCTCGCCGAGGTTGGTGAGGTGCGCGACCCGCGCCTCGCGGTCGGTCTCGATGGCGGCCAGGCGGCGGAGCGTGATGGCGGCGTTCGCGTAGTCGCGCTGCCGCGTCAGCCCCCGGGAGAGCCCGGTCAGCGCCGTCAGATCGTCGGGCGTCGACAAGAGCGCGTTGCGGTAGGCGTCGACGGCCTGGGCGGCGTCGGCGAGCGCGCGCTCGGCGATGTCGCCGATCCGGACCCAGGCAGCGCTCGCCACCTTGGGATCGGGCGACGCGGCGATCGCCTGGCGGAAGGTCCCGATCGCCTCGGCCGACCGCCCGAGCTCCGCCTGCACCTCGGCGAGGCGGACGAGCGCCATGACGGAGGTCGGATCCATCGCCACCGCCTCGCCGAGCACGGCCGCTGCCTCGGTCGGATCGCGCGCGTAGCTGAGCTCGGCGAGCGAGAGCAGCCGATCGCGCCGCTTGGGGAGCGGCCCGGCGGCGGCCCGGCGCCGCATCACCTGCGCCAGGCGATCGAAATCGCTCCGCGCGCGCAGGATCACCTCCAGCACCTCGAAGTCGGTCTCCGCTTCGGGCTCGAGGGCCAGCACCTCCTCGAGGCAGCGCCCGGCCATCGCGTCGTCGCGCACCTGGTTGGCGTAGAGGCGCGCCGCCTGCCGGAAGGCGTCGGCGGCCCGCCCGGGGGCCTTGGTGAGGCGCGCCTCGCGGGCGTAGAGCTCGGCCGCCGCGCGTGCGTCGCCCCGCGCCTCGCGCAGCCGGGCCAGCGCGCGCAGCGCCGGAAGGAAGGAGGGGTCGGCCTCTGTGGCGCGCTGAAAGTCAGCGTCGGCGCCCCCCAGATCGCCGGAGGCGAGGTGGGCGCTGCCGAGCTCCCACAAGAGCGCCGCCCGCGTCGTCGCGTCGCTCACCGAATCGGCGAGCTGGCGCCGCGACAAGATCACCAGCGGCCAGTCGGCGGCGCGCGTCGCCCGCCGTTCGAGGTTGGCGAGCGCCTCCTCGGTCGGGCTCGCCTCGACGATCCGGCGCGCGAGCGCCAGCGCCTCTGGTTGAGCCTCGCGCGCGCCGGCGGCGGCCCGTTCGCGCGCGGCCGCCGACGCCCGCCACAGCGCGGCGCTCGTGGCGCCGTCGCGGCAGGCGACCGCCAGCTTCTCCAGCGCCAGCGCGGCGTCCGCGTCCCGCCCGAGCTTGATGGCCACCGCGAGGGTGGCGTCGAGCACCGCCGCGTCGCTGGGCGCGATGTCGCTCGCGCCGCGCAGCGACCGGAGCGCCGCCTCCGCGTCCGCGAGCCGCCAGCCGAGATCGAGGCGGCGCCCGAGGGCCCCCTCCCCGGCCGCCGGGTGCCCGCTCGAGACACGCTCGAGCTCGAGCGCCGCCGCCTCGACCCCGCGCCCGACGATCTCCGAGAGCCGCTCCCGCGCGAGCTGCGCCGCCGTCGAGCCCGCGCCGGCGCCGACGGCGGCCACCGCCCGCTCGATCGCGGCCAGCGCCTGGCGCGGCTTGCCGAGCTGGAACTCGAGCGCCTCGGCCTGCAGGCGGTAGCTGGCGGCCTTGTCGGCGGGATCGGACAGCGTCTGTCCGAGGTTGCCGAGCGCGATCTCCAGCTCCTCGGCGCTCGTGGTGCGAGCCAGGAGCCGCGCGTGCTCGGCGATCGCCGCGACGTTCGCCGGATCGAAGTGGAGGGCGCGCGCCGCCGCGGCGAGCGCGTCGTCGACGCGCCCGAGCCGGAGGGCGCAAAGGCGCGCGGCCTCGACCTCCAGCGCGCTGGCGTGCGCCGGGTTCGCCTCGGCCGCCGCCTGGCGCCCGAGCACCGCGGCCAGGATCTCGAACTGCCCGCGCCGGTGCTGGGCCCGCGCCAGCCCCGCCAGCGCCGGCCGCGACCCCGGCACCAGCGCCAGCGCCGCCTCGTAAGCCCGGATCGCCTCGTCGTCGGCGGCGGCGCGCTCTTCGTAGATGGTCCCCGCCCGGTAGCACCAGCCGAAGCGCGCTTCCGCCGGCAGCTCCGCGATCTCGCTGCCGAGGCGAAGCGCGGCCTCCGCTGCGACGAGCGCGTCGCCCGCTTTCTCGGCAGCGCGCAACAGCGCCCGCAGCGCCGCTGCCCGCCGCGTCCCCAGCGCCGCCCACTCGCCGTAGAGCGCGAGGGCCTTCCCCGGGTCGCCGAGCGGATCCTCGTAGAGCCCGCCGAGGCGCTCCAGCCGGATGCCCGCCTCGCGGGCCGCGGCGTCCGCCTCGCCCCCCTTGTCCCCGGCGGCGATCGTCCCGGCGTCGACGTCGACGACCTTCACCATCTCCTCCCAGCGGCCGAGGGCGGGGTAGAGCCGCTCGAGCAGGTGGGCCGCCGGCAGGTAGCCGGGCACCGCCTCGAGCGCGCGCCGCGCGAGCGCCGCCGCCCGCGGCAGATCGTGGGCCGCGGTCTCGGCCAGCTCCGCCGCGCGCATGGCGAGCGCCGCCCGCTCGCCCGCGTCGTCGCAGCGATCGACCGCCGCCGCCGCGAGGTCCACCTGTCCCGCCGCGTCCCCGGTGCGGGACGCGATCCGCTCCAGCCCCGCGAGCGCGACCGGATCGCCCGGCCGCGCCTCGAGGAGCCTCCGGTAGCGGGCGGCGGCCGCTTCGTCGTCGCCCTGATACTGCTCGGCGACATGGGCGGCGAGACCGGACAGCGTGGCCCCCCAGTCGCGATCGCGCGTCCGTTCGGCGTGATGGTCGAGCGCCGCGCGGGCCTTGGCCCACTCCCCGGCGGCGAGCGCGTTGGACGCTCCGACGATCAGCAGCACCGGATCGTCAGGATCGGCGACGCGGGCCTGTTCGAGGAGCGTGGCGGCCCGGGCCGCGCCACCCAACCGATGCCGGGCCAGCGCCGCGGCCACCGCCAGCCAGGCCGCCCGCTCGGAACCGGTGGTGGCGGCGGCTTCGAGCTCCAGGCCGCGCGCGAGCTCCGCGTCCTTGCCCAGTCGCGCGGCGACCCGCCGGGTCCCGGCTCGGGCCAGGGCCGCCGCCCCGCGCCCGGCGTCCTCGTCGAGCGCCCGCAGCCACAGGGCCAGCGCCTCGGCGGCACGGGCGGGATCGGTCTCCGCGAGCAACGCGAGGCGGCAGAGCAGCCGGCCCCGGTCGCTCGGCGACGTCGCGCTGGCGAGCCGTCGCTCGAGGGTGCGCTGGAGCAGCGCCGCGTCCGCCGGATCGGTCCCCGCGCTCGCGCTGAGCTCGAGGGCGAGGAGCGCCCCGGGGTGGCCGGGGACCAGGGCGAGCACCTGATCGAGGACCGCGCGCGCCCGATCGCGGGCCAGGAGCCGGTGCTCGAGCAGGTCCGCCTCCTCGACGCCCAGCTCGGCGCGAGCGGCCACGCTGGCCGCGGCGTTTCGCTCGACGTCGAGGAGATCGATCGCCGTCCAGACGCTGCCCGCCATCACGGCGTGGAGCCGGAGGGCTCGCAGCACGGGCCGGAAGGTCGCGGTCGGAGGCTCGTCGAGCGCGAGCTGCAGGTGGTCCATCGCCGCCGCCAGATCCCCGACACCATCCTCGAACATCCGCGCGGCCGCGTAGCGGAGGGCGCCGGCGGCGACCCCCGTCCGCGCGTCGGCCTCCTCCACGACCGCCAGCGCCTCCGCCTCCCACTGGGCCGGCGACCGGGCCAGGAGCCGACGGGCGTCGTCCGGATTCGCGCCGGCGACGGCGTTCGGCTCCGTGACCTCGTCGGGCCGCGGGGTCGGCGTCGGGGTGGGTGTGGGCGTGGGCGTCAGCTCGGGCATTCGGCGTCACTGTCGTGGCGGCCGGCCATCCCCAGCCACCACATTCCTAATGGACGTCCGCCACTTTACTTCGGAATGGCGGCGGCTGGCAGGGTATGATGCCGGACACTACACAGGCGTCCCCTGCGGACGACCTTCGGCATGGCCAAGATCATCGTCACCGGAAACGACCAGCGCCGCGAATACGAGCTCGGGCAGGTCAACACCATCGGTCGCCACCCGGACAACACGCTCCAGATCCTGGACCGCATCGTGTCCAAGGAGCACGCCCAGGTGATCCGCCAGCCGGACGGCCGCTTCCTGTTCCGCGACCTCGGCAGCCTGAACGGGTCTTTCCTTCGCGGCGAGCGCGTCAGCGAGCACGTGCTGCGCGAAGGCGACGAGATCATGCTCGGTTCGACCTCCCTGACCTTCCAGGAGAAGTCGGCGCAGGACTCCCTGTTACAGAAGGTCACCATCGCGCCGGCCGCCGCCGAGGCCTTCATCCGCCAGAAGATCCAGGCCCCGTCCACGGCGCGGGAGTTCCTGCCCGAGCGCGAGATCGACGACGTCGAGGCGCTGCGGCGCGACTACGAGAAGCTGCGGCTCGCGAACGAGCTGGGGCGCTCGATCGGCCTCGAGGTGAACCTCGAGCTCTTGCTCGAGCAGATCATCATGAAGGCGTTCGAGCTCATCCCCGCCGACCGCGGCGTCATCCTCCTCATGGAGGAGGGGGTGCCGCTCCCCAAGATCGCCAAGACCCGCGACGGCAAGAACGAACAGATCGTGCTGTCGAAGTCGATCCTGAACGAGGTGGTCACCAACAAGGCCTCGGTGCTGTCGTCGGACGCCACCATGGACAGCCGGTTCTCCGCGGCGCACTCGGTCATCATGCAGGGGATCCGCTCCACGATGACCGTGCCGCTGCTCCACCACGACGAGCTGCTCGGGATCATGCACCTCGACTCGATGATCGCGACCAACGCCTTCACCGAGAAGGACCTGCAGATCTTCGGCGGCATCGCCAGCCAGGCGGCGGTCGCCATCCACAACTCGCAGCTGGCGCGCAAGATCGAGCACGAGGCCAAGACGCGGGCCCAGTTCCAGCGGCTGTTGTCGCCCAACCTGGTCGATCAGGTCGTCCAGGGGCGGCTCCAGCTCGAGAAGGGCGGCGCGCTGTCGGAGGTCACGCTGCTGTTCTCCGACATCCGCGGCTTCACCTCGATGAGCGAGTCGCGGGCGCCGGAAGAGATCGTCCGCATGCTCAACGAGTACTTCGAGCTGATGGTGGACGTGATCTTCAAGTACGAAGGGACGCTCGACAAGTTCGTCGGCGACGAGGTGATCGCGCTCTTCGGCGCGCCGGTGGCGATGGAGAACGCGGAGGTCAAGGCGGTGCAGTGCGCGCTCGACATGATGCGCGTGCTCGGGGAGTGGAACCGGACCCGCGCCGCCGAGGGGCAGAACGAGATCAAGATCGGCATCGGCATCAACACCGGCATGGTCGTCACCGGCGCGATCGGCAGCTCGCGCGCGCTGCAGTACACGGCCATCGGCGACGCCGTGAACACCGCCTCGCGCCTCTGCAGCGTGGCCCAGTCCGGGCAGGTCATCCTCTCCGAGGCGACTTATCAGAAGGTCCACGGCGACGTCGCCGCGGTCCCGCTCCCCCCGGTGCGCGTCAAGGGCAAGACCGACGAGCTCCGCGTCTACAACGCCGTCGGCCTGCGCGACCACAGCTACCGCGGCGAGACGACCCGCCCGGGGTGAGGGAGCGGTAGGGACGGCCGGCGATGCGCTCCCTCGCGCTCTGGCTGGGCGTCGTCCTCTCTGCGGCGGCGGCGGGCGCGGCGGGGCTGATCTTCCTCCCGGCGCCGTCGAGGTCGCTGGCCCTGGCGGCCATCGTCGCCTCGGAGCGGAGCGCGTTCATCGCCGCCGCCGGGGTCGTCGCGCTCGTCCTCGCGTTCGTCGGTCTCGGCACCGGCAGCCGGGCGGCGTTCCCGGTGGCGACGGTACTGGCCCTCCTCGCGATCGCCGGCGGCGTGACGCCGCTCTTTCAAGCACGGCAGCTGGCGCGTGCCCGCGGCGTCCCCCTCGACCTCGGCCGCTACCTCACCGCCCGCATCGACAGCGATGGGCACGGGCGGCCGGACAAGACGGTGACCTACACCAACGTGGACCGCCCGCTCGCGCTCGACGTCTACCTGCCCGGGCCGCGCCCGGCGTCGCCGAGCCGCCCCCTGCTCGTCGTTCACGGCGGGTTCTGGTCCGCGGGCAGCAACGGCGAGGCGACGCTCGCCAGCCGCAGGCTCGCCGCGCTCGGCTTCACCGTCTTCGACGTCGACTACCGGATCGCGCCGCAGCCGAACTGGCAGACGGCCGTCGGCGACGTCAAGTGCGCGATCGGCTGGATCAAGAGCCACGCTCGCACCGACGACTGGAACGTCGACCCGGCGAAGCTCGCCCTCCTCGGTCGCTCGGCGGGCGGCCACCTCGCCCTCGTGGCCGCCTACACGGCGAAGGAGACCGACCTGCCGCCGAGCTGCCCGGCCAAGAACACCACGGTGGATGCGGTGATCGCGCTCTACCCCCCCACCGATCTGCCGTGGGCCTATGAGAACCCGGGAAACCTGCGCGCCGCCGACAGCCCCGAGCGGATGCGGGCCTTTCTGGGCGGACCGCCCGAAGCGATCGGCGATCGCTACCGCGCCCTGTCGCCCGCGTTCCGGGTGACGTCGCGAGCACCGCGCACGCTCCTCGTCCACGGCAGCCGCGACCAGTTCGTCCCCTCCGAGCAGATGGACCGCCTCGTGGCCCCGCTCCGGGCGCAAGCGGTCGAGTTCGACACGCTCCGCATCCCGTACGCACAGCACGCCTTCGACTTCGTCCTCGGCGGCTTTTCGAGCCAGATCCTCGAAGCGGCGATGCTGGAGTTTCTCGGTCGCCCCGGGAGCCGCTAGGGCGCTTCTTCTGAGACGCCTCTTCTAAGACGCTTCTTCTAAGAGGCCTCTTCGAGCGCCCGGGCCACGGTGTCGGCGAGCTCGCGCCGGCGCTCGACGAGCCGCTGCGCGGTGTGGAACCGGAACGCGCGCAGGGCGACGTGCCGCCAGGCCTCGGCCGCCTCGCGCCAGAGCTCGTCGAAGCGCAACGCGACGTAACCGCTCACGACGCCGAGGGTGAAGGTGGGGACGGCCCAGATCGGCCCGGCGAGGACGCCGACGACGATCGCCTCCGCGAGCCAGGCGAGGAAAAGAAACGTCGCACCGGCGAACAGCTTGGCGGTACCGAGGACGTCTTGATCGCGGGTGATCTTCCCGGCGACCCAGCCGGCGAAGCGGTAGGGCGCCCAGCCCATCAAGGTGCCGACGAGCGCGAACGGCGAAGCGACGGCGAGGCGCGCGACCGCGGCGAGCGTGGCGCCGACCCGCGGCGACGTCAGCTCCAGCGCCCACGGATCGCGGACGCCGAGGCGCCAGAGCGTCTTGCGGTAGTGGCGCGCCTCGGCGACGATCGCCTCCACGCGCGCCGGATTGCGGGCCCGCATCCGCGCGTAGGCCGCCGCCAGCTCGCGCGCGCGGCGGTGTCGGGCGCCCGGATCGTTCGCGTCGGCCGCCGGGTCGCCCGGCGCCGCGGTCCAGCGGGCGACACGCGCGATCCCCTCGACGATCTCGCGCGTCTCGGCCTGCAGCACCACCTCGTCGAGCCGCGCGTCGATCCGCTCGGTGAGCGCCGTGACCGTCGCCCGCTCGTCGCGCCGGTAGTCGGCGAGCAGCGGGGCGATCTCGACCGGCTCCCCCACCACCAGCAGCACCGACGATCGGAACGTGGCCTTCTGCTCATAGTGGAGTCCCGCCGGCACCAGCGTGACCCCGAGCTTGCCGTCGTGCTCCGCCTCCGCCGAAAGCGCGATGCGCGCCGCGCCCGTCTTGAGCGGCCGCAGCTGCGGATCGGAGTGCGACACCCCTTCGGGGAACAGCGCCAGCGATCCGCCCGCCGCGAGCTCTGCCCGGCACTTCGCGAAGCTCTCGTCGTTGCGCGAGGCATCGCCAGCCCGCGCCCCGGACTCGTGCGCCCGGTAGATCGGGATGCTCCCAAACGCGTTCATCGCCAGCCGCCCCAGCGGATTGCCAAACAGCGTGCTCTTCGCCAGAAACCGCGCCGGCCGCTGCATCGCGATCCGCAGCAGCACCGGGTCGAGCAGCCCGTTCGGGTGATTGAGGACGAAGACGATCGGCTTGCCGGCCGGAATCCGCTCGACCCCTTCGACGACGCGGTTCGGATAGTAGAGGCGCACCAGCGCCTCCCCCAACCAGCGCAAGAGCGCCCGTAACAGCCCCACGCCCCGATGATACGCCAACGGGCGGGCGCGCCCGCAACCTCCCTTCGCTCGAATCTGATAAGCGGACGAGGCGACCATGAACCCATGCTGCCGTTCGTTGGCCGCCCGCCTGCGCTATGCTTTCAGACGTGAGCCCCGAGACGCTCCCAACCGACCTCCCCCGCCGTCGTTTCACCGTGGACGAGGTGAATCAGATGGTGGAGCAGGGGATTCTCGGTGAGGACGAGCATGTCGAGCTCCTCGACGGCGAGCTCGTCATCATGAGCCCACTGGGTCCGCCCCACGCGGCCCTGGTGGCCGACCTCGTTCACCGACTGACGACAGCGTATGACGGGAAGGGCCACGTTCGACCGCAGCTCCCGCTGGAGGTGCGGCCGCACAGCATCCCGGAGCCGGACCTCGCCGTCGTGCGGGGTGAGCCTCGTGACTTTAGGCAACGACATCCGGTTGGACGAGACGTCCTCCTCGTCGTGGAGGTGGCGCGGACCATTCAGCAGATCGATCGCAAGAAGATCCGCATCTACGCGATCGCCGGCGTCCGGGTGTACTGGCTGATCGACCTGCCCAAGAATCAGATCGAAGTTTTTCGGACGCCTTCGGCCGACGGAACGTACGCCGAGCGCACGGTTTACAAACTCGGTCAGGAGATTCCGGTGCCCGACTTGGATCTTCGCTGGCCCGTGTCCGATCTGATCGGCTAGGTCGTCAGCTGCGCAGGAGCTTCTGGACCCAGGCGTCGGTCAGCTTCTCTTGGACCGTGTTCTGGCGGAGACGGTCGGCGAGGTTCTTCCAGTCGACGGCGTCCTGCGGCTGATCCTGGTTCGAGCAGGAGAAGATGATGGTCTCCTTGCCGGTCACCGGGTCGATGTGCCGCTGCAGGCACTGCGCGCAGATCTCCTTCATCATGCACTGCATGGGTGAGTTGATCGACGCGATGGCGACGTGGTCCTTGCGGAAGTACGGAGCCAGCTTGCCGTGCCGGGCCTCCTTGACCGCCGCCATCATCCGGTCGCTGCCGATGGCGATGATGCGGTGGCAGTCGGGGAGCGGCACCAGCATCTTGCCGAGCTCGCCCTTGGCGTAGGCCTCCATCGCCTGCACGACGTTGCCTTGAAAAACGAGGTCGTGGACGCCGCGCGGCGGCGGCAGCGGGCCGCTGTCGACGCTCCAGATCACCTGGTCGGAGGCGGCGTCGATCTCCTCGACCTTGTAGATGTCCTCGCGCTTGCGGTAGGCGGCGAAGTAGAGGACGCGGCTGCCGTGCGCGCGCAGCGCCCGGCCGATCGAGAACAGCACGGCGTTGCCGAGGCCGCCGCCGACGAGGACGACCGACTCGCCGGCCGGCGTCTCGGTCGGGGTGCCGGTCGGCCCCATGACCACCACCGGCTCGCCGGGCTGAAGGCGCGCGCAGAGGCGCGAGCTGCCGCCCATCTCGAGGACGATGAGCGAGAGCAGGCCCGCCGCCCTGTCGACCCAGGCGCCCGTGAGCGCCAGCCCCTCCATGACCAGGCGGGTGTCGCCGACCACCTTCGAGAGCGCCTCGTAGCTCTGCAGGCGAAAGAACTGGCCGGGCTCGAACTCGCGCGCGGCGGCCGGAGCCTTGACCACCACCTCGACGATGGTCTCGGTCAGGCGCTCGACGCGCTCCACGGTGGCGCGCCATTCCCTGTCGAGGCGGTCGGCGAAGGCGTGCCACTCGGCGTCGCGCTCGCGCTGCTCGGCGGGTGGGAGCGCGGCGATGTCGGCGGCGAACAGCGCCTCGACGTGCGGCGCGCCGTCCTTGGCCGAGGCCATCGCGCGCACGACCGAGCCCGCGTACACGGGGTGGTTGTCGCCGTAGTAGCTGACGGTGTGGCCGTCGCGGAGGTAGCTGGTGAAGAAGCCGACCTCGCCGGGCTTGACCGGTTCGAGCGCCAGCGCGCCGTCGGCGCCGCGCACCGCGCGGTAGCTGCGGAAGCCCTTGGCGCGCGGATCGATCTCGAACGAGCCCGGCCGCTCGCGTTCGTAGGTGACGTTGGGCGCCGTGCCGGCGGCGACGAACAGGCTGCGCGCGGGGAGGCGAACGGTCTCGCCCGTCCCCTTCAATTCGCCGTTCTGCTCGGCGAGCTTCTCGAACTCCACCGCCTCGAGCGCGCCGCGCCCGTCGGGGATGCAGGCCGTCGGCGACAGCTGCTCGACGAAGCGGACCCCCTCCTCGAAGAACTTCATGATCTCTTCGTGGTTGAGGCGGTAGGCGGGGCTGTCGTCCATCCCCTTGCGGTAGACGAGCGAGACGCCGCCCCATTTCTCGACGAGCGGCGCGAAGTTCGGGGTCTCGCCGGCGGCCTTGGCGCGCGCGCGTTCGGCGCGAACCGCCCGGCCGTGCTCCAGGAACTCGCGCGCGATCTCCGCCTCCTCGGCGTCGTACAGCTTCCCGAGCGCCGCGTCGCCGCCCAGCGACTCCCAGCGATCGAGGAACTTCTCGACCTGGATCGGGTAGTAGGCGGCGGCCTCGGTCGTGGTGTCGATGCCGGTCAGCCCGCCGCCGATGACGACCGCGGGGAGCCGCACCTGCAGGTTGGCCAGCGAGTCGCGCTTGAAGGCGCCGGTCAGCTGCAGGGCCATCAAGAAGTCGGAGGCCTTGCGCACGCCGCGGATCAGGTTGTTCTTCACGTCGATAATTGTGGGCTTGCCGGCGCCGGCGGCGATGGCGATGTGGTCGAACCCCATCGCGAACGCCTCCTCGGCGTCGAGCGTGCCGCCGAAACGGACGCCGCCGTGGACGCGGAACGTCCGCCGTCGCGCGAGGTTGAGGTAGAGCGCGCCGAGGAAGCTCTTGTCCCAGCGCACGGTGATGCCGTACTCGGCGACGCCGCCGAAGCCGGCCAGCCGCCGCTCGTCGAGCGGCGAGGCGAGCTCGCGCCAGTCCTCGACGGCGCGCGGCGGCCAGGCGTCCGCGCCGACGAGATCCGCGGGCAACGGCTCGATCTTGAGCCCGTCGATCCCGACCACGCCGAACCCCGCGTTGACGAGGTGCTGCGACAGCGTCGACCCCGCCGGCCCGAGCCCGACGACGAGCACGTTCTTGCCGATGTACGGCCGCGAGAACGGCCGCGCGCGGTTGAGCGGGTTCCAGCGCGTGAGCAGGCCGTAGATCTCGTAGCCCCACCGCATCCCCAGCACGTCGGTCAGGATCCCGGTCTCGGCCTGCGGGATGTTGACCGGCTCCTGCTTCTGGAAGATGCAGGCCTTCATGCAGTCGTTGCAGATGCGGTGGCCTGTGCCCGGGAGCATCGGGTTGTCGATGGTGATCATCGCCAGCGCCGCGATGGAATCGCCGTCCTTGCGCAGGACGTGCATCTCCCCGATCTTCTCGTTGAGCGGGCAGCCGCGCAGCGGGATGTTGAGCGGGTTCTTCTTCACCACCCCCTGCTTGTCGTGCATCCCCTTCGAGCAGGAGTCCTTCTCCCGCTCGTGGCAGTACATGCAGTAGTCGGCCTCCGACGCCACCTCGCGCCGGGACATCCGCGCGTCGGTGAGCCCGAAGCCGTCTCGCCGCCGCCGGTGCTCGAGCGGCCCGTCGGTGACGTTGGAGAGCTTCGGATCCGGCCGCCGCAGCGGCACCAGGTCGTCGTGGTCGACGAAGTGCGGGGCGTGGAACGATGTCCATCCGTGCAGCGACGCGTGCGCGGCCGGCACGAAGCGGTGCACGGCGGCGAAGCGCTCGAACAGGTCAATCTCGGGGACGACGACCCCTGCCTTCTCCCGCGTGATGAGCGCGTCAAGGACCGTCGCGACAGTCAACTCCTCGTCGCCCTCCACGACGAGCTCGCGGAACGAGGCCGCGCACAGCTCGTGGATCGCGGACCGGAGCGCCTTCGGCGTCTCGGGCGGTAGCTTGTCCTCCGGGTACTTCTTGCTGGCGCGCCGGACGACGAAGTGCTTCATCCGGAAGATGGCGGCCTCTCGCAGGGCGACGTCGATCTGCGCCTGGCGCTGCGGCTCCACGCCGAAGAGCCGCGCCACGAACGCCCCCAGCGGCCGCGCCGCCTCGATGAGCAGCGCCGACTCCTCGGGCGGCGTCAGCGCCGCGCCCGCGCGGTAGGCCTCGAAGCGCGCGGCGAGCGCCGCGTTCTCCTCGGCGAGCGCCGCGCGGAAGCGGCCGTCCAGCGCCGCCAGCTTCTCGGGCTCGTAGAGATCGCCGTAGCGAAACCCGCCGATCCCCAGCGTGAAGTCGCGTACTTCATTCCGCGGCGCCCGACCGGCGCCGCTCCCAAACGCAAATCCGTTCGTTGTCAGCGCGCTAATTCCTGACTTGGCAGAACTGTTGATAGTCGATGAGCTGAATGTCCTCGGGCTTCTTGCTGTCGCCGCACACCGGGCACTTCGGGTCGCGCGGCCGCTTGAACTCCCGGAACTTCATCCCTAGGGCATCGAAGTGCAGCTCGCGCCCCGAGAGCGGCTTCCCCGTTCCGAGCAGGACCTTGATCGCCTCGGTCGTCTCGAGCGCGCCAATGACGCCGCAGAGCACACCGAGCACGCCCGCCTCCTGGCACGACGGCGCCATGTCCGGCGGCGGCGGCTCGGGATAGAAGCAGCGGTAGCACGGACCGTCCTTCACCCAGCCTGAATCCGTGGCCCTGAAGGGCAGGAACGTCGTGACCGTCCCCTCGAACCGGTAGATGCTGCCGTCGATCACCGGCTTGCCGAGCTTCAGCGCCGCGTCGTTGATGAGGTAGCGCGTCGGGAAGTTGTCCGCGCCGTCGACGATGAGGTCGTAGTCTTTGATGACATCGAGCACGTTCTCCGACTCGAGGCGAAGCTTGTGGCCGATCACCTTCACGTCGGGGTTGAGCTTGGCGATCGCCACCGCCGCCGACTCGACCTTGGGCATCCCCACCCGGTCGGTCGCGTGGAGAATCTGCCGCTGCAGGTTCGAGGCGTCGACGACGTCGTCGTCGACGAACCCGACCGTGCCGACGCCGGCCGCCGCCAAGTAGAGCCCCGCCGGCGATCCCAGCCCGCCGGCGCCAAGGCAGAGCACCTTCGACTGGAGCAGCTTCGCCTGTCCGATCTCCCCCACCTCGGGGAGCATCGTGTGCCGGGCATACCGCAGATTCTGATCGGGCGTCATGATGAACGGCCGGTCGAACCTGTTGCCGCCGCGCTTCCAGGCCGCGAAGCCACCGGCCAGCGACTTGACGTTCGTGTACCCGAGCTCCTCGAGCGTCTTCGCCGCGAGCGCCGAGCGCGTCCCGCCCGCACAGTAGAGCACGATCTCCGAGCCGCGCTCCGGCACCTGGTCCTCGATCCGCTGCTCGAGGAACCCGCGCGAGATCCAGCGCGCGCCCGGGATGAACCCTTCGGTCCACTCATCCTTCTCGCGCACGTCGATCAGGATCGGCCCGGCCCCGTTGCCGTCCCCACCCTTCCCCTTCTGCACCTCGACCGCCTTGCGCACCTCCGCCACGTCCGTCTCGCGAATCTGCGCCTTGCAGTCCTTCAAATACTTGCTGAAGCTCATGATTGCTTGTTCCTCATCCGGTCCCTGAGATTGTCAGATGTCGGAGGCTTCCGCCCGGTGACAATTCTGGCCCGAAAGGGCAGCTATTTTCACGGGATCGGGCCCGGCGTCAAGCCCGCTGCCGGCCAAGCTCGAGCGGACGGCCGAGGCGCAGGCCCAAGGCCCGTAGAGCCGGCCGCCGACGAGGCCTCCGACGCGCCGAGGCGGCGCTAACGTCGCTAGTAGAACATCACGTCGTCGATGGTGATGTCGGCGACGCAGGCCCCGCTCCCGCCGTCAGGCACGGGCGGAATCGTCAGCTGCCATCCGAGGGACACCAGCCGGGTCGCGTCGAGCGCGCCGGCCGGCGCCCCACCCGAGACGTCGCCCCAGGCGATCTGCATCGGTGTCGGCGACGACGGCAGCGTCAGCAGCTTCTGGCTCGGGTCGCAGCTGGCCGCGGTGCAGCCGCCGCGCATGGGGTCCTCTGTGTGGCTCGTCTTTTCGCTGTCGGCCAGCAAGAACTGGAGCGTGCAGCCCGAAATCGTGCCGCTGATCTTGAAGCTGACGCCGTGGTAGGTGTGCGCGTCGATGCAGGCGGCGTCCGGCGGGCTGAAGTAGATCCCGAAGCTCACGACCGCCGTCTCGGCGAGCGCGAGCCCGACGTAGTTGACGTTCCACGCGCCGCCGACGACCGTCGGCGACGGCGCCGGCTCGCTCATCGGCGCGTTCACGACGATCCCGCCCGGAACGCCTTCGTTGATCATCGTGACGCCGCCGTCGACGGGCGGAAAGTCGTCGATGAGGGCTGCCGTCGGGGCGACGCTGGTCGCGCACCCGAGCATCACGCCGCCCGTGCCGCCCGTCCCCCCGCCGCCGTGGCCGCCCGTCCCCGCCGCGCCCGTCGTGCCGCTCGCGCCGGCGCTCCCGGTCGTGCCGGCGGCGCCGGTGCTCCCCCCGCTCCCGGCGCTCCCCGTCGTCCCGCCGCTCCCCGTCACGCCCGCCGTCCCGGTGGTCCCCGCCGTCCCCGACGGGTTCATGCTGCCGCCCCCGCAGCCGATCGACATGAGCGACATGAGCGACACGAGCCCCGCGACGGCGATCCCGATGATCGCGCGCGCGGTCGTCCCTGCTCCGATCATCTCCAATCTCCCCGCGCGTTCATCGATTGAGCCGATGTATGGGAGCCACCCTAGTGCGAATCGCAACTGTTTCCTAGCCCGTTCGAGAGCCAGAACGAGCGATCGCGCCCGATCTTCCTCGGCGCGAACGGCTCAAAAAAAAGCCCGGCCGACGTCGGTCGGCCGGGCCTCGAAAGGCGGTCTCGTTTGCTGCGGTTTACGGCAGGACGGGAGAGTCGCGATCTCCTAGTAGAAGGAAACGTCGTCGATGGTGAAGTCGACCATGCAGCCGCCGGCCGCACCGTCCGCCGCCGCGGGCCCATGGAAGCCCCAGCCGACGCCGGTCAGGCGATCCTGCGCATCCGCCGTCACGGTCGCCACGGCGCCGCCACCCGACATGCTGGCGAACGTCACCATGGTGGTCGAAACAGTGAACGCCGAGCCGGGTCCGTAACAGTTGGTGCCCGAGCAGACCCCGAAGCCGCTCGCGGGAGGCGGAGGCTCGACCTGCGGGAAGTTCACGCCCATCTTGAGCATGTCACAGGTCCCGAAGCTGCCGGTCAGCGTGAACTTGACGCCCTGATAGGTCGAGGCGTCGATGCAGGAGCTGAAGTACAACGCCACGCCCGCGTAGGTTCCGGCAGTCACCGTCCCCGTCGCGTGAGCGTGCCCGCTCTCGATCGCGACATTCACGCCGCCGTAGCCGACGATGCCGCCGACGTTCGGGATCGTGCTGGAGCCCGCCGCGCCTCCATCCGTCGCCGTCGCCGTCGAGAAATCGCTGATGAGCGGCGCGCCGCTGAGCGGCCCACCCGTGCACAGAGAGGCGCCGCCGCTGCCCCCCGAGCCCGTCGTCCCAGCCGAGCCGGTGGTCCCAGCCGTGCCGGTGCCCGTGCCGGTCGTGCCGGCGTGCCCGGTACCCGTGCCGGTCGTCCCGGCCGAGCCGGTCGTCCCGGCCGTGCCCGTGTTGTTGCTGCTGCTCGAGCTGCAGCCCACCGACATGAGCCCGGCGACGGCCAACCCGACAATCCCTGCGAACGCCCGCGTCCTAAATTCAGTCATGTGATCTCTCCGTTTGAAGCCAAAAAATGGGGGTTTTCGCCTCACCGGGGGGAGGTGCGGCGGGGAGACCCTAATGCTGATCTCAGCCGTTGCCTAGATTTTTTTTGAGCCGTATGGGCCGCTGGCGCATCAAACCAAGCGGTTGGCAGGCCCACCGCTGCCGTCTATACTTCAGGCCGATCCGGGACGAGATGAGCCCCGGGGTGAGATAAAAGGAGCGCCATGTCAGTTGGAGAGACCGAGCTCAAGACCGAAGCCCAGCAGCCGACCCAAGGCGAGGACGCGCCGCTGGTCACTCTTTCGGACAAGGCTGCGGAAAAGGTGAAGGAAATCCGGGGTGAGGAGAATATCGAGGAGGGTTATGCGCTGCGTCTGAAGGTCCAGGGCGGCGGCTGTTCCGGATTTTCGTACGACCTCTACTTCGACCAGGCGCAGGAGAACGACCGCCCGTTCGAGGTGAAGGGGGTGAAGCTCATCTGCGACGAGATGAGCCTCATGTACCTTCTCGGAACCGAGATCGACTATGTCGAGGGGCTCCACGGCGCCGGGTTCAAGTTCAACAACCCGAACGTGAAGTCGACCTGCGGCTGCGGTTCGTCTTTCTCGGTCTAGCCGGACCCCGCAGAGCCCACCTCCGATCTACCGGGCGCGGCAGAGCCCGCGCCCGATGCCTCTGGTAAGGTCGGAGGGTGGACGTTTATGAGCTGCTGACGCGCGAGCTCGGCGCGGGCAAGGTCCTGCGAGGACCCGAGGCGCTCGAGAACTACGCGAAGGACGAGTCGGGGCTGGGGGTGTTTCCGCCTGACGCGGCGGTGCTGTGCGGCTCGCGGGGGGAGATCGAGCTCGTGCTGCGCGTGGCGGCCGAGCACAAGATCCCTGTGACGCCGCGGGGGGCGGGGAGCGGGATGACCGGCGGCGCGCTGCCGGTGCGCGGCGGGATCGTGCTCTCGACGGAGCAGATGAAGAAGATCGTCGAGGTCGACGTGAACGACCGGATCGCGATCGTCGAACCCGGCGTCATCAACGCCGACCTGCAGGCGGCGGTCGAGGCGGAGGGGATGTTCTACGCTCCGGATCCGGCGAGCCTCGGGTTCTGCTCCATGGGGGGGAACGTCGCGGAGAACGCGGGGGGGCCGCGGGCGTTCAAGTACGGCGTCACCCGCGACTGGACCCTGGGGATGACGGTGACGCTGATGGGGGGCGAGACGCTGCGGCTCGGGAAGCGGACGACGAAGGGGGTGACGGGGTATGACCTCACGGCGCTGTTCGTGGGAAGCGAGGGGACGTTCGGCGTCACCAGCGAGATCACCGTGCGGCTGGTGGGCAAGCCGCAGGGGGTGGGGACGTTCATCGCCGTGATGCCCGACGCCGTGTCGGCGGGGCGCGCGGTGAGCGCCATCATCCGCGCCGGGCTGCGGCCGCGGGCGCTGGAGCTGCTCGATCGGACGTCCATCGACAACGTCCGGTCGCGGGCGGCGTTCACCTTCCCGGCCGACGCGGGCGCCATCGTCCTCGTCGAGCTCGACGGCGAGCCCGAGGGGATGGAGGCGGCGGTCCTGCGCTGCGGCGGCGTCTGCGAGGCGGAGGGTGCGCGCGAGGTGATCGTCGCGCGCGACGACGCCGATCGCGAGCGCTTGTGGAAGACGCGGCGGGTCTGCTCGCCGGCGCTGCGCGAGGCGTTCAAGTTCAAGCAGTCCGAGGACACCGTGGTGCCGCCGAGCGCGATCCCGGAGATGCTCCGGCGCGTCGACGCCATCGGCGCGCGGCACCGTCTGGAGACCGCGACCTTCGGCCACGCGGGCGACGGCAACCTGCACATCAACGTCCTCAGCAACGAGACCGACCGCGGGCCAGCGTTCCGGGCCCGCGTCGAGGAGGCGCTCGGCGACATCTTCCGCGCCACCCTCGACCTCGGCGGCACGCTGTCCGGCGAGCACGGTATCGGCATCGCCAAGGCGCGCTACATGGCCTGGGAGCAGTCGGCCGAGGTGATCGGCTGGCAGAAACGGCTCAAGCGCCTCTGGGATCCGGCGGGCCTGCTCAACCCCGGCAAGATCTTCGAGGGCTGACCGACGCCGCCCCGGGCGCTTCGCGCCCTCACTTCACGTCGATGCCGTCCTCGTCCTTGAGGCGCTCGATCTTGGACAGGCATTGGGCCTTGATGTTGGCGCGCATCTCCTTGCTGTCGTCCGTCAAGGACTCCTCGAGGATCCCCGTGTAGCTCTTGCATTGCAGGCCGTTCGGGTCCTGTTTGCAGAAGTGGTCGCGCACGCGCTCGCAGGGGTTGCGGCGGCTGTCGAGCATTGTCATCACCAGCCAGACCAGGCCCGCCATGGCGGCGCCGAGCGCGATCGCGGCCAGCGCACGGAACCGCTTGCGGTAGCGGTAGACGTCGATCTTCTCGGCCTCGCGGCGGATCTCCTCGAGCTCTTCGGGCGTCTCATCCATCGGGTTGGCTCCGAATGTTATAACCACCTCGCATGCAGCACGAAATGGTGAAGGTCGCGGCCAGGCCGGCGTCGGCCAAGCGGCGGCTCCCTCGGGTCGTGACCAAGGCGACCCGCCGGCCGCGGCGCGGCCCCTGGCCCCCCGACCCGGCGCGCGTCCGGTCGATCCTCGGGGGACTCGAGGATCTCTACCCCGACGTCGACTGCGAACTCGACCGCGAGACGCCGTTCCAGCTCCTGTGCGCCACCATCCTCTCGGCCCAGTGCACGGACGAACGGGTCAACAAGGTCACCCCCGAGCTGTTCCGCCGCTACCCGACGCCAGCGGCGCTCGCCCGCGCGCCGCTGCCGGCGCTGGAGAAGATCATCCGGACCACCGGGTTCTTCCGGCAGAAGGCGAAGAGCCTCAAGGGCTCCGCGGCGGGGCTGCTGGCCCGCTTCGGCGGCGAGCTCCCTAAGACGATCGAGGAGCTGACCAGCCTCCCCGGGGTCGCGCGCAAGACGGCGAACGTCGTGCTCGGCACAGCGTTCGGGATCGCCGAGGGGGTGGTCGTAGACACGCACATCCAGCGCCTCGCCATGCGCCTCGGGCTGACCCGGGGCACGGAGCCCAAGGAGATCGAGCAGGACCTCATGAAGGTGCTCCCCCGCGCAAGCTGGATCCGCGCCGGGCACCAGCTGATCTGGCACGGGCGGCGGGTCTGCTTCGCGCGCAAGCCCAACTGCGCCGGCTGCGCGCTGGCCCCCTTCTGTCCGTCGGCGGGGCTCGAGCTGTGAGCGCGCTCGCCCCCGAGGCGTTCGTCGCGGCGCTCGGCGCCGAGAACGCCGCCCGCCTGGCCGCCCTCGCCGAGAAGTCCGCGGCCGGCGAGCCGGGCGGAGACCTCACGGTCGCCGCGCTGCTCAAGCTCGCGCTCCGCAACGAGTACGAGGCCGCCGATCTGGCCGCCGCCTGGATGAGCGACACGCCGGAGCTCGACGCCAAGCTCGCCCTCGCCCGCCAGTGCGGCGACGAGGCCAAGCACTACCGCTGGATCGAGGAGCGGCTCGCCGCGCTGGGCGTCGACCTCGCCGGCTTCGACCCCGCGGCGCCCGGTCCCTCGCCCCTGCTCGCCCACCTGCGCGCGCTGCGCGGGACCGTGGAGCGCGCGGCGGCCGGCCAGTTCACGCGCGAGGCGATCGCCGTCGCACGCAACGACGTGTTCGCCGCGTTCTGCGAGGAGCGCGGCGACGCCGCGACTGCCGCCCTCTACCGCGACCGGATCCAGCCCGACGAGCGCCACCACCACGAGCTCGGGCGCCGCCTGCTGCTCAAGTACGCCGTCACCGCAGAGGCCCAGGACCGGGCCCGCGCCGCCGCGGCGGACACGCTGCGCATCGCCGACGAGATCCAGGAGCTCGCCCGCCTCAGGGCGGGCATCTGCCGCGCGCCCGGCTGCTAGCTACGACCCGAAGTACACCTCGTCGTAGGCGCAGGTCGCGTCCTTGTCCGCGGGCTGCGGGTAGTCGACGAGCTTCCCCTCGTAGTTGCGCAGCGTCCACTTGTCGGGACCGCGGGCGACGACGTAGTCGGGGCCGATGCTCACCTTCCCCATGCCGCCGGGGGTGTCGATCACGAGGTGCGGGATGGCGAGGCCGGAGATGTGGCCGCGCAGCTCCTGCATGAGGGCGATGCCGGTCTCGACGGAGGTGCGGAGGTGCGAGGTTCCGGCGGCGACGTCGCCCTGGAAGAGGTAGTAGGGCCGGACGCGGCAACGGAGGAGCTCGGTGAACAGCTTCCGGAGCACGGGCACCGACGAGTTCACGCCGCGCAGGAGCACGGTCTGGTTGCCGAGGGGGATGCCGGCGTCGGCGAGCTTCTCGCAGGCGGCGCGCGCGCGCGGCGTCAGCTCCTTGGGGTGGTTGAAGTGGGTGTTGATGTAGAGCGGGTGGTACTTCTTGAGCATGGCGACGAGCTCGTCGTCGATGCGCATGGGGAGGACGACGGGAACGCGCGAGCCGATGCGGACGATCTCCACGTGGGGGATCGCGCGGAGCGCGGCCACGATCTCCTCGAGGCGGGACGTCGACAAGGTCAGCGGATCGCCGCCCGAGATGAGCACGTCGCGGATGGCCGGCGTGCGCCGGATGTAGTCCAGCGCCCGCTCGAGGTCGGCGCGCGAGATGGGCGACTCCTCCTGGCCGACGAGCCGGCGCCGGTTGCAGTGGCGGCAGTAGATCGCGCAGCGGTCGAGGGCCAGGAGCAGGCAGCGATCGGGGTAGCGGTGGAAGATGCCGGTGGCCGGCGAGTGGCTGTCCTCGCCCAGCGGATCGACCAGATCGCCGGGCTCGTTCACGAGCTCCCGCGCGCGCGGGATCACCTGCATCCGGACCGGGCAGCTCGGGTGGTCGCGATCGATGAGCGAGAAGTAGTAAGGCGTCACGGCGACCCGGAAGTGGCCCGGCGCCGCGTCGAGGCCGGCGGCCTCGTCGGGCGTCAGCGGCAGGCGGGCGGCGATCTCCTCCTTGGTCGTGATCCGGTTGCGGAGCTGCCACCGCCAGTCGTCGAACCCGCCTGCGGACCCGCCGGGGGCCGGCGCGTCGGGCGCCTCCTCCGAGCCGCAGGCGCCGGCGCCGCCGGGAGCCTCGCGAAGCACAGGCAGCCCGAGCGTCACGGCGCCCCCCCCGCGTCGGGTCCCGCCAGCGCCGCGCCCATCCCCAGCGTCACCGTGATGATCGTCTGCGCCCCCACGTTGATGTGATCCTGGGTCGTGTCCCCCGAGCCGAGCAGCGTCCCGCCGCCATCGAAGGCGTCGACGTGGATCATCACCGGGCCGTTCAGGCTGTCGTCGAGGTCGACGCTGAAGCTGGCGGGGAGGGTGATGGTGGTCGGCGACGGTGGAACGGTGAGCATCCGGGTGTTGCCCTCCACGGTCAACGTCACCTGAAACTGCGCGACCATCAGCGTCTCGTCCCCCGCCACCTCGACGAGGAGGATCGAATCGGCGCGATGACAGGCCGGCGCGGCCAGCGCCACGGCGACCACCGCCGCGGTGACGACGATCGACAGACGGAAAAAGGATCGCGCAGGCATCGGGGAGCTAGAAGTGATAGTTGCCGAGCTCGGTCGCGGGCGTCGCGGGCTGCTTGGGCTGGAAGTAGAAGTAGCCGCCGGCCGCGATCCCCCCGGCGACGAGCGCCGCGACGGCGATCCAGACCCAGGGGCGGGCGTGCTCCGCCGGACGCGACTCCGCCCGGCCGGCCTCCGTCGTCGCCGCCGCCGTCACGAGCGGCTCCGGACGCGGGCTCTCCTCCGCCGCCGGCGCGGGGGGCGGGGCCGCCGGGGCGCTCTCGGTCGGACGAGTCGGCTCCCTCGGTCGCGCCGCCTCTTTCGGGTGCGCGCTCTCCCTCGGGCGCGC
>Ga0306926_10001287_pt1 | contig 24706 bp, 16 predicted proteins | sample flu12Cox44000178_FD_203759 | JGI IMG/M metagenome (GOLD analysis project Ga0306926, IMG submission 203759) | Lab enrichment of tropical soil microbial communities from Luquillo Experimental Forest, Puerto Rico - flux8day.12C.oxic.44.000.178 (v2)... | ecosystem: Environmental > Terrestrial >...
CCGGCCAGCCCGTCTTTTCGTCATCATGGCTTCGCCATGATCACGTTAACGATGGGTGGGGGCGGCGGCGCCCCGCGCGTCAGGTGGCCAAGGTGTCGATCCGGCGCAGTAGCACGCCTTCGCGCAGTGCCCAGGGGCAGATCTCCAGTTCCGACAGCCCGAACAGGTCCATTGCCGCATCCGCCACCAGCGCACCCGCTGCGAGCTGCGGCGCCCGCACCAGAGACACCCCGGGCAGGTCGGCCCGCTGGTCATCGGACATGGCCGCCAGGCGTTTCGCGAGGGCGGTCACATCTTCGTGGGTGACCGTGCGCCGCACGTACACCCCCTCCGCCGAGGGCGCGGCGCCGGCGATCCGGGCAAGCTGGCGGAACGTCTTGGACGTGGCCACCGCCCGGTCGGGCGTACCGGCCTTGGCCACTACCTCGGCGCGGCGCGCGATCTCGGCGCGCACGTGCTTGCGAAGCTGCCGCACCTGCTCCGGGGCGGGCGGGTTCCCGTTCAGCCAGTCCCTGGTGAGCCGGGCCGCGCCGAGCGGAAGCGAGATCGCCACGTCCGGCTCCTCGTCCAGGCCTTCCGCGATCTCCAGTGAGCCCCCGCCGATGTCCAGCATGAGCACCCGCCCCGAGGACCAGCCGAACCAGCGCCTACAGGCCAGGAAGGTGAGCCTGGCCTCCTCCTCCCCAGGCAGCACCCTGATCTCGACCCCGGTGCCCTCCCGCACCGAGGCCAGCACCTGGTCCCCGTTGGCGGCGTCGCGTACCGCCGAGGTGGCGAAGGCGAGCAGTTCCTCCACGCCCTTGTCCTCGGCAATCTGCAGTGCCTCATCGATGAACGTCCGCAGTTGCCGGGTGACGCTGGCCGAAAGCCGGTTCCCCTCCTCCAGGTGATCTCCCAGGTGCAGTTCTGACTTATGGGAGAACACCGGCAGCGGCCGGCCGCCCTGATGGGCGTCGACCACCAGAAAATGCACGGTATTGGAGCCAACGTCCAGGACACCAAGTCGCATAGATTGACGCTACTGGGTCTGCCTGCATGGGGCGGCACCCAGCCGGGACGGAGAGGAACCCATGGCCGAGAAGACACGTGGGATCCGGGTCGAGCAGGGTCCCAAGCGGGTGCGTGCCTACCTCGGCGGCGAACTCGTCGCCGACACCAAGACCCCATTCCTGGTGTGGGAATGGCCCTACTTCCCCACGTACTACTTCCCGGCCGCCGACGTGCGCGCCGAACTGGTGCCGGCCGGCCAGACCGAGCACTCACCCAGCCGCGGGGAGGGGCAGGTCTACCACATCAAGGTGGCCGGGGTGGCCGCCGACGGTGCGGCGCTGTGCTACCCGGACTCGCCGATCGAGGCGCTGCGGGATCTGGTGCGGCTGGACTGGAACTCGATGAGCGAGTGGTTCGAGGAGGACGAGCCCGTCTACACCCATCCGCGTGACCCGTACAGCCGGGTGGACATCCTGGCCAGCTCCAGGCACGTCCGGGTGGAGATCGACGGTGTGACCGTCGCCGACTCCCGCCAGCCGCGGATTCTGTTCGAGACCGGCCTGCCGGCCAGGTACTACCTGCCGCTCACCGACGTGCGGATGGACCTGCTGCGGCCGTCGGACACGCAGACCCACTGCCCGTACAAGGGCACGGCCGCCTACTGGTCGGTGGACACCGGCCAGGCCGTGCACACCGACATCGTGTGGATCTACCGGACGCCGCTGCCGGAGAGCCAGAAGGTCGCCGGGCTGGCCTGCTTCTACAACGAGAAAGCCGATGTCTACCTGGACGGCGAGCTGCAGGCACGGCCAAGGACGCACTTCAGCTAGTGCTGGCCCAGGGGAGCGACCCCCTGGAACCCCCGGGGCCAAGGCCCCGTTCCTTCGTCACTGGGCCTTGGCGGCGCGGGAGAACACCTCGGCGTCGCGCATCACCCGTAGCACGTTGCCGCCGGCCACCCGCGCGCAGTCGTCCTCGCTCCAGCCGCGGTCAAGCAACTCCGCGAACAACGCCGGGTAGCAGGACACGTCGCCGAGGCCCACGGGCAGGTCGGCGGTGCCGTCGAAGTCGCTGCCGATGCCGATGTGGTCCACGCCCGCGGCTTCGCGCACGTGCTCGATGTGGTCGGCCACCTGGGCGATCGTGGCCCGAGGCGGCGGGCTGGCCGCGGCAAGCTCCTCGCGGACCGCCTTGTACCCCGGGTAGTCCTCGTGGCCCATGCCGCGCCGCGCCATCTCGGCCTCCACCCCGCGACCCCAGTCCCTGCACTCCTGGGAGACGAACTCCGGCACGAACGTGACCATGCACACGCCGTTGTTGGCGGGCAGCCTGGCCAGGATCTCGTCCGGCACGTTCCGTGGGTGGTCGCACAGCGCCAGGGCGCTGGAGTGGGAGAAGATCACCGGGGCCCGGGTGGTGTCCAGCGCGTCGGCCATGGTGGTGGGCGCCACGTGGGACAGGTCCACCAGCATCCCGATCCGCTGCATCTCGGTGACCACCTCGCGGCCGAAGTCGCTGAGCCCGCCCACGTCGGGCTGGTCGGTGGCCGAGTCGGCCCACCCGGTGTTCCGGTTGTGGGTGAGCGTCATGTACCGCACCCCGAGCTGGTAGAACATGCGCAGCACGCCGAGCGAGGACGCGATCGAGTGGCCTCCCTCGGCGCCGAGCATCGAGGCCACCTTGCCGCTGGCCCAGATCCGCTCCACGTCGGCGGCGGTGAGCGCGAGCTCCAGCGCGTCCGGGTAGCGGCTGACCATGGCCCGGACGAAGTCGATCTGTTCCAGCGTGGTGGCGACGGCCGCCTCCCCGGCCAGCGTCACGGGCACGAACACCGACCAGAACTGCGCGCCCAGCCTGCCCTGCGCCAGCCTGGGCAGGTCGGTGTTGGTGAAGCTGAGCGGCGCGGCGATGTCGGTCCGCGCAGCGTCGGCACCGGCGCTCTCGCGGAGCTGCCAGGCCAGATCGTTGTGGCCGTCGATGAGCGGGGAGCGGGAAAGGAGGGCGGTGGCGGCGGCGAGATGATCGGTCACCGGCTCAGCCTACGCAGCACCGTTCTCGCCGCGCAGCGCCCCCGGCGCGCTATCTCCATGTCCCGCGGGATTACAGGATCAATACGCCAGCCCCGTGGATCCGGTCTCCTGCCAGGTCGGCCAGGGCCCGGTCAGCCTGCTCGAAGGGGTATGGCGTGGTGGTGACGCTGATCGCGAGCCGCTGTGCCAGCGTGAGGAACTCGGCGGCGTCGCCGCGGGTGTTGGCCGTGACGCTGCACAGGGCCCGCTCTTGGAACAGGTGCTGCTCGTAACTGAGCGGCGGGATATCGGTCAGGTAGATGCCCGCGATGGCGCAGGTGCCGCCCCGGTCCAGGGCGGCCAGTGCGGCGGGCACGACGTCGCCGACCGGGGCGAAGATGATCGCCGAGTCGAGCGGCACCGGGGTGCGGTCGAAGGAGTCCTGCGCGGACGAGGCACCGAGGCTCAGCGCCAGTTCACGGGCGGCCGGGGCCCTGGTGAACACGTGCACCTCGGCGCCCTGGCCCATCGCGATCTGCGCCGCGAGGTGCGCGGAACCGCCGAAGCCCCAGATGCCCAGGGTGCCGCCGGGCGGCACCTGCGCCCGGCGCAGCGCCCGGTAGCCGATGATCCCCGCGCACAGCAGCGGCGCTAGTTCGGCGTCGCTGAACCCGCCCGGCAGCGGGTGCGCGAACGCGTCCGCGACGGTCAGGTACTCGGCGTAGCCGCCGTGCCGGTCCCATCCGGTGTAGGTCGAAGCCGGGCAGAGGTTCTCCGCGCCGCGGCGGCAGTACCGGCAGGTGCCGTCGGTACCGGCCAGCCAGGCGACGCCGACCCGGTCGCCGACCCGGAACCGGGCCGCTCCCGGGCCGGTGGCGGCGACCTCCCCGACCACCTCGTGACCGGGAGTGACGGCGGGCGCCCGGGGCGCCAGGTCACCCTCGGCCAGGTGCAGGTCGGTACGGCAGACCCCGCAGCAGATCACCCGGACAAGCAGTTCACCCGGGCCAGGCTCGGGCACCGGCCGCTCGGCCAGCCGCAGCGGCCCGGACGCCACCGGGCCCGGCTTTTCCACCACCCATGCGCGCATGCAGCAAACAGTACGCCTTTGCGCAATTGTGATGATCCGTGCAGCAATTTGGTGATATCCGGCCGCATGGGGTAACCGAGATATGCGGCGATTAGCGGCTGTAACGGCACTAGGTTGGATCATTCAACGATGCGGGGGTGAGGTGGATGTGCCGTGCCGATGCCGGCAGCGGCCTGGTGACCATCTTCGTGGGCTGCTGCGGTGCCTGACCGTAGCCGAAAGCGTTGGTGAGCGGGTACGCGTCCGCATCGTTGACCCCGAGGGGAGCCAGCCCGAAGGTGTGCTCGGTGTAGGCGAGGATGCCCGCGAAGGACGTGGCCGTGGTGTCGGTGTAGCCCGGTCTGGCGTAGGGGGAGACGATGACAAGCGGCATGCGTGGGCCTTCCCTGGTGCCGTCGGCGTTCTGTGGCGGTGGCACATGGTCGTAGAAGCATCCGCAGTCGTCCCAGGTGATGAACAGGGCGGTCGAGGGCCACTCTGGGCTGCGCATGACCGCGCTGGCCACCTGGCCAATGAAATTGTCACAGGCCGTGATGGAGTACGAGTTATGACAAGAAGAATCGGTGTCGGTGCCTCCGGGCGTGACGACTGAGAAGGCAGCCAGGTGGCCGGCGGCGGCGTCGGTAAAAAACTGGGCCGTGGCCGTGGTGTCCGCCTTCTGGGTGTACAGGCACTCGGCGATCGACGGGCAGATGGACCATTGATACCCTCCTTGACCTGTGGTGCAGGTCTGGAGCCCATCCCTGGCGGTGGTCTCGCGTGTGCAAGTGCCGCCGTAGATCCTCCACGGCAGCCTGGCGGCATCCAGCTCGTCCATGATCGTCGGCTCATACGGCATGGGTGTCTGCTTGAAAGCCCCCCCGTTCGGCAGCTGCGAGCGATGGATGGTCAGCCCGGGATCCGGCACGCAGGCCGGCACCGGCGAGCCGGACGCGTCCGGGGTGACCTTGTTGCTGTCACACCCCCACCCGGCACCCGGCGTGACACCTTTCAGCGGGACCGGGTTGGTGCCCGGGAACCCGTCGAGGTTCGAGGTCACGATGTTCACGTGGCCGCCCCAGGACGGGGAATCAGCGAACGAGAAGAACCGGTCGCTGATGGCGAAACTTGATGCCAGGGCCGACAAGTTGGGCACCTGCGAAGGCTGGTAGCCGACGATGCACGCGTAGTTCGCACTGGCTTGGCAGCCGTCAACCTTCTGCCAGCCGTCCATCTTCCCACCGTCGATGGCGGCCAGCTGGTTCATGATGCTGTGACCCATGATGGGAACCAGATCCGGCGCAGTGCGCGGCGTTACCACCGAGCCATTCGACAGAGTCACCCTAGAAGGCATCCCCCCGCCCGGACACCGGCCCGGGTTCTGGTCACACCAGTAGCCCAGCATATTGTCGAAGGTGTGGTTCTCCAGGTAGAGCACCACGACATGCCCGATAGGGGTCTTCGGCCGCGCCGTGACCGCCAAGCCGGGCACGGTCCAGAGGAGCGGCAACAGGGCCACCGCGGATAGGGCCGCCAGCAGCCGAAGTCTAGTCATTAGGGTGATTTCCATGAGCGAGGCCTCCCTCACGCTCCTGATCTAGCCCACCTCCCGAGGCTCCCCGGGGGGCGGATGTTCCAGCGATGGTCCCGGCTAGGTGCAGGGCCATGCCAGGGACCGGCCGGCTTCCCACCGGGCCAGCCTCACCCCGGTCGCGCAGTAACGTTCCGGCGCGACGGGCAGGGCTCACAGACGACGGTGCCTGAAGGTGTTAGCCTGCCGCGTACGCCTGCAGGCCCAGGCCTGCCGTTGCCACAATGATGTAGTTGTCTGCGAACACAGGCTGGCCGAACGTCGGTGCCTTGCCATAAGAAATGGTGGCAAGCAGATGACCGTTGGCGGCGTTGATCAGGAAGAGCCCGTTCTTACCGGTGCTTGATTCGAAGGATGCTGCGGCGATGACGCCCGCCCCGTCCATCCCGGGGGTACCGAAAAGGGCCCCGGTAAGCCCGGTCTGCCATACGATGGCACCGGTCGCTGGATTGACCTCACGGACCGACCCATCGTAATGGGTGCCATTGATGGTGGTGCCGTTGCTGGCCAGATAAAGGTTCGTGCCATCGAACAGCGGCGCCGCATCGCATTGCCCATGGCCGCTGCCGTACGGATCCCCGATAGGGGCTACCCATACAGGCCCCGCAGAGAGATTCGGCGCCTTGAGGGCGTAGAAGTCGCCGTTCTTGTTGCATGCGCCGACCATCGGGGTCGCCGTTCCCTGGATGTCCGCCGCCCAGAGCCCAGGTGAAGCCCCGAAATCGCTGTCCGGGACGCGATCTCCGGGGGGCACCGTCCAGATATCGCGCTGGGACAGCGAAGGAGTCAGCCTGACGATGGAGAAGCCGTCGCTTGCCGGCGATCCGTTGCCGGTGGTGACGAAGACCGCCCGGCCGTTCGTAGCGGGGGTCGACCATATGGTGGCGCCCCTTGTGCCGGCTGGTGTCGTCCAGAAGGTGTGCTCCAGCGTGCCGGTCGATTGGCTGAACTCCTTGAGTCCGCCCCGTACAAGGGGAACGTCACACTCGGAGCTGATGCCTACATAGACGTTCCCGCCAAAGACCAATGGTGAGCCCCAGGCATAGTAGTCGTTCACCGTGGTCGACGGAATAGCGACCGTTGCCGGGGGCCACACATCGGTTCCGTCCGCCGTGTTCATCGCGTACAGGTACCCGGTCGGGCCGTAGACGTACACCGTTGGTTTACCGGTCGCCGGATCCCGGCTTACCGTGGCCGTCGATGTGAAGCCTTCCGCAAAGCATGTCGTCTTAGTCACAGAGCCGATGAACCGGCGCCAGATGACCGCGCCGGTGGCTTCGTTAACGGCATAGAAGTAGCCGTTCCGGCCGCCGAGATAGATAACACCATCGTAGGTGGTGGGGCTCGAGTAAAAACCGCTCAGCCCGGTAACCGGTGAGGCAGGCGGGGCAAATTTCCAGGCCAACCGCAAGCTTGAGGCATTTGCCGGGGTGATGGCGGTTGCGACCAGGTTGTCCGATGTGTGCTTGGCTGCATATAAATATTGTGGCCAGTTCACGAAAGCGTTCCCCGCCGCGGGCCCCAGCCCGGTGAAGCCGGTGATCAGCACGCCAGTGATTGCTGCCGAAAGCAGCAGCCTATGAGCCCGCATAACATTGCCCCTGCCCCTGCGTGCCCGCGCGCCCCTTCGCGCCGGCCGCCGTTGTTAACGCGCTACGCGCTATCGGAAGAGTGTTACACAGAAACACGGGGTTAGTACATGGCGGCGCGAGGTGAACTGGTCTCCGATCGCGACCTCGACCCTCGCATCGCCGCTCTTGCGCCCGCCGGCTCGGCCACTGCCGGTGAAGAGCAGCAGGGCCGGACTGATAGCCAGTCCGGCCCTGCTTACCGCGCTGGGCGGCTTACGCCTGGGCAGGCAGTTCGGTTACCAGGTCCTCCGCGGTCTCCATGCCGGCCCGCCAGACGGAACGGCAGACGATCTTGCTCGGGTCCGCCCGGTCACGGTAGCGGGCGGCTACCTGGCGGCCCTCTTCCAGCAGCCCTTCCGACAGCGTGGTCGGCTTGAGGCCGAGGGCGAGGAATTGGTCGTTGCGCACGTTGAGGTCGTTCTCCTCGGCCTCGCGGCGCGGGTTGGGCAGGTAGGCGATGTCCGCCTGCATCGCGTCGGCCACCATCTTGGCCAGGTCCAGCACCCGGTGCACCTCGGTCATCTGGTTGAGGACACGCGGCTTGTCGCCGGACACCGGCGGGTTGTTGATCGCGATCTCGATGCACCGGACGGTGTCACGGATGTGGATGAACGCGCGGGTCTGCCCGCCGGTACCGTGCACGGTCAGCGGGTGCCCGATCGCTGCCTGCATCAGGAACCGGTTCAGCACGGTGCCGTAGTCACCGTCGTAGTCGAACCGGTTGATCAGCCGCTCGTCGCGGCCGGTCTGATCGGTCTGGGTGCCCCACACGATGCCCTGGTGCAGGTCGGTGATCCGCAGCCCGTCGTTCTTCGCGTAGAACGAGAACATGAGCTGATCGAGGGTCTTGGTCATGTGGTAGACCGACCCGGGGTTGGCCGGGTGCAGGATCTCCCGCTCGATCTCGCCGTCGGGGGTGGGGACCTTAACGGTCAGGTACCCCTCGGGGATCGGCGCGCTGCCCGACCACCCGTACCCGTAGACGCCCATCGTGCCCAGGTGCACCAGCGAAGCGTCGATGCCGGTGGCCACCAGCGCGGTCAGCAGGTTGTGCGTCGCCCGCACATTGTTGTCCACCGTGTACCGCTTGGTGTGCGTGTTCCGCATCGAGTACGGCGCGGCCCGCTGCTCGGCGAAGTGCACGATCGCCTCGGGCCGGATCTCCTCCAGCACCGCGACCAGCCGGTCATACTCCGTCGCCAGATCCAGGTTCACGAACCCGATGGCGTGCCCGGACACCTCCTCCCAGACGTGGATCCGCTCGCTCACCGGGCGGATCGGCGTCAGCGACTCAACCTCGAGCTCAACGTCGATCTTCCGGCGGCTCAGGTTGTCGATGATGGTGACCTCGTGACCACGATCCGACAGGTACAACGACGTCGGCCAGCCACAGAACCCATCACCGCCGAGAACCATAACGCGCATTACGACTCCCATCACGCTGCGCCATCGAGTGAAAGCCCGCGGCCGCTGCCGCCGGGGACCCAGGTGCCGCCGGGGGGGTGGCGGCGCGCTGGTCATGGCGTCCGATGGCGGTCAGTGTACCCAAGGGAAACTGTCACAACTCCGACCGTCACGCGACCGGAACTCGACATCACCGCGAGTCACTTGGTAACGCAGCCGAGTCGGACGGAGACGCCTCGCTGCAGGCGGACACTAATGGGCCAAGCTTTTTGCCGATTCCTTACACAGTCTTGCCATGCCAGTTACGATCGCGGTCACCTAGCGGTCAGCTACCTCGGCTGGTCCCCGGCCGCAGCACCGGGGCCGCCCGCCTTGCGGTCGGCCCCTTAATGACACCTGCGAACCCTCGCGGCCTGCGGTGCCTTGCCGCCCTCCGGCCGCCGGAGCCGGACGGGATAGGTGATCGGCTTGGGCGGCGGACACCACGGATTTTTCGTTCAGTCAAGGCTTGACAAGCCGTCCACAAAGTGAAGGCTTGCTGCGGGGCCGGAAATTCTGCGTGTGACCTGGTCACCGGAGATCAGCGTTGCCAAGTTTCTGGGAAGGGATGGACAGCACTATGCGCTTTCGCTCAGGTCTACGCCTGGCCGCGGTCCTAGGAACCGCGGCGCTGCTACCGCTGGCCGCCAGCGGCGCGGCGGTAGCAGCCCATTCGCCGGGCCGGGTATTCAAGGGCACCAAGTCGGTGCTCACCGCCGCGCAGGTCGAGCGCCTGGCGGCACACGCGACACACCGCTCGATCATCATCTTCAAGAACCAGCTCACCTCGCTGCCCGCCAAGGGCGCCACGGCGAACGCACGGATCCAGGCCGCCAACGCGTCCCAGGCAGGCGTGCTGGCCGAACTGCGCCAGGTACACGCGACGCACGTGCGCAGCTACCACATCATCAACGCGGTCTCCGCGACGATTTCCACGGCCGAGGCCACGCGACTGCAGCACAACTCCGCGGTCCGGGCCGTGGTACCCGACATGATGCGGCACTTCGCGTCGCTCGGCAGCGGCGCCCCGGCCCTCCCGCGCGTGGGCCATCGTCACGGCGTGACCAGCAATGCCGTCCAGCCAATCTGCCCGAGCAACCCGGCGAACCCGCTGGTCGAGCCCGAGGCGCGCCAGGTGATGAACGTGGACGCGGCCGACCAGATCGTCAACGGGTCCGGGATCAAGGTCGGCATCATCGCCGACGGCATCGACCCGAACAACCCCGACCTGATCCGGGGGAACGGCCAGCACGTCATCTTCGACTATCAGGACTTCAGCGGGTACGGCCCCGGCGCTCCCACCGATGGCCGCGAGTCCTTCCTCGACGCGGGCACGATCGCCTCGCAGGGCAACCAAACCTACGACCTGTCCGGCTTCGTCAACCCGGCGCACCCGCTGCCGGCCGGCTGCAACATCAAGATCGAGGGCATCGCGCCCGGCGCCAGCCTCGCGGTGCTGAACGTCGCGGGCAGCGCTCCCGGGTTCTTCAACTCGCAGATCATCCAGGCGATCGAGTGGGCCGTGCTGCACGACCACGTCGACGTGCTGAATGAGTCGATCGGCGGCAACCCGATCCCGAACACCCAAGACGACCCGGTGTCCCTGGCCGACCAGGCGGCGGTGGCCGCGGGCGTCACGGTCGTATCCAGCAGCGGCGACGCAGGCCCGTTCAACAACATCGGCTCGCCGGCCACCACCCCGGGCGTGATCGCGGCCGGCGGGACCACCACCTACCGCGTTTACCGGCAGACCACCAGGTACGGCACGAACCTGGTGGCGGGCGGCTGGGAGAACAACAACATCACCGCGCTGTCCTCCGACGGCGTCACCGAGTTCAACCCGCACACGGTGGACGTGGTCGCCCCCGGCGACCGCGGCTGGTCGCTGTGCAGCAGCGACACCGCGCACTTCTTCGGCTGCGCGGACATCGACCACGGCACCAACCCGCCCCCGATCTGGGCGGCCGGCGGCACCAGCGCGTCATGCCCCGAGACGGCGGCCACAGCGGCGCTGGTCATCGAGGCGTACCGGAACACCCACGGCGGGAGCTCGCCGTCCCCGGCACTGGTGCAGCGGATCATCACCAGCACCGCCACCGATCTCGGCGCGCCCGCTGACCACCAGGGCGCCGGTCTTGTCAACACGCTCAAGGCCGTCCAGCTCGCCGAGTCCATCAACAGCAACCACCCGCAGGGCAACACACTGCTCCTGGACAAGACAAGCCTGAACACGACGGTGAACGCTGGCTCGCCGGCCAACATGAGCGTCGCCGTCACCAACGAGGGCAGCACGTCCCAGACGGTCACCCCGACCGTCACCGGCCGCCCGACCACGCTGTCGAACGACACCGGCTCGGTCACCCTGACCACAGGGTCGCCGACCTATATCGACGGTGAGGGGCGTACCGATTTCTACGCCATGCACACATTCACCGTCCCGGCCGGGGCCGACAACCTCAACGGCAACATCACCTGGAACGCGCAGCAGGTCGGCGGCGTGGCGTTCGAGACGCTGTTCGACCCCACCGGCGCGGTGGCCGCGTACTCGCTGATCGGCGCCAACCAGAGCGGGTTCGGCCACGTGGAAGTGCACAACCCGATGGCGGGCACGTGGACCGCGGTGATCTTCACGGTCAGCAATGCCCCCCACTTCGGGAGCCCGATCCAGTTCTCCTACCAGACCGAGCAGTTCCACTCGGCGGGTTCGGTGTCGCCGTCGTCCCGCACGCTCAAGCCCGGGCAGACCGCCATGTTCAATGTGATGGTCACCGCGGGCCAGGCGGGCGACGAGGCGCTCACCCTGCATCTGGGCACCGGCGGCAGCGACGACGGGAGCATCCCGGTCATCGTCCGCTCGCTCGTCCCGCTCGGCCCGAGCGGCGGCTCGTTCAGCGGCAACCTGACCGGCGGCGGAGCCAACGGCAACGCCGGGCAGGAGTTCACCTACCAGTTCAACGTGATGGGGAACAAGCCGTCGCTGAACGTCGGCGTCCAGCTCGCGCACAACAACTACAACATCAACGGTTTCCTCGTCGACCCGAACGGCCAGCCACTGGACATCCAGTCCAGCGCGGCGTTCGACGCCAGCGACAACTTCCTCGGTTTCGGCCGGACCTTGCAGTTCTTCCGTACCGCACCGGCGCCAGGCCTGTGGACGCTGGTGCTGAACGTGGCCGGCCCGGGCGACGGAGCGCAGCTGAGCGAGCCGTACTCCGGAACGATCTCGTTCGGCGCGCCGTCGGTGAGCAGCAGCGGGATACCGAACTCGGCGAACACGGTGCTGCCGGCCGGCCAGCCGGTCACCGCGACCATCACCGTCACCAACACGGGAAACACCAGGAAGGACTTCTTCGCTGACTCCCGTCTGAACGGCAAGGTCCCGCAGGAGCTGCTCGGCGGCGACGTGAACAACGTGCCATTGCCGCTGTCGGTCTTCTCGGTTCCCTTCTGGCTGGTTCCGACCAACACGAACCTGCTGGAGGTAGCCGCCCAAGGAACGGTCCCGATCACGATGGACGTGGAGCAGCAGTTTGGTGATCCGGACGTATTGGGCATCTCGTTCGGCAACAATTCCGTCGCGGTCCTCGGGGCGCCCGAACTCTCTCCCGGATTCGAGGTCGGGCTTCCCGACGCCACCGGGCCTTTCACCTCCCCCACCAACGGGACGGTGAACCTGGCGGCGGTGGCCAACACCAACCCGTTCGACTCGGCCGTGTCCGCGAGCAGCGGCGACGCCTGGGCGCAAAGCGTCGACCCGACCGCGCCCTACACGCCGCTGAGCCTCGGCCCCGGCGAATCGGGCACGATCACGCTCACCTTCACCCCGAATGCACCCAAGGGGACGGTGGTCAGCGGCTTCATCGGCGTTGACACCCTGAACCTGGTCACGGCCTCGGGTGACGAGCTGATCAACATCCCCTACTCCTACAAGGTCGGCTGACCGGGAAGGGAACCTCGCGAGGGTCGGGGCAGGCCCGCAGGCTTGCCCAGTAAGCCGCGAGCGCGGACTAGGGGCCGCCCGCTGTGCGGGCGGCCCCTTCGGCTGCCCTGCGCCGTGAGTTTCCGTTATCTCAAGGGTTGACAGAGCAATGGCAAAGCGAGAGCTTGCGTGGGGCCGGAAATGTGATCCGCGACGTGATCACCGGAGATCACCGCGGCCGGTTTCTGAAAGGGACGGGGACTCACACCATGCGCATTCGCTCTGGTCTTCGCCTGACCGCGGTCCTTGGGACCGCGGCGCTGCTACCGCTGGCCGCCAGTGGCGCGGCGGTGGCGGCCCATTCGCCCGGCAGGGTATTCAAGGGCACCAAGTCCGTGCTCACCGCGACTCAGGTGGAACGGCTCGCGGCGCACGCGACACACCGCGCGATCATCATCTTCAAGAACCAGCTCACCGGGCTGCCCGCCAAGGGCGCCGCCGCGAGCGCCCGGATCCAGGCCGCCAACGCGTCCCAGGCGGGCGTGCTGGCCGAGTTGCGTCAGGTCCACGCCACGCACGTGCGCGGCTATCACATCATCAATGCGATCTCCGCAACCGTCTCCTCGGCAGAGATCAGCAGGCTGCAGGCCAACTCCGCGGTCCAGGCCGTGGTCCCCGACGCGATGCGGCACTTCGCCTCGCTGGGCAGCGGGGCGGGCCCGGCCTTCCCGGCCATGGCGCAGCGTCATCACGTGCGGCCCAACGCGCCGCAGCAGATCTGCCCGGCCAACCCATCCCAGCCACTGGTCGAGCCCGAGGCACGCGAAGTGATGAACGTGGACGCGGCCGACCAGATCGTGGACGGGTCCGGGATCAAGGTCGGCATCATCGCCGACGGCATCGACCCGAACAACCCGGACCTGATCCGGGGGAACGGCCAGCACGTCATCTTCGACTATCAGGACTTCAGCGGGTTCGGTCCCGGCGCCTCGACCGACGGCCGCGAGTCGTTCCTCGACGCCGGTACCATCGCCTCGCAGGGCAACCAGACCTATGACCTGTCCGGGTTCGTCAACCCGGCGCACCCGCTGCCGGCCGGCTGCAACATCAAGATCGAGGGCATCGCGCCCGGCGCCAGCCTTGCGGTGCTGAACGTGGCCGGCTCCAACGCCGGGTTCTTCAACTCGCAGATCATCCAGGCCGTCCAGTGGGCCGTAATGCACGACCACGTGAACGTACTCAACGAGTCCCTCGGCGGGAACCCGGTTCCGAACACGCAGGACGACCCGGTGTCGCTGGCCGACCAGGCGGCCGTGGCCGCGGGCGTGACGGTCGTGTCCAGCAGCGGCGACGCAGGCCCGTTCAGCAACATCGGCTCCCCGGCCACCACGCCCGGCATGATCGCGGTCGGCGGGACCACCACCTACCAGGTCTACCGGCAGACCACCCGGTACGGCACACAGCTTTCGCCGGGCGGCTGGGAGAACAACAACATCACCGCGCTGTCTTCCGGCGGCATTACCGAGTTCAATCCGCACACGGTCGACGTGGTCGCCCCTGGCGACCGCGGCTGGTCGCTGTGCAGCAGCGACACCACGGTGTTCCAGGGCTGCGCGGACATCGACCACGGCACCAACCCGCCGCCGATCTGGGCGGCCGGCGGCACCAGCGCGTCCGCACCTGAGACCTCGGGCACCGCGGCGCTGGTCATCGAGGCGTACAAGAACACCCATGGCGGGGTTGCACCGTCCCCCGGGCTGGTCGAGCGGATCATCGTCAGCACAGCCACCGACCTCGGCTCGCCCGCCGACAGCCAGGGCGCCGGCCTAGTGAACACGCTCAAGGCCGTCCAGCTCGCCGAGTCGATCAACAGCAACAGCCCGCAGGGCAGCACGCTGCTGGTCAACAAGACGAGCCTGAACGCCACGGTGAACACGGGGCACGCGGCCACGTTCAGCGTCAGCGTGACCAACGAGGGCACCGGATCCCAGACGGTCACCCCGACAGTGACCGGCCGCCCGACGAGGACGTCCATCGACACCGGCACCGTCAACCTCAGCAGTGCGAGCCCGACCTACATCGACGGTGAGGGCCGGACCGATTACTACGCCGTCCACATGTTCAGCGTCCCGGCCGGGGTGGGCAACCTCAACGGCAACATCACCTGGAACGACCAGTCGATCGGTGGCGTGGCTTTCGAGACGCTGTTCGACCCGAACGGCGCGGTGGCCGCGTACTCGCTGCTCGGCGCCAACCAGAGCGGGCTCGGCCACGTGGAGGTGCACAACCCGATCGCGGGCACCTGGGCCGCGGTGATCTTCACGGTCAGCAACGCCCCCTACTTCGGGCCGGTCCAGTTCTCCTATATCACCCAGCAGTTCCACCCGGCGGGCTCGGTGTCGCCGTCCTCCCGGACGCTGGCACCGGGGCAGACGGGCACGTTCAAGGTGAGCGTCACCCCCAGCCAGGCCGGGGACAAGGCGCCCAAGCTGCACCTGGGCACCGGCGGTAACACCGACGGGAGCATCCCGATCATCATCCGCGCGCTGGTCCCGATCACCGCGACGGGCGGGACGTTCACCGGCACGCTCACCGGCGGCGCGGCCTCGTTCAACGCGGGCCAGGAGTTCGCCTACCAGTTCAACGTCCCGTCAGGCAAGCCGTCGCTGAGCCTCGGCGTCAAGTTTGCCCACCCCAGCTACGGGCTTGAAGGGTTCCTGATCGATCCCAACGGCCAGCCGCTGGACGCGCAGACGACCGCCAATGACGGCCTCGCCCCCGGGCCGGCGATGCAGTTCTTCCATCGTTCACCGGCGCGCGGCCTGTGGACCTTGGTCCTGCTCGTCGCGCTACCGGCCGACGGCTCGCACCTGAGCGAGCTGTTCACCGGTGCGATCAGATTCACCCCGCCGGCGGTGACCAGCAGCGGGATACCGCACTCGTCCAGCACCGTGCTGCCGGCCGGGAAGCCGGTCACGGCCACCATCACGGTGACCAACACCGGCAACATCGCCAAGGATTACTTCGCCGATCCGCGGCTGAATGGCAAGGTCCAGCAGCAACTGCTCGGCAGCGACGTGAACAACGTGACCTTGCCACTGTCGCTGTCCGCCCAGCCGAACTGGCTGGTCCCGGCCAACACCAATGCGCTTACGGTGGCCGCGCAGGGCACCGTGCCGATCACTATGGACGTGTCCTGGGCGTTCGGGGATCCCGATTTCCCCGGCGTCTCGTCCGGCAACAAGTCGGTAGCGGCGTTTTCGGCACCGGAGGTGGCACCGGGGTTCTTCTTCGCCCTGCCCGAGGCGACCGGGCCGTTCACCGCTCCCACCACCGGGACGGTGAACCTGGCGGCGGTCGCGAACACCAACCCGTTCGACTCGGCGGTGTCCTCCACATCCGGCGACGTCTGGGAGCAGAGCGTCAACGCCAGCGCACCCTACTCCCCGCTCACCCTCAGCCCGGGCCAGAAGGGCACCATCACGCTCACCATCACCCCGAACGCGCCCAGGGGGACGGTGGTCCACGGCTTCATCGGCGTGGACACCCTGAACCTGGCCACGGTCTCGGGTGACGAGCTGGTCAACATCCCCTACACCTACAAGGTCGGCTAAATACCGCTGGGGCGTGAGGCAGGCTCAGCGCCTGTCCCACGCTTGGAAACTCCCGCCGGGGCGGGCAGGCCAAGCGCCTGCCCGCCCCGGCGTTGCCCGGCCGCCTGGGCGTTTGGTTCAATGCTGCGGTGATCACTTGTGGCAGCTCCGGCCGATGACCGAGGCGCCCGGGGTCCGCTCTCCCGCTCTCCCGCTCGCCCGGATCGCGCTTGGCTGCGGCAACTTCGGCGGGGTCGGCTCGGCGCCGGAATTCTTCGGTCAGGGACTGGGCCAGGACGAAGCCTTCGCGGTGATGGATGCCGCGTGGGAGGCCGACATCACCCACTTCGACACCGCCGACGCCTACGGCGGCGGCCGCAGCGAGGCCGCGATCGGGCAGTGGATCGCCACCCGAGGGGTCCGGCCCAAGCTCACCACCAAGACCTGCAACCCCATGACAGCGGGGGCCGATCACGGCCTGGCGCCCGGGCGGATCGCGCGCCAGTTGCGCTCCAGCCTGGACCGGCTTGGTGTGGATCAGGTCGAGCTGTACCTGGCGCACGACTTCGACCCCGATGTGCCGCTCGCGGAGACGTTCGGCGCCTTCGACCAGGCCAGGGCGGACGGCGCGATCGGCGCATACGGGGTCAGCAACTTCGGCACCGCCCAGCTCACCGCCGCGCTCGCCGCCGGAGCGCCGCAGGCCATCCAGAACAGCCATTCGCTGCTCGACCGGGGGGACGGCGCCGGGCTGCTCGACCTGTGCGCCGCGCGTGGCGTCGCCTACCTGGCGTTCGGCCCGCTCGCGGGCGGCTGGCTCACCGGCAAGTACCGCCGGGGTGAGCCGTTCCCCGCGGGCTCCCGGATGACGCAGCGCCCGGAGCCCTACCGCGGGCTGGTCACCGGCGCGACCTACGACAGTCTCGACCGGCTCCGTGCGCTGGCCGACAGCCGTGGCATCTCCATGGCCGGCCTCGCGCTCGCCTGGCTCCTCGCCGACGGGCGGGTCACCCAGGTCGTGATCGGCCCCGGCCGCCCGGAGCACCTGGCCCCGGTCGCCGAGGCGCTCCGCCACCCGCTCACCGGGCCGGAGCGGGCCCTGGTCGAAAGGACGGTCAGCTGATGCGGGTACTGATTCTCAGTCATCGCGACGTGGTGGCCGCGCTGCCGCCGCGGGCCTGCGCCGAGGCGATGGCCGCGGTGCTCGCGGCGCGGGCCAGGGGCGAGACCTACCACCCGTTGCGCACGGTGATGCGGCCACCCGGGGCGGCCGGGCTGATGGGGCTGATGCCAAGCTGGCGCGGCGCGCAGGCCGACAGCCGCGCGGCCTTCGCGCTCAAGGCGATCTGCATCATGCCCGGCAACCCGGCGCGCGGCCTCGACGCGCACCAGGGCACGGTCACGCTGTTCGACGGGGAAACCGGCGTGCCCGCCGCGATCCTGGACGCCTCGGCGGTCACCGAGATTCGCACCGCTGCGGTCACCGCCGTTGCCACCGGCGTGCTGGCCCGCGCCGATGCGCGGACGCTGGCGGTGCTCGGAGCCGGCGTCCAGGGCCGCGCGCACCTGACGTCGCTCGCCGGTGTGCGCGACTTCGAGGAAGTCCGCGTCTACTCGCCCACCCGGGGGCACGCTCAGGCCCTGGCCGAGGGGGCCGAAGTGCCCGGCGCGCAGGTCAGCGCGGCGGCGACCGCCGAGGATGCGGTCCGCGGCGCCGACGTGGTGGTCGCCGCGACCAACTCACGCGAGCCGGTGCTCACCCACGCGTGGCTCAAGCCTGGCGCCCACGTCAACGCGGTCGGCGCCAGCACCCCGCAGGCGCGCGAGATCGACACCGCCACGGTGGCCGCGAGCGCGCTGTTCTGTGACAGCCGCGAATCGGTGCGAAACGAGGCCGGTGAGTTCCAGCTCGCGGTCCGCGAGGGCGCGATCACCGGCGAGGAGCACATCAGGGCCGAACTCGGCGAGGTGCTCGCGGGCCAGGCGCCGGGCCGGCGAGACGACGGGGAGCTGACCCTGTTCCGCTCGCTCGGCATCGGCGTCGAGGACCTCGCCGCGGCCGAGATCGCGGTCGCGGCCGCACGGGAGCAGGGCCTGGGCACGGAGGTCGAGCTGTGATCGCGCTGGCCGACATCGAGGCGGCGCGGGAGCGGATCGCCGGGGCCGCCATCCGGACCCCGCTGGTCCGGCTGCCCGTCGCGGATGCCCCCGCCGACGTTTATCTGAAGCTGGAGAACCTTCAGCCGATCAGCTCGTTCAAGATCCGCGGCGCGACCAACGCGGTGCGGCTCGCCCCGCCGAGCGCCACCGCCGGCGGCCTGCTCACCGCGAGCGCGGGAAACATGGCCCAGGGCGTCGCCTGGGCCGCGCGCTCACTCGGCGTGCCCGCCACCATCGCCGTGCCCGAACATGCGCCGGAGGCGAAGCTGGCGGCCATCGCCCGGCTGGGTGGCCAGGTGGTGAAGCTGCCCTACGACGACTGGTGGAACGTGATCGTCACCAGCCACCTCGACGGGGCCGAGGGCCTGTTCGTGCACCCGGTGCAGGACCCCGCGGTGATGGCCGGGAACGGGACGATCGGCCTGGAGATCATCGAGGACCTGCCCGCCCCGGACGCGGTCGTGATTCCGTACGGCGGTGGCGGGCTGGCCGTCGGCATTGCCAGCGCGATCAAGGCACTGCGGCCGGAGACGAAGATCTACACGGCCGAGCCGGAGACCGGCGCCGCGCTGGCCGCCGCGGTGGCCGCCGGGCACCCGGTCGACATCGACTACCAGGCCTCGTTCGTGGACGGGGCGGGCAGCCGGCGCGTGCTCGACACCATGTGGCCGCTCATCACGCCACTGATCGACGGCGCGCTATCCGTCAGCGTCGCCGAGGTCGCGGCCGCGGTGCGGCTGATGGCCGAGCGGGCCCGGGTGATCGCCGAGGGCGCGGGTGCGCTCGCCCTGGCCGCCGCGCTGTCCGGGCAGGCCGGCTCAGGGACGGTCGTCTGCGTGGTCTCCGGCGGCAACATCAACCTGGACAAGCTGGCCGCGATCCTCACCGGTGCCACCAGCTAGCCCGCGCGGCCAGGAACCAGGTGCCCGGTACGGGTTAATTGTCCGGTTTGATGAGAAAGTAATGCCGGGCATAGGGGCACTTAATTCATATTCAGGCCGGCCGGAGTAGGCGGGCCGAGCCAGTAGCGTGTGGTTCTGAGGGTGCGGGGGATGGCAGGGGTTCACGATGCCGATGGTGCCGCCGAGGTTCGCAACATCCGTGCTGAGCAAGTTGCCCGAGCCGGTGCGGCGGCGGGCATCCTCGGCGACCGGCCGGCGGATGTTGCGGTTCGCCCCGGCGGCAGCGACCGCGCTGGCCGCCTCCCAGGTCATCTATTTCCTCTGCGGCAGCGTCTGGCACCTGACCGGCAGAGTCACCGGGGCGGCGGCCTGGCTGGCCGGGGCCCTGGTCAGTTACCTGGTCAGCCGCTGGGCGTGGGAGCGCCGGGGCCGGCCGCGCCTGCTGGCCGAGACCGTGCCGTTCGTGGCGATCTCGGTCGCGACAGGTGCGGTGCTGATCGAAGCGAGCCATCTTGGCTACCGCGAGGCAGGCGCGCTGGGCCTGCACGGCTGGGCGTTCCACCTCGTGACGCAGGGGTTCTACCTGGCCGCGAACGTGGTCACGTTCATCGGCCGGTTCGTCATCTTCAACTTCGTGCTGTTCGCCGACCGCGGCGCCCGCCCAGGCCCGGCGGGGACTGCACTGCCCCCGCGCGGCCTGCCGCGCAGGCCGTGGTGGCCGGCCCCGGGGTTCGCCGACCGCAGCATCGGCCGGGCCGGGCCGCCTGCGAGGCTCGGGCAACAGCGGGTCCAAGAGGCCGCCCGGTTCGGTGCAGTTGGCCTGCTCGGCCTAGCGGTCACCGGTGGCGGTGCGAACCTGCTGCGTTACGAGGCGGGAATGGGCCGCCTTAGTTCGCTGGCGGTCGCCACCGTGCTGGCGACCGGGGTTACTTTCGCTGGCAGCCGCTACTGGACGTACCGGCATCGTGAGCGCAGCGGCGTGCGGCGAGAGGCCGCCGTCTTCTTCGCGGTGAACGGGATCGGCGTAGCGATCTCCGAGGTACCTGTCGGGCTCACCTACCCGCTCCACCTGAACGACGGGCTGTCCTACAACGTCGCCCTGATCGGCGGTATCGGGCTGGCGACGCTGTTTCGTTTCTGGTCGTATCACAGGTGGGTGTGGCCGGCCGGGGCCGTGGCATCCGCTGGGGGTGCACCGCCGGCGCCGGCGGACCTGCATAGTGCGGGCCGGGTGGGGACAGTGCGGGAGACCGGCCTGGTGCGCAGGCTGTGGCGGCTGGCCCCTGAGTTCGCCAGGTTCAGCGTGATCGGGGCCTGCGCCTGGCTGGTGACTGACGCCGTGTTCAACGTGCTGCGCGTGGAGGGTGGCGCAGGGCCGCAGACCGCGGGCTTGGCCGCAATCGCGGTGGCGACCGCGGTGTCGTTCACCGGCAATCGTTACTGGACGTTCCGGCACCGGACGCGCACCACGGTGCCCCGGGAGGGCCTTCGCTACCTGCTGCTGACCGGCGCTGGCCTGGTGATCCAGCTTGCCTGGATGAAGCTGACCATCGGCGCACTCAGCCGTGGCGGGCTGCCGTACTGGCTGGCCCCGGCAACGGCCCTCGGGTTCACCGGCTTGTTCCGCTACTGGTCATGTCGCACTTGGGTGTGGCGTGGCACCTGGAGCAACTCGCGTCACACTGGGCAAATAGTCTCTCAATAATTGCGCGAAAAGGCCCTATTTGATTGCCAATGGCAGGCGTCCAGTTACCCTGCGCGACAAAAAGCCCCCTAATCTGGACCTATCTTCCCGTCATGGATGTAGTACATGACGGGTCACGCTATGTCATATTTCGATGTTCACCAGGCGCAGATTTTAGAAATACCTGAATGTAGGTTAAGAACCGGTTAAGGTGCTCTCGACTGCCGGTTTCTGCAGCACCTGGCCCTGAACTCGCCTTGGGCTGACCGGTGAGTCGCCCTATTGCCTGAGGCAAGGAACGCCTAGTGCGCCCCCATCTCACGAAGAAATTCATCCTTTTCAACCGCTGGAACCACGGAAAGTCATCAAGATCCACATCCCCTAAATTGAGACTGCTGGCCAGGGCCGCAGTGCCGTTGATAGTGGCATTCACCGTGATCGGACTGGTCGCGGCGCCCGCCAGCGCCAACCGGCGCCAGGACGCGATGTCCTGGGCTCTGCGCCAAATCGGCTGCTCCTATACGTATGGTGGCACCGGCCCGTGTAGCCGCGGCTTCGACTGCTCCGGGCTGGTCGTGGCGGCCTACGCCCACGTGGGCATGTCACTGCCGCGGACCACGTACGCGATGCTCGCCAGCCGGGCGCTGAAACCGCAACGGGACCACCCCAAGCCGGGGAACCTGGTGTTCTTCGGCGACGGCCACGTCACCCTCTACTACTGGCGGCACGTGGTGCTCCAGGCGCCACAGCCCGGCGAGAGAGTCCAGCTAACCCGCTGGTATCCGGGCTCGAACTGGGTGCCCACCGGCTACTACAAGATCCGCGATGCGGGCAACGGCCCCATGCAAGGGCTGGCTAAGTGGGTGCACCAGATGGTCACCCGCTACCACCTGAAGATCCACAAGAACACCACCCTGCGGGACCGGTTCCCGCGCAGGTAGCCATAGCTCCGTGATCACGGACGATCACCCACTAGGAGGAAACCCGCAAAAGATCGTCCATGGTCATGGGTGGCGCCCGGCGGTAGCTACGCCTTGCGAACCGTTTCGAGCGCCTCGATCAGGCGGTCCACCTCGCCGGTCGAGTTGTAGTGGATGAAGCCGATCCGCACCGACTTATCGGCGTAGCCGAGCCGCTGGTACAGGTTCAGCGAGTACCACGAGTCGTGCGCCCAGACCCCGATCTGCGCCTCGGCCAGGCGGGCGGCCACGTCCGGCGCCGCCACCCCCGCCACGTTGACCAGGAACGTGGGCACGCGCCCGGCCATCCCCGGCAGCCCGTACACGGTCACCGCGCCGGAGATGCCGTCGAGAAAACGCTGCCCGAGCGCGCGCTCGTACGGCACGATCGCCTCGAAGCCCCCGATCGAGTCCAGGTAGTCGATCGTGGCGTTGAATCCGGCAAGCAGTTCGTAGGGCTGTGTGCCGGTCTCGAACCGGCGGCCGAGCGGGGTGGTGGGTGCCGGGCGGGCCTTGTACGGGCGCCAGCCCTCGATCACCTCGGCCCGCCCGTAGGCCATGCCCATATGCGGGCCGCAGAACTTGTACGGCGAGCAGAGCAGCACGTCCGCACCGACCTCGCGGACGTCGATCGGCTCGTGCGCCGCGTAGTGGACCGCGTCGATCCAGGCAAGCGCCCCGGCCTCGTGCGCCAGCTGGCATACGCGGCGGGCGTCGGCCACCGTGCCGACCGCGTTGGACGCCCACGCGAACGCGACGACCCTGGTACGCGGGCCGAGCTTGCGCTCCAGGTCGGCAAAGTCGAGCGTGGTGTCGTCGAGAAGCTCTATGTGCCGGACGACCAGATCGCGGTCGTGCGCAAGCTCCAGCCACGGGGCGACGCCGCCGTCATGGTCCGCCGAGGAAACGAGGATCTCATCGCCAGGCCGGAAGCCGCGGCCGGCCGTGCGGGTGAGCGTGAAGTCCAGCGAGGTCATGTTCGCGCCGAAGATCACCTCATGCGGCCCGCAGCCAAGAAACCGGGCCGCCTTGCGCTCGGCCTCCTCAAGGATCTCGCCCACCCGGCGGCTTGTCGCGTAGCCCGCGCCCAGGTTGGCGCTCGCCTCACGCAGCGCCCGGGCGATGGCCTCGCCGACCTCGTCGGGCACCTGAGTGCCGCCGGGGGCGTCGAGGAACGCGAAGTCCCGCAGCGAGGAGAAACGCTGCCGTACCGCGGCGACGTCGAGGCTCGAGCTCAGTGTTTCGGTCATCGGCGGGTTCCTCTCAGCTGCGGCACTGGTAAACGCCAGATTTCGATCGAATCACAACCGCTGGGTGAAGCTCAAAACCCTTCCCTTGCCCTGGTACGCAGGGCGATGGTTTGATCAACGCACTTTGGATCGCCAGGGAGGGCGGACCCATGAAATCAAGCGTGATCGTCGCCGCGGCGGCTGTAGGGGCGCTCGCCGTGGCCGGCTGCGGCAGCACCAGCAGTAGCGGCACCAGCAGTAGCGGGACCAGCGGAAGCGGCGCTACCAAATCGTGTGTCGCCTCGGTCGGCATGGAAGGCCCGCTCACCGGCCCGGTGGCCGTCCTCGGCCAGGAGCAGCTGCACTTCGCGCAGCTTGCGGCCCTCAAGGACAACCTGGTCAACCACACGAAGATCACAATCGTCCAGGGCGACACCCAGCTCAACCCGGCCCAGGCGACGACCGTCACCCAGCAGTTCACCTCGAACTCCAAGATCGTGGCGGTGGTCGGCCCGGCGGGCAGCCAGGAAGTCGAGGCCATAGGCCCGCTGATGGCCAGGGCCGGCCTGGCGTTCATCTCCGGGTCGGCGACCAACGCCACGCTCACGGCTGGCAAGTACCCGACGTTCTTCCGCACCGTGTCCAAGGACAGCGTGCAGGGGCCGCAGGACGCCAACTACATCGTCAACAACCTGCACCCGAAGGCGCTGATGATCGTGGACGACCAGGAGGCGTACTCCACCGGCCTGGTCTCCGCGATGACGCCGATCTTCAAGGCGGCCGGGATCAAGGTCGACCACGAGTCGGTCTCGCAGAAGCTGACCGACTTCTCCTCGCTGGTGGCCAAGGTCACGCCCCAGACGACCGTGGTGGTCCTGCCCTGGCAGGTGGCGTCGAACGCGCAGCAGTTCGGCCGCAACCTGGCACAGCAGAAGAAGAAGGCGGTGATCTTCGGCACGGACGGCCTGTTCTCGCCGGGCACCTTCACCATCAACGGCTCGTACGTGTCCTCGTTCGGCCCGGACATCAACTCGATTGCCGCCGACAAGGCGATCGCCGCGCTCGCCAAATCCAAGTACGGCAACTTCGGCACGTTCGGCCCGCCGGTATTCGCGGCGCAGCACGTGATCGACGAGGCGATCGCGTCGGTCTGCAAGTCCGGCCAGACGCCGAGCCGCGCCAACGTGCTCGCCGCGATCAAGAACACGAACGAGGCCACGACCATCCTCGGCCAGCCGATCAAGTTCACCCCGAGCGGCGACGTCGTGAACGGCAAGTTCTTCCTGTTCAAGATCGACTCGACGGGCCACTACAACCTGATCCCTGGGTGAGCCATTGACCGCCCGGCAGTACGCCAGCCAGCAAGCGGGCGTGCTGCCGGGCGGGATGGGCAGGACCAGGCAGGACGACGCAGTCAGGACCGCGCATGGCCTTCTTCTTCCAGGAACTGGTGAACGGCATCACCACCGGTGCCCTGTACTCGCTGGTCGCGCTCGGCTTCTCGATGGTCTACGGGATCCTGAAGCT